>TARA_Y100000385_G_scaffold216728_1_pt1 | contig 30649 bp, 27 predicted proteins | sample TARA_Y100000385 | Tara Oceans TARA_Y100000385 (sample SAMEA2620980) | marine metagenome | biome: marine biome (ENVO:00000447); feature: surface water layer (ENVO:00002042); material: "saline water (ENVO:00002010), including plankton (ENVO:xxxxxxxx)" | depth 5 m
TTATATCATCAGTTGATATTTCAACCTCACCCACCGTACCATCTATGTTCTTGTATTCAATTATATATTTCTTCATATTTCTTTAGTATCTACTTAATGTATTAGGATCATCCCTCACCGTATTAATCATCTTCGTTGTATTCTGAATCATACCATTTAACCTCCTTATCTCTCCATTATATGTTGCTTTATCTATACTTATTCCCTCGCTTATAGTTTTCATTCGATCTTTTATAACTAGTATATCTTTATTAATTTCAGATATCTTTGCATATCCATCCTCAGCTAATTTTATTTGAATACCTTTTACATTTGATTTTACATCCTTAACATCTAATTCCAGCTTTTCAATTTCAAAATCTATCAGATTATAACCCTTTTCCATTGTTTCATCCATAAGTGTAACTCTCTTATTTAATTTAGAGGTGAGAGTGGTGATGTATATTGTGGTGAAGACAACTCCGCCAGTAATAAATGATAATATAAATAAAAATATTTCCATAATTAATTTAATTCGTTAATTTCTTGTTTTATGTTTGTTAGACTTTTTATTTCATTTCTAAAATAACCATTTTCATAATATGCTAGCGTTGGGTATGATTTTATTTTAGATGGATAAAATTTATTTGACCTTAAATGTTTTTCTGTATCAACAATTACCACATATATTTCATTACTTAAATCCTTTAATTGTGGTTTAATTTTCTCACAAGCTTTACACCATGAAGTTCCAAATACAACTAATAATTTAGGAGAACTTATATAATGAGATAAATGATCACTAATTAATGTAATAACCCCTTGATGTTTTACCTTTGTCATATATTCAATATACGAATCCTTATTATGGACTCCAAATTATTTTTAATATGTTGTATATATACGTATAGACTTATGCAATATTGTAGAAAGAGAAGGATTTTCGAGCCTTTTTTCATATGTATAAATGATATATCAATCAATGTAAATAGCAAGGTGCTGTTTATATTAAAATTAATTAATTAAATAAAATATTAAAAAAAAATGGCATTAAAATCTTACACACGATTAAAGGATTTTATCCAAAATAATGCACTCGGAAATGCTCCTTGGGATCAAGGAAGATTTAACGCTGTGGATTTGATGGATAGTACACTTATGTTAGAAGACCTAACAAGACAACAAACATTAAAAGGAACTTACCTTATCGAAGGTTCTGGAATAGTAGGGGCACAAGAAACAGCACTTATTGCTTTATCATCAGCTGATGGAACAGGTAGTAACAAAGGAACATTTGCACTTCCAAAACATGCAGTAGTTGATGATTATGGAATGGTATTCCAAACAGCATTAACAGGTGCTACAAGTTGTGTTATTACTGCAAACTTTGGTACTTCTGACGGAGGAGCTGAATTAGCAACTGGTATAGTTGTAAACTCAGGAGCTTCTGTTACTTTAGGTGCAGTTGCGTCAGCAACTTTAGGTAGTAAAGCAGTTGCAACTGGAGCTGTAATAGCACCAGTAGATGGAGCTGCACATTATTCTGTAGCAGCACGTACAGTTCACTTTGACGCAGTAGTTAGTGGAGCAGCAATTGGTGGACTTTTAAATATAGTTTATGGGTATGTTAAGTACCACGTAAATTACGAGTTAATTATTGCATAATAATAAATTATATTAAATTATTAAGGGGATAAACATTAGTTTATCCTCTTTTTTTCATATTTATGATAAAATTATATTATGGCAACATATACAGCAGATCAATTATCAGGAGAAGGAATATATAACCCTACACTTACAGCAGGAGTACAATATACCTTTGAATTAACTGTACCATTAACTTTAAGTGGTTCTGGTTATTTTACAATGCAAACTATTACTGATAATAATTCATATAGCGGTAAACCTACTAATGCCATTGGTGCCTATGCTGATTTAACTCTTATACCAACAGGTGGTTTAATTACATCTTCTTATGTTTCATCTGTAGTATGTACAAATAAATCAGGATCTAATACTATATATAAATTTACTCCAACCGTTACTGTAGCTTCAGCTACATCAAGAATGAGAAGTACTGGTGGTATTTCACTAGAGCTTACATAGTAATTAAAGGTAATGCGCAGGTAGCTTGGCTACCCGAGATACCTTTCGTATATTTACGGGGTAAATAAGGCAATAAAGCCGGAAAACAAAATTAAAACAATAAAGGTTATGTTAAATTTAGAATCAAGTAAATTTTTAAATAAAAAAGAGTTAAGTGAAATCGCTCCAAGTATTTTCACAATGATACCTTCAAGTGAAGTTTCAGATAAATATACACACATTCCAACAGAAAAGGTAATTGATGATATGGAATTATTAGGTTGGAAACCAGTTGATGCTAAAGAAGTTAAAGCAAGAACTAAAAGTACACAAGGTGTTCAAAAACATATGATTGTTTTTAGAAATAATGATGTAGTTATTAATGGTGATGATGGGGATACAGTTTTTCCTCAAATATTAATGACAAATTCTCATGATGGTAAAAATGCTTTTCAATTTACAGCGGGATTATTTAGAATGATTTGTGAAAATGGATTAGTAATTGCAGATACCGAATTTGAAGATATTAAAATGCGTCATATGGGTTATACATTTGAGGATTTACAGGATCTTATTAAAGATATGGTTGAAAAGTTACCTTTAACTGTTGATTCAATGAATAAAATGAAAGCTGTTGAATTAGAAGAAGAACAAATGTTTAATTTAGCAAAAGATTTATTAAATATTAGGGTTGATGGAACAGAAAATACATACCCAGATGAAGCTATTGGAGAAGTATTAAATATTCAACGTAAAAAAGATGAAGGTAATGGATTATGGGAAGTATTTAATAGAATTCAAGAAAATATCATAGAAGGAAATTTTGAATATATTACTAAAGGTGGAAAAAAACGTCAAGCTAGAGTTATTAAAAACTTTAAGCAAGATATGGATGTAAATAAAAAGATGTTTAGTAAAGCTTTAGAATTAGTAGCATAATATGGAAAGAATAACATTAGAACAAGCAAAAGAATATATTGCTCTTAAAGACAATCATTCTAATAAGACCATAGAAGCGGCAGAATATTTTACATTAACTCCCTCCCTTAAAAGAAAGGGTTGGGAGGATGTAACTTATTATACAGCAAAAAAACTTAATTTATTTACAAATCGTGGTAAAGGAGATCAATGGGTTTATGTTTTAAAGAATAAAGCTACCCCAGGATTATTAAAAATAGGATATACAAAACTTACCCCAGATGAGCGAGCTAAACAAATTTCTAATGCAACAGGTGTGCCACTTCCATACGAAGTAGCATGGGCATACCGTTGTTTTAACGGCGAACTATTAGAAGGCGAAGTACATCATGCATTAAAAAAGTATCGCGTTAATAACCAAAGAGAATTTTTTCAAATTGAGTTAGAAAAAGTTAAAAAAACAGTAAAAGACATAGGTAAAAATTATAAATAACTAAAATTAAATAAAATGAATAAAGAAGAATTAGATAATAAAAAATCTGAATTGGTAAATGACTTAATGGCTACTATTACTATAATAGAAGACTATTGGAGATTCCACCCTGATAATGAAGAAGCTCAAGATGTTAGGGTAGAATATGCTAAACTTCAAGAAATGAAAAAAGACATTGAAAAAGAACTTGCAGAATTAGATAAAGAGTAATATTTATAATCAAAATAGATTATGTATATTTACAATGCTAAATGTGTTAAAGTAGTAGATGGTGATACTATTGATGCTACTATTGATTTAGGTTTTGATACCTGGAAGAAGATTAGGATTAGATTAGTTGGTATGAATGCCCCAGAATCAAGAACAAGAGATTTGGAAGAAAAAGCTAAAGGTTTAGCTGCTAAATCATTTTTAAAGGATCTTTTGGATGAGCACCAAAATAATTTTATATTACACTCTCAAGGTGTAGGTAAATATGGTAGATGTTTAGGTAACATATTTTTGGGTGATCAAAATGTTAATGATTTAATGATTAATGAAGGTCATGCTGTAGCATACCATGGTGGTAAAAGATGATAGATAAAGATAAAATATTTGGATTATTTAGTAAAAAGGAAGAGGAGGTTAAACCTACTTTTACCTTAAATATGGATGATCCATATACTAAAATAGGTATGTGTGTAAAACTAATACAAAATCATTATATATTTCATAGAAAACTTGAAAAATTTCTAAAATCAGAAAATCCTGATTATGATATAGAATCTACTAAAGAAGCATCTGAATTTACGGTTTATAATAGAGCATATAGTTATTTATCTAAAATAGATCCTAAGGATCCTAAACATATAAAAGTTATAAATTCATTTAACCAAAAATTGATTAAAAAATCACTAGACACACTTTTAAATTACTTCATTTCTACCGAAGAATATGAAAGATGTGCTCACATTCACAAACTTCAAGAGAAAATTGCAAAATAACTTGGATACCCGAAATATCTTATGTACCTTAGATGTACAGGTTTAGTAAAAAATAGGGAATTGAAACAAAGGCACCCAGGGGATAGAAAAATAATAAACATTAATAATAAATAATTTAATATGGCACTCAGAAATAAGGAATTAATTCTTAAAAAATTAGAACAAATCGAAGACAAATTTACAGTACTAGAAATGTGTGTAAAGATGAATCATTCACACGAGGATTTTTTCAAAAATACAGAAAAAGGTAAGGAACTTGTAAAAGAAATAGAAACTTATATAGATAACGAACAATAAAAATTAAAAGGTTATGAAATTGACAGCAGAACAATTGCAATCAAATTGGATTGAGTTTAATAATAATATTGAACAGTATATTACGGGTGATCGTAAACAAAAATTACTAGACTTCTATAAAAAATATGAAGAACGTATTATACTAATGCCAGCATCACATAAAAAAGAATACCATTCAGCATTTCCAGGTGGATATGTTGACCATGTTAACCGAGTAGTTAAAGCAGCATTATCAATGTCTGATGTATGGGGAGGATTTGGTTGTGATATGACTACATTTACCCAAGAAGAATTAGTATTTTCTGCTATCAATCATGATTTAGGTAAAATGGGCGATTCAGAATATGAATCATATATACCCCAAACAGATCAATGGAGAAGAGATAAATTAGGTGAAGATTATATGTTTAATAAAAAATTACCATTCGCCTCAGTACCAGATAGAGGATTATTTTTACTTCAAGAGCAGGGTATTACATATACATTTAATGAAATGGTAGCAATTCAAACACATGATGGTTTATATGATGATGCAAATGTAAAATATTTAAAAACTTACATGCCAGAACAAAAACCTCGTACATCTTTACCATATATTTTACATCAAGCTGATATGATGGCTGCACGAATTGAGTTTGAAATAGAATGGTTTCCAAAATTTACACAAAATAGCTTGGATAAGCCAAAAAAGAATTATACATTGTCGTCAAATAAAAAATCTAACCCAAAGTCAAAAGCTTTAAATACAATAAAAAGCGCAGGGTTAAAAAATATGTTAGACAATTTATAATATGACAACAATAGCAATAATAATAATTTCAATATTATCCCTATTAACTTTAGTTTTAGGGTATACAACATTTAATCTATTACGTAAGGTTGAAAAATCAGAAGATATTATTGTTAAATATGATAAATACATAACAGAATTTAGTAAACAATTAGAAGCATCAGATAAACGCCTTAATGAAATAGACATGAAGGGAATGTTTAAAAGTGATGATGAAATTGGTTGGTTTTTTGAACAAATAAAGGTACTACAAAATGGAATATCAGAATTCAAAAACAGCTAATGGCAAAAAAAAGAAGAAAGAAGAGTAAAAATTATTTTACTCAAGATACGGAGAATGCTATAGTACTCTACAACAATACAGAAGATTTTAAATTAAGATCTACAATTTATCAAAACGAAATTCATTATGCGTTTTTTAAATTAACAGAAAATATTATTCATACCTTTAAATTTTACCATACAGAAGTAAGTAATTTAGAGCATCTACAACATGAAATAATAACCTTTTTATTATCAAAAATACATTTATTTGATCCTACAAAAGGAGCTAAAGCCTATTCTTATTTTGGTACTATTGTTAAAAGATGGTTAATATTATATAATACTAAAAATTACAATAAAAAAATAAAGAAAGTACCTGTTGATAACTTAACTAAGGATGGTTCAGGATATACTTACGATATGGATTCAGGTAAATTGCAAGATGATTTAAGTAAATACATAGATTTGTTTGTTGCTCATACTAGTGAAAATATATATGAATTATTTCCTAAAAAAAATGATGCTCAAATAGCAGATGCTATATTAGAATTATTTAGAAAAAGAGAAACAATAGAAGTATTTAATAAAAAAGCACTTTATATTTACATTAGAGAGATGGTAGATGTAAAGACCCCAAAAATAACTAAAATAGCAGATAAACTACATAATATATTTAAAAGTAAATATGTATTTTATTTAGAAAATGGTTGGGTTAAATTCTAAATCCTTTTTTCATTAATATTTATCATAAAACATTATGAGTAAATTAGATAACCTTATATTTGGTAAGAAAAAATTCTCAGATATATTAAGTGAGATATATGATAACCAAAAGAAAAAAGAAAAACAAATTACAGGATTAATTTCTGAACTAAAACCATTAATTTCTGATATTGGGGATGCTACTCTTATAGTACCACTAATAAAGGATTATATGGAAATTGGCGTTAGAAACGATGAACAATTAATTAAAATGGCAACTATAGTGCAGCGTGTAGTTAGTAATAGTAATAATGAGGATTCATTAGGTATTACCGAGGAAGAAAAATCAGAATTAATGGCTGAGTTAGATAAGTTAAATACCAATTACGAAGAAAAAAATGGGGACATTTAAAAGAGGCTTTGCAGGATTAAATGAAATTAATAATCCAGTTGATGTTTCAGGAAATTTATCAAATGAAATATCAAGTTTATCTGAAAGGGTTATTTTTGCTAGAGTAACTGATATTGTTTTAGATAACAAACACCCTAAATTTGCTACTTATGGTAGTTGGAATGGTTTAGGTACTATAGATTTTGAATTTGTAGACAAATTAAATGCAGATACCCCACAATCATCCACAGCAATCCCTTTAATAGCATCAAATAAGAATTATCCTTTAGTAAATGAAATAGTAGTATTATTTTTATTACCTAAAAAACTTTCTACTGGGGGAAATACATATTCTACATCTTATTATTATTTAAATCCTGTAAGTATTTGGAATCACCCCCACCAAAATGCACTCCCAAAAGTAAATATACCTAACAATAATGAAGAAAGTGATATTACATATGAATCCATAGAAGATGGATCTAATGTTTCAAAAGTAGATAGTACTAATAGCACAGTCTCATTAAATGGGTTTAATCCTAGTGGTGGGGTTTTTGTAGATAATGGTGCAAATGTTAGACCCTTATTACCTTTTGTTGGGGATATTATAACTGAAGGTAGATTTGGTAATAGTATAAGATTAGGAAGCACAGTTCAATCACAAGGATCATCACTTTATCAAAATAATTGGTCAAGATCTGGATCAATTTCTCCTTTAGGTTCACCTATAACTATTTTAAGAAATGGTCAACCAACAAGTGGAAGTGCAGGATGGATTCCTTTAATTGAAAATGTAAATGAAGATCCATCATCAATATATTTAACATCAACACAAACAATTCCTATTCTAAATTCTAGTGAAATTTATGATTCATTAAAAACTCCACCAACACTACCTCGAGAATATAATAAAAATCAAATAATATTATCATCAGGTAGATTAGTATTTAATTCTTCTATTGATAGTATTTTATTAAGTAGTATTAAAGATATTTCTTTATCATCTGAAAATGAAATAGGAATGGATAGTAAAAAAGCAATTACTTTTTCATCTAATAAAATAAATTTAGGTAGTAAAAATGCAACTGAAGCTGTAGTAAAAGGAACTTCTTTTATGGAACAGTTTGAAATCTTAGTACAACAATTAGAAAATATAACAGAAGCTTTAACAACTGCAAGAGTATGGGATGAAGGAGTATCTGCTCCTGATCCTGTAATAGTTCCTATAGCTACTAATGCCGCTGCTAATATTAAAGATTTAAAGAAAATGTTACAAGATCCAACTACAAATCCCTTACTTTCACAAATAACTAGAACAATATAATGGGAAGATATGGGGAAGATACAGTTTATGTTTTAATTAATGGGTGGAAATACCAATATTATCCACACCCAGTTAAAGCAAAAGGAATATTATTAAATCCTGAAGGTGAAATATTTCATGTAGAAGTAACTTCTGGTACTGTAACTGAATTATTTAATATAGTTTTAGTAAATAGTGAGGATAATATAAAATCAAAACTACAGATAGACCCAGAATTTTTTGGTGGTGTACAAGGTTTTAAATCTATATATGATAATAATGAATTATGGGGAAATAATGTTTTTGATCCTAATGTTGTTATTGAAGTAACAGGACCTCAACCCCCAACTATAAATGAAATTAAATATACTATAACTGGTAGAGTTGGGGAAAAAGAAACTGAAGTTCCATTAGAAAAAGTTGAAGTAAAATATTATGATTATGTCTTTACTACTGATGATCAAGGAGTTAAAATTCCTACACCTGAGGGAGTTGAAAGAAAAATATACACTGATGTAGAAGGTAAATATACTATCGATATAATATTACCTGTAGATGGTGATACGGGGGAAGTAATACCAGGATCTAAATTATCCTTAAATTATCAAGTAGGTAATGTGTCTTATCATCTTGATAAATATTCTAGAAAAAATGTAAAATGTTTAGCAGGTAATAATACACCTTTACAAAATATTCCTATAGTTTTATTAAAACCTAGACTACAAGATCTTAGAAAAGAAAAACAAAAATATGGATCTGTAGGTACTAAACAGGTTAAACAAATTAAAAATCAAGTACCCAAAGATCCAAAAGCTTTTTTAATTAAGAAAATAATGCAAATGGTTAAAAAAATAGGGGATAAAATAATACCTTTATTATTAGCTATGTTGTATGAATTTGGAATGTCTAAAATTCAAGAAGGTTTAGCAGCAGGTAAAGATATGTTAGAAGATGCTAGGTGTGTTCCTAATCCTAGGCTTTTACAAATGATAAAACTAAAAAATAAATTAGTTAGACAATTAAATAATATATATAAAATTATTGATAGAGCAGTTAAATTTGTAGGTATAGCAGCTGGTTTATTATCTGCATTTAGGATTGTAATAAGAGTATTAAAATTACTACCAATCCCAGTATCTTTCCCACCTGGTTTTGGTATTCCTTTATCAGTAATAAATAAAATTCAAGATATACTTGATAAGATTTCTAAAAAAATAGGACAATTTACTCAAATAACTGTAGGTATATTAGCAGCATTAATTATTTTAAGAGAAATTTTAAAACAAGCAATTAGATTACTTGATTTATTAGATGAATTAATAGGAAAATGTGCCGAAGAAAGTGGTGGTACCCTTGTAGATGAAAGTGGAAATATTATTAATTATTCTTCTATACCACAAACTGAATTAGATAATGCTTTATTAGCATCTTTAGAAGAAGAAGAAAATGATGGTAACCCAGGACCTCCATATTTAGTAAATGGGTTTATTTTAGAAGTACAAACAGATAGAAAAAACCCAGTAGGATCTTTAAAACGTAGATATGCAGTAGCTAAAAATAAACAAGGTATAATTATGTTAGAAGGTGAAAAATCTTTTAGTGCTAATGACCAAATATTAATAAACGAATTAAAATTTTACATACAACAAAACGACTTAAAAGCATTTTAATACAAATATATATACCCCTTTTAGGTCCCATATTTATAACAAATACAGTAATATAATGAAATTAAACGAATTAAAAACTATAGTAAAAACAGCAGTAAAAGAAGCAATTCAAGAAGAAATGAGAGAAATCTTATTAGAAGCTGTTAAAGGTAATAGACAAGTAGTTAATGAAAATCAAACATTTTCTGCACCTATTAGACAACCTAATGTAGCACCAACTAAATCCCCTAAAGAAATGAGAGATTCATATGCAAATATTTTAGGTGAAACTGCTGCTTCATTTAATAGTAATAATATATCACAACCTTTAAGAGTAACATCTACAGATACTGCATCCCCAAATAGTCAATTACCTACTGGAGAAGTTGGAATGGATCAAATAATGGGGTTAATGAATGTAAAATAAATAAAAGTTAATATATGCCATTTGGAGCAATACAAATACCAATTTCAGATCTTAGCCCTTCAACGGCTGTTGGGGTTAATTTACCTTTGGCATTACCAAGAGTTTTTGATCCTAATTATGAAACTAGGACAGCAGTTAGAAATAATATAACAAATTATTTTCTAACAAACCCAGGAGAAAGACCAGGTAACCCAACCTTTGGTGGGGGTTTAAGATTATTTATTTTTGAACAAATTGAAAATGATACCTTTGATAATTTAAGAGAAGATTTACAACGTAAATTTTCCCAACAATTTCCAAATGTTACTGTAGAGTCTATAGTTATAGAAGCACAAGAAGATTTTAATTCTATAACTGTAAAGATTAAATATTCGATCAATAATACTAACATAGGCGATGGTCTAGAATTTACATTTAACTAATGGCATATCAAACATTTAAAAAACGAGATATAAATTATCTGAATAAAGATTTTTCTGATTTTAGAAATCAGTTAATTAATTATTCACAAACATATTTTCCTCAATCTTATACTGATTTTTCACCATCATCTCCAGGAATGATGTTTATGGAACAAGCAGCTTATGTAGGTGATGTACTAAGTTTTTATGTAGATAATCAAGTACAAGAAAATTTTATACAATATTCTAGACAAACACAAAACTTATATGAATTAGCTTATATGTATTCATACAAACCTAAAGTAACAGGTTTAGCAAATACAGATATAACAATTTATCAATTATTACCAGCAGTAGCATCAGCTAGTGCTTTTGTACCAGATTGGGATTATGCCTTATTATTTCCTCAAAATTTAAGTATAGCATCAACAGAAAATCAAAGTGTTACTTTTGTAACACAAGATACAGTTGATATGACTTTTTCAAGTTCATTATCACCTACTAATGTTACTGTAGCTCAAATATCAGGAACAGAACCAACTTATTATTTAATTAGTAAAAAAGTAAAGGCAGTATCAGGTGCTATACAATCAACAACTTTTACTTTTGGTGATTATGCACCTTTTCCTACTGTAAATATAAATGCAGCTAATATAGCAAATATAGTAGATGTTTTTGATAGTAACCAAAATGAATATTATGAAGTAGATTACTTAGGACAAGATATGGTATATGATAGTATTAGAAATACTGATGCTAATGATCCTCAAAATTTAATTGAAGATGATGCTCCTTATATATTAAAACTAAGATCAGTACAAAATAGATTTACTACAAGATTTATAAATTCTGGATCTTTACAATTACAATTTGGATCTGGTAATAATGAAAATGTAGATGAAGAAATAGTTCCAAATCCTATGAATGTAGGATTAGGTTTACCTTTTGAAGAAGATAAACTAACTACTGCTTTTAGTCCTACTAATTTTATATTTACAAATACTTATGGACAAGCTCCTTCAAATACTACTCTAACAGTAAGATATTTAACGGGTGGTGGTGTATTTTCAAATGTAGTAGCTAATAGTTTAACAAATATTAGTACAACAGGTGTAAGATTTTTTAAACAAAATTTAAATTCTGTAACAGCTCAGTACATATTTAATTCAATCCAATCAAATAATATACAGGCAGCAAGTGGGGGTAATAATGGAGACTCAGCAGAAGAAATAAGACAAAACACTTTAAGTAGTTTTTCAACACAGTTAAGAAATGTTACTGCTGATGATTATTTAATTAGAGCTTTAAGTATGCCTCCTAAATTTGGGGTAGTATCTAAGGCTTATACTTCTAAACCAAAAGCAGGATCTAGTTCAACAGCAACTTTATGTATGTATGTTTTAAGTACTGATATTAATGGATATTTAACAACAGCATCTACAGGTGTAAAAAATAACTTAAAAACATATCTTAATCAATATAGAGTTATAGGTGATTCACTTGAAATAAAAGATGCTTATGTAATTAACATACAAGTTGATTTTGAAATAATAACATTACCTAATTATAATAGTAATGAAGTATTAACTCAATGTAATCAAAATGTACAACAATTTTTTAATATAAATGATTGGCAAATTAATCAACCAATTATAATTAAAAATTTAGAATTAATTTTAAACCAAGTCCCAGGAGTACAAACAGTAAAAAAAGTATTAATAACTAATGTAGCAGGAACAACTTCAGGATATTCAAAATATGGATATGATGTAGTAGGAGCAACACAAAATGGAACAGTATATCCATCACTTGATCCTAGTATATTTGAAGTTAAATACCCAGCTACTGATATAACAGGTAGAGTAGTAAATATATAATATTATGGCAAGACCTAAAGGAATAAAAAATATATACGATGCAGGAATGACTGGATTAGGACCAGAAGATCTAAGACAGAATGCTCAAACATTTGATATAAATTTATCTAATGAAAGTATACCTAATCCTGATAGCCCAGTAAAAAGATCATTTAGGCAAACAAATTTAGATCTAGAAGATGCAAGAGTATTAGGAGGGCCTAATAGAACCGGTGATGGTAGTGATGGTTTTTATACTGTAAAGGGAGATAATTCTGACAATCCTTTATCGGCTGGAGGAGTTCCTTTAAAAAATGATGATGGAACTTTAGTTACAAAACAAATACAAGCTTATACTCCTCAAAGAACATATTTACAAGTAATGAATGGAGAAAGTGTTTTAGACCCTAGACCAGACGCTAATACAAACTCAAATTAAACCATGGCAATATATAAAATTTTCCCCTTACAAGATACAACATTATATTCAGCTTATCCTGGTTTGAATACAGGATTAGATTCTATAATAGAAATAAGTAATTTAAATCCACCTACTAGTGAATCAGCAAATGTATCAAGACCTTTAATCCAATTTGATCAAAGTGATATAGAAACAGTAATTGATAATTACATAACTACTGGTAGTATGAATTTTTCAAGTAGTTTAAAAGTTTTTATAGCAGATGCTAGTGGAGTAACTATGCCTAGTGTTATACAATGCTACCCAGTATCACAATCATGGAATAATGGTACAGGACAATTTTTAAATAATCCACAAACAAAAAATGGTTGTTGTTGGTATAATAGATTAGCATCAGGTTCTGCTGGTGGTAATTGGGGTGAGCAAGGGGTATTCAATACATATTCTACAGCTTCATATTCTACAATACCTGGAGGAGGTACTTGGTTTTATAGTTCAGGAGATCCAACATTAGAAATGTATGCAGAACAAACCTTTAATGTTAGAACTTCAAAAGATATAGACCTAAATGTTACCGATATAGTAAAAATGTGGTATACTAGTTCTAAAGGAGTATCAGGCCCAGTAGGTATGGTTGATATAACAAATGAAGGATTTATATTAAAATGGTCAAGTCTTGATAGTCCTGACCCAGATGGGTCAAATAATCCTGATATTGAATTTAATAATTCTTTAGCAGTACAACCTGATTATAAATCATATTCAGTAGATACTAATACAATATATCCTCCATGTTTAGAAATAAAATGGGATGATCAAAAATTTGAAACTGGTAATCTACCAGAAATAGCTACAACAGATTTATTTGTAGCACTGGATTCAAATCCTGGAGTATTTTATAGTGAAAGCATAAATAGATTTAGACTAAATGTAAGACCTGAATTTCCCCCAAGAGTATATTATACACGTTCAATTGATACTATTAATCATTATTTAAATAGCAGTTCACTTTATGCTATAAAAGATTTGGATACCAATGAATTTGTTGTAGATTTCGATAAGGAATTTACCAAAATAAGTTGTGATGCTAATAGTAATTATTTTGATGTTTACATGAATGGCTTGGAGCCCGAAAGATACTATCAGATATTGATACAAACAACAATTAGTGGAAGCACAATAGTAAAAAATGATGATTATTACTTTAAAGTAATTAACGGATAATGGCACAAAAATTAGATTTAAGAAAAAATGTATTTAGTAAAATAGAGTATCCCTCTGTTATTAATACTACTTTTACTGATTTAGGAGTTACTTCTATATCACAAGATATATTAACTGAAGATAATGTAACTAAATTTTTTGAAATGTATAATGATCTATTCTATGCTATACCAGCAGAAGGGGATATAAATTCTCATGAATATTTAGCTAGAACTAGTGGTGAATATATAGATTTTGATGCTAATGAAGAAGAAATAGAAGCTTTACAACAAGAAATTACAACATTAAGAGAACAATTATTAGAACAACAACAAATAAATATTGAAGCTATAACAGGTGAAAAATTAAATTTAAGCCAAGAAGAAAAAGACGCTATAGCACAAGGAAGTGATACTTATGCTATTGTTCCACAAGCACAAAATGCAGGAACTGGAACTAGTAATGCTCAACCTACAAGTCCAAATAATCAAGGTGGTAGAAATAATCCACTAAGTGGTGGAGGTATTGGTGTTGGTGGAGGAGGAGAAACTGTTGGAGGTTCACAAGGAACATCAACTCAACAAAGTGGTGGTCAAGGAGGTAGTGCTTTCGCCTCAGATAGAAGATTAAAAATAAATATTAGAAAAACAGGAGTATCAAAATCTGGTATTAATATCTATACTTTTAACTTTAAACAACCTGAAAAATATGGATATGGTTTATTTGAAGGTGTAATGGCACAAGAAGTACCTAATGCTACTATAAAACACCCAGATGGGTATTTAATGGTAGATTATTCTAAAACAGATGTTATATTTAAAAAGTTAACAAAAACAAATTAATGGCAGAAGAAACTAAAATAAGACAGGTAAATCCGGGCACATTTCAAATGCAGGAGTATAGTACAAATGATAGTTCTTTAATAGCATCATTTGAATTAGATACAAACTTCTCATCATCAACAGATTATATTGAATATAGTGTGTATGATGCCAACCAAGTAATGATATTCCCTGCTGATACATCAACATCTGCTATATCAACTACATATTCTGTTACTGAAGGAAATGTTAATTTAATGCCTGAAAAAGAATTAAATAATTTAGGATTTTTTGAAGGTACTTATTATGTAAATTATGAATTTTATAGAAATAGATGTAGATCAAATCAAAATAATAGATATTACATAAAAGAAATAAATTCAGATAGAACTGAAATAAGATTAGCAAGTAATGATATATTATCTTCTCCTTTAGTAAGTTCAGTAAATGAATTTGAACAATATAGAAATGCTTCAACTTATTTTGTTGATTTTTATTTAAATTTTGGTGGTGAAGATATTGTTATAGCTAATAATATTAAAATAGACAATGGAGACCCAACAGAACCTACTGTATTAGTTAAATTATATGAAGCTTTACCTGCTGTTTTAGATACAAAATCACAATGTTGGATAGTAGAATCTCTTTCAGCACCACAAGCATATGAAGTTATATTTCCAGTACAAGAATTTACACCTGATGATTTTGAATATATATCAGGCCCAAACTATAGTTTACAGGTAAAAGGTGAAACAGGAGGTAATACACAAAACTTTTCATATTCAAATTTAATAAGTAGTAATTTAACTAGTTCATTTAACCAAGTTCAAAATTTACTAAAGAAAAAAGAAATTAATATAAGTATTGATTTTGAAGATTATAATAATTTTGTACACTTTTCATCAGCAGAAACAAGATTAAATAATTTTTATTATAAAGTAGGATTAATTCAATCTGCTTCAAACCAAATAAATGATGGTGTAACAGGAGATACTTTAAATAGTCCTTTTTACAGTGGTAGTAATGCTGCTTTAAATAGTACTATAGATAATATTATACAAAATTTTGATGGGTATGAATCATTTTTATATTTTAATAGTGGCTCTACTTACTCATACCCTAAAAACAATACAGCACCACCATATACTTTATTTGGAACTGGAAGTACTGAAGTTTTAAATTGGTTAGGAAGTTCAAATGACACTTCATCATATTATGGAGGTCAATTACTTACAGCATGGAAATTTGATCAAAATAATCAAGATTATTTATATAATACTATTCCTGATTATTTAAAAGAAGATGCTTTAAATGAAGGGTATGAATTGTTTATTGATATGATGGGCCAACATTATGATAATGTTTGGGAGTATACAAAAAATATAACTACTAGATTTGATGGTGATAACAGATTAGATTATGGTATATCTAAAGATATGGTGGCCGATGCTGTTAGAGATTTTGGTTTAAAATTATATGCAAATAACTTTAATACTGATGATTTATATTTAGCATTTTTAGGATTAACACCATCAGGTAGTAATTTTCCAATTGCTAATATTACGGGGTCAATTGATAGTGTTTTAGGTGTACCTACTGGGTCTGAATACGTGAATACACGCATATCAGCATCAAATGACATAGTACCATTAGATAATGTAAATAAAGGAATATACAAACGTATTTACCATAATATACCTTACATATTAAAAACTAAAGGTACAGTAGCTGGTATAAAAGCATTAATAACATCATATGGTATACCAGATACTATTTTAAGAGTAAACGAATTTGGGGGTCAAGATAGAATAAATGAAGAAGATTGGGATTATTCACAAAATAAATTTAATTATGCCCTAAAAGGTGATACTGCATGTTTTACATCTTCAATTTCCTTTGATACTGATTGGAATGCATATAAACATAGACCTAATTCTATTCAATTTAGATTTAAAACAGAAGGTATACCTACAGGATCAACTTCATATGCTGGTTCCTCTCCTTATACTCAATCTCTTTGGAAAACAGATAAACCTGTAGGGATGATATTAGAATATGATGAAACTTTATTAACAAGTGGTTCATATTCAGGTGCGGTAGCTAGTATATCTCAAAGTTATGGTAATTTAAGTTTTTACCCTAATGCAAATGTTAACCCATCTAATAAAGCAACACTTACTTTACCATTTTTTGATGGTGGGTGGTGGTCAGTACAAGTAGATTTAGTCCAAGGTGAATATAGGTTAAGGGCAGCAAATTCAAAATTAAATGAAATAGCATATTCTGGGTCAATTGAAATAACTGGAGATCAATCTGTATGGGATAATAGTACACAAATATTTTTTGCTTTAAATGATGAAGTAACTAGTTTTGCAAATAAAAGTTTACACCCACTTACAGGATCATTCCAAGAAATAAGATATTATAACACACAAATAAGTAAAAGTGCTTTTGATGATTTTGTTCTTAATCCTTATTCATATTTAGGAAATCAATTTGACAAAACACCAGAACAATTAGCTTTTAGAGTAGGTTTAGGTACATTATTACAAACAGGATCAACTGAAAATGTTACATCAGTACATCCATATGTAACAGGATCATGGGATATAACACAATCCTTTAGTAATAATAGTAGTACTGGATCTTTTGGAAATTTTGTTCCTGAATGGAATGTAAATACAGAAGAAGTATATTTTGATCAATTAGCTTCAGGTATGAGAAGTAGAAGTACTGAAAAAATTAGATTAAGTAGTGATATAATACCAGAGGGTAATGTTTTATCTGCTGCGGAATCAATTGCTCAATCTTCATTTACAACCCAAAGTTACACAGCTAACCCAGATTATTTAGAAGTAGCATTTTCACCTCAAAATCAAATAGATGATGATATAACAGGACAATTAGGTAATTTTAATATAGGAAATTATATAGGGGATCCAAGACAAATATCACAATCACTTTATAATAATAAATACCCAGATTTAGTTTCATTAAGTGAAGCTTATTTTGAAAAATATATTACAAGTTATGATGTAAATGATTTTATCAGATTAATTAAATTTTTTGATAATTCATTATTTAAAATGATTAAAGATATTGTTCCTGCTCATACTACTTTAACCTCAGGTGTAGTAATAAAACAACATATCTTAGAAAGAAATAAATATAGACAACCTCAAATGTCATCTTCATTTGAAGACCATTCAGGTTCTATAAAACCACAAGCAAGAAATTATAGTACAGGTTCTTTAGGTTACCCACAATATAGTACTCCAAGTGGATCAGCAATTTATACTTATAAAGGAGGAACTGGAGGTTCATTTGAAATATTTAATAGTGATACTCTTTATCTATCAGGTTCACAAGGTTTAGGACCAAATAATGAATTTAGTATGACACAAAGTTGGTTTGATACCTACCCAACAAAAACTGGATCTGTTAATTATGAAAGAGATGATCAACGTGAATTTTATAATGGTGAATTTAGTGGATCTAGCATACCAGTAGAATTAAATGATATCTGTAGCGCTTATTTTGGTATTAATATGCCAGAAGATTTCTTATATTTTGTTCAATATTTTGATGCAACTGGATTAATAGGTAATCAAATGGATGAGGGTACATTTTTAAGTAATAATAGTGTGCCGGGATTGGGTAGAGCATGGTTATGGAATGATGGAAATAAAGTTAAATATATTAAGATTAATTTAACATCCGCTAATGGAAACCAATTAAATGAATTTTTATCACAATGTGAATTTGTAACTTTCGTATTAAGTGGAGCTAGTGATGCATCTGGAAATTTATTACCAAATGGTCCTCAAACTTTTTATATAGAAGATGCATCAATAAATAATTCATTAGGTTTTGCCTTAATGGATATATTTCAATTACCATCTTCAACAGCAGTTACTTCTTATGATTCATTATTTGCAAACCCACAATTTTCAGCAAGTGCTGATTATGTTTGGGAAGCGGCACAAGGAACAGAAAATGAACCAGGATTAGTAGCAGGTGATATATTATTAGCAAATAATGAAACAGCATCAGTACCTCAAGGATTCTTCCCAGGTACTGCTTCCAATTTCCCAACAGAGCAATTTTTTAGAGGATGGTATGATGCTGGACATTTTGAACAAACAGGAGTATTTAATAATGGTAATGGTTTATTATATGATAATTTACAACAATTTAATACTGGTGCTCGTGAACAAGATTATGATGATCAAATTATTAGAACTAGTCGAGGACAATTTATACCATATACTCAATCTGTAGTACCATGGTTTATGAATGCATCTGCATCATATCAAACAATATCATCATCAGCATTTAGAGAATTATCTACATTAAATGCTGACACAGGATCCTTACCAGGAAATGTAGAATTAATAATGTCATTCGTTTCAGGTGCAAATGCACCAACTTCTGAATCAATGGTTAGATATTACTATGTAAATTCTGAAAATGCTATTTATGTATCAGGTTCAGATAAATTAGATTCTGAAAAAAATGCAGCAATTTCTCCTGTAGCAAATGGTTTTCGAGTAGCTGAATTAATAGAAGAAGGTAGTGGGAATTATGGAATTTATAGTGTAAATAACCCAGGATATTCTCATCAATTTCCATTTGTTTCCTTAGGTTTAAATATACCAGTTGCTAATGATAATGCTTTATATGTTTATAGAGGAGATGCTCCAGTAGGAACAGGTGATGGTACATCACAAAACCCAAGTAATTTATTTAGGTATAATAGATATATGCATAGACCATTTAAAATGTATATTTTAACAGAAACAGGATCTGGAATACCTTCTATACCTTATGCAGAATATCTTCCAACAGATAGACAAGAGGTAGGTTGGACAGGATTAGGAAATCCTTCATCTACAGATGGTTCACAATTAAATATAATTGGAAATGCTTATTCAGGAAGTCCTGCAGTTCCATTAGATCCTACAACACCTGTATCAGGAACATTTGAAGTATATAGTAGTGTAAGAGAAGTACAAGCTTGGCTGCTTACACAATATAATAAATTAACTTTTCCACCAGCAGATGGAGCTACATTTTCAATATCCCAATCTGATGGTACTCCTGTTGCGTCATTAAATCAACCACGTAGTACATTAGTAAATCCTGGATGTGTTCAAGTTTTACTTTCACCTGGAAGTTATCAATATACTTCTAGTACTTTTGACACAACAACTACCCCTTCAGGTTTAGCAGTAGGATACTCAGCATTTGGTTTAAAAACTGAATATGGAGATTATGTATCTTATAATTATTGTATCCATCCAAATGAAACAAGTTTAATTACTTTGCTTTATGTTAATACAAATCAAGACCAAGTTTCATTACAAATACCTGCTGATACTGATCCATCAATACGTGGTAAGTGTTTTACAGTTCAAGCAGCAATAGAATTTGGTTTAATATTTACAGGAAATACTTTTTCAATAACCCCAACAATAACACAAAAATTTGTTTCAGGAGTTACGCCTTTTGCTGCTTTTACTACTAAAATAAAAGATATTTATATTCAATATTCATCATCATTATCTGCAAGTGAAGCTGGTACATATACTTTTGAATCAGTTCCATCAAATAATCTTTCATTAACAGCATCAGCAACTTTAAGTTCATTTTCAGGATCAGCATTTGACGCAACTGTGTATGGATCAGGAATATATGGCACAAGTACATATGGTGGGGGAGCAGGTTTAGGAGGAGGCCCAACATGGACAACAGCTTCATTAAATTTATATTATAAAAGTTCTTCACAAGCAACACCAGGATCATTAATTCATACTGCTGAATGGTATTCTGATACTTTTGGGACAACAGGAGCAGAAATTTTCTTATCAAAATCTATAGATTATACTGATCCTACAGGTCAAGGAGTAGCTATTGAAGTTAATGATAGATTATCATTATCATTATCTGTTAGTAATGGAGACCATAATGGATATAATATATCAAGTAGTTTAATAGCTACTGAATATAGTATGAGTATCACAAGTTCAACATTAGATGACCCAGGACCTGTACCTACAATATTTTCAGATTTAACAGATTTTTCAAGAGCATTTGATTGTCAACCTTTATTAAATAATTATCAAAATGATAGATTAAATTCAATAGTAATGGAAGTTGATTATTCAACAAACATAATGACACCTGTTAATTTTAGTCAATTAGTATCATTTTCAGCTTCTAGAGCAGCAATTCCAGATTCATTTTATTCATCTAAAGCTATTACAATACCTAGATATTTAGGAAGTAGATTAAATTCATCAAGAATAAATTATTACACTCCAGATGATACAATTGCAAAAGATGGTTTAGGTCAAGTACCAACAATTAATCTTACAAATGCTTATATAGGATTTTTTACAGACATTATAGATCCATACCCAGTAGTAAATAACAAAACTAGTTATTATATAAAATATTTAATTGATAGTGAAGGACAATTATTTGATCCAGGTTTATCAGCAGCCAGTTATTATAATTTAATTGGTACTTTTAAAGATAGAGATGGATTCCTTCCTTCAGAAACAGAAACTATTCAAACAGTTCCAACTGCGGTTTCAGCTGCTGTAAGAAAACCACAAAATAGAACAGGAGAATTAGCACCGGAATTAGCAAGATTAGAAGCATATGCTGGTGTATATAGATCTGGTGTAAACCCAATACCTGTTATCTATAGTCAAACTAGTAGTAATGGTTATGTATCAGAAATCCCATTTACAGGATCAGGAATATTAACTTCAGATGATTTAAGTAATTATTCGGATTATGCTTTTGTAGCACAATCTGATGTATCATTCCCAATTGGTAATGCTTCAGGAGTAGGAGCAGCAGGAACTAGATTTTTATCACAATCTGCTTATTTACCTGCTAAAACAGGAAACCAATCATATGCCGGTATTCCTATTAGTGAAGGTGGAGATTATTCAGTTGGTGGAATACCAGTATTTATGGCACCTGAACAAATAGTTAGTATAGGTCAAATAGCAACTTCTAGTTATAGTCCAACATCAGTTACAGGATCGATGTTTTTCTTAGGTAAAAATCCAGCATTAGGGGGTCAAAGTTTATTTGATGCAAATACACCAGGTTATCCACAAAACCCAACAACTTTAGCTCAAGGACAAGCTTTAAGTGATGAATATACTATTTATTCAACTTTTACATTTTATACAACTGGATTACCTTTTAGATCAACTTCAAACCCAGTAAACTCACCAAATGGAAATGGAAATACATTAGGACATTTTCAAATGTGTTTAATGAGAGGAGATAATGCTGAAGATTTTGGAGTTAATTCATTTGCAACAAGGTTAAAAATAATAGTTGAATCTGTAGAATTAAAAATACAGAAAAATATAGCTTCAAGCATGGATAATGCTCAATACTTAAATGTATCAGCATTAAATACTCCTAATTATATGTCATGGTCTCAACCTTCACCTAATGGAATAAGAGCAAATATATTTAACTTAGAGTTTATGGGAGAATATTTAAGAGATTCTATTTTAAATGCTGGTGGTGATGATGATGATTGGGTATCAGATCCAGAACCAGGAGGAGGAAACGATGGTGTAGGTGGTGATAGAAGATATCAATGGACTGTAAAAATAAGAAGTAATGAAACATTAGAATCAGGTTATTTCTACAGATGGCAGATGGGTGGATATATTAATAACTTTAATCAAACAAGTCAAGATTATTGGACAAGTAATGGTAGATGGCAAAGAGGATTTATGCCTAATATTCCACAAACAGGAGTAACTTCAGATTTAGTACAACAACGATTAGAAATAAGAGGTTTAAAAACAGCAGCAGCCCAAGGATTTAATAGAGCACCTGCAACTTATTTCTTCTTATCAGGATCAGGAAGATATCAAAAAGATGGTGATCCATACGCACCACCAATAGCAGAACCATTTGGTAGTGGTAGTGTATTATTAATGTCATCATCAATATTAAATGATGCTTATAATAATAATTTTGCAGCTGGAGATTTAGATTATCAACAAGGACCTAATGCCAACTTCCCATTTAACCAAGAACCAGATTTTATTACATTCCCTCCAATTCCAGTAGATTTTGATATTAGAATAGGAGATGAAATTAGATTTGAAAATGATGAAAAATTATCATATAGAATTATAGGACCAACACCACAACCAAAAAGTATTGTTGAAACATTTGATATGGTATCAACTCAACAACCAGGTCAGAAAAAACCAATGTTAAGATTAGAATTAGATGGTATTGTACCACCTTCTACAAATGTTGACTTTTTCTTAATAAGAAGGTTTGAAAATTCAAGAAATCTTGTTATATTGGATCAACAAAAACCTTATGGTGTAATAAGAACAGGATCTATTGTAGAAGTAGAAAAATCATCAGCTCCTGGAATTTTAAGACCTGAGTTTTTAATACCAGAATTAAATGGAAGTCCAGATAAGATATTTGATGATTTACTAGAAAAGAAAATTTTAACTTAATAATGATAAGAATATTTACTTTTATCATATTTATAACATATATAACAATATTTATATAAAAACACAACATGGGATACTTAAATAATAACATAATTACAGTTGATGCTATTCTTACTAAAAAAGGTAGAGAAACATTAGCTAAAAACGATGGTTCATTCAGAATCACACAATTTGCTTTAGGAGATGATGAAATTGATTACACATTATATAATGTAAATCATCCTTCAGGTTCTGCTTACTATGGTCAAGCCATAGATGGAATGCCTTTATTAGAAGCATTTCCTTTAGAACAACAAATAATGAAATATAAATTGGTAACTTTACCAAGAGGAACAGCTAAAATGCCTATATTAGATTTAGGTTTTTCTGCAATTACTTTACAACAAGGTGCTCAATTAGCAGTTACTCCTCAAACATTAAATTATTTAGGTAACGACCAGATATTTGAAACTAGTGGATATGTAGCAACAATTGCCGATGTAAGAACAATGGCAACATATGAAGGTGTAGGAATTAGCTCAGCAGCAGCAACAGCACAAAATTCAACTTCAACAACAACATTAGGAACTAACGTTTCATCAACAGTAATTGGTACTCAAATTAATTTAAGAGCTACTACAATTAATACATTGTTTGGTAGTAATACAACATTATTAACTACTTTAACAGTAATAGGATTAGATAGTGGTGCTAGAGCAACAGTACCTGTAACAATAACTAAAGTAGCAACTACTTAAAAATAAAATAAATGAGCTTTAAAAGACTAGACCCAGAAGATTTTTTAACAAGTGCTCAAGCAGTATCACAAACTGTTTGGTCCAATAATGCCTATACTTTAGAGAATTTTTTTACATCTTCTACTCAAGCGGCTTCCGTTTCAGGTAAATATTATTTAAATGTATATAATACAGCTTCAGCTTTAGATGATGCTGTTACACAATTTAATATAGCGTTCGGAGATTCATCAGGAAGAGGAACAGTATTATACAACTCAGATGTTGCAAATTATTCTCCAAGTAGAACAATATATGGTCAATATAGATCATTAATGTTAGAAGATGAAAATGCTGAATTTAACTTTGGAGGAGTTGAAAGTACTTATTTTTATGCTGTAAGTATTGAAAGATCAAGATATAAAGAAAGTTTACTACCAGGAAGTTTAAATTTATTTTTAAGTGGTAGTTCAACAGCTGCTGGTACATTAACAAACTTACAATTAACTGATAATTCTGGTATGGTAACAACACCATCTTATTTTGGTGTACAACCTTATTATCAAATTATTAGTGGTTCTGGAGGTATAGCTTATAATAAAACATCAGGTACAAATAGTAATAATAGTGGTTATACTAGAGAATCAGGTTCATATGGTTTATTCTTCCCAGATACAGCTACTTTATTATTAAATGGATCAGCTTTAGATTTAGCAGATAATATGGGTATTAGTTTAACTACAGGATTAGCAGATAATTCAGATCAAGATAACCCAGCTAAATTATCTGAAGCTATTTCAGGTAGTGCTCGATTCCAAATGAATTGTCAAGAAACAATAACATCAGATTTTGTATTTATTAGAGCAAGAAACTCAGAATTTAATTACTCAGAAAACCCTTCATTTATATCAGGTTCAACTGGTGAAGTAATTTTTAATTACTTTATTAATAACCCACAAGTATATCCTACAACTATTGGTTTATACAATGATGGTAATGATTTATTAGCAGTAGCAAAATTATCAAGACCTATATTAAAAGATTTTACAAAAGAAGCTCTAGTAAGAGTTAAATTAGATTTTTAAAAATGAATGGCGGCTTTCAAACAATTCAATGCACAAGATATATTAATATCTCCACTGGAGGTAAATAAAAATTTTTCTTTTCAAGGAGATTCTGAGCTAACAGCCTCTAATGTTGGAATTGATAGGTTTTATGGAACTAATATAAATATAACAGGATCAGGAGGAACAGGTTATATTACTCCTTTATCACAATCATCAGTTTATAATTCAGCAAAAGAATTATATTATTCAAATTATATATCTTCAAGTTATGGTGATAGTATTACTACAGCTAGTGTAATATTAGGTTCGAATCCTTCAGGAGATGTATTAGTAGGACCAAATAGTTCAAGAGGTAGATATTATAATTATTTAAATACTACTTTAACACAATCTAGATCTTTTCCAACATCATCAGATGAACATATTTTAACATGGTCAATTCCATCTAAATTATATGGTGATTTTATACAACCAGAATCTTTTATATTAGAATTTAATAATATTGGTGGGGCGGTAAATGCCGAAATTACAGATGATGGTAATGGTAATTTACTATCAGCAAGTGTTAATGTAGGTAATATTATATACCAACATGGTATAGCGATATTAACACAACAAGAATTTGAATCTCAGAGTTTAGAAGTAATGTATTCAAGTTCAAATGTTACTTGTTCATTTTCAAGTTCATTTGAAATATTAGAAACACAATACAAATGTACTATAACAGAAGAAGAATTTAACTATTCATTAAATAATAGCGTAATTTCTGGTAGTACCGGTAATACCTTATATGATTATGCAACATCATCATTTTTTGAACCATATATAACAACAGTAGGAATGTATAACGAACAATATGAATTATTAGCAGTAGGTAAATTAGCTCAACCTTTACCTTCTTCTAGAACAACAGATACAACAATTTTAGTAAATATAGATAGGTAGCAATATTTATAACAAATAACCATTATGCCCAAAACATTATCAAATACAGGAATTGCAGTTAATGAAACTATTTACGCAGCTAATGTAACTCAATCCATAGATGCTTTTACAGCAGCGGAAGCATATCAAGTTGATATTTCGGGTTCTTTATCAGTAACAGGTGCAGTATCAATTACTGGTGTAGGTTCTACTGGTTTTAAATTTAACAATTTACCAGATGGAAATTTTACTAATGTATTAGTAAACCAACCATCAACAGGGTATACTTATGTAACAGGATCTGCAGGATTAAATGTAGGTAACGTTACATTAACACGAAACGAAACAACCCCATCAGGAGTGGTGGGACAATTAATGGCTAGTGGTAGTGCCACAGCTTGCAAGTTATATTTTCATAATGGAACTGAATATAAAGAAATAGCATTCGCATAACAATAAAAAATGGCTAGAAATTTAAAACAAATATTTACTTCAGGTAGTGATCAAATAGATCAAGGGTATACTATTGAATCATGGCATGTATCTCAATCCGTAGCTGCTTTAACAGGAGAAGAAGCATATGATATTAAAATATCTGGTTCCCTTGTAGTAACTGGATCGACAGCTTTTAGAGGATCAGTAGATTTACCATCACTAACAGAAACTAGTGATACAGGTTTTAAAGTAGTTCTAACAGATACTTCAACAGGTAAATTATTTTACACAGGTTCATTTCCAGGTAGTGGTCAAGATGGAACATCAGGATCAAGTGGTACTTCAGGTACAGATGGAACTAGTGGATCTTCAGGAACTTCAGGTACAGATGGAACAAGTGGATCTTCAGGTGTAAGTGGTACTTCAGGTACAAGTGGTACAACAGGAGCAGATGGAGATAAATATGCAACAACTTCAACAACATCTCATGTATTAGGAGATGCAGGATCATTAGTAGTAGGAACTGGTTTAGCATATACAGTAGGACAAAGAATAAAAATAGTTTATGATGTTGATAATTTTCAAATATCATTAATTACAGGATATGATACAGGAACTGGAAGTATAACTTTTGCAGCTCCTACATCAACAACAGGATCAGGTACTTATACTTCATGGTCTGTTAATTTAGATGGAGCAGCAGGTGGAGATGGTTCTTCAGGTACTAGTGGTACTTCAGGAACCGCAGGTTCAAGTGGTTCATCAGGTACAACAGGAACTTCAGGTTCAAGTGGAACTTCAGGTACAGATGGTACTTCAGGATCATCAGGTGCACAAGGTACAGGTGGTACTTCAGGTACAAGTGGATCTTCAGGACAATCAGATACATATGCTACTACTTCTACAACAAGTTTTACTTTAGGAAATTCAGGTACATTAACAGTGGGAACTGGTTTAGCATATACAGTAGGACAAAGTGTTCTTATTGTTTATGATGTTAGTAATTATCAAGTATCCCAAATAACTTCATATGATAGTGATTCAGGTGAAATGCAATTTGGAGCTCCAACAGAAACAATAGGTTCAGGAACATATTCTTCTTGGACTATTAACTTAGCAGGTTCAGCAGGTGGAGATGGTTCTTCAGGAACATCAGGTTCATCTGGTTCAAGTGGAACAACAGGAACTTCAGGTTCATCTGGTTCAAGTGGTACTACAGGTACAAGTGGATCTTCAGGATTATCAGGTACATCAGGTACTTCAGGTTCATCAGGAACTTCAGGTACAACAGGTACAGATGGTACTTCAGGTTCAAGTGGTTCATCAGGTACAACAGGAACAGATGGTACATCAGGATCTTCAGGATCAAGTGGTCAAGTAAACCAAGGTATAACTTATGGTTTTAGTACTAATACTAGTACAAATGCTACATTAGAAAAAGAAATTAGGTTTAATAGTGGAACTTATGGATCAGTTACAACAATAGCTGTATCACAATTAGATTATAATAATTTAGATCAATCAACAAGATTATCTAATGCTAACATCTCTAATTTAGTAATAAACCAAGAAACAGCAAATTCAGCTTCATTTAATGCACAAGTAACTAATATATCTAATGATACGGGTGATAGTGGAGAAATAACAATATTTACAGTTACTTCAGTAGGATTTACTAATGCTTTTGCAAATGAAGAAAGAATAGTACTTCAATTATCATATGGAACCAATGGTACATCAGGTTCAAGTGGAACCTCTGGATCATCAGGTACATCAGGTTCAGATGGTACTTCAGGATCTTCAGGTACAACAGGTACAGATGGTACATCAGGAAGCTCAGGAACTACAGGTACAGATGGTACATCAGGTTCTTCAGGAACTTCAGGAACTTCAGGATCTTCAGGTTCATCTGGAACATCAGGAAATGATGGTACAAGTGGTAGTTCAGGAGCAGATGGAACTAGTGGAACAAGTGGTACATCAGGTTCTTCAGGAACAAGTGGTTCTAGTGGTACTTCAGGATCTTCAGGAACAACAGGATCAGATGGTACTTCTGGTTCATCAGGATCTTCAGGATCTAGTGGTTCAGATGGCACAAGTGGATCAAGTGGTTCAAGTGGAACATCTGGTTCTTCAGGTACTTCAGGTTCAGATGGAACATCTGGAAGTTCAGGAACAACTGGAACAGATGGTACTTCAGGTTCATCAGGAAGCTCAGGTACATCAGGTAGTTCAGGTTCAAGTGGAAGTTCAGGATCAGATGGAACAAGTGGTTCATCAGGTTCTTCAGGATCAGATGGAACAAGCGGATCATCAGGTTCAAGTGGTACTGATGGAACTTCAGGATCTTCAGGAACAACAGGAACAGACGGTACTTCAGGTTCATCAGGATCTTCAGGAACAACAGGAACAGATGGAACATCAGGTACTTCTGGTTCATCAGGAACTTCAGGAACAAGTGGAAGTTCAGGTACTTCAGGAACAAGTGGTACATCAGGATCAAGTGGAACTAGTGGTTCAGATGGTACATCAGGTTCTTCGGGAGCAGATGGTTCATTTGGGGGTGCAGCATTTGACTACACATTCTCAGATTCAACTGTAGGAGCAGATCCAGGAACAGGGATAATCAGATTAGATGCTACTCCTCAAAACACATCAACTGAAATGTATATTGACATTTTAGATGATAATGGAGTAACAATACAAGGATTTTTAGAATCAATAGACGCGTCTACATCAGCAGTTAAAGGACACGTAAGAATTTCAAATAGAACAGACGCAACCCAATTTATATTATTTAGTATATCTGATTTAACAGATAATACAGGTTGGTGGACAGTAGATATAAATGATCAATCATTTTCAGCTGCTTCACCATTTTCAAATGCAGAAGATATTGTAGTTGCTTTTGTTACTACAGGTGATAGAGGAGATGATGGTACAAGTGGATCTTCAGGTAGTTCAGGTACATCAGGAACTTCAGGAACAAGTGGTACATCAGGTTCTTCAGGAACAAGTGGTTCTAGTGGTACATCAGGTACTTCAGGTACATCAGGTTCAAGTGGAACAAGTGGTTCAGATGGAACTAGTGGTTCATCAGGAACTACAGGTACAGATGGAACAAGTGGTTCAAGTGGATCTTCTGGATCAAGTGGTTCAGACGGTACAAGCGGATCTTCTGGATCTAGTGGTTCATCAGGTTCAAGTGGATCAGATGGAACTAGTGGTTCAAGTGGTTCAAGTGGAACTTCAGGTTCAAGTGGATCTTCAGGTTCAAGTGGTAGCTCAGGATCAGATGGTACTTCAGGATCTAGTGGATCTTCAGGTACTTCAGGTTCATCAGGAACTTCTGGAACATCAGGAACAACAGGATCAGATGGAACAAGTGGTTCTTCAGGAACAAGTGGATCAGATGGTACTTCAGGTTCAAGTGGTTCATCAGGAACAACAGGAACAGATGGAACAAGTGGTACTTCAGGTTCATCAGGTACATCAGGTACTTCAGGTTCATCAGGAACTAGTGGTTCATCAGGTTCTTCAGGATCAGATGGTACAAGTGGTTCATCAGGATCTTCAGGATCAAGTGGTACAGATGGTACTTCAGGAACATCAGGTTCAGATGGAACATCAGGTTCAAGTGGAAGTTCAGGAACAAGTGGATCTTCAGGATCTTCAGGTTCAAGTGGAACTTCAGGATCAGATGGTACATCAGGTTCATCAGGAGCAGATGGTACTTCAGGAACAGACGGTACTTCAGGTTCATCTGGTTCATCAGGTACTGCAGGTACAGATGGAACAAGTGGATCAAGTGGTAGTTCAGGTACATCAGGTTCTAGTGGTTCGTCAGGTTCAAGTGGATCAGACGGTACTTCAGGTTCATCAGGTTCATCAGGAACAAGTGGTTCATCAGGAACAAGTGGTTCAGATGGAACAAGTGGTTCATCAGGATCTTCAGGATCAGATGGAACATCAGGTTCATCAGGTAGTTCAGGTTCATCAGGT
>TARA_Y100000385_G_scaffold52975_1_pt1 | contig 30316 bp, 24 predicted proteins | sample TARA_Y100000385 | Tara Oceans TARA_Y100000385 (sample SAMEA2620980) | marine metagenome | biome: marine biome (ENVO:00000447); feature: surface water layer (ENVO:00002042); material: "saline water (ENVO:00002010), including plankton (ENVO:xxxxxxxx)" | depth 5 m
GTTGTTGCTATCTCAAGGAATGGGAATGAAAGTTGATGATTTTATCATTTCTGATTTAGGAGCTCAAGATATTGATGAACAGCCTTCTATTATTCGTATTCGGCCACAAGCAATTTATGTATCGTCTCTAAATGACCAGCCAAATATTAATGCAGCAAAATTATTGATTCAATCTGCAGATCTAGGATTAAAAGTGGCTTACGCAAGTCGATTGCCCCGCCTTACGGTAAATGGTCAAATTGCAACTTCATATTCGGACCAGGCAAGAAATATTCAAAGTGAATTACAAGTTTTAGAGTTCGGTTACTGGCTTGATGGATCGGGTAATAGTATTCCAGTATACACACAACAAAATATTCCAGTTGGGTTTGAAACTAAAAATCTACAAAATCAATTAAAAGACAATATCAGACAATACGTTGGTTTAAATTTAACTCTTCCAATTTTCAACGGGTTTCAAATATCCAACAATATTAAACGAGCAGAAATAAGTAAAATGAATGCCGAACTACAGTACCAGCAAGAATTGGATAATTATGCTCAAACTGTAGAAAGAAGTCATGCGGATGCATCGTCTGCTTGGAAGCAGTATTTGGCTGCAAAAAAAACCCTGAAAGCTGCAAAAAAAGCCTTTGAAGACGCTTCGGTTCGAAGGCAGGAAGGAACTCTCACAGTCTATGATTATTCTAATGTGCAAAACACCTATCTGGCTGCTGCTTCAGATGTTGCGAGTGCTAAATATGATGCTCATTTTAAAGCTTTTATTCTTAAGTTTTATATGAAGTCACCATTAATCAAAGCAAAAAATATAAATGAAAATGAATAGAAAAATTGGAATTGGTATTCTCGTTTTGACAGTTATTTCTGTTATCGGAATTTTTGGCAAGAAAAAAGGCTGGTGGGGAAATAAAAGTAACGTTATCGCTGTGGAGCTTGCTCCTATTGAACGGCATACAATTATTGAAACTGTCAACGCTTCCGGGAAAATACAACCTGCACTTGATGTCAAGATCTCTCCAGAAGTTTCGGGGGAGGTTATTGCTTTAAATGTTCGTGAGGGACAAAGTGTAGAAAAGAATGAGATACTCCTAAAAATAAATCCAGATATATACCAATCAATCGTTAGTCGAGCTAATGCCAGCGTTAATCTAGCAAAGTCCTCAAAGGCGCAATCAGAAGCTCAATTTCTCGAAGCTCAGCAGACCTATAAGAGAAATCAAACGCTTTATCTCCAAAAAGTATTGTCTCAAGCAGAATGGGATGCTGCAGAGAGAATTTATAAAGTTGCAGAACTTGGAGTGGAGTCTGCAAATTATCAATTAGAAAGTGCGTTAAGTTCCCTCAAAGAGGCAAGGAATAATTTGAAAAGAACAATAATAAGAGCTCCAATGAACGGCATTGTAACTGGATTAAATGTCGAGGTTGGTGAACGAGTAGTTGGAACTGCACAGATGGCAGGAACTGAGATGATGAATGTTTCTCAATTAGATGTAATGGAGGTTTTAATTGATGTTAATGAGAATGATATTGTTCGAGTAAACCTTGGGGACACAGCGATAGTTAGGGTTGATGCCTTTTTAGGACATGATTTTAAAGCAATTGTTACGGAAATAAGTATTGCCGCTAAGGGTCAGCAAATGGGTGTAAATCAAGTAACAAATTTTGAAGTTGAATTAGAAATACTTCCAGATAGTTATAAAGAGCTGATAACCAGTCAAAGAAAACAGCCATTACTCTCAGGAATGACAGCAACGGTGGATATTCGTACAAAAAGATCTGTGAATGCGTTGTGTGTTCCCGTTGAGGCCGTGACTACGAGAGAGGACTCCACTGACAGAAGTAAAATGTTAGAAGTTGTCTTTACTATCAGTATGGATAAGGCGAAAATGAACCTTGTTGAAACTGGAATTCAAGATGAAAAATATATTGAAATTAAATCAGGGATTGAAGATGTTAAAAAAGTTATCAGAGGACCTTTTGATGCTGTAAGTAGAAAGTTATCTGATGGAAGCAACATAATGGTTTCAGAGAAAACGAAGTTTTAAGTATTTTAAAGTGCCAAATTTCCTAATTCTGGATACATCTTCGCGTTTATGTAGCGTTTCTATGGCAAATAGAGATAACATCATTTGGTCTGAATCGGAAATAAGTGAAACAGGATTTTGTCATTCAGAATATTTACATCTTCTAATTAAGAGATGCATCGAAAAAACATTTGGAAAAACAAAATCAGCAGTAAAAGAAATTTCTGCGGTGGCAGTAGCAGGAGGCCCAGGTTCATATACTGGTCTTAGAATTGGTGCATCAGCAGCAAAGGGTTTAGCTCTTCCGCTTGGTATTCCTTTAATTTCATATTCCACGCTTGAGGCTCTTGCTCATGCAAGTAAAAATTCCATATCTAGTAATCTGAAAATAGATGCATTTTGGTCGGCAATGGACGCAAGACGAAACGAGATTTACTGTTCTCTATTTTCGAATGATTTTAATCGCATAACTAAGGATTCGCCATTTGTGCTTGATGAAACCCCTATTCCAGATCTATGGTCAAATTACAAAAATGTTTATGCCAGTGGAGACGGTGTTGAAAAAGCTAAAGATTATTGGCCAACATTGATTGATAGCGGTATTAGATTCTCTGAGGCAAAACATGGAATTTCGTTGGTTTCAAATGCCTGGGAAAAAAAAGAATTTGTAAATATTGAATCTTGGACCCCAAATTATCTGAAGAAATTTAGGCCAGGTAGCCCAAAATTTGGGTTGCCGGTGAGTTAATTAATTTTTGAAGCTCATGAAATGCTGATGATTTGCAAAGATTCAAGAAAATAATCTCGAATTCACTTTTTTGAAAAATATTTATAAAACAGAGGTATTGTTTCTATGCCTTTATAGTAGTTGTCGAGACCAAAATGTTCATTAGGAGAATGTATGGCGTCGCTATCCAGCCCAAAACCCATAAGGATACTTTTTGCTTTTAATTCTTTCTCAAATAAGGCAACGATTGGAATACTTCCGCCACTTCTAACCGGAACCGCTTTTTTGCCAAATGAATCACCTAAGGCTTTTACAGCAGCAGCATATCCTCTATGATCAGTAGGGCATACATATGGCTGGCCACCGTGGTGTGGAGTGACTTTTATCTTTACAGAAGTAGGCGCTATTGATTTAAAATACTTTGTAAATAATTCTGTTATTTCTGTAGGGTCCTGATTCGGTACAAGCCTCATGGAAATCTTGGCATATGCCTTTGATGCAATTACTGTTTTTGCTCCTTCGCCTGTGTAACCTCCCCAAATCCCATTTACATCTAAACTTGGTCGTATTGAATTTCTTTCTGGAGTGCTGAACTCTTCTTCACCGTCAACATCCGCTAAATCCAAGGCATCTTTATATTCTTCTAGTGAAAAAGGAGCTTGGGCAAGTTCTTCGCGTTCCTCAGAGCTCAAGGTTAAAACTTTATCATAGAAATTCGGAATTGTAATTTTTTTCTTGTCGTCATGAAGACGTGCAATCATATTTGAAAGAATATTTATGGGATTTGCGACAGCTCCGCCGTATAGACCCGAATGTAAATCTCTATTTGGTCCTGTGACCTCCACTTCAACATAACTTAAACCTCTCAAACCTGTAGTCAGTGAAGGTATTCCAGGGCCAACCATGCCTGTGTCAGAAATTAAAATAACATCACAGGACAGGCGCTTAGTATTTTTCTTAACAAACCAAGCTAGATTTTCAGATCCTACTTCCTCTTCACCTTCTATCATGAATTTAATGTTACATGTCACATTATTTGTAGCGACCATGGTCTCAAATGCTTTTAAATGCATGAAAAATTGCCCTTTATCATCACACGCTCCCCTGGCAAAAATTGCTCCATTTAGATGAATTGGTGTCTTTCGTATTTCGGGCTTGAAGGGGTCAGATGACCATAATTCAATAGGGTCTGCTGGTTGAACATCATAATGTCCGTAGACTAAAACAGTTGGTAATTCTGGTGAAACAATATAATCTCCATATACAACAGGGTATCCCGGTGTTTCGCATACCTCAACCGAATGAGCTCCTGCATTATTTAAGAATTTTGCGGTCTTCTGTGCCGCTTTTAGAACATCCTTTTTAAAAGAAGCATCAGCACTCACACTCGGTATTGCGAGAAGCTCAAAGAGCTCATCGAGGAATCTTTTTTTGTTTTTATTTATATAATTTACCATCTAACGAATATAGGTATGCGGTAATGGATTTTCTATCTTCGGAATCTATATTACGGACGAATGAAATTATTTTTATTTAAAACTTATAAATTCATTACTCCATTTCTAATATTATTAGGAATGCATTCTCCTATTCTTGGACAAAATATTACTGTTAGCTCCACTAGCCCCAGAAATGATCCGATGTGGCTAATCCAAAATGTTTTCGTTGGTCCCAACCTTACCGTTTTTTCTCCAATAGGTCCTTTGGGAGTTCCTAAGGTTCAATCTCCTTCTGTTCAATTTGGAAAATTTAATATAAACAATGCGGCTTTTGGATTAGATTCAGGGATTGTAATCGCCACTACTGATGCTACAGATGCAATACCTGGACAATCAGGGACATTTACTAATAATACGTCAACTCCTTCTGCCAATCTATCTACAGTTTTGAGTGCCATCGGAACAAGTGGAAATTTATATGACAAAGGGGCTATTGAATTTAGCTTTGTGGCACCTGGTGATTCTGTAAAATTTGATTATGTATTTGCCTCCAAGGAATATACCGGCTTCACATGTTCACCATTTAATGATGTCTTTGGGTTTTTTCTAATTGGCTCAGGAATAAATGGGAATCCAAATATGGATACGGTTAACTTGGCTACTATTCCAGGGACTAGTGTTCCAGTGGCTATAAATACTATTAATCAGGGATACCCATCTGGTAGTTACCCAGCATCTAATTGCCTTACAGCAAATCCAAACTATATTGCTCATTCATCTATGTACAACGCAAATTCTTCTTCCGGAATAATAAATTATCCTGGTTACACAGATGTTTTTACTGCAGCCGCTGAGGTGTCATGTGGATCTTTGTATACCATTAAATTATTAATTGCAGATGTGGTTGATGGATTATATAATTCTGCAGTTTTTCTGGGTGCAAGAAGCTTTGAGTTACCAACAATTTCGCTGACCTCCACTTTTAATAGAGGAAATACTTTCAATGATACAATAGTTGTTGAAGGTTGCAAACCTTCTTATTTATACTTGAGACGAAATGGAGCAATTAATGATACTATGACGATAAATTTCAATATTTCTGGAAATGCCATCTCTGGAATTGACTATTCTCCACTTCCTACCGCTGTCACTCTTTTGCCTGGGGTTGTATTAGATTCTATTCCGATACTGGCATTTGATGATGGAATAGTGGAGTCATTTGATACTATTCGTTTTGTTATGCAACCCGTCACAACGAATTGCGCTGTTTATCCGCCTCAGTATAAAACTTTTTTAATTGCAGATAAAATACCATTAACTGCAAGCACAACTATTACTCAGGGTAATGATACAATTTCATGCCCGGGAGATCAAGTGGTCTTAGATGGGACATATTCACCTGGACAAGGTATTGTGTATGGATGGTGGGGTACCGATACTACAGGTCCAAGTCAATTAACGGTAACTCCATTATCAACTACAACCTATTATTACTCAGCTATTGATGAATGCATGTCTGTTGCTGTAATGGATAGTATAACTATTTATTTACAGACATATGACTCGATACAAACGATAAGTGACAATCCTTATCCAATTTGCTCCGGGGAGACAGTAGAAATATTATCAGAAGCAAAAAAGGGAACACCACCATACTCTTTCCAATGGGATAATGGACCCAATGATTCGTCTTGGACAATTACCCCTGGAAAATCAGATTGGTATTCATTTGAGGTAACTGATGGCTGCGGAGTTATAGCTCAAGATTCAGTCTGGGTTGAGATTGCTCCTTTCCCGTCAGCGGCATTCACTTATTACCCAAACCCAGGGTTTCCTTTAAATGTCGAGTTTAATAATCAGTCAAGTGATACCAATTATGTTAAATGGTATTTTGGAGATGGTAATATTTCTAATCAAGTCAATCCATTTCATTCTTATGCCCAACCAGGTAAATACCAGATGGGATTAGTAATTTCTGATTCTATTGGTTGTCAGGACTCTATTTCTTTAGAGATCGAATTAAAAATGGATTACTATGTCTATGTTCCAAACACATTTACGCCAAATGGAGATATAATTAATGACAGAATAAAAGTTGAGGCAATAGGGATAGAAGGGTTCGTTTGGCAAATTTTTAATCGTTGGGGCTTGATGGTTTTTTCGACAGATGATATTCAGGAGTCCTGGGACGGTAATATAAATGGACGGCAATCTCCGGAAGGAGTATATTCTTATAAGATTGTTTTATATCTCCCTTTTGGCGATATTAAGGAACAGACGGGAATTTTCACTCTTGTTAGATAGAGATTTCATACAATGGCTACGCACATTACACAAGTAACAAGTATTGCTTTATAAATCCATTGACGCTGAATAGCTAATTTTCTTTTGTTATAGGCAACAGTATACATTTTAATACGTTCGCTCTGCCTTCTCCATTCTAATAGAATCATAGCCATAGCCATAGGTAGAGATCTCATAAAGCCCTCTGTGGATTCAGGATATCCTGCATAAGCTAAAATTAATAGGGGAGTATAGGCCAACAAGGTTGCAATTAATGGCCCTAATACATTGGTATTCCATGATTTGTGAGAGTATAACCATAGCAATATTCCATAAATCGAAAATAATATCGATATTAAAAACTCTAGATTTAGCCATGCAGTGGTCATAGCAAAGAAGTAAAACCAAACCGCTAGTCTAATTCCATACTTACGCGCCACAGGTCTTTCTAATATTGTCCGGAATGGTCTTTGAGTTATATCTTTTTCTAAATCATAAAAGCTATTTAGGAGAGAACCTCCAGCAATTAGGAACGCTGTAGTAAATGAGGTAGCCCAAAAAATACTATTGGAAAAAATCTCTATGGTGCTTTCCCCAGGGGAAAAAAGAAAGAATTGGGCCATCGCTTGGGCGATAAAAATAAAAAGAATATGGGTCCACCTTACAAGGCTAAGAAAGGCGATTAGTCGAAATAATATTTTATTACGCCTGCCCATTTATTCTAAAACCTTAGAACAACTTCAATTGAATGAGGTGATAATTCTTTTTGCGCCTTATCAAAGTTTTTTGTGAATCCTAAAATATATCCACCACCACCAGAGCCACATAATTTTAGGTAATATGAGTTGTTGTCAATCCCCTTTTGCCATAGCTCATGGAAATTATTGGGGATCATTGGGGTGAAATGCTCTAGCGCAATGCCACTTAGTGATTTTAAGTTTGTAAACAAAGGATCCCAATCTCCCTTTAAGAAAGCATGGACGCATGCATCGTTATACTTTTTGAACTGATCGTTCATTACTGATCTAAAACCTTCTTCTTTCAGTTTTTCCATGAACAGATTAACCATTGGCTGCGTTTCTCCTGGATTCCCGGAATTCAGTAAAAAAATCGCACCTTCACCATCATTTTCTGTTGAGGGCAAAGCTACCGTGCCAAGATCAGTTTGCGAGCGGATTAAAAGAGGTAATTGCAGATAACATATAGTGGGATCTATACCTGAACTTTTTCCGTGAAAATAGCTTTCCAGTTGTGCAAGGCACTCTTTAACTTTTTGGATTGAGTCTGGAGATATGTTTTTATCGAGAGTGAGTTGGTTTTGTGAATATCTATCATAGATAGCTGCTACAAGTGCTCCGGACGAACCAATGCCGTAGCCTTGGGGTATTGTTGATTCAAAATATAAACCATCTTGTAAGTCTTTGTCAAACTCTTTTAAACGCAGAGATGCTATTAACAAGCCTTTAATCTCTAATTCTTCTATGTGAGTATAAAACTTTTTTAATTCATTGTTAGAGCGCGAATGATTTTCGTTAGAATCTTTGGTTGGTAAACTCAAATTACCCCAAAAATTGCGATATGGAATCGACAAACCCATTGCATCCCTGATTATCCCATATTCTCCGAATAAGAGAATTTTAGCAAAATAAGACGATTTCATTTTACAAAGTTAGTTAAACGTTTAGGACCTGATCCAACGTGATCTGAGATAAATTTATTCCCCCTACAAAACTGAATCAAAGTATTCTTTATGAATGCCATTGCTTTTTCTTTTACGGAATTCGGAAAAAGTAAATGGACGTTTGCCCCAGCATCTAAAGTGAAACTAATTGGTAATTTAGAATCATTTCGGAATTCTCTTATTTTTTCAATAATTTTTAAGGTATTAGGCTTCATGAGAATAAAATTTGGTGTGGAGGTCATCATTAACCCATGTAGGGTTAATGCTTCAAGTTCCGTGAGCTGAATAAAATCCTCAACATTCCCTGTTTTTAATATTCTCTTAATGTCATTAATATGTTTTTGTGCTTGAGAAAAACGTTGTTTATTAAAAGGGTGGGAGTTCATCAATGAATGGCCTAGGGTACTACTCACTTGTTTTTCTTCTATATCTACGAGTAATATCACATCACAATAGTCTTTAAATATCGGATTGATTATTCCTGGGTATTCAATTGCATATTCGTCTCTTGATTTTTTCAGATAAGAGGATTCCCCCCAAACAGCTATACCTCCGTATATTGATCGACTTGCTGAGCCGGAACCTAACCTTGATAATATCGACGCTTCTTGATAAAAGTCTAAAGCATCAAATTTGAAACCTATTTTCTCGGCAAATTCAACAATGCATAATGACAAAGCACTCATTCCTGACGCACTACTTGCAATTCCGCTTGAGTGAGGAAAACTATTGCTTGTTTTGATTTGTAAACAATATGAAGCTAGCCATGGATGGCGTTCTGTTACTCGCAATAAAAAGCTTTCTATTTTTGGAATGAATTCAGGCTTATCCTCGCCGTCAAGTGTAATATTAACTCCCGTTCCTTCTATGAAATGAACTTCTGTTGTTGTCTTACATTCACTTAGAGTAAAGCTAATAGAGGGGTTTGATGGTATCTGTATATCTCGTTTGCCCCAATATTTTATTAGGGCAATATTTGAAGGGCTTTCCCAGGAAATTTTCACACTGAAATCGATTTTACTTCTGGATCAATTTTTTTGACCATTCCTTGTAACGCCCTGCCTGGCCCTACCTCATAAAATACTGTTGCTCCATCTTTGATCATGGAATTAATTGTTTGTTTCCATCTAACCGACCCCGTAAGTTGGGCTTTCAAATTAGTCCGGATTTCATCAGGATCATTTACTGCTTGGGCGACAACATTTTGATAAATGGGACATCTGGGGACATTAAAGTTTATCGAATCCAAAGCTTCTCCTAATTGTTTTTCAGCTGAAGACATCAAAGGGCTGTGAAAGGCACCATTTACTGGCAATAGTATTGCTCTTTTAGCTCCAGCCTCTTTGCACATTTCACATGCCTTTTCCACTGAATCAGTAGTGCCTGAAATAACTAATTGGCCCGGGGTATTGTAATTAGCGGGAACAACAATCCCTTCAGTTTTTTGGCAAATATCTTCTACGATGGCATCTTTAAGTCCAATAATTGCAGCCATCGTCGACGATTGATCTTCACAGGCCTTTTGCATCGCAAGCGCGCGCTGATAAACCAAATTGATTCCATCTTCAAAACTTAATGATCCTGCAGCTACAAGAGCAGAGAATTCACCAAGAGAATGTCCCGCTACCATTGATGGTTTAAAATCTACACCTAGAGATATTGCTTTTGCTATAGAATGCAGAAATACTGCTGGTTGTGTAACTTTTGTTTTGGTTAGATCCTCAAGCGATCCTTCAAACATTATTTTGGATAATTCGAATCCTAAAATTGAATTTGCTTGATCGAAAAGGTCTTTATTTCCATTGTAAAGATCTTTTCCCATCCCGGGGCTTTGGGCACCTTGCCCAGGAAAAACATATGCTTTCATTTTCCAAAATATTCTACAGAGTTATTTTCAGTTTCAATTATGCGCACACAATGCAGTTCTGCTCCATGGTGGATGACAAGTGGAGAAAGAATTTTCCAGAATGCGATTGCCAAGTTTTCTGTCGAAGGAATTATTCCAACTAAAAAATCAATGTCTTCATTTAAATGTTTATGGTCTACGAATTCTATAATGTTTGAGCGAATTAGATTTTTTAAATCTGCCAGATTCATGACAAAACCAGTCTCTGGATTGACTCTACCTTTTACGACAACAATTAATTGAAAATTGTGACCATGACCTCTTTTGTTCGAGCATTTACCAAAAATCTCAAAATTTCTTTCTTCTGTCCAAGATGGGTTGTAAAGTCGGTGTGATGCGCTAAAAGTTTCACGCCGTTGGATGTACACCATTGTTAATAATTTCTATTTTTCTAATTTTTTGAATCGAACTCTATTAAAATCGATTTTATTAAACCATCTTTCTCTGTTCTATATGAAATCAACGCTTTGTTGGGCTTAAATGGTAATTTAGGTGATGATACTTTGAGTCCAAATGAGCTGTAACCTTTTGGATTTAGAATTATATCTCCGGATCCATCTTTATCTGTATACTGAAAAGATCCAGATACCCAATTATTCCCGTCTGAAAGTTGTACGTCAACAATATCCATTGGACTTGTTGCTTTTTTATCTACTGATACTACAAATTCATTAGAATTTTTCTGGATAATGCTAGCTTTAGGGACACTACAAGAAATTATAAGTGATGTGAATAAAAGTAAAGCAACCCAATTTTTCATGATGAAATTTATTTTAAACAAAGATCGGAAAAATATGAGTAAAAATCACTTAGAAATAGATAAAAGAGTTATCATAGGATTTTTTATTTGGTTATTTCTAGTTGTTTTTTTAGTGATTCCATACTTTGCTTGATGTTTTGCAGACGCTGGATTAATTGATCCGTATCAAACGATTCCGAAGGATTGGTTTTATATTTTTCCTTGGCACCTTTGATTGTAAATCCACGTTCTTTGACAAGATGATGAATCTTGCGGACGATTTCTATATTTTCAGGAGTATATTTTCTTATTCCTCTTGAATTTTTTTTTGGTTTTAATTCTGAGAATTCCTTTTCCCAAAATCGAAGAGCAGAGGTATTTAGATCAAACATTTTTGCGACTTCCCCGATGGTGTAATAATTTTTGGTCAATTCACTTGGTATCATACTTAATCGAAACTTTGATTTGAGATTGCTGCAGAACGAACTAAATCGTCGTATTGTGCGGGGCTTAGATCGTTGAAGAAATAATTAATTGGATTCACCCGCCTACCATTTTTTATTACTTCGTAATGCAAATGTGGCGCTGTTGATCTACCTGTATTACCGATATACCCGATGAGATCTCCACGCTTGACTCTCTGGCCTCGTTTTTTAATGGCCTTATCCATGTGAGCATAAAGAGTATGATATCCAAATCCATGAGAAATAGTTATGTGCTTACCGAATCCGCGGCCACCAAAAATATCATTGGAGATTACAATGCCATCAGCGCTGGCGTAAATAGGCGTTCCTTTTTTTGCCGAAAAATCGACTCCTGGATGCTTTTTTCGCACTTTATAAATTGGATGTATTCTGTATCCAAAACCAGAGGAAAATCTAGTTCCGGGTTGATCCTTTACTGGTCTGATTGCCGGGAGTGCATCTAATAGTGCCTCTTTGTTATTGGCTAGACTTGCTAATTCATCTAAACTCTCTGATTGAACAGCAATTCTTTTGGATAATTCATCAACCTTTCTTGATGTCTTTTCCAGAAGAATACCATTTGACAAGCCCCGTATACTTTCATATCTCAACGCTCCTCCTGGGAGTCCACTATGACGTATTTCTGCAGGGGGAGGTTCAGATTCAAAAATTACTCTATAAATTTCATCATCTCTTTTTTCCATGTTTCCCATCACTAGCATCAATTTATTCAGACGCTCGTCAAGCTGCTCATAGGTTAGTAGTACTTCATCTAATTCTCGTTTCAAAGATTTTTCTTTTGGTGAATCAATAACAATTTGAATAAGGAAAAAAAATAAAACCCCTAATAGAGCCGAAGCCAATAAAAATAGACTTGTATCCCGTAAGATATGCTTCCATGTTCTCTCTACTTTTTTATAAGCAAGAGTCAAGGGATCATATATATATTTAGATTTCCGCATTAACAGAAGTATTCTTAGTAATTTTGTATTTCAAAAGTAGGCAACAATGACTTCTTCGGAAATACGTAATACGTTTTTAGATTTTTTTTCATCAAAAGGGCATCATATCGTTCCCTCAGCACCTTTGGTTTTAAAAGATGACCCATCGTTACTTTTTGTGAATGCTGGAATGAATCCTTTTAAGGATATTTTTTTAGGGTTGAGAAAAAGTGAAAATTCTAAAGTTGCTAACTCTCAAAAGTGTTTAAGGGTAAGTGGTAAACATAATGACCTCGAGGAAGTCGGCTTAGATACCTACCATCACACTTTATTTGAAATGTTAGGGAATTGGAGTTTCGGTGATTATTTCAAAAAAGATGCTATTAGCTGGGCATGGGAGCTTTTAACTGAAATTTATGGTCTTGATAAGGATCGGATTTATGTAACAGTTTTTGAGGGTGATTCAAAAGATGGACTTGCTCACGATCATGATTCTGAAAGTTTCTGGTTACAATTTGTTAACTCGAATAGAATAATTAATGGTAATAAAAAAGACAATTTTTGGGAAATGGGTGATGTGGGGCCATGCGGTCCATGCTCTGAAATTCATTACGACCTGAGAAATGATTTGGAGAGAAAGAAGGTAGATGGCTCAGATTTGGTGAACAAAGACCATCCTCAAGTAATTGAGCTATGGAATCTTGTTTTCATCGAATTCCAAAGGCTTTCAAATGGAGTTTTAAAATCTCTTTCAGATAAGCATGTGGACACAGGTATGGGGCTTGAGAGATTGGTTCGTGCTGTGAATTTAAAAGAGTCAAATTATGATACTGACCTTTTTACACCATACATAAATAAGCTTTCGAATGTCTCTGGGAAAAAGTATGGATTAGTTGAAGATATTGATATTGCCTTTAGAGTTATTGCGGATCATATAAGGGCTGTTTCTATCGCAATAGGTGATGGTCAAATCCCTTCTAATATCGGAGCAGGGTATGTCATAAGAAGAATTCTTAGACGTGCAGTCAGATATGGTTATTCAAATCTAGATTTTCGAGACCCATTTCTTTTCGATTTAATTCCTATCGTTTCCTCGTCTTTATCTCAAACTTTTCCTGAGTTAAAGAAACAAACCTCCTTAATTTCAGAAGTTGTCAGAAAAGAAGAGGTTTCTTTTCTTAAAACATTGGAGACAGGTCTTAGACGTTTAGATGATGCAATGCTAGAGTCTAAGAATAATACTGTTTCCGGTACTCGCGCTTTTGAATTATACGATACGTACGGTTTTCCTTTGGATTTAACAAAGTTGATTTGTTTGGAAAAAAGATTTAATATTGATGAAGATCAGTTTCATTTAGAAATGAAAAATCAAAAAAATCGATCTCGATCGGCTTCGATTAAAGAAATAGGAGATTGGGTTGAAGTAGCCAAAGGGGAAAGCGACAGATTTGTAGGTTATAAAACTTTTGAGGTAAAATCAAAATTGATTCGATATCGTCGAGTAAAAGAAACAAAGAATTCAAGAATAGAGGTAGTTATTGACCCTACTCCTTTTTATCCTGAGAGTGGTGGCCAAGTTGGAGATGTCGGAAAAATTCAATTTGGTGATGAGTTAATCAATGTTGTTAAAACATTCAAAGAAAATGGGCTTATCATTCAAAATCTAGCAGCAGAGCCAAAAGTTTGGGCCAAGGACGTGATTGCAAAAATTGATGTCGAAAATCGAAATCGTACAAGTCAAAACCACTCTTCAACTCACCTAATTCATCTTGCTTTGAGAAAAATATTGGGGTCGCATGTGGAGCAAAGGGGATCTTTAGTTCGTTCTGGTGGTTTTCGTTTTGACTTTTCGCACTTTGAAAAAATATCAAATTCTGATCTAGAAAAAATAGAAAACCTAGTACGATCAAATATTTACAAGGGAATTAAAACTAAAATCCATAAAGAAGTACCGATTAAATCAGCAAAAAAAATGGGTGCAATAGCTCTTTTTGGGGAAAAATATGATGATGTCGTTAGGGTAGTTCAATTCGATGACAGTATTGAACTTTGTGGAGGTACCCACGTTCAAAATACATCTGAGATATCAACTTTTCTTATAAAAAGTGAATCTGGGATTGCCGCGGGAATAAGAAGGATTGAGGCTTTATCAGGTGAATCAGCTCTAGAATATTTGTTAGAAAAAAGCAACAAATTGGATATAATTCTAAAAGAGGTAAATCAAGGGGATCCTATTGTAAAAATAAAATCATTAAAAGATGAAGTTTCTCGGCTTGAGAAAAAATTAAAGGTCTTGAACAGGAAAGAAGTTTCTAATTTAAAGCAGGAGTTTTTGAGTTTAGCAAAGCAATATGGGAATATAAGAGTCATTGCAAAAACTGTAGACTTGGAATCTGCATACATTAAGGACTTGATCTTCCAGATTAAAGAAAATAATTCATCAATAGTAATTTTATTGATTTCAGTAAAAAATAATAAAGTTCAAATGCACCTTGGCGTCAGCGAGGATTCCATTTCCATAATCGATGCTGGTAAGTGGGTGAGAGAATTATCTCATTTTATAAAGGGTGGGGGTGGAGGTCAACCTTCGTATGCATCTTCAGGCGGAAAAGACCCTGAAGGAGTAAATAATTTACTTGATAAATTTTATAAAAAAATAGAAAAATGCGCGTCTTAGTCTTTCTTTTTGTAATTAGCTTTTCATCAGTTTTATACTCCCAATCTGAGCCCCAATTTTATACAGATAGTAAAGTTCGGACGAGGCGATTTGCAATTAGCACATATTCTCAACCGATGGTTTTATTTCGAAGGATAGGCACGGATTTAAATGGTAATAGGCCTATGGTAAATAATACTTTTAGAACGGGGCCAAATTTGGATATTGGCTTTTCTATTGATTTTAATATTCGACCTCTAAGGGTAGGTATTGGACTAGGGCATTCCTGGATTAATTATTCAGTGGTCGAAGATGAACCTTTATATTCAAACGATGGTATAATCAGGACTTCTGCTCGTTACATCACTTTACCGTTTCGTGTTGGCCTTATTACTCCTTTAAATGATCGAGTCAATCTGGAGGTTTGGCCTCAGGTAATTTACCGCCAAGCAATATCATTCGAAAAGGATTGGCTGATTGATATGGTCCCAAATTATAGAGATGTAATTTGGTCTGCAGGGATTAATATAGGATCCTCTATCAGGCTTTCAGAATATTTGAAATGGACTATTATGGGAATTATGGACTATGGTTTCAGTGATTTTGAAGAGCCTTCGGGAGATGGGATTTCAGAACTGCCAATCTTTATTGGCATAAGGACAGGAATTCGTCTAAGTATTTAAAGAGCTTCCAATAAATTCTCTAAAGCATAGCCTCGAGAACCTTTGATCCATATAAATTGACCTTGAATTTTTATTTTTTTAAGAGAGTCAAGGGCTTCATCTGTGTTTTTGAATCTTCGGTATGACTTTGGCATTTTTATTTCAAGAAATTCATTTCCAATAAACCAGGCATTTAAAATATTTAATTCGATAAACAAATCAACTATTTTTTGATGGTATTCTTGTGAGAAAGATCCTAGTTCAAGAAGACCACCAGCGATATAGAAATGTGGCATTTCTTCATTGAGCTTTATCGAGTTTCTTAATGAAGCTTCCATACTAGACGGATTTGCATTGTATGCATCGAGAAAAATATTATTTCGCTTGGATTGTATAATTTGACCTCGATTATTTTGTGGTTTGTATGCCAATAAGCCCGAAGCTATTTTTTGATCATTTATCTCAAATTGTCTAGCTACGGTTATTGTAGCTAAAATGTTTAACTCTTGATAAGAACCTGATAGATGGGTTGTGATTGTTTCTTTTCCGAATGAAGCCCTGACGAAGCCTTTTTCGTTGCTAAATTTAACACCTGAATCCAATTTGAGGGATTTTGCATTGCATTTTTCTAATGCAATAGGATCCGAAGGATTAATAAATGCTGTTCCTTGGTTTTTCTCTAAATGCTCATATAACTCTGACTTACCTTTAATTACCCCTTGAATCCCTCCAAATCCATCTAGGTGAGCAATTCCAAAATTCGTGATATATCCGAAATTCGGTAAGCATATTTCGCATAGAGTCTTTATTTCACCAATATGATTTGCACCCATTTCAATAATTGCAAAATCATGATGTTTTTTGATATTTAATAGAGTTAATGGGACACCGATATGATTATTAAGATTTCCTTGAGTGGCTTGTGTAGAATAACTTTTGCGGAAAACATTAAATAACAATTCTTTCATCGTAGTCTTTCCATTACTTCCAGTAATTGCAATAATGGTTTTCCCCCATTTTTTTCTATGGTAAGAAGCAAAATTTTGGAGGTGAGAAAGAGCATTTAATACAAGAAAGACCTTTTTTTTATCAGGGGCAAGATTTCTATCTAACTCATCTATGACAACTGCCGACGCTCCTTTCTCTATTGCTTCAGCAGCATAAATATTCCCATTAAATTTTTCTCCTTTTAATGCAAAAAAAATCTGTCCAGCTCTCAAGATGCGAGTATCTGTACAGATTCCTTTGTTTTCATCAAAGCGCTCGTAGAGGCTTTTCATTTTTTCTTATTTAGGCTGATATCTTCGGAATTTCTCTTGTTTTGGATCTTTATTACTTTTATTACGGTTTGAATTATTGTTTTGAAAACCAACTCGGTCCATGGCGCATCTAAACCCAATGAAATCTGTTGATAGATCCTGATCTAAGTACCTTCGAGTTCCAGGTGATAGCCAGTAGGCTCTGTCTTTCCATGATCCTCCTTTATATACTCTTGAATTATTGCCTATTAGAGTTGCTTCACCATATTGATACATGGGAGCATCACTTTCTGATATGCCGCCTTTGTCGTAAACAATAGAGGATTCAACATCTCCATCTACAAAATCTCGGTAATCACTTTTTTGATAATTTCTACGATTCAAATTTTCTTCCTCGGTAACTTTTCTTATTGGCAATTGACCTGGGAGGCGAATTAATGAGCTGTCAGGTCCATATTGAGGTTCAGCCAAGACAGCTAACTCTCCTATTCCTTCATAATTATCGTCAAATGTTGTGAACTCATTTCCTCTGAAGGGTCTGTGTTCTGCCATGTCAGTACCGGATAAAGGACGATAAACATCCAAAACCCATTCAGCTACATTTCCTGCCATATCATAAAGTCCAAAATCATTCGGTGGGTAAAATCCAACTTGCATTGTAATATTCGCTTGGTCATTCAAGTAACCTCCGATACCCATATTATCTCCCCCTCCTCGTTTATAGTTTGCTAGCATGTCTCCACGTCCTTTATTTTCTCCCTCACGAACGCTAGAGCCATTCCAAGTATATTTATTTCTATCAATGGTTCTGTTGTAGATCCGATTACCAATCTCGGCATAAGCTGCGTATTCCCATTCAGCTTCTGTTGGGAGACGATACTTGGGAAGAAGAATTCCGTCTTCAATTCTTGCAGGCCGGCCTTCTTTGCCATAAACTTGCTGAGGAGAAATGTCTTTCAGTCCTTTTTTATTTTGCTGAGTGTACTCTCCTTGACGATAGAGATAAACCTCAGTATTAAAATTTTGGTCATCAGCCTGATTGGCCATAACATTTAAAATTCCTTTGTCGATTAAAATTTGCTCATTTACTCGGTCCGTTCTCCATGAACAATATCTCATGGCTTGCTCCCATGAGATTCCTACAACAGGATAAAAGCTAAAAGCTGGATGTCTCAAGTAATTTTCGACATAAGTCTCATTTAATCCAAGCTTATCTCTCCAAACTAAAGTGTCTGGGAGGGCAGAGGTGTATATCTGCGGGTAATAACCGTAGTCATAAACGCGTCGTAACCAATAAAGATATTCCCGGTAATCAGCGTTCGTTACTTCATTCTCATCCATGTAAAATGATGCAACAGTCACTCTGGCTGGAGTGTTGTTCCAATCCCTCATAAAATCTTCTTCAACTCTTCCCATGACATATGTTCCACCTTCGATGAAAACAAGACCTGGACCAGTTTTTTGACCTTTGTAGTTTAAATTAATTTGGAAACCACCGTTTTTTTTGTCATTGTATGACATGCCGGTTGTGTTTGAAACTGTTTTTCCGCAACCAGCTAAGAGGAAAGCCGTGGCTGTTAGAGAACAAATGATCCCGCGAATTTTCATAGTTAAATGTTTAAATTAAAATTTTGGACACTTTATTGCATTGTACCGAGTTCGACGTGTACGACATGGGAATTGGTATGACATAGTTAATTCATGGGCGCCTCCCAAGGTGTTTTTTAAAGGTGAGATAGTGTAATCATATGAATAGCCGAAGGTCCATGGAACATCATTTGGAGCTAACCCAACAATAAATACTAAAGCATCAGGATTTGTACTTAAAACCCCTAGAGCCTGCCTGTAGCCTAATCCTCCCGTAATTAACCCCCTATTAAATGAAGCCCCTGCTGTCAGTTGAGAAGCTCCTCCTTGTGACTGGAATACTATGTTAGGAATTAAAAGATTATCGAGGCTGTTGTACAATCTTTTTCTTCCAATAGGAATTGTGCCTCCAACTTGAGCAGATATTTTTAGAGGTAGATTATTTCCTGAAAGAAAGGCTTCATCAGGCTGCGTCACGTGACTGGCCGTAATTCCAGCGTAGAAGTTTTCTGTAAATCCTACAATTCCAAAGGATAAGTCCAAGTGACTATTTACAGTATTGTTTGGTCGAATTTCATTAGTGGGCTTTACAAAACCATAGAAAGGATCTATCTGGTCTGGGAATGTTAGGCTACCCCAATCTAGTGCTCTTTGGCGGAATGTTCCTTGAGCTCCAAATAAAATAGAGAATTTTCGAGAAACAGCGAGGTGGTATGAATAAATCAAAGAAGCTTCTGTAAGACTTAAAGCCCCATTTGCCGCTTCGTCTTGAACAATCAGAACTCCAACACCTCCGTTTAGAGCATCTACGTATTGGTCAAATGAGGCTGAGTAAGTTTGATAAACTCCCAAGGTTGGATATTGATTTCTGTAATTGACGTTAACCTTCGGGCATTGCTTAACCCCTGCAAAAGCGGGGTTTAGGTACAGCGGATTCGCATAGAACTGACTAAAGTGTGGGTCTTGCCCTTGGATAGATGAAACTCCTAGGATAAAGAAAAAAACTAAAAACAGGCGCTTAAAAGCCATAGGTATACACTTTTTTAAGGAGCCACAAGTATACGATTTTCCTCGTTCTTTGAAGAAAAAAAGCCAAATTTGTAATTAAATAATAACAAATTTGCCTTTGAAACGTTTACCTAAGTAACTGGATCCAATGGAACGTATAAATATAAATCAAATGCATAAACCGCGCCACTTTTTGTTTAAAGTCGCAGTTTTATTATCTATCTCTATTCAATCATATGGTCAAATTGATTCTTCTGTTTTAAACAATGGTAAATGGGCAAAAGTGGGTGTCGTAGACCAGGGAATCTATTCTTTGACTCCTCAGGATCTAGAATCACTTGGCCTCGGTAGCTCGCCATTTGATTCTGAAAAAATTGGAATTTACGGCAGAACATCTGGAATATTGCCAGAGGTAAATGCAATATCAAGGGAAGTTGATTTATTGCCTTTACGAATTCTTTTAGAAGACGGTAATGACGGCGAATTTTCAGGTTCAGATAGGATATACTTTTTTGGCGAAAGTCCCCATAATTGGGAATATGATTCGAATTTAAATAAATATGAATTTAAAAAAAATGTTTATGGTGATGAGCAGATTTATTTTGTGACAAGCACCGAAGGTGGAGAACGAATTCAGGCTTCTCCGCAATTGTCCGGTTCGGCGGAAATAATAGACCGCTACATACATCTTGCACATCACGAATTGGATAATCAAAACCTTGTTGGTAGTGGTAGGCAATGGTTCGGAGAGCTTTTTGATTTTACGTTAAGCCGCGATATTAGCCTTGGTCTAGATGCACTTGATTCATTGAGTATAGCTCAATTCCAGGCACGCGCAGTAGGTCGTTCTTCAGTTGCTGGAACAAGATTAGAGATGTCTTCTGGTCAAGGGTTTTTTGGTGCTCTTACATTTGGAGCGGTTTCCTCTTCATCTGGAGCAGACTATGTGGATGGTTCTTACCTAAAAGTCGATCAATCATATTCATCTGGGAATTGGGGTGTTGTGAACCTAAGCTTTGATCGATCCGTTAATCCTAGTGCATCGGCATGGCTGGATTATATAAATGTGAATGCTGATTCACCATTTCGATGGAGGCAAAAGTCTATGGTTTGGAATTTTCCTTCCAGGGATACTGCGGTAGTCCAAGCTAACCTGTCATGGGTTACAGGAGGACTAGCAGACAATGGACAAGTATGGAATGTAACAAAGCCATTATCGCCGACAAAAGTTCAAACAATTTCATTTTTTCAAAATGGAAACGCAAACTGGGGAATTAAAATGCCTGGCGATAGTGCTCAAAAAATTGCGATTTTCCAACTTGGTAATACGGCTTCACCTAACCTCTTAGGCTCAATACAAAACCAAAATTTACGTGCATTAGAATCAATTGATTATGTTATTGTTTCACCGGAGCATCTTCTATCTGAAGCGCAGAGGTTAGCTGAATTTCATAACCTCAATGGTGATTTAAGGACCATGGCAGTGGATGTTCAAAAAATTTACAATGAATTTTCTTCTGGTGTTCAGGACATAACGGCAATAAAAGACTTTTTAAGACATCTTTGGAAGAAGGCTCCTCAAGAAGAGGATAGGCCTGAATTTCTGTTACTTTTTGGTGATGCCTCATATGACTTTAAGAATCGTATTGTTCCCAATACCAATCAAATTCCGATTTATCAAAGTCAAAAGAGTTTTTCCCTTTATTCATCTTTTTCAACCGATGACTTTTATGGATTCATGGATGATGATGAGGGAAATAATTTAAGAGCAAAGAAATTAGATTTATGTATTGGTAGAATTCCAGTAAACACAATTTCTGAGGCTCAGAGTGTAGTAAATAAAATTTTATCCTATTCACACCCCTCGAATTCTCGAGGGGTGTGGAGAAAAAAAGTATTATTTGTTTCTGATGATGTAGACGCGGGATGGGAGGCTGTTTTGACCTCAATTCCTGACGCTATAGCGCAAAGGATAGATACGATGTATCCTTTTTTAGATGTTCAAAAGATGTATTCGGACAGCTATGAGCAAAACTCAAGTAGTGGTAGTCAAAGCTATCCTGATTTAAGGTTGGAATTGATTCAAAACATCAATGATGGCAATTTAGTTACTGCTTATGTTGGGCATGGTGGTGAAGTGGGTTGGAGTTCGGAAAATATTCTTCAATTAAATGACACGAAAACTTTTAATAATGGTAATCGTTTACCACTTTTTATTACCGTTACTTGCGAGTTCTCCAGGCTAGATGATCCATTAAGAACTTCAGCGGGAGAGCATCTGCTTTTAAATCCATCAGGAGGCGCAATCGCTTTATTGTCAACTACAAGAATAGTTTATGTAGATGGAGCGGCGACATTGAATGATTCTATTTTTCGGGTTGTCTTTGAAAAAGAGAATAACCGATTTAAAACATTTGGTCAGATTCTTCGGAGTGCAAAAAATTCAACATACTCCTCCGACAAGCTTAGATTTTCGCTTCTTGGAGATCCTGCTCTTAGGCTAAACGTGCCGGAGCATAATATTATTTTGGATAGTTTGAACAGTAAGTATTTAAACTCGGGAATTGATTCTGCTTTTAATCATATTTCGGATACTTTAAAAGCCCTTAGTTATAACGAAATGTCTGGTCATATTGAAGATGGTTCAAATAATCAATTACTGGGAGGTGTCAATGGTGAGATTCTAATTACGTTGTTTGATAAGTCAACAGAGGAAAACACATTGAAGAATGATAACGAAGGACCTATTATAACTTTTGATCAAAGAAAAAATATCGCATACCGTGGAAAAGCAAAGATTCGAAATGGAAGATTTAAAGCTCAATGGATTATGCCTCTTGATATTTCTTTAGACTTGGGTAAAGGTAAATTTTCATATTATGCTGAATTTGACTCTTCAGATGCATCAGGTAGTGATCAACGTGTTTGGATTGGAGGAATCAATACTGAGGCGCCCGTGGATATTGAGGGTCCCATCATAAATATTTTTATGGACGATACAACATTTGTTCCAGGGGGCGTTACTGACCCAAGCCCTTTGGGTATTGTAAAACTGATGGATGAAAATGGTATTAACACCATCGGAACGGGAATTGGTCACGATTTGATGGGATGTTTAGACAGTAATTGGAATGAGTCATTTTCCTTAAATTCACGATATTCTTCTGATTTTAATACATACAAACGTGGAACCGCAACATGGCCATTTACAAATCTAGAAGATGGCCCTCACAAGTTTTTTGTTCGAGCATGGGACTCATACAATAATATATCACAATCAAGCGTTGAGTTTTATGTGACCTCGAAGGATAATGTTCAGCTTGGTGATTTTCGTATTTATCCAAATCCTGGTTTTGGACCATTTCAACTAGATGTCGAGCATAACTTGAAAGGTGATAGTGTCTCTGTTGTATGGTCTATACAGCAATCAAATGGAACTATTGTGTACTCTGATGAATGGATTGGAGTAGCTGAAGATGCTGTTTTTAATGCGAATCCATGGACTGGAAAAGGTCCCTCAGGTAATTCACTTCCTGCTGGATGGTTCATTGCTAGGGTGGACATAACGCGTTTGAGTGATGGCCAAACTGTTCGTTCTGCGGAGCGAATAATATTATTGAATTAGAAACTTATATTTGCGATCAAGAATGAAGACTAAAATTTTATTTTTACTGGTAACAGCGTTCTTTCTGAAAGAAACTCTTAGAGCCCAAACTACTGCATTTGGAGATGAACTTAACGTTGTCACTTCTGCTCTTCCAATGTTGGCTATTGGACCTGATGCAAGAATGGGTGGCCTCGCTAACGCGGGAGTTGCAGCTTCACCAGATGCAAATGCTCTATTTTGGAACCCCTCAAAGTTAGCTTTTATGGGTTCAGGAAATATGCAAGGAGGTATTTCTTACACCCCCTGGCTCAGAAGATTGGTTCCTGATGTTGAATTGATGTTTGCAAACGTAGCAATTGGCCTTGGAGATCGAGCAGGCCTTGGAGCTAGCTTAAGATATTTTTCTTTAGGCGATATTACTTTCAGGAACGAACAAGGAGATGAGCAAGGAACTTACAGACCTTATGAAATGGCTCTTGATGTTGCATATGCACTCAAATTATCTGAAAATTGGTCAGCCGGGGTGGGTTTGCGATATGCTTTATCTGATCTAACTCAGGGTCAAGTTGTTGGGAATCTTCAAACAAAACCAGGACAAACCGTTGCCACCGACGTTAGCTTTTACTATCAAGGGGAAGTTAATAATCTTCCTGATGGACAAAAAGGGCAGTGGCTAGGAGGCTTGAATGTTTCTAATATTGGTGCAAAAGTCAAGTACACTGAAAGTGGTGATGCAGATTTCATTCCCACAAATTTTAAAATTGGGGCAGGCTATAATTGGTCTTTAGATAAATATAATCGAGTTGTAGTATTATTTGATATAAATAAGCTCCTTGTTCCAACTCAGCCAAGAAGAGATTTATTGGATGAAGATGGTGACGGTGATCGAAATGAGATTTTAGAAAATGGTGGAAAAGATGATAATGTTGGCGTGATTCAGGGAATAATTCAAAGTTGGGATCCCAGTGCGAAACCCAATGGATCGAGGGAGCTTTTTCAGGAATTCATGTATAATTTTGGAGCAGAATATTGGTATGATAACAAATTTGCGGTTCGTGGAGGTTATCAACATGAGCATAGAAACAAGGGTAATCGAAGATTTTTTACATTAGGTTTTGGGTTGAGATATAGTCTATTAGGACTTGATTTCGCTTATTTATTTCCTGCAGACCAAACTGTTAGATCCCCTTTAGAAAATACAATTAGATTCAGTGCTTTAATTGACTTGAATCAGATTTTAGATTGATTAAAATTTTAATAGGTCTTTATTTCACATCTGGGCACTATTTTTGTCAATTGAATTGAAGTTTAAATGGCAAAGAAAAAATTAACTAAGGAGATATACCTCAAATGGTATGAAGACATGCTGTTGTGGCGGAAGTTTGAGGATATGTCAGCCGCACTCTACATACAGCAAAAAATCCGAGGTTTCCTTCACCTCTATAACGGTCAAGAAGCTGTACTCGCAGGTTCGATTTTAGCAATGGAGCCTGGTGATAAGATGATTACGGCTTATCGAAACCATGTTCAGCCCATTGGCCTTGGAGTGGACCCAAAAAAAATAATGGCTGAATTAATGGGTAAAGTAACAGGGACTTCTCGTGGCAAAGGGGGGTCAATGCATATGTTTTCAAAAGAACATAATTTTTATGGAGGCCACGGAATTGTTGGAGGTCAAATTCCTCTTGGCGCAGGACTAGCTTTTGCAGATAAATACAGAGATGAAAAACATGTTACTTTAACCTATATGGGAGATGGAGCAGTACGTCAAGGTTCTTTGCATGAGACTTTTAATTTAGCGATGCTTTGGAATCTTCCTGTCATTTTTATTTGTGAAAATAATGGCTACGCTATGGGTACATCTGTTGAAAGAACAGCAAATCATAATGAAATATGGAAGTTGGGTTTGGGATATGAAATGCCTTGCGCAGCTGTAGACGGTATGGATCCAGCGGTTGTTTATTCAGCGCTTCAAGAGGCTACAGATAGAGCTCGTTCCGGAGGGGGTCCAACTTTTTTAGAAATAAGAACATATAGATATAAAGGTCACTCCATGTCTGATGCTCAGCACTACAGAACTAAAGATGAGGTTGCAGAATACCAGAAAGTTGATCCAATCATAATCGTTAAAAAGATGATTGAAAAGAAGAAATGGCTGGATATAAAAGGTTTTGGAAAAATTGATTCAAAAGTAAAGTCAATAGTCGCAGATTGTGTAAAGTTTGGTGAAGATTCTCCATTTCCTGATGCTAATGAACTTTGGCAAGATATCTATGTTCAAACTGATTACCCATTTATAAAGGAATAAGCTATGGCAACAGTAATAAATATGCCGAGATTAAGTGATACGATGACTGAGGGTGTCGTGGCGAAGTGGCACGTAAAAGTTGGTGATAAAATATCAGAAGGAACTCTACTTGCAGAAATCGAAACTGATAAAGCCACTATGGATTTTGAGGCGTTTCCGGGCCAAGAAGGGATTCTACTATTCGCGGGAATTGATGAAGGTGTTTCTGCTCCTGTGGATTCAATTTTAGCAATTCTGGGAGAAGAAGGAGAGGATATTACTTCTCTAGTTGACGAAGGTTCGAATTTATTAAAAGGAAAAGAGAGTCCTGAAGCTACTGACGGGAAGAGTCATGGAGCTCTTGAAGAAAAACCTGCTGAAGTTATCAATTCAGTTGAAAAGCCTTCGATTCCGGTGCGAGAACAAAAAGAATTTTTGACTTCAGAACGCCTCAAAGTATCTCCGCTTGCAAAATCTCTAGCCAGAGAAAAAGGAATTGATATTACTTATGTTAAAGGCACTGGTGAGGGTGGAAGGATAATAAAACGAGACGTAGAAAGTCACCAAGTAACAACTTCGGTGCCGCCGGTTGGCAAAAAAACATACCCGAGTTCTGGATATTCAGATGCTCCTATTAGTCAAATGCGAAAGACCATTGCAAAACGTTTGGCGGAAAGTAAGTTTACAGCTCCCCATTTTTATCTTACTATTTCTGTGGATATGGACGCGGCAATGGACGCTAGGAAGATACTTAATTTAGATAGCGATGTTAAAATATCATTCAATGACTTAGTTGTTAAGGCAGTATCTAAGACTTTAAAAAAACATCCTGAGGTAAATAGCTCTTGGCTAGGAGACACCATTAGAACTAATTATGATATCAATGTCGGAGTTGCCGTTGCAGTAGAAGATGGTTTACTTGTTCCTGTTGTTAGAAATGCTGATTTAAAAAGTCTTGAGGTAATTTCAAATGAAGTTAAGGATTTTGCACTGAGAGCTAAGAATAAGGAACTTCAGCCTTCAGACTGGGAGGGAAATACTTTTACCATTTCTAATCTTGGAATGTTTGGAATTGATCAATTTACCGCAATTGTAAACCCACCTGATAGTTGTATTCTTGCAGTCGGTGGTATTCAATCTATTCCAGTTGTCAAAGATGGTAATGTTGTTCCAGGTAATGTAATGAAGCTCACCCTAAGTTGCGACCACAGAGTTGTGGATGGAGCCAAAGGTTCTGCTTTTCTCAGCTCGTTAAAGAATTTCTTAGAAGCTCCTGTTAAAATGATGCTTTAATGTTTTAAAAAAAAATATGCAAAACGGCCTATTTTTTTGTGTTTAACTTTAAGCATAGAATCATTCTAAATATCGAAAAAACTAATGTATCTCAGCGATCTTAAACTTGGTCAAAAAGCGATTGTTTTGGAATCTCCACATAGTTTGCCAGTCAAGCTCTATGAGATGGGTTGTATGCCAGGAGAAGAGATTGAATTAAATTATGCAGCGCCATTCTCAGGCCCAATGTGCTTTCTTGTTCAGGGTACATTAATTAGTATGAGGAAAGAGCTGGCTCAATTGGTTCCTATTACTGATCCTGATGTAATATCATTGAGAAATGATTGATAAAAAAGCAATCAGGGTTGCGTTAGTTGGGAGGCCGAACACTGGAAAGTCATCTTTATTTAACAGGTTTACAGGTTTAAGTCAGAAGGTGGGCAATTATCCTGGAATAACTATCGAAAAGCGCTCAGGCCTGATTAAACTCGCACCAGGTGTCCTTGCAGAAATAATAGATCTTCCAGGAATTTATTCTCTTCACCCTTCATCTCCAGATGAGCAGGTTGTGATGGATTCCTTTTTAAATGAAAAAGTAGATGAAAAAATTGATGTTGTTATTGGTTTAGCAGATGGAACAAACTTAAAAACATGTCTATTCGTTTTCACCCAGGTTATTGACTTAGGGATACCCGCAGTGTTGGCGGTAACAATGAGTGATGAAATGGAGCGAAAAGGAATGGAACTAGATGTTTCAGGGCTTAGTAAGTCTCTCGGGGTACCGATTACTCTCGTGAATGGCCGATTAGGGAATGGAATTAAAGAGCTTCAAGATAATGTGCTGACTGCTTCAGTATCAAAAAAAATCCCCTTTTTTCAGCCTGGCGGACTCCATTTGGAATGGATAAATAAAGTCTCTGAGGATAATAATTTTGATATTCCATACAAATCTTGGCTTTATGGTTTAAGTGGAAATAAATATGAAGAATTAATTAGCACTACGGGTAAAACAATTGCGAGAGCTCGAGCAGATGAGGCTATTAAAAGATACCGAAGAGTTAATGAATGGTTGCGCGAATTCTTTGTCAAACATCCCGGAAAAGATCGCAGATGGACTGCGCGTCTGGATAGGTGGGCAGTCAATCCCTTTTGGGGTAGTATCATTCTCGTGACACTCATGTTTATATTATTTCAAGCTTTATTTTTCGGAAGTGAAGCACCTATGAATTTCATTGATGACCAGTTTGCACAGTTATCAAATATTTTAAAATCAAATCTACCCAACGGATTTTTCAGTCATTTAATCACAAATGGTATTATTCCTGGTATTGCTGGAGTTTTAATTTTTATTCCTCAAATAGCTATATTGTTTGGATTGATATCGCTTTTGGAAGAGTCTGGATATATGTCTCGAGTGGTTTTTATAATGGATAGATTCATGCGTCCTTTTGGACTCAGTGGTAAATCCGTGGTTCCGATGGTTTCGGGCACAGCATGTGCCATTCCAGCTATAGTTTCTACAAGAAATATGGAGAATAGTCGTGAGAAGTGGCTTTCTATTGCCGTCGCCCCATTGATAACATGTGCGGCTCGGTTACCGGTGTACGCTCTTTTGATTAGCTTGGTTATTCCTGATCAGACTTTGTTTGGTCTGAGTTTGAGAGGATTAGTATTATTTAGTTTATATATGATCGGTTTTTTCGCTGCCCTATTGGGATCGGCAGCCTTGAATAAGATAATGCCTAAAGCTCAATCAAACCCATTTTTATTAGAAATGCCCTCGTATCGGATTCCTCAATTACGGAATGTCGGCCAAATTATAATTAACAGAACTAAAAGTTTTGTCACGGAGGCGGGGAAAATAATTTTAGCAATCAGCGTTATTTTATGGTTTTTCGCAAGTTTTGGGCCAGGAAAAGCTCCTGATTTTACCCAAGATTATGTAGCCATACCCATTGAGGATAGCTATGTTGGTAAAATGGGAAAAGCTATTGAGCCAGTAATGAAACCATTAGGGTTTGATTGGAGAGTTTCTATTGCTGTGCTGTCATCTTTCGTTGCAAGGGAAGTTTTTGTTGGAACAATGGCGACTTTATACAGCGTCGATGATAATGAGAAATCAAGTATTCGCGAACAAATGGCGAAACAAAAAAACCCAGAAACGGGTGAGCCTTATTTCAACCTGGCAGTTGGAGTCTCACTATTATTATTTTATGCTTTTGCAATGCAATGTATGAGTACATATGCTGTTGTCGCCAGAGAAACGAGAAGTCATAAATTTGCTGCAATTCAATTTTTGATATTAGGGATTTTGGCATATGGAGCAGCATTTTTGTCTTACGGTGTTTTAGCCTAATTTGAATATATATATCTTTAACTCATGGTTGCAATACTTCTTTATACAATCTTCTTTCTTTCCCTCGGGTATGCATTTGTACCCAAGCCAAAGGATCAAAATCAATCCTCATGCTCTGCGAGCTGCGGATGTAAACATGAATTGGAGTAATTGAATGAAGACAATATTAGTCACAGGGAGCTCCAGGGGAATTGGAAAGGAAATATGCGTTTCCCTTTCAAATAAGGGACATCAAGTTTTTGCTTGTAGTAGATCTGAAGTTCAAATACCAGGCTGTAAGTCCCTAATAATGGACCCTGGAGATCTGGATTCAATAAAATATACTGTAAACTTTCTTCAGGCTGAAAAAATTTCATTTGATGGTTTAATAAATAATGCTGGACTGCTGGTAAATAAGTCATTTTCGGAAATTTCGGAATCTGATTTTCAAAACTTAGCTCAAGTTAACTGGATTGGCCCGGCTATGATTATTCAAAAAATGATGCCTCTGTTTAATCCTGGTGCGCATGTTTTAAATATCTCGAGTATGGGTGGCTTTCAGGGGTCTGAGAAGTTTCCAGGATTGGCGGGTTATTCTTCCTCTAAGGGTGCACTTGTAACACTAACGGAGTGCCTTCAGACAGAATTAGGTGGTGAGGGGAGTGTTATTTTCAACGCTCTTTGTTTAGGCGCTGTTCAAACTGAAATGTTAAAAGAAGCTTTTCCTGATTACTCAGCTCCCACAAGTTCAGAGCAAATGGGTGATTATTTAGCAGATTTTGTTCTTTTTGGGCAAAAATCTTTTGCTGGTAAGGTTTTACCAGTTTCAATTTCTACTCCATAAATTTTTTTTACTTTGTTCAAATGCTGATAAACAGTGGTTTAACAATTAGTTTGATATTTTTTTTATTGAGGGTGTTGCTCAATCAAAAAGTCGTTCTACATTTGCACTCCCCAAAACAAATAGCTTTTGAAAAGCATAATCTGATAAAAGGGGAAAAGACGAAGATTAAGACTTCAACGTTCTTTAACATATTGTGAAATCGAAAGAGCTCCAACTCGAAGATTCTAATGAGATACTTCAAGAGGCCAGATCAAACAACCTTACAATGGAGAGTTTGATCCTGGCTCAGGATAAACGCTAGCGGCAGGCCTTACACATGCAAGTCGAGGGGTAAAATATCTTCGGATATTTGAGACCGGCGCACGGGTGCGTAACACGTATGCAACCTGCCTTTTACTGGGGAATAGCCCGAAGAAATTCGGATTAATGCCCCATATGCTCGCACAATCGCATGATTGAGCGAGGAAAGCTCCGGCGGTAAAAGATGGGCATGCGTCCTATTAGCTTGTTGGTGAGGTAATGGCTCACCAAGGCTACGATAGGTAGGGGACCTGAGAGGGTGAACCCCCACACTGGTACTGAGACACGGACCAGA
>TARA_Y100000385_G_scaffold215467_1_pt1 | contig 30303 bp, 42 predicted proteins | sample TARA_Y100000385 | Tara Oceans TARA_Y100000385 (sample SAMEA2620980) | marine metagenome | biome: marine biome (ENVO:00000447); feature: surface water layer (ENVO:00002042); material: "saline water (ENVO:00002010), including plankton (ENVO:xxxxxxxx)" | depth 5 m
TCAAGTAGTTCCTCAACCATGTCAAGGTTTAAGTTTACGCTTGGAAGATCCACATCTACAAATACAGGCACCAGACCATTTTGTATCAGGGGGTTGATAGTTGTCGGGAAACATACAACCGGAGTAATGACTTTATCGCCCTTATTGAGACGGTATTTGGCAGGCATCTTGTTTTTTGAGGTTAAAGAAGAAACCATAAGCAAATTTGCAGAAGAGCCTGAATTGGTTAGGCACCCATGCTTCATACCTAAATGCTTAGGGAAGGCAATTTCAAAATTTCTACAGTTTTTACCATATATAAGCCATTCGCCTAGAAGAGTTTCTACAGCTTTAGAATATTCGTTGCCATCAATGTGAGGGCCAGAATACTTTACCCAATCTTTCCCAGCCTCCCATTTTTCAGTAGACCTCACTTCGGAAATATAGTCTTCCACTAAATTAAGAATCTTATCAAGTTTGGTTTTCTTTTTAGGCAAAACTTTTGCTATACTTTTTGTTAAAATATTAATATACTTGTTAGTCGACATTTAAACTCTCTTTAGTTCATCATACATGGCTTTAATTCCATACTCTAAACCTTTTAATTTTAAAGATAAGCCATCTATTTTTTGGCTTGATCCAGTATAAGATTTTGCAAGTCCTTCTTGATTTAATATAATATTATGTGGGTTATTTGTCAAGTATTTTATCATATTTCCTATATCAACCAAGGAGTGCTTTTTTCCGTAACACATATTGCAGTCAAAAGGCTCTTCAAAGTCTTCTAAGAGAACATAATCTAATACTCGCAATAAATCCATAACCCAAAAAAAATCCATATGTTTGTCTTGGTGTATCTCTATAGGCAACCCATTTAAGGACCTAACTAAATTGTTTTTTATAAACCTATTGTTATTTTCGTACAAGCCAAAACAACCGAATAATCTTAAATTGATAAACTTACCATTATTATTTTTTATATCTTTAGCAATCAAATTCTTTGCTAAGCCGTAATAATCTCTTGGGAAAGCATCTATGATCTCCTGTTCTCTGGCGCATTGTACACCTAGATTCCTATCAAATGCCGCTCCTGAGCAGAAGTTAATAACTTTCTTAAATCTGTCACTGTTTGATTTTATATTCTCATACATTTTTAGATTGGTGACAAAGCTCTCAAGATCCTCCGTGTCGCCTCTCTTCCCACCTCTTATCGCAGTGTGTATCACAACATCAGTTTTATTATATTGCAAGAATTCTTGTAGTTGGTCAGGATGCGAGAGGTCTAAAACACTACTTGTAGGAGAAAGAATACTATGTTTACCAGAGTAATGCTTTATTATATGTCTGCCCAAAAATCCACTGCCACCTGTTACTAGTATATTCATACTACTTTCGTTTTAAATTAAAATAAGACGAACTTGATGTGTCCTTTATATATTTGCTAGCAAGTAAGCGCATCTCATCAACACTATCCGGCCAATAACAATCTATATTAGGCAGACATGACATGACTTGCTTATCTTCTTCAGCCCAATGAGAAAACCCAAGATATCCATAATCTTTATCCCTGCCGCCTCCTATTAACTTAACAGGCCAGCCTTCATGGTCCAGATAATTTCTTATATACTCAAAAGGTCGGTATAACAAGAAAGAGGTGATTGAATACACAACAGGTATTTTATTTTCCATAGCCATTCCTACTGCTGCGCCTAACATTAACTGCTCCGATGACCCCATATTATAAAACCTAGAGGGATAGTCAATTTTTATTTTATCCCAAAGTCCGTATCCCAAGTCACCCGTTAGAAGAACTATTCTCTCGTCCTCTGACATGATTTCATGTAAAAGCTCACTAAACTGCTTTCTCATTCAACTCTCTCCTCTTAGTAATTAAAATTGCTCTAGCTTCTTCATATTCTTGTTTTTTCATAATATGATAGTGAGCGTTTATCCCTCTTAAGAAAGAAAAATGACCCACGCTTGTAAAATAAACCTTAATATCTGGTAAGAATGACTGAAGCCTCCTTACGAGGTACCTTGTGTCCACCGAATCATAAGCACAGTAGCCGTTCACATTAACGTGAACAGTTATATTTTTTATGTTGTTGTTGTGTATGAAGGAGAGGGACTCCCATATAGATCCCTCAGCACACTCACCATCACTTATTAAGCAATGTACATGTTTAGATGGGTCCGCAAGTGCTCTGCCGACTGCAACTGTGAGCCCCATACCAAGGCTGCCTGTGGAGCAGTGAATTTCGAATTCTTTATTAAAGTGTGGATGACCTCCTTGCATTTTGAACAAATGATCTGCCGAGGTGGTTTTGTACTTCTCTAAGACGCAATACAAAGCCACGGCGCAGTGCCCTGACGATAGGATAAATATATCTTCCGTGTCCGAAGCTCCCATCTCTTGATAGACATTATCTATAATATCGACGCTAGAGAAATAGCTACCAAGATGTGATAATTTATTTTTGTATGCAATTTCTAAAATACGCAACTTTAAGTCAAGGTCACCATCTAGTGGTTTAATCACACTGGATTCCATCTGTTTCTCCAATAATCTTGTATACTTTTTTCATAGTCATTAGGGTCTCGGTGCATTTCCCAAGTGGCCTGCCCTGGGTGCCATCTATAATTATAGCCCAAACAACGGCCAGCGGGGTATATAAATATATTATTGTCGGCCAGTCTACAGTATAAATCGTAATCAGCAGCGCCACTATATTTATCAGGATATGTTTCTAATAAACCAGATGTAAACAGTTCTTTTGAGTATACAACAGTTGGACTCGATACTGGGCACCTGGCTAAACACAGGTCTTTAAACTGCTGGATTGTTTTATAAAATTGACTGGAGTCTCCAGCCTTCATACCAATGTTTCTAATACCACTTTGAAACGCTTTTATTTTGCCGTTGCCAGCAGATATAAACGACATGCAATTAGAAACATAGTTTGCTTCATAACTATCATCAGCCGCCAAGGTAAAAAGGTATTCACCGGTAGCAAGACGAAACCCTTCTTGTCTTGGTTCATCCCAGCACCTTTTATAAATATTTTTTGCAGAAGCTAATATCAAATTTGGATACTTTTCCCCAACATTTTTCGCTATGCGTTGGGATTTATCTGTGCTTTCATTGTCGACGAAGATAACCTCAAAAGATTCATAATCTTGATTAAGTGCGGATAATAATGCCTCTTCTATCCACTTCTCTGCGTTATAACACGGAACAATAATGCTGACTTTCATTTGTTACCACTCCTCCATTTGGCATACTCTATTGATATAGGTGTGTTTTTGTAGTATTTGCTTTCTGTTGGACTCTTTAATATCTAATAGATCTTTTTGCAAATTTATTTGGATTAAATCACACATTTCTTCGGGGGTGTCGCAAAGTATGGCCGATGGTAGCAATCTTTCTATTTGATTAACTCTATCGCTAATCAAGAATCCATTTAAACCAAGCGATTTGAATGTTCTCTCGTTTGTATCATAACCTAGGCTTCTTTGGTACGCATCATGAATATTGATACATATTTTAGAATTTGATAAAATTTTATTTTCTTGCTCATGTGTTAGGTTTTTATTTATGAATAAGCCACTTTTAATATTCATTTTTGCAATTTTAGAGAAAAATTGCAACATTATTTTCTTTTTCTCATTAAAACCGTTGTTAGCCCAACCTCCTATATAACAAACATCAAACTGATAGTCTTCATCAAAATTGCGCTTATAATTCAAAGAGTCAAAAGCTAGTGGAAGCGTATTGACGCGCTTCCATTTGTGATAATACAAATTAAGATCTGCGAAAGTCCATAGATGAACGTTAGTTAAAGCGTTCAGGGCTTCTATGTAGGCATCTGGGCACAGGCTTATAAAATTTGGATGCGTGCCCCATGGACTAGGAAATGTATTTGGTTGTACAAAAACAAATGATTTCCTAGCCGACGCTAGTACCTCTAGACATTTAGGTGATTTAACATCGCTGTCTAGCGCCATAACAAAATACTCTTGTTCACTTAGGCTAATACTTTCCAGGTCATCGTACAATTCAACTTTATACCCACGACTTTGCCAAGCTAGCTTATAACCTTGGTATATCCATTTACCAGCGTGAGCACTATGATTCTTGATGTATACTACCACTACTAAAATTCCTTAATCTTTGTAATAACTTCATTTAGCCTTACCGCTGAGTCGTGTTGTTTTAAAAATCTAGCATGTCCGTTTTTAGCTATCGATTGAATTATTTTTGGCTTATTGGCAAGAAATTTAATCTTTTTTTGAAACTCGTCTTGATTCTTAAATGTCACTATTTCTTTGTCTATTTCATAAAACTGTTCTATGCCTTCATGATATTCCGTTACAAGCAGACCTGCACCTGCTGGTACTTCGAACATTCTCTGTTTCATTTGAGTTTTCCTTAAAGGGTCATTATCGTTGACACTAAAATTTATCCCTATTTTACTCCTTGAGTGAGTTTCAAAAACTTTTTCCGTGGGTATACCAAAAACATTTGTTATATCCACTGGTGAGGAGTCAATAAACAGCTTCCTTGAAAGAGTCGGGTTGCCTAGAAAACAGACATCAATATCCTTATTATCAAATTGTATTTTTGGGTAGAATGAAGAATTTGAATGCCAATTGGCAAGTATTATATTGTTATAGCCGTTTGTTTTATATTTTTTAATATAGTTTGGTTCAGGGGTTGAACAAACAGTAAAATTTTTACAAGCTTTGCTCGAAAAAGATTCATATCTCCATGTGTCATCGCAGAACCAATTAAATGTTTTTGTTCGGCCTGTATTCGTCTCACTAGATATCTGAGACCATGGCTCGTAGGGAGCTATACTCCTATCACCAGTGAGACAACAGAATATCAAGTCAGGCTTATAAGATTGTATAACTTTGTTAAAATCCTTAACCTCTGGGTTTACAGTATCATACCACAACACTTCATGTCCTAATCGCATCAAAGGTTCGTAAACATACCAGTATCCCATATCGGGAAATCCTCGGTATGTTTTATTTGTAGTTAAAAGTATTTTCATTTTATATATTCTTCAACAGTATCAACAATTTGGTCTTGTCTTGAACGTAGGTAATCAATTAAAGTAAGACCTTTTTTAGAAAACCATTTCTCGTGAATAGCACCTATATTATTAGTTGTTTTGGTAGCTAAACCCATCATTCTAGCTTCTACTACAATTCTCGAAAGCGTCTCAGGCGTTTTTGGAAAGAATACCAAGGTTGAGTGAGATCCCAGTCGTTTTAAAAATGTAGCAGGGTCTGACGGTGGGATAAGGTCGTATTGTAAACCTAGGGCCTTACAATACCGCACAGCCTCCAGTGTGTTCTTATGTGGTGTAGACGACTGCATAATCGCGTATGTGGGTTTTTTATTAGATTCTTTGCATATTTGCTGCAATAAATCAAAATGTGTGTCCGCCCAAAGATTCCCACCTAAGCTTTTAATATTATTTAATTCAAGGTTCTTGGTTACTATATTCGCATGAAAGGCGCTTTGACATAACACAGCTTTTGCGTTTGTATAAAATTGTTTATTAATAATGTGATTTTTGGGGGCGCAATAGTCCGGATATATTCCAGGGTTTCTGTTTGATAGGTACTTATGATCGTGTTCATAAATAATATAGCTTTTCCCCTGGATTTGCTTTATCTGTGCTTCCGACAGGTTTACGAAGTTTGAGACAATAATATTATCGTAGCCTAGCAAGTGTTTGTTTTTTAATAAATGGCTATTGACTGGATTGACGTCATGGCCTCGCTCACGCAGCTTTTTTATTAAAACATCGTTATTTAATTCACCGCCACCGGGTACTTGATTTGCAAAAAAATCTGCTATGAAGAGCACACTAGCCATGCTCAACTATCTCAGGAGACAGTGACTCTAACCATGACTCAACATCAAATTCTTCTCCATAAACCGAGTCTGCGAACAGTTGGTGTTGTTTGTCAGAATCAAATTGATCTAAAACCCAGTGCTTGAGCTTGTCTGCCTTATCTAACCATTTATTATAATTCTTACGAACTTGTCTCAGCCTCATTTTATAGTGTCCCTCATGAGGATAGCACCACATGCTGTCTTTTTGGATAACCCCCTCCCAGACAGCAAAATCTTGCACTGGGGCTATATCGTAATTAACATCGGAAAAAAACGCTTTCATTTTGCCGTTCTTCAATGGCATATGCAAAAAGTCACAATGCCCAGACCATGAAGGCGCTATCACTGGTAGTCCGTGGCATGCTGCATCGAACATCGGTAACCCAAAACCCTCGCCGTGACTCAGGTTCACGAGCGCTTTAATTCTTGGATTGCTATAGAGAGATTGCATTTGGCCCTCGGTAAGATCACCGTGTAGAAGATATATTTTACATTTTGCGTCTGCCGGGAGCGCTGCTGACACGATCGCTTTTAAATTTTTGTAGATATGTTCTCTATCTAATATCGAATTATTTTTTAATGAAGTCTTGAGTACTAAACCAACTTTTTCATCATAATTTTCCTCTATCCACCATTTAATTGCATTTTCTATATTTTTCCTAGGACCCCATTGTGAGACTAATAAATAATTAAAATCATACTCCAAATAAACATCCAAGTCTTCTACGTCAACCTGTTTTACTGGATAATGAACTATTTCAACAGGCACCTCACACTTAAGAGTCATAGGCTCACCTGTATCTTTATGAACACCTTGATAAACAGTGTTTTCCAGAACTGATTTGGAATGCTCGGATATTGTAATGACCTTGTCCATAAGATTGCAACGTTCTAGCCAGACTGGTGCTACCTTTGTTGTTTCGATCCCAGCAGTTACACCGATATTATAAGGAGCCACTTTTTCCCATTCATTGGGAATAGAGACCTGTATGGACATGTCAAATTGACCCCCGGCCTGGGCATGCTGGTGGGTCTTGAGGATTATATCATCAATCCATTTTCTTTCTTCGGTGTCTTCAGACAACCATCCAGTCTGTCCCCATCCTACGGAAACTAGAAACACATCGAACTTGTCGGGATCTCTCCTCAATGATCTTAAAAGAAAACGAGTATGTTCTCCATACCCTGACTGTGTTAGGGCAGGTCCTCTTACCAGTACTTTTTTAATCATGTTATCTCCTTTAGTTCCCAACTTGTATAGTTGTTTCTATTTTCCCAGGACCCGTGCTTTTCGTGCAATTCGGTCATTATTTCAACCCACTTGTCACAATATTTCTCAAAACTATAGTTTTTCTTGACATGTTCTATGCCCTTCTTTCCAAGCTCCCCCCTCTCCTCGGGCGTCATATTATACATTTTATGTAATGCGGCCTTAAAATCTTCCTTACAAATCCGGTCTTCGTATATGTAGGGAACTTGTTGTGACCCGATGACGGTTTTGGACGAGGGTTCTATACCAATACCAAACCACTCTTCACCGTCTGTTACTTGTTCTTGAAGTCCACCCGTCATTGTAACTAGAATTGGTGTACCGCATGATAAAGACTCTAAAGTAGCTAAACCAAAACCTTCGGCATCTGATATATTAATTGTGCAATCTGCCATATTATACATATCTGCCAAAACCTGTGGGGCTACCTTTTGGCTTGAAATCATAATAGTCCCATCATTACCTAGCTTTTCTACTATGTGATGTAGGGGCTGTCCGTGCGGATCGTTGGGGTCTGTGTGCATGATTAAGCGGACTTTATCTCTACCTACCTCGTTTGCAAATTCATCGAACCAGAATAACAAAGATCCACTTTGTTTACGCCGAGCGTTACGATTATTCCAGAAAAATAACATTCTGTCGTCGTTGTTATCAGCAAAGTTTTGAGTTTTCATTTGAGATATTTCACTATCTGTTTTAGGCTTGAAGATATCAGAATTTACCGCGTGAGGATGATATATGTTTTCTACCTCTGGTGCTGCTTCAGATACTACTTCATGTGTAACTTTAGATATTGATACAACCAAGTCATTTGAAAGATAAAAAGGACGATTAAACATGGGAGCAGGATGGTTATCCCATACATGGTAGTATACCATAGGAATCAAAGGTCTTACCTCATTTTCCATAAACCACAACCATTCATAAAAACGGGGGTCAGTCATAAACCATAGAATATCTGGCTTTTCGTTTCTTATGAGTGATCTAATCTTTGGAGCATCACCATAGCCATCTACCGGGATCACAAGCCAATCATCTTCGTATGGGGCTATTTTTTGAGCATCGTAATTTTCATGCTTTATCGCTCCACCGAGGCAAATAAATTTAAATTTACCAGTTTTTAGGAGTGCTTCAATAAAATATTTTGTCTGCGTTCCTACCCCTGACGGTGATAAAGGGTGGTCTGACAAGGTCAGAATCTTAATTTTTTTATCCATTAAATCCTCATGAACAGTGTTCTGTATTTACGAAAGGGCAAAATTTACAAGACAATTTATTCTTAATATACCTGCCATTTTTTATGTTATATAACGCTTTGTCTAAAAAGTCAAGGGAATTTTTTGTTTTTCTTTCACCACTTGTAACTCTGAACAACTCAATTCTATTTTTTTTAGCTGTTCTCTTGATTAATCCAAAGTGCGTTGAAACGGCTCTAAGTGAAACGCCCAGCTTCTGGGCGTAGAAATGTTTGTATAAAACCAACTGTCTTGTGTACAATATATCATTTTTCTTTCTAGCATTCCAACCCCATGAACATGTTTTCCAATCTATTATATGATAATGTCCTTGACCATCTTTCAATATTAAATCAATGAACCCTTTAAATTTATAAGAATCATTCACACGCTCCATTAAGTCCTGCTCTGTCGCAACTAGCGACCAGCCGTCTTTAGAAGAGAAATATTCATCCAGTGCTGGCTTAATTAACTCAAAAGTACCAATCACTTGTTGTCTCATGTCTTTACACAATTCAGTGTCTTCTAAAATTTCTGCTTTTCTTAGTTCTTCATTGAACACATTATTAAAATGCTCGTATGGCTCTATTGGCTCTCCTAGTAGCATATGCTCAACTGTATCATGGACAGCAGTACCATAACAAGTATGCTCTGATCCCTGAAATGACTCTATCCTATCGAGGTATATTAATTTGTGCCTCCAAGTACACTCTGACCAATTTTTAAGCTCAGAATATGATATATGTGGCAATCTATACCTCTCTACTAAGAAGTTTCTCAATCTTTCGATAAACCATTGGGCTTATCTTTTTAACATATGGTGAATTTTTTAACAAACAATCCTCAAACGCAGTAGCGAAGTATTCTCTGACTCCAATCGTAGCGTAAGGTGTTATGAAAAGTCCATTTGTGAAAGTTTCTAGCTTTTCATAACCTAGTTCTTTATATAGATAATCATCTAAGTCAGTGCTATACTCCAGTTCTTCAAAATTTAGATCTTCACGGTCATCTAAATAGCCATACTCCTGGAGCATGTCCCTGAGTCTAGTCCTCTTGCCAATAAATTCATTTTGAATTCTACTGTCCGAATATATGAACTCTGCGTGCAGGTCCTCTACAGCGTGGGCTATCTCATGAATTAGATCATCTATCATATCGTCATTATTATCTTGTTCATTCGTAACAAATATAGCACCATCACGATACATGGCATTAATATTTCTTTCATTAAACTCTTTGAAATGCCCTACATAAAAACCTTCTATTCCATGGGTTAAACGAACCGGGATTTTATCCTCTACTTCGCTCAAAACTTCTAAAATATTTACGTTATCTGGCAGAGGGTCTTTAATATACACCGGAATATCTCTGAATATTATTAGCTTCTCATTATTTTTACGAATTTTTAGAGAACCTTCTTTGATGAAAGATTTTAAGTTAGACGACATGGTTATTCCTCAAACATCTTTGCAAGGTTTCGATCATCCTGAAGGCCTTGTTCATACCCTCTGATCCAATTTTCCTCCGCTAAAGAAAATACTAGCTCTGGGAACTCATCCGCTAAAATACCAACAATCATTTCAACACTAATTTCTTCATTCTCCGGTGAGAGTTTCTCACCTACATATTGAATAATCATATCTTTTAACGGTGCTTCTTTATCAGTCACAGTGGTACTAAAAAGATTCTTATCATTCCATTCTAAATCTAAACTCATTTTTAACTCCGTATCTAAAATAACACAATAATTAGATAAGTCAAATTTATAATACTTTAGCCGCCAATGTAGCGACACTAGACCGCTCGCCCTTCTTAAGACTCACATGGCCTGATAGTTCAAACGGTTTCATTTTTTCTACCGCATGAGTAAGACCGGAAGACATCTCATTAACATAGATGTTATCTATTTGTTCCACATCCCCTGTCAACACTATCTTGGTGCCCTCGCCGACTCGGGTTAAGATGGTTTTTATTTCGTGTGCTGTGAGGTTCTGAGCCTCATCTATGACAATGTAAGCATTGGCTATAGAGCGCCCCCTAATGTATGTGAGAGCTTCAATCTCTATCAGCCCCCTCTGCATATAATCATCTAAAGTAGTTTGGTCGTCACCGGTTAGAAATTTTAAATTATCTTGGACTGGTGCTAGCCAAGGAGCCATTTTCTCCTCAAGCGACCCAGGCAAGAAACCAATGTCTTTACCCATAGGCATAACAGGCCTAGAAACCACGAGTCGCTTATACGAACTTCTACAATAACTGTCAGTTTTAAGTGTATCTTTAATCTTCTTGTTATTTACCACTTGATCTAGGCCGGCTGCTATTGCTATTAAGGTCTTGCCCGATCCTGCTTTACCAATTAGAGAAACAACTTGAACCGCTGGGTCCATTAACAAATCTACGGCAAACATCTGTTCTTTATTGCGTGATTTGACTCCCCAAATCCCATCTCTATTCTCGTTAACCTTTCTCAATGCAACATTATAATTATAAAATCTCGCTAAGGCTGTTTTCTTCTCGTTTGAACTAGAGACTAACATAATGAACTGGTTTGGATAAAGGTTTGGTATATCGTCCTCTTCAAGGTAGATCGGTTCACCGTCATAGAAAAAATCAACTGTTTGATCATCTACCAAACATCTTGTAAATCCAGAATATAATTCCGATTCTTTCTTGATTACTTGATTTACTATATAATCTTCACTTGTGAGCCCAACAGCATCACAGATAACACGCATATTAATATCGCGGCTTACTAAAATAGTCTTTCTATTACCATTTTCTGAGTCTTCTGCGAGAGCGGTAGAAATTATCATATGATCAGCTACATCTATGTCTAGGTCAGAGGGCAATTCTTTTGGGCCTGACTCCCTTACTTTTAGTAAGCCTAAACCTTTCGCTATACGAACACCCTTCTGTAACTGTCCTCTAACTCTTAGATCATCAAAGGATCTAATAATCTTTCTAGCGTTGACGCCTGCACCGTCTTGACGCTTCTTATGTCGGTCTATTTCCTCTAGAACTTTAAGTGGTATAACAATATCGTTATTAGAGTAGTTAAAGATGCAGTCTGCATCGGTCAGGCACACACTAGTGTCTAGAACGTAAGTTTTTTTAGCCATTAATCAGTAGGCCTCCCTCTGTAGTAAGTAGTTAATAGGACTTTATAATTGATGGATTTACCCACACAATATATGTTTTAGAAGAAATATTCTCTTTAGATTTTAAAAAAGAACTTTGCACGGAAACTGCTACTAAGCCACCTTGTTCGGACCAATTCATCATTTTAATTATAGCGTCCGAAGCAAATATAAATTCTTCCTCTTTATCAGGATAATAGAAATTATAATGACCTAATTGTGAACCATAAGCCACAGTATTTTTTTCTACCATTTTAGTTCGTGCGCTATACATCTTTATTTACCTAACTTATATTTTAAACACTCTTGTATAATATTTAAATTTTCTATATTATATCCCAAAGCATCAAACACTGCTGTACATACTAAGGTAGATACTACGGCTCCTAGCAATGTTCCTATTAAAATTCCAATTTCAAATTTTATTATTTTAGTCAACATCAGGCCCCCCATTAAAATATTTAACTATCTAGAAGTCTATGGGTGTAATGGTTTTGTTCAATAGCAGTTTTTATCCTGTGGCAATTAGCACACCTAACAACGCAGTTGCTAGCTTCTTCTAGTATAGAATCCCAAGAATATTCTTTTCTTAAGAGTGTGCTTACATTATGTCGTTTTGTATTTATATGATCAAAGTCTAGAACTCTAGGGTCCGACTCACCACAATCAACACAAGGATGGTCTTTGTAGAAATCCATCATTTTCTTCTTTATTCTTTCTCTTCTTTCAGAACGTTTACACATTGAATAAGATCCTTTATGTATATTTTTATCCTTAGAGTTAGAATTTGTCAAAATAAATTACCCCTTACTTCTATAGTAATTAGTTTACTATATCTTAATATAGCAGTATATAATATCATTATAAGATGGAGATGGCGGGAGTCGAACCCGCGTCCAAAGCAATTTTAGTTTCAAGTCATCCACAGGCTTGGTCAGTTTTTAATCCATAAATTGACAAATGTAGACCTTTTTATCCAACTACCTTTTGGTCAATAATAGCTCGGGTGTTTTATTTTCAGCAGAACCACCTGCTTATCTGGATTTGGGTAATAAGGTAACCAGAAACCCCACGATTAAGCCGCTAAGCGGACAGATTCGAAATGATTATTGTTATTGGCAATTATCAAGTTGGTTGATTTTTTAAGTCATCACGACTGCCTGCACTATTCTCCTCTATCACTCTGTCGAAACCAAAAGCATCCCCTAAAAAATTAAACCATAATAAATCAAATAAATAGTATAAAACTATACCAGCCAAGGCTCCCGCAGTTGTTAAAGCAACCGATGCATTAAACTCTTTTAAAAAAATTAAATTAAGCAAAAAAGAGACTGGTATCGATATACCAAATCTCCAAATTAAAGATTTTATAAATGCTTCTTTTTTAGTCATCTTCTTCTTTATTAAAAAATGAATGTATTTCATATTTTTTAATTAATCTATTAAAGTGAGTATGTCTTAATCCTAAAAATCTCATAGCCTCACCTTGTGTCTTAGTAGCTGAGACTGCATATTTTAAAACGGCCTCTTGGGTTATTTTAACAAGATTATCCCATATAGGCAAACCATAAAGTCTATTTTTTACAGGTTGAGTTGATAATTCTAATTTTATAGCTATTATATCTTCTAAAGATAAATTTGATATTATAGATTCAAATTCTTTATTTATTTTATTTTCTTTTTTTAATTTATTTAATATACTATAATATTTTGTTTTACTTTTTTTATTTACTTTAGTCTTCCAAGCCATTAGATAGCCGGCACTTCCTCAGCTTCCTGTTCTCCTGATCTACTTTGACCAGCCTTTATATACTCGTCTTCCGAAGGTGTGTCAGGCTCCTCTGGAGCAGGTGATAAATCTTCTTCAAACTTATCAAAATAAAGTTTTAAATTAAGAAGTAGATAATCTCTAAAAATCTGACGTTCCGTTTCCTCACGTCCATCAATCTGTGCCTCAGGGTCTAGCTTAGAATATTCATTTTCAACTTGATTTTGCACTTTCTTAAATGACTCAAACGCAGCGTTCCTACCAGTCTTATCTAAGTCCCTGTCTTGTAGGCCAACTGAAAATTCATCCTCGGGGTCTAAATCTTTTGTATTCATTGTATCTTGATCTTTCTCACCATCATAAATGTCAATAAATCCTTCTGGTTTATCATCATCTACTTTTATAGTAACTTCTTCGAGTTCTGACTCGATGGCTTCGGGATCGGCGTCTAAACTATTAAGAAGATTTTCAACAGCGTTTAGGATATGCTTCCTAAATGACATTCTTTGTTTTTTGGCAGATGTTAATTCTTTATAATCTTCTTCTAAGTTTGGAACTATATTTTTAAGAAGATTTTTAAGAAAATTAATTGATGTGATGTCTGAAGGTGCGTCGGGAGAACCACCAGTGGCCTCTGCCTCTTTAAGCAAGGCACGGACAGACTGTCTAATTAGATTTTCTTTGTTTTTAAAACTAGAGATTTCTAAACGCACTTCATGTATGCAATGGCGCACAAAAGATCTAAGTAAGTTTTTATCTTCTTTCAACAAAAATGATGTTGTTTTATCATCTTCTTTTAGAAGATGATAAATTACTTTTTTAAGTGATTCAATATTAGTCATTATGTTTTTCCTTGTTACCAATTGCACCTGAACCTATCTCCACATTTCCACCACTCATGCTAGACATTTCTTCTAAAACTTGTAATTTTTCTTCTAAAATGTTAACTTGTTCTTGAAGTCGCCTAAATGAGACAGTAATTTCTTTTAAATGATTCTTAGCGACAGCAATTTTATTTTCATCTCTCCTGGTGGAAGGCCTCATGGTTGATAACGCTTCCTGGAGTGCTTGAAGAAGTGCGTTTGGATTTACATCTTTCTTGCCCTCATTCATTAAAAATTTTCTAGTAATGTTGTTGAAGTTAATATTCATGGTTATAACCCTCGGTATAAATAGTTATTATTAGCGTCTGTTTTCTTTTTTCTTTTTATCGCTTTCTCGCTTATCACCCTCAGCGGCAGTGGTATCTCCTTTCTCAGTTGCGTATGCTGTTAATCTGCCTCTTAAATGCCTCGTCCCAGGCGTCCCAAGAGAGAAGGGTACCTGCTCCCCTGTCTGGGCAAACTGAGCCCCTAGAACGGCAGAGGAGAACGTATTTATTGTAAAGTCGTCCCCCACTAGAGCGCCAGACGCATTTTCTTTGTTTGTGTACGGACTAGACTCTGTATACTCTATAAAAGGCGCAAAAAAGTCTCCCGTAAGACTCGTTCCATCAGAGAAACTTATTGACATTGTTGAATCGTTCCCACCTGCTACAGGGTCAAGACCCTCAATAGTAAAACCATTATCCACAATGCAGATAACAAATATATCTTGAGAAGCCATGGCTGCCATTGCTGTTGAGTTTAATGCTATACTAAAATCATGCCCATCTGACACACTTGCCAGGGTGGCGATCGCTTTCACGTCGGCATATCGTGTTACAGCACTACTTACATCTCCGTTGCCAAAACCTTCTATATCATCGTTGGCGGGTCTTATCGTACCGACAGCAGTTTGATTAGTGGCACCACTGGAATCAAAAAAAGCATCAGGAAAACCCATCTTGCCTGAAGCTGTTTGGGGAGCCACCACAGCTATTTCATGGTCGAGACCGAGGTTAGCAAACGTCGCCCCACTTTTTATAGACAAATGCAGTGTAGCAGCAGAGGGTGCATCGGTTATATCAGTACAGTCAAAAGCCAACCACGATTTAATCTCTAGATAGCTGTTGGAGCCACCAACACCGTTGCCCGAGTCTGTGCCCCCCGCCGCGACCGTGAACATGTTGTTAAAACCAGTTACTGTTATAGGAGCGGCTGTTTTCGGGACGGTGCCTGTTTTTGTTGCATCAAACGTCCCAGTCGTGGACGTACCGGTTATATAGCCGCCAGTCATAGTTTTAGTAGGCATGCGTCACCATAAATATCATTTGTTACCTCCTAAAGTAACGTTATATGCTGTGAGTCTTCCTTTTAAGTGTCTTGGGCCAGGAGAGGCGAGAGAAAAAGGGGGCTCATCTACCTCATATTTAGATTGTATAATCTCATAATTGTGTAAATCGTAGTCATCTCGTATTGGCTGACCGCCCTTAAATGCTATTACTTGCATATTTTCAACACCCACATCTTGCCTGTATTGGGCACCTATGTTGTGAGTCACCACAAGGAAATAAATATAAACTGTTGATTGGCCTGCGGCTGCGCTTATATCAGCTTCTGCTAACCTCCACAAGTTAGCATCTGCTTGTGCAGATGTATGGCCTGAAGTCTGCTGTTGCCCAGTAATTCTGTGCGCGCTTTCTGTTGTAGAACCATCATGTGCGGTCCAATATTTTATATAGGCCCCGCCTTCAGTATCACTCGTGAACCCAAGACCTGCTCCTGCTTCGGAGGCATTGCTGGCGTCGTTAGTAGCGGTTGTTGCTGCTATACCTAAATGGTTTTCATCTTGGGCAGATCCAAATTTATGAAACCAAAACTTTAGAACTATCTTAGACCCTGGAGCATGCGCGGAGAGATCTATGGGAGATGTTCTTATTAAGTGATACCTATGAATTGAGTGGCTCGCGCCGACCCCAGATGTCTCTACATACATATACCGATGTTCTGTGGCGAGATTCCAAGTTCCCGTAGTGGCGTCGAGATCATTATCCATACCACCACCTGGCCCTGTGGAACTCGAAGTAGTATGATCATCGCCAAAGACCCAGCCAACAGTAGGTTGGCTGGGTCCTAAATCGCTATCTGTTTGGCCTTCATAAACAGTCATATCCCCACTGTCAGCTTTTTGCCAACCAGAAGGAAGAGCATCAATGTTACCATCACCAGATCCGTCATCAAATGTATTAGCAAGAAGCCTAGCCATCGTAAAAAACCTTAGTCGTTATGCTTTCTTATTTCTAAGCATCTCAAAATCATCCGCTGTGATCTCACCATCTTTGTCGGCATCAATTTCTTTCTGTCCTCCGGTAAGTTCTTCTTCAAGCTCTTCTTCATCCCGGTTGCCACCACAGTGGCTTTCGTCGACTTCAACCTCTTCTTCCAGGCTAGGCACAGATAGATTAAACTTCTCCATCAAAAGACGGTTTAATTCATTTTGTTTCCAATCTTTGGTATTCATTTTTTAACTCCTAAATTAAATTTTTCTAATAAAAGCCTATTAAGCTCATCGTTTTTCCATTCTCTAAGGCTGGCTTCAAATACGCCTGCGCGTTCCAAATTATCCAAGTGAATTTTTCTTTCTCTTATTGCTCTGTCCATATCAGCCGGTCTTATGACGTTTTTTACGAGCCAAGCAATATATTTTTTTGCTGATGCTCTCTGGGGGATTCTTGTCATGCTAGTGAGGTGCCGCGCCATAAATTCTATTTGATTTTCGTAATTCGCTATAGCCTTGTATATTTTCTCATCTTCATCATCGTGTGTTAAATTAAGATATTCCATAAATTGAACACCAAGCCCACTACATATATTAAACTGCCACAGCCCTAAAGAGCACGACGGCCCTTTTGTATTGAAAGGAATGCTTTTGTTTGAAAATCTAACTCTAGCATATGTGCCTTGATCACCCGCAATCCCAGTAAAAAAATTAGATTCGGCTCTAGCATTTGCGACCAAAGCTTTGGATAAATCAGAATTTAAGCCAGCATTTAATAAATCACGGTAGAGTTCTTTTGGGCTAACTCTTTCCATCTCTTCCTCAAGACCTCCTTCGTAATCAGGATCTGCTGAGAACCTTTTATTTTTAGATACCCCAGCCGCCGAAAAAGCAGCGATGGTTTCACTAGCGTCCTTGTCAGCTTTTTTCGTATTACCTAATTGTTCTAATTTTTGTAAAGTCTTTTTATCGACAACTCCAGTACCCCCTAAGTCATATTTTTTTTGAAATCTTCGCACACCTTGCTCAGTCTCAGGACCGTATCTACCGTCTACTCCATAGGTGGGAAGAACATTTCCCATGTCTTGCACGAGCAAGGACTGCATTCTGGCAACTCTTTTGTCTCTTGTGCCCGTTATACCCATACCACGCTTTAACATACCAGTTTCCTCTTTTAATAGGCTTTCTTTAATCATGGTAGAAACCTTTATGTTTCCTGTTTTTACGCCGTCCTCCCAATCTCGAAAGCATAAATTACCAACTTTATATGCTTCCTCTTCCATTCTTCTTAAATGATTGTCTTTCTGGGCATACCCAGGTGTAGTTGCAGGGGTGTTTCCAAACTCTCCTCTGCAATTCTGGGCATGGTGTACCAATTCGTGCGATAGAGACCGCATAACGTCTTTAGGATGCCTCCCAGTGACGTAAATAACAACATGATTTGTTGTTGGGTCATAATGCGCTGTTTTCCCTAATAATTTTTGTGCGTTACTACCGTCAGACTGGAACGTTATTGTCACAGGCTTTGTAAATCCCATGGTTTTCTTAGCAAAAGGTAAAAAACTTTTTAACATACCTTTCATAGAAGTCATATCTTCATGACATTTATTAATAATTTTAAAATTCATAATATTAGACCTCGACAATATAAATAGTCACTATTACTTAGCTTTCGATACTAATTTAAGACCAACTAAAAGAACATCGTAGTCTAGTGAATCTTTAAAAGAGCAAACCTTAGCTTTTTTAATTTCTCTTCCACCCATCTGAACAGTATATAAATCATATATCATCCCAATATTTATTTCCTGCCCCAATTGTTTCCATGTAACAACGTCACAACAACTAAATTGACTAGAAATATTTTCTCCTAGCGAATCAGTGTACTTAAGAGTCATTTAATTTTTACTTTTGTGTTGCCCCTTTCTTGTGGAGGAGTTAATGGTTTTTGTCTAGTTCTGTCCAAGCTCTTAAAACCAGTTTTACGCTCTATAGCGCTACAGACTGTATCTATTTTATTTTGTAACCGGGGTATCGAGTTGTACAAGAATTCTTGAACATCGATTTTATCTAATTCAGCGACATCGTCATTAACTATATCTAAAATTCTATCTAATACCCCCTCTGCCGATCTCACATATTGAGAAAATGGGCCAATGCCTTTATAAGAGCCCCTATTGCCAGTAGGCAGAGATGGCCCAACAAGATCAAAATATTCTTCTAAGGTATCTTCTACTATTTCTTGAATCTCTTCATTGGTTTTCTTCATGCCAATAGCCTCCTCAAGAGATCTTCGGAAATTTCAAAAGCTTCTTCAAGCCCTTTCACATCTTCCTCATCTTCTTTTTCAATAGCTACTAAATCCTCTGCTGATGGCTCCATGGCCTCCTCTTCTTCGGGGGACATCTCGGGAGCTTTACTGGTTGGCTCATCCCTCAACTGCGGAGCAGTGGTGGTCAAATCTCCTGTCTTCTCCAATATATACTGAACAATAAACGGCATGCTAAATTCAAATTCACTAGTATCTAAGCCTAAATGGTCTGCTAGTTCTTTGAGTCTCTTACCTTTTAGTCGATTTGCAACCTCTGGGGGGTAATCCACCACAGCTTTGTTAGAATTAAACATCCCAGGAACGATTCCCGCTTTTTTATCTTCAATTTTAGTAATGTATTTGGTTACTAACGTGCTATATGTATTCTTCATCGAGCCTTCGGGTATTTCGATAACCCCGCGCTTTCTTTGGTCGATAACACCAGCAGCCACAGTATTATCTAAGTTAAGGCTTGTTTTCATAATTACTAAATTGGGAGTTCCTGTTTCTTCGTCTTGCCCTAAATCGAACATCTCGACAGACTCGGGATTTTCTTGTTGTTTGTCTTTTAATAATTCAAGAACTTTTCTAGCTAAGGCTGCCCGATCCTGATCCTTTGATTGGGTCCAAGTAAGTTTTGGTATATCCTCAACGGATATTGGTGGAAGGTCAACAGAGAAAATTTCTTTTCTTTCTTCTTCAAGAATTGATTCACCAAGCTTAGGTCTGTTAATTTTTGTCTTCTCGGGGGGTCGACTAGACATGACGGTTGTCTTGTCATCATCTAATACCACATCAACTTGTCTGTAAGAAATCTTCTTTTCAACAGTCTCAGGGCTAGAAGCCGTTGGCACTGCTCTACCAAAGATATAACTAAAGCCCTCGGTGGAACCCTTTTCACTGACTTTATCTTCTATCACATCCAACATTTTTGCAGTCTGTTTCGCAACATACTCCTCAGTGTATTGCTTCTCAGTCTTCTTCTTATCCTTGACAGACTTGGCCTTGGGTGCCTTCTCTTGTGCTTCCTCATAAAATCTATCGACTTGGCGATCAAGATATTTATTTAAGTTTGCTTGGTAGAGTTCCATATTGCCCTCAGGCTGTAATTCTTCGATTGTATCTAAGAGAGCTTTTTTACTTTTCTCGGATTTTGGATCTAAAGAAAGCTCATACTCACCAACTTCAACATCTTTACTCACGCCTGGAGTCTCCGCTGGTCTAGTCATTCTTGCAGGCTCTTCTCCTATTTCGGGCTCAGGCAGATCTTCGACCTCTGGCTCATTCTCAGTCTCAGAGCCTAGATCAAGATCTATGAGTTCAGGGTATTTTGTCTCAAGATCTTCTATCTGTTTTGACAATTTGAGGGCCTTGTTAAAAGTGTTCCCTGGTTTGTTATATAAATCATAGAGTCTTCTGTATTTCTTCAGTACATCAGAAGGTATTGACTCTTCTCCTGCTTCAGCTTCAGGTTCCGGCGTTTCTTCACCAGGCTCTTCTACCGTAGGTTCTTCGGTGGCTTCTGGTTCTGGAACTTCTTCAGCAGGCTCTTCAATATCTACCTCTGGTTCTGCTGCTGGTGCTTCTGCGTCCGGGGCACCAATTAATTTAGTAAGCTCTTCAAAAGTTTTTGCACGAGCAAACGTTTCAATAGCCGCAAGCCTCTGTTGGTCCGTCTCAGCCGCAACAAAATTGTCATGGATTACTTGCAAGTCTTCTAAACTAATTCTAGGGTCATACCTTCCAAGATCATTATCAATGTTTAATTTAGCTTTGATATAATCCCTCATTGGTATTCTTAATTTAGAGGCTTCTGCTTTTCTAGCTTTTTTACGAGCCGCCTCAGCCGCCGCCTCAGCCGCATCAACGTCGCTAGCTCCCTCAACAGCATCCTCGGCTTTATCAGCGGCTTCTTTCGCGTCTTCAGCAGCTTCCTCAGCCGTCGCCTTGTCTCCGGCAGCCTCGGCCTCCTCAGCCTTGTCGGCAGCCTCAGAAGCCTCCTCAGCGGCTTTCTCGGCCTCCCCTTCACCACTTGTAGTCTTATTTATTTTTTGTTTTAAGGATTCAGGTTCGTCTGCGCTTTCTGGATCAGATCCAATGACCTGCTCATCCCCATCTGAGACCCCATCATTGTCTGAGTCCTCCCCAGCTTCAGCAGAACTCAAATCAGCGTCTGTTAAATTGCCTAATGATTTGTAAAAACTATCTCTAAGGGATTTAATAAACTCATCCGATTCTATGGCTTTAACAAGACCATCATTGACCGAGTCGCCTAAAAAAGTACCGCGCTTAAGGCCAAACATCTCACCAAGATCCCGCTTCAGTATTAAAACGGCTGCTTGGGCTGAATATTCTGCAAAGTCGAGTCGTATTTCTCTCTCGCCCACGAATAAAGCTTGTATATCCTTCATAGGCCTTTTCTCTACAAAACGAACCATATAACGACTTATTTCAGAGTTAGGTTTAACACCCAAATATGAAATAACCCTACGTGCCAAAAAGCTTTTAACTTTTGAGTTATTACCAACTAAATTGCCTATTGTATCAAACAGGCCTTCATCAATCGTATCATTTTCGCGTAGTATTGAAACAATTTTACTGAACTTTTGATTTTCGGACAGGTCTTTATTCTCAAGGTACACATTTCGTTGGGTGAAAACCTGTTCACGCAAGAAATTTTTAAGTTCTTTGTTATCCATCATTTGTCACCATAGTGAGACTGAATCTCTCCCTGTACTATCACCTTTATAGCTTCTTTTGTAAGTTTCTTATTTTCTTCGTTGAGAGCTTTATAAACAAGCTTTTTGACAAGATCTTTAGATAGTTTTTTCATGGTAACACCCTTTTGATACATTTACATATTAATTAGTACCAAAAACAGCATTATTACAAGTTTACTTTATGTAGGACAATCGCCCATATAATCATACATAACCTGGAACATCTCATCACCCACTAAAATACTTTTGTCTTCAAGAATAACCGAATTAGATCCAACGTCATAATACCAACTTGATTTTAAGGGTGTGCCATCAATAAAGACTTCCACCGACCCAGGCACCGCAACCTTAGTCAATGGGTATTGGGTTTTTATAATGTAATTTGAATTTGCTATTGTATTTAGATTGTCTCCCCAAAGGCCACATATGTCTAGATACATCCCGCCAGTCAGGATACTTTGGTCTATATATCTGTCTCCTGTGGCAGTTCCACATCCAAAACCTAGACTTACAACTGAGTGAAGAAAGAATAACTCTTCCTCCTTAATAGATAAAAAGAAGTCATAATATTCCAATTCTGAGAGAGGACTAAAATCGTTTTCATCCGACACCACAACCACCGAGAGTGCTGCGTCTTCGCGCTGAAAGACACCCGGCGGTAGAGTGCCACGCACAGGATCTAACGCCTGTTTAGCCATCTCTTGCCCCATTTCGTATGCATAACCACCATTACCAACGGACACAGCATCTGAAAAGTCTTTTACTGGGTTTGCATTATCAGGTGTAATAAGCTCTGTAACCGGTTGTGGATCATCTGTGGTTATGACTGAAATTTGAAAGTCAACGCCGGCATCCATGAGATCATCAATAAAACTTTCTGCATTATCGGCCAAACCAGATTGTTCCTCGATCATTGAACAAGAATTATCAACAACAAAGAGAATATCTGCTTTATTTATTTCTTCTTGTTCAAAAACATCAATGTGATTGCCTGTTGCTTTACCTACACCCTCGTGTGTTATTTTTTGTTCCGTCTTTCCGAGAGCGTTAGAATAAATGTACATACGCCCGATGTCAGTAATTAAATCTACTTCGTTAAATTCAAACGTGAGTGTAATACTTTCCCCTGGCTCAATAATAATTGGTAGGCTATATTCGGTAGCTAAAGAAAGCTCTGGGGTACTAATATATTCAATATCTTCTATAGTTAAGGGGCCTGTGCCTATACTTGAGACGATAACATCATATTCATATTCGCAGTTTACATCAACTTCACCAAAATCATAATTATATGGTTCAATGTGTATCTTAGCGTATGGGTCAGCTTCACCAGGGTGTGGTGGTAAAATGATAAAGGGCGGCTCTGTCTCAGTGGCTGTATCTACAGTTACCACTGGGCCAGGAACACCGCCCGTTTTGTCAAAATTGTATTCTGGTGTGCAACCCACCAGTAATAAAGAAAATAAAAACTTTTGCAACGCATGTCCCCCCCAGGATGTTGTTGATTGGCTCCTTTATAATAACTAGGGTTAAAAGCTACTTATTCTTATTTTTTTTAGCTGTGACCGTCGCTATAGCCATTTTTTTATCCATCGGCATGCCCGGATTGTCTCTTTCGATAGCTTTAGCGACCTCTTCTCTCTTTTTGAGTTCAGTGGGGGTTAGTTTACGCTCTTCTAGGTCAGGCTCATCAATATTTCTCTTTTGATATGCTGCTCTGGCTTTTTCCATCCATTGCCTTTGGAAATCTATGTGCTCCTCCATATCGGACTTAAACTTCTCCCAATCTCTACCGGGAACCACTTTGGCTCCTTCCGGTTTTACGATTGCGTTTACGTTAGCTTGTGCAACAAGGTATAAATCCTCAAGACCATTTCCTATTTTATTAAGAAACTTGTTTACGGCCCGTTCTTCTTTTTTGAGGAGGCCTCTTCTTAGCTCATCTGCTTTGAATAAAATATCCATGTGCATCTCAACGATCTTAACGATGATGGCTGTGTCCGTCTCACCTATTTCTTCTAGAATTTTTTTAGCCATTTCTACGCCACCCTTGGGGTGCCCAAAGAAGCGAACTCGACCAGAGTCGTCAACTGTTCTGGTGGGTGGTTTGGCTATATCGTGTAAGGCAGCAGCTAAACGCAACTTTCTTTTTCTAACAGCATCTATTTCTTCATCCATACTGTCAATTATTTGGTCTAGCTCCTTCATAACATTACGAGTATGTTCTGCTGTCGTTTCGCCAAAGTGATGAGATGTACCCTCTATAGATTGCTGCATCTCTTTCCAAGCAACACGGAAAGACTCGGAGGCCCCAAGTAGCTCCTCAATCATCTGTAGTTCAGCCATCTCGACAGTTTCGACATAGTCTTCTCTGTTTTCTTTTAGGTAGCCACGCCAGTTTTCAAGTAAGAGCTTCATATGATGTCTTACGGAGCACCTTGCTTGCCTGTAAACTCACTTAAGGCTCGGAGTGCTTTGTCAAAACATTCTGAATCATCGTCATTCATAGAACGAAGAATTTCAAGCATTTTCTGAGTTTTTTCCTCGGGAGACAAATTTGTATCGATTTGTTGTTCTTGCATAGCTGCTTCGTCATCCGTGCCCACAGCTTGTTTTAATGCCTCTTGATCCTCGTCGGGAAGGTTAGCAATAGTGTTCATAACATTTGCTAAGGGCCGGCTTACCTCACTAATGTGACTTCGCCAATTTTCGAAAAGCATCTTGCTTTCCTTGAAAGAACTAAATTTACTCATAATGTATAGACTCCCGTTAGTATACACATTAATTAGTTTTATATTTCTTAAACTGTCAAAGTAGCTGTAAGAATGCTTATGGCAGTAGTGATAGGATCCACGGCCATGATATATATCACCGAGATTAATGTAAATCCAAAGCTGCTTAAAAACCCATATTCAATTGCAGTTGCGCCCCGTTCGTCGTTGATAAAAGACATGATATAGTCCTCCGTATTGGCCTATACATATCACCCAAATTCCCAAACGGCACTTTTATTTTCGTGCCAGTTGAGTGTCTATTGCAAACTATTTCTTTTAATGTATAACGTCGGTGTTCCATGGGGGTCAGCACCAGTATTATATATTCTCTTCCAAAGAGCAGCCCTTGCAGGCATACTGGATGGGATAGTGGCGTTTAGCGCTGGCTTAGTTAACTCATCGTTCCCCCTTGGATTCATCTTGTGTATAATTAATAAGGCAGCAGCTAAAGCACCCATGCTGGGAGTACCTTTTATCTCTTGCGGGGTTTGCATATACCAGGGTGATTTAATGCCTCCGTTTGTTCTTATTCTGTTTCGTAGTATGTCTAATTTTTTAGCGCCACGATACGCAAGTGTCCTAATGGCACCATCTGTTATTTGGAAAGGGTTTTTTGTATGGTGTGTCATCTTCCCAGGGATACCATCAGGATTTCCAGCAGATTCTGTAATTGCTATTTCTATAAGAAATTGCCTTAAATTTTTGTTAGAGGAAAGTTCCAATAACTGTAAAGCCCGATCCACTGCGGCGATGATCTTCTGGTGCTCGATCTCATAGGCTGGCACCGCCTCATTTAAAAACCTGTCCCACTTTTCTAATAATAATTTCATATTACCATTTCCTACACGACCAGTAACGTGCCTTTGTTTTGGGCCCTGGGTTGTCGCAATTGTGACGAGCGCGGAAAGATTTACGAGCCTTTGGATTACTTTTGCGAATCTTCATGGTCTTTTCGCCTTTTTTCTTTGCGCTTGTGCCACCATGACCAAAATTAACCTTCTTAACATTCCCAGTCTTAGGATCTTTGACGTAAACTTTAAATTTTTTGACATCTCCGCGTGTGGGCTTGTTAAGTTTGACCTTTCTTCCACGGTACTCGGCCTCTTCGAGGGCTTCTACGTCTTCATAGAAGCCAAAGTCTTCCTCAAGTGGGCTGCCATCTTCATAAGTGGCATCAACCATCAGGTGTTCTTCCACGATGTTTTCTTTAACTATTTTTATTTTCATTTTTTTGCCTTCCTTAGCCTAATTGTCTTCTTTTTGGATGCTTCTTTGCGTTTTTTTGCATAATCAAAGGCTTTTTTTAGTCTTGCCTTCACTTTTGGGTCTTTTGCATTGTTATATGCTGCCCGTACCCTCTGGTGAATAAGGTTTATGATTTGAGATTGTCTTTTATGCGATTTTGCCTTAAATGACGCTTTGGATAGTGTGTCTTGGATATCCGAGACTGAAGAAAATTTAACAGAGACCGTGTCCTTTGGATTTTCATCAGTATATAGTCTTCTACCAGAGCCTTTTGGCTTTTTACCAGTCCCTTTCTTGGGTTCTGCCTCTGCAATTTGCTGTTCTTCTGCTTTTACACAGTTACGGTATCTTTTGCCGAACATAATTTTTGTTTTTCGCTTGGGGTGTGTTTTGTATCCTTTCTGACACTTCTCCTCAAGCTCTGCCCGATCCTCTTGCATGCCGTCAGGCTCCATATAAGGATGGTCGTCTAAATATTTTTTTACCTTAGGGTGTACAGCCCTAATGATTATTTTTCGCCCTTTTTTTGCCATTGGTAAGATACCTTATCCTTATTTATTGGGCCACCCATGGCCCATGTATCGCAAGAACGTGCCGAGTGGCACTTAAAATGATGCATCCAGCAGTAGCCAAGACGCCCGCTATCGTCAGAAACATCCCCAGGCATGCATTTAATCATGCGTGGAGATATATCGAAAGCAACACAAACACCACATGTGCTTTTCTTGGCCGCTTTTTCAGTGGTTTTCCACTTTTTAGCCATATCTTCCCAATAATCACCCGGTTCTTTCACATTAAGAGGGCCGTAATCATGATTTTCTCTTGTAGCATTACGATTTTTAGTATTTAGGGCAACATCTTGAGTTGCTTTCGGACAGACCATGTCCATTACTTTTTGTACAATGCGAATAATCATTTTTTGACAACCTTTATTTTGTAAATGTTAGCAACACGACCAGGATTTTTGACTCCATAGACATATTCGCTGGCTGCCTCATTGGTTTTTTTCTTTTTAGCCTTTTTGCCCCACGACTTACCCTTGCCACGTTCTTTACAGGCACCAGGTGTGGGGCGACAAGCAGGATATTTTTTGCGTTTCTCACTGCCGGAACGACCACATGACTTATATCCGCCCTTCCCGTCAGGTGCATTACAATCAACCCAGCCCTTCTTCTTGCCCTTGGCACCCTTACGACCAAACCAATCTCTTAAGCTTGATTCTTTGCTAGATTCGGTTCCGGCCTTCTTTCGTTTTTTTTTAGCCTCTTCAAGACCTGTCTTCTCAATATAGTCGCCTGCTTCGTGTTGAATCACATCTTCCATTTCTTCAAGAAATTGCTCAATGTCGAAGTCGTCAGGCAAATCCATATCTTTTATGGCGTCCTCAAGGGGGTCTAGGCCCGCCGCACCGCCCTCAGCGTCTAATGTATCCAAGATTGCCTTTTCGGCGTCTTGGGTGCCTTCTGAGAGGTCTGTAGACTCATTCTTTTTCTTACCGCCTGTGCCCCAGTTCTTAGCACCAACCTTGCGGCATTTAACAAGAGCGCCTGAAGCATACGCCGAAGGCCAGACACTGTAACGAGATTTTACTTTGTGGTAGCAAGCATCTTTCTTACCACCACTTTTCTTCTTTTTCTTCTTGCGCTTCTTTTCGTCAAGAGAGTCTGGAGTAATCTTAATCTTCATTATATCTTCTCGCCCTTGCAGTTCTTAGGTAAATAGGACATTGGTTTCTTTTTGTAAATTTCTAGTTTAGGTTGCTTCCATACTTGGTAGGGACAGTATATCTTGTAATCTTTTCTGTCTTGAAGGAAAAATTCTAATCCAAGAACACCGTTTTTAAGATCTTTGACTCCATTCTTACAATCGTCTACGTCTTCCGAAGGAGCAGCTTCCTCGATAGGAGCAGGTTCATCAACAGGATTGTCAGCAGGCTGAACAGGGGAAGCGTACAAGGCGATAGATAGCCAGAACATTATTCTGCTACCAATCTCTCAATACGAGTGAGAGTTTCCTTCATATACTCGATATCTTTCTCAATTGAGATAATAGCCTTAGCATTTGCGTCAGCCTCCTCAATCTTTTGCTCGACACTAACAATAACTCCCTCAGCGTCTGTGAGGTCGTTCTGAATCTGTGCAACAGCTACGTTTGTATTCCAAACCCATCCTGCGAGAGGTATTATAACTGCTCCAAGCAGAACAGTGAAAACCTTCCAGACTTTCTCTCCGGTTACAGCGGCCATGCCTAACCCTCCTATACTATTGGTTTGGACTATTATAAATAGTGTCCTATATGGTTTGATTCCTCACAAACTACATAAAAGCTCACTCGTATATCTCAGCGAGGCCTTCGGACAATAATAACTCATTTATATTTTCGTCTTCGATGTAAATTGTACCCAAACAGCGCCCGTATTTTCCAACGCCGTGGGAATGAAGCGTGAAAATGCCCCCTGAGGCCTCTAGGAGAGACACAAGGCGCTCCTTGGTGGCAAAGCCCCTCTCTTTCTCCTCTAAGTCCCTAGTGCGTGTCTCAGGGGCGTCTATTCCTAGTAAACGTATTCTTTTGTGTACCCATGTGTCAAAACCAAGGTCAATCATAGCGTCAACTGTGTCTCCATCGACAACTCGGTCTAATTTTGCATTATATTCATACATGTCGTAAATAGTTCACTGAATACTAAATTTTTAAGCTAATCTTGACATACGCTGCATGGTTTAAGATCAAAATGTCTTTAAAGTTCTGCTGTAAGAGGTAGGACAACGCAATTTTTAAAGTGTCAGTGGTTTTATATGACATTCCTAGCGAATTTCTGTTCCTGGGCACACCTGTATGGGTAAAAAAGATTTCATCGTTGACAAAAAAGAAATATTTATTCATCTTAAAACCAAATTCCAGTTTATTTCGATATCTGACACTGGTATCGTATATTTCATACACCCTGAGTTCAAACCTGAGCCTATTGGCGACTGTGAAGTTATTATACGAATGTTTGTAACCAACGTTAAAGTGTGGCCGGTGCTCAACAAACCATCCATCTCTTGTTTCGAACACTTCGCGAAAGTTAAGAGATAGAGAAAGATTCTTTACACTGTTATTGTAAATTCCAAAGTCAGAGTGGCTATAATAAATACCATATGAGTCACGGACCCTAACTTCCTGCTCAGCGGCAAAGCTTAAGTGCTCACCGAACAGCGGGGCCGAAACTTTATTAGTATTCCAGACCTCTGCTGTGTTTTCTACAGCAGAAGCACTGGTTGAGAATAAAATACCGAGAAGGCAGAGAAGTTTTTTCACCCTACCGCCACAACAGCGAAGACTAGAGCCATACTGAAACCGAGACCAACCATCATTTTCATGAAGTCGTTGATAAGCATTGGGAAAACCTCTTTAATTCCATCTTTACTGGCAAAAGAACGGTACACTGCAAGCTCTCGCCCGCACAATAGGCCAACAAACACCCATGTTGTAGACATCGGAAGGTTATTATACTCTTTAAAGAACCATAATATGATAGCATATACAAAATCTATGATAGTAGCCGACCTAGAAAAGCGTGTTCCACTCTTAGAGGAGACGATTTCTTGGATTCTACCCCCTCTTTTATAGAAGAGGTGAGCTAAGCCACCAACTAAGATCACCATAAAGCCAATAAACATTTCCGCTGTCAACCCGCCACCACGGGGCAGATACACGGCAACGTTAGCAATATCGTGACTTAACCACTGATGCCACAAGAAACCAGTGGCCAACCATTGACTCACACGCCAAAATTTCTTGTCTTTTTCAGCCACAGGCTTCTTTTCGTCCAGGAAATAACTTAATCCTGTCCATAGAGCATACGCTACAATAGCAGCAAGGCCATAACCTACAGCAGATTTAACAATAATCTTCTCTAAAACAAATGTACTTGAGAAAACACTAAGAGTTAAGAGTGTTGTACTGACCGGAACACCATATCGAGTCAATGCTAGCAATAATATTGGTGCTAAACCATGATACCATTGAAAAGTTTCTGGTAAAGGGATAGAATCGAGCCTTCCGTAGGCTATATCTCCCGAACTCCAAGCGTACCCAAGTGTTAAAACCATAATAGAGGCCATATAAAGCCAAGGTTTCCACCATGCTGTGTCTTTGTTGGACGAAATAAACGTCCCAAGGGTCTGGGCACTGTCGTTTGCGATGACTGAATACGAGGCCAATACGAAGCCCATTAACCCTATGGCCAATGAAATTGTCATTCTTGTTACTCCCTATAAAACTAGAGGACTTTTCGCTCTTCACCGTTCGAGCGACACCTTTGCCTCTATGCCTTTAAATATTAGTGAAAGTACCAATGTATGTGTCAGGTTTGTGACAGATTAGAGTTTACTTTCCAGTTTTAGTTTTAAATATTCGTTCTCTCTCTTAACATATCCTAGCTCAACCCGCATGGCAGACACGTCAGACTTCAAAATGGTCAAAGCCTTCACATAAGTCTCCCTTTCACTCTCTAATTTGTCAACACGCTTGATCAAGTCATCACGGTATGCATTTCGCGCCAAAATTTCTTCCTTACGACGCTCGGAACGGCCTTTAAGCACAGATTCATAGAACTTCCAACCACCAGCAGACAATAATCCGGTGATTAGACAAGTAATAATAGCAGTTATTGTAGCGCTATCCATTTATCTTCTTGTGTACGGCTTCAGCTTTCATTTTTGTGTATATCCAGACCCATAAAACAAAATAAACGAACGTTATTGTCAAATTCTTGACAATAACTAGTTCGAATTCGACATCGGGAGCCATATAAAGGTCAGTTAGGAACCT
>TARA_Y100000385_G_scaffold263060_1_pt1 | contig 30209 bp, 23 predicted proteins | sample TARA_Y100000385 | Tara Oceans TARA_Y100000385 (sample SAMEA2620980) | marine metagenome | biome: marine biome (ENVO:00000447); feature: surface water layer (ENVO:00002042); material: "saline water (ENVO:00002010), including plankton (ENVO:xxxxxxxx)" | depth 5 m
AAAAAAATTATCCTGCCAAATTATCTTACCCTATGATGGTAGTCACCTTTTGTAGTTCATAAGGGGGAATAATTCCCGACCTTTTTCTGCATAAGCTTAATGATATTATCATCTCACCAAAAGATAAACAACAGTTCATAAAAGATTTATGCGTAATTAATGATGATCTTAAAAATTGATTGAAAAAGTCAATCGACTACCTTCCACACACTTTTTTGAAATCACACCATTGACAGGCATCTATATCTTTAGTCGGAGTAAATTCGGTATCTTCATCAAGAACAGTAGATAAAAGCAGTTGTAATTGTTTTTCAAATTCTTGAACGACTAGTGCGTTGATTTTCAATGGGGTTTTATCTTGCTTCACAAGTATTAGTCCATTTTCCAAATTCCTAAAAGAATAATTGCCAGCAGTGAAAGAAATATCTTCTTGCAGATTACTCTTGGCATACAAATAAGCGTAGGTCATTAGTTGAAAGGCTTTGGCTTTTTTAGAATCAGTTATCAATTCTGAAAAGTCCTTAAAAGTCAAATCTTTTTGCTCTACCTTGCCCGATTTATAATCCACAATACGAACAGCATCACCTATTACATCTACCCTATCTACATTACCAAAAACATTAAATTGAACACCATCTACTTCAAGCTGATGTTCTAACGAACGTTCAACTTCTAATACTTTCAAGGCTTCGTCACCATACTGAACGCATTGCCTTTCTTTATCAAAATAATTACTTGTCAAACGCTTAGCTACTTGCCAAATCAAATGGTTTTTCCCTTGGTGCATGCGTTGTCCCACTTCTTTTTCAAAACCTTCAGCAATGAAATCCAATGTATCTTGCTCTATACTATCTAACTTTTCTCTTGTCAATTCGAAATCTAAATGGGGCAAATAAGCCTGAAATAGAGCGTCATGAATAATGGAACCAAAATCGTTAGCCTCCATAAATTCTACCAAATCATTTTCAACCCGTATTTTAGCAATGTATTTGAAATAAAACTGCAGTTTACAATTCACAAAGGAAGAAAGTGCCGTTGGCGACACTCGTTTGGAGGCCCATTGTAGTATCAAGTCTTGAACCTCTTTAGATTTAGGAATTTCCAAAGGCTGTACTTCGGTTAGCGCTGTAACTTCTGAATGCAGTATGCGTTGTTGAATAGTACCTGCTTGGTATTCGTTTAAGAGTTGAGTGATGAATCGGCTTCTTTCTCCACTACCGAACTCGTCGTTTTGGGTGTTGTACAAAAGGTAAATACGTTCGGAACGTTGGAGTAGTCTGTAAAAGTGATAAGCAAAAATAGCATCCCTTTCTTCATGGGTAGGCATCTTAAAATACTTTTTTAAGATATATGGAATGAAGGAATTGACCGATTTACCTGCTGGTAGCTTTTCCTCATTAACGCTTAGCATAATGAGATTTTTAAAATCAAGCGTTCGTGTCTCTAACACACCCATCATCTGTAAGCCGTTTAGAGGCTCTCCCATAAAGGCTATAGATTCTTTACCTATAATCTGGAAGAAAATAGCTCTAAGCGTCTTTAAATCCATTTCGGATTTGAAATCCAAGAGATGATTTTCTAGTACTTGTATCGATTTATAAAACGCAAACAATATTTCCGATTCTACACTAGCTTTCTCGTTTAAAAGCCTATGCTTTAAAGCATCTAAAAGCTGTTTTACAGAATGAATAGCTAGTTTAGGATCTGACCAGTCACCCAAAAGTGCACCCAAGACGTCCCATTCTTGTGGGGTATCTAGCGATTTTTTAATAGAAGTAGTCGAAACAAAAATCACTTTTTTATGACGTAAAAAGGATTGTATCTTACCCAAAAAGTCAGGATTGAACATTCGACTAAAATAAGGGTGACGGAATAGCTTAATCAAATCCTGAGCATGGTATTTGTTTTGTCCGTATTGAATCTTCCTGAGATGAGTTTGAAAAAGGATATCCACCAAACTAAATAATGGAGTACTGCTGATGGGTGCACCCATTGTAATATTGACTGCTTCTACTGATTGGGGCAAATTGTTCAAAACAGGAAATAATAAATTTTCATCAGCAAGGACAATGGCTGTATCGGTACTACTGCCTAATGTTTCTAAAAGCTGACCAGCCGCCCTGGTCTGCCCTACATTTTTGGCACAACCTATCACTTCAATATGCTTTTCATCCTCATAAAAGCGACTCAATTTCTGAGTGCCCCATTGTTTAAAATGTTGACGCAAGAATAAACCAGCCTCGTGTTTATCATTATTGACATAATAGCTATCGGCATCCCATATCAAACGTGCATTTTTATGATTAACAAAATGATTGATAATCTGATTTTCTGCGGTAGTAAGGGCATTCAACCCCACAAACCAAACCTCATCAAAATCGTGCTTTATATCGATTATCTGCTCGGCCGCATATCGATAAGCCAAACCCTGATAAGCTAAATTATCTGCTTTCAAAGATTGTGTAAATACTTCATACCACTCGTACAAATACCCAAAGAATGTTACGTATTTTTCTTGAAATGGTGTAAGCTCAGCACTGTTCAAACTCCATTGCTCTAACTCCTTTATATCTCTTAGATTGGTGAGTAAACGCTTAGGATCAACCAAGTAGCGATCCATTTCATTAAAGTCATACAAAACGGTTTGACTCCATTTTAGAAATTGCTCAAAAGTATCGTCGTTATCTTCGGGTCTATTGGTATCAAAAACATCATAAAGCCTGAACTGTAAGCTCAAATTATCCAAAGTATTCAAGCCTGATAATTCAGTGATAAAATCTTCAATGGAATAGATGCGAGGCAACCAAACAGGTTGTTCTATCTCTTGTGCCAAATAATGCTTTAAGAATACTATAGAACGTTTAGATGGCAAAACTATAGTCAGCTTTTCCATATTGCCTTTGGCAATCATCTGACTGGCTAATTCTTGTAAAAAAGGCTTTACCATGACACTATTTTTTCGGTTTGTTCAGTATAAATAATAAATTTAGATACTTTTTTGAAACCCATCATTTTCAATAAGTTAGAGTAATTGTCTATTTGCTCTTTATGTTTGTTTTTTTGAGAAGTAGAGCCTGTTTTATAATCGATAACCTGCACTTCTTTTCCTTTAATCAACAGTCGATCTGGAATATAAGAATCTCCACTTTTCTGTAAGATCTCTTGCTCGGTTTTGACTTCCCATTCAGAAGAGAAAAAAGGCTTTATCTGCTCGTCATTGAGCAATTCTTCTATCCTAGACCTCAACTTCAGTTTCATTTCTTGTGAAAGCAATCCGTTTCTTTCTAAATTATCAACGACCTGTTCTTTATCATCTATGAAATAGATTTTGGACAAAGCCTCATGCAAAAGACTTCCCCATTTTTGTCTATCGAGATCAATATCCCACAGCTGATTGGAATTGTTCTTCAAGTGAATAACATCTCTCCAATTGGAAGTTGAAGTGTAATCTAACTCCAAGGCCTGTTCTTCTTCTTTGGGATTAAACTTCTTATTTGTCAGTTGCCCTATCTGAATAGGAAAATCTCCTTGGTAATCTTCAAAATAATGACCAATGAGTTTGCTCAACGAATTAATTTTCTTTAAATCTTTATGCTTTTCAGTGAATATGTATAATTGATGCTTAGGGCGTGTCATAGCAACATACAAAACATTCAAATCGTCTAGGAGGGCTTTTTGTTGTTCTTCCTTCTGAATTCCAGCATATTCCGAATGTTCTAAGTGCTTACTATTGTTTAATAAAGCCACCTTCATCTTTTTTATCTTTCCCTTAGCATCTACCCAAAATTGTTTGCTAGGCTTACCTATTTTCCAATTAAAAGGTATGAATACAATCGGAAATTCTAGCCCTTTTGATTTGTGAACAGTCATAACTTTCACAGCGTCCATATCTTCGGGAACGATTATCCCCTCTTTGTGATTATTCTTTTCCCACCATTCTAAAAAGGCTGTAACGCTGTTACTATTTTTGATAGAGAATTTATGTACTACATCTAAAAAGTATTGAATATAAACATCGGTTGATGATAATTCAAAAACATAAATTATACGCTCTACTAAATCATAAATAGGCAACTCCCATAAACGTTGAGGGTAAAATTCAATGCCCAAATAGTTGATGTAATTATAAAAAGCTAAATAATCTCCTTTACCAATTGCATTTAGGAGTGAATGAATATCATACTCTTGACCCTCTCTATGGTAGAGATAAGTAGTTATTTGAGTAATAGCTACCTTATCCTTAGTATGGTGCAAAAAGGAAAGTATTGCCAATAAGAGACTGACATCTTTAGAGGCGTTAATCAATAAAGCTTCATCAGATAATACGTCTATTCCGTTTGTATTAAGATCTTCTGCTGCTTCCCTACTTTCTTTGGTGGTACGGCACAAAATAGCCATGTCTTTGAGATCATAACCTTTAGATGTTAAGACATCTATTTGTGCTACAATTTTGTCCATAACCTCTTGCTTAAAATCTGTTGACTTAGGCAGTGTGTCTATATGGATATAACCACCATCATTCCCCTTAGGGTTTTGCTCATTCCCTTGGTATATCTTTTGCAAATCTTCACTTACTACACCTTTTAACTTGCCAAAAAACTGATTGTTAAATTTTACAATTTCTTTATCGCTTCGCCAGTTATCGTTCAAAAACTTTTCTTCACTAGCGTTTATAATACTTTGGCTTATTTCATCTGTATTGGGCAAAAGCTCACCTTGAAATATAGACTGTGGCAATTGTATAAATTGTTCTACCTCTCCGCCTCTCCATCGATAAATAGATTGCTTAGCATCGCCTACAATGAGGTTCTGATGGCCTTCTGACAAAGAATTATGAACTAAGGGTAATAGATTATGCCATTGCATCACTGAAGTATCTTGAAACTCGTCTATCAAAAAATGATGATAACGCTCTCCTAAACGCTCATAAATAAAAGGTGCTGGTTCTTTTCTGATGATTTCCGCAATAGAACTATTAAATTCTGAAATATGCTTAATATTATTTTCTTCTTTAAATTGCTCTAACTCCTTGGATATCTCATTCAATACTGCAATAGAAAAGATATTATTATAAAGTAGTTTATTAAAAATATAAGAGTTGAAATGCTTTTTTAAATGCTGCTGTACCTCATCGAAAAGTTTGGTTAAAACATGAATGTTTTGGTCAATGATAACCTTCTTATCCTCATCTATAGTTTTAGCATACCAAACCCCCTTATCTATATTCTTTTTGACACTTGGAGTAGGAAAAAATTTATCAGCAGAACGCTTTTTAAAATTATCGAAATAATTATAAAAATACTTACTAGTAAAATGCGAAGCTTCTAAAGAGTTGTCTTTACAAAAGGATAAAAATTCGTTCCTCTTGCTCAAAAGAACAGACTCAAAATCGTGTATCTCTCTACTAATTTCATCTTTTACTTCTAAACAATCGCTAATACTAGTACTAGACAATGATTCCACAAACTTTTCTGATTTCTCAATGAATAAATGTTTGGAAAATTCTTCTAAGGCACTTTCTAGATTATAACTCTTTCCTTCGTCGGCTTTAGTCAACGCAAATGACACTAAGGCGTTGGATAATTCTTTGTTTGTTCCAATACGACTGATTAAAAAAGAAACCGCTGGCTGAATGAGTTGCTCTTGATCCATCTCTACATCAAAGGCTTGTGCCATCTGCAAATCGTGAGCAAAAGTCCTTACTATCTTAAAAACAAACTTATCAATAGTTGAAATGGATAAGTCAGTATAGTTATGCAAGATGCAAGTCAGTATTTGTTGTGAGCGTTCTTGTATTTCATTATCTGTAAGACCAGTATCTTCTTGTATATGAGCAAAAAAAGAATTGCTATTACCCAAGCCCTTAGCCTTTGATAAATCAGAAATAAAAGACAACACCCTTTCCTTCATTTCAGAAGCAGCTTTATTTGTAAACGTTATGGCTAATATGTGTCTGAAATAGCGAGGATTAAAATGTTCTTCATTACCTAATAATGACATAGCAATGAAGTTACGCACTAAAGAATAGGTTTTTCCAGAGCCCGCAGAAGAGCGATATATGTGTAGGTTTTTAAGCATTGATTCTTTAACGCAAAATAGATAATTAAAAGAAAATACAACTTTTAATTAGCCAACACTTATTCACATTTTTAATATTTTACAATTTACTATGAAGGTTTACGTTTTGTGATTAACAACACTATAATCGTTATATTTGTACCTATGATTAAATCTAAATTTTTCGCTCTATTTGTTCTCAGTATTGTCTTGACTTTTTACTCGTGCAAAGAGCCAGGATGCACCGACTATAACGCTATCAATTACAATAGCGAAGCAAACGAAGATGACAACTCGTGTTTGTATGAAGGTTCCTTAAATATTGATTTTAGACTAGTAAATGGCAATCAAAGCTTTGAGAAGTATGACACTATCCAAAGTCAAAACTATAGCTTTCGACTTGAGAACATGAAATTTTATATCAGCAACATTCAACTCAAGTCAGCTGACGGAAACAAAAACCTTAGTGAAGTTCACTTATTCGATATTGACAATCCAAATTCAAAAACTTTGACTTTTAATATAGAAGAAGATTCATTTGACAGCTTATACTTTGACTTAGGACTTAATAGCCAACAGAATAGCACCGTTCCTGCTGACTATGATGTCAACCATCCTTTAGGGTTAAATCAAAACACCTTTTGGGCTATGCAACCATCGTCTTATATTTTTGTAATGATAGAAGGTAAAATGGACACACTACAAGGCGATAACTTCTATCCACTAACCTACCATTTAGCTCATGATGATTTGCTTAGAAACATTGCTTTATACCAACAAATTAGTGTCTCTAAAGACAATACAAACACTTTGGTAGTAAATATAGATGTATCCAAAATTTTTGACTCTGTTGATCTATCTGAAGATTTACCGCACCAAAGCACCAACTCTAAACTTGCACAACAATTAATGACTAACTTTTCATCTACTTTTGAAATTCAATAGTCTAAAATATCTTATAATACTTTCGGTATTATTCTCATGTCAAAGAGACATACCTTATGTAGAGCCTTTTGTCTTTAACCCCACTTATATTCAGTTAGAAAAACCAAAAGGCTTTCCTCAGGCAGATATTCCAACAGATAACCCCATGACTGAAGAGGGTATTGCCCTTGGTAAAAAATTATTCTACGACCCCATACTTTCAGGCAATAACACCATGTCCTGTGCCGATTGCCATTTTCAAGCCAATTCTTTTAGCGACCCTGCTCAATTCAGCGTTGGTATTGAAGGTATATTAGGTAACATGAACGCTTCTACCATAGTTAATCCGGCATGGAATACCTCAAATTTTTGGGATGGCAGATCAATAACATTAGAAGATCAAGCCTTTGGCCCTGTTACTAGCTTTGTTGAATTGCACTCTCCTAGCTGGCAAGATGTTAGTAGAAAACTCATGGCAAACGACCAATACAAACGTCTTTTTAGAGAAGCATTCAACACCGAGAGAATAGACTCTAATCATGTAGTAAAAGCCATTGCACAATTTGAAAGAACCTTAATTTCTGCTGACTCTAAATTCGATAAATTTTTGGATTACAGAGCTAGTCTTACCCCTTCAGAATTAAGAGGTAAAGAAATATTTAACACTGAAAAGGGAGATTGTTTTCACTGCCATTCATACCCCCTATTTACGAGTAATGCATTTCATAACAACGGACTTGATCCAGAAAATGAAATGGATAACGGTAGATATAATGTTACTGGTGATATTAATGACAAAGGGAAATTTAAGAGTCCTTCATTAAGAAATATAGAACTCACCGCACCTTATATGCATGACGGTCGTTTCCAAACCTTAGAGGAAGTTATTGAACATTACAATTTTGGTGGCCACAATTCATATACCATTGATCCATTAATGAAAAAAGTAGACATTGGACTAGGTCTAAGTGATCAAAACAAAGTAGATTTGATAAATTTTCTAAAAACATTAACTGACACAAGTTTCATCAACAATCCAGATTTCCAACCCTAATCTATAAAATGAAGCATAAATTCCATACATTTTGTATTCTTTTACTTTTGTTATGTATTTCATACGATGCTTTTTCTCAGTTAAGATGCGGCACTATGGAAAGGTGGAATTCTGAAGTTAAAAACAATCCCCAGCTTATAGAAAAACGTCATAGTATTGAGCTAGAGATAAAACAATGGAAAAAAAGTTCCTCTGCAAATTCATTTAATATTCCTGTAGTTTTTCATGTGATATATGAAAACGAAAGTGAAAATGTAAGCTCTGAACAAATTCAAAGCCAACTTGACGTACTCAATCAAGATTTTAATCGCACTAATCCCGATGCAAATCAAACACCATCAGAATTTTTGAATTTAGCTGCTGATTGCGGTATCAATTTCTGCTTAGCACAACGCACTCCCAACAACGACACTTCATCAGGCATAACCTATACCCAATCTGATATTAGCTCGTTTTCATTATATGACAATAGAATTTTTCACGACTCTTTGGGAGGTAAAACAATTTGGGACCCTAGCAGATACCTTAATATCTACATTTGTGATTTAACAAATGCACTAGGGTTTGCATCTTTTCCCGGTGGCAATGTAAGTAGAGATGCTGTTGTTATCAATTACTCTAACCTTGGAACAATTGACGTATCACCTCCTTTTAATAAAGGAAGGACTGCTACTCATGAGCTAGGTCATTGGCTAAACTTATTGCACATTTGGGGAGATGGTAATTGCGGAAACGATCAGGTGGAAGACACGCCCATACAAAATACAGAAAATTATGGCTGTCCCTCACACCCTAGTCCATCATGTTCAAATTCTGGCGATATGTTTCAGAATTATATGGACTATTCCGACGACGGCTGTATGAATCTTTTCACCAATGGTCAAAAAGATAGAATGCATGCTACATTAAATACACAAAGATTAGATCTGAATAATTCTCAAGCATGTTCATTACCTTTTGAAGATGTAGGCATCAATCAGAATATATCTCCTGCCAATAATCAAGAGTACTGTGGTACTGAGGTTGAAATTATAAGTTCTCTTTTAAATTTTTCAAACTCCAATATTTATCAGTCTGAAATACATTTTCAAATTGATGATAACGAAACACAAACTCTAAATTGGAACGGCAACCTTCTTCCCAATTCTTCCGTTGAGGTTAATCTAGGAACCTACAGCCTAGAACCTGGTGAACATACTATGACTATATACACCTCCTCGCCCAATGGTTTTCGTGATTTGAACCCTAACAACGATTCATTAACGATAAATTTTATTTTGAAAGATGGTACAGATTTTGAGTTCCATATTCAAACAGATAACTATGCCGATGAAAATAGATGGGAAATACTGAACAGCAGCAATGAAGTTATTGCATTCGATAATGAACTTGTAAGTAATTACCTCAATACATTTAGTTTTTGTCAAGATATGGATAGCTGCTATACACTAGTCGTTTATGACGATTATGACGACGGTATATGTTGTGATTTTGGCAATGGTTATATTATGGTAAATAATCAAGTTACAAGTGGTGAATTTAGCAATGAAGCAGTAATAGACTTGTGCACTATTTCTGAAATTAAAGAAGACCTAAAAAATCCTTTTTCAATTTATCCAAACCCTACTTCAGGAATTTTAACAATTGAGTCTGATTTAAATATTGAAGACATAAGAGTTTACGATTTATTAGGCAAAATAGTTTTGCAAAAAAGTTGTCAGGCAAGATTAGAAAAGTTAAATTTGTACTATCTTAAAGAAGGAACCTATTTGGTTCAAATAAGCACTCAAAACAACTACATTTATTATAAAAAAATAATTTTACAATGAGAAAGTCACTTTTTATAATCTTGAGCATTCTATTAAGTTCTATCAGTTATGCACAGATAAAGTCAAATGGTATTCCTGTAAGCTTTACAGAAACTCTTTCTAGAGAAGTGCCTACTATAGAAATCCCTGCACCAAATTCAATTGCTCTGGAAGAAGAAGATAAGGAAGATGCTATGAAAGGTAAGCCTTATAGATATGCTGTATTATTAGATTGCGATATAGATCCCTCAAAAGATGGTCTTTGGGAAACGATGGATAATGGAAACAAAGTATGGAGGCTAAATATTAGATCCGAAGGTGCTCAAGCATTAGGATTGTATTACGATGCTTTTTGGATACCTTCCAATGGCGAACTTTACATTTATAATTCTGATAAAACCAAACTACTAGGTGCTTACACCAATGCCAACAATCACGAAAGCGGTGTTTTTGCAAATGAAATCATAGAAGATAGTAAAATAACACTAGAATATATCCAAAAAGGTGAAGGTCAGCCTATTATTCATATTAATCAAGTATCTTACGCCTACCGATCGATAAAAACAACTAGAGACATAAACAATTTTGGAGATTCTGGTTCTTGCGAAGTAAACGTTAATTGTTCCCCTGAGGGTGACGATTGGCAAGATATCAAAAGAGCTGTTTGTAGAATAAGTCTTAAAATCGGAAACAATAACTTCTGGTGTAGCGGTTCTTTCATTAACAATACAGCCGAAGATTGTAAGCCTTATATTCTAACTGCCGATCACTGTACCTATGATGATGATAATAATGTTTATGCTAGTCAAAATGATATGAATCAATGGGTATTCTACTTCAACTACGAAGCATCGGAATGCGAAAATCCTAGTAGTAGTCCATCCTCAAATACAATGACTGGTTGTTCTAAAATTTCTAACAGTAGCGCAACAGGAAACATAAGCGGCACATCAGACTTCCACCTATTAGAATTGAATGACACTCCTCCTTACGATTATGGTTTATTTGCAGCTGGTTGGGACAGAACAACTACCCCATCTGCTAATGGCGTGGGTATACACCACCCTGCCGGAGATATCAAAAAAATATCCAAGTACACTCAATCTGCAAGTAGCTCAGGATATGACTGGAGAGTAAAATGGACAGGAACTGAAAATGGTCATGGAGTTACAGAAGGTGGATCATCAGGTAGCCCACTTTTAAATGCTAATAAACAAATCGTAGGCGACCTTTCTACAGGATCTTCTTACTGTGCTTTTACTAATGGCTCTGACTTTTATGGTAAATTTTCGTACAGCTGGAACCAAAATGGAAACTCAAGTAACAGACAACTCAAGCCATGGCTAGACCCCAACAATTCTGGAGTAACTACATTAGATGGTAAAGTTTGTGGCACTACACTATTTTCAAACTTTGTTGCATCACACACCCATGTTCTCACAGGCTATGCAACTCAATTTAGCTATACTGGAACTGGAAGCCCAGACACATATGAATGGTTATTTTATGGTGCAGGAGTAAGCCCAACAAGCTCAGATGAAGAATCACCAATTGTAACTTATAGTAATGATGGTAATTACACTGTTCGCCTAAAAGTCACTGAAGCAGGTGACGAGAGTAGTGAACTAAAATCGGCTTACATCCTTGTAAACTCTGAAGGAAGTAGTATAGGTGTTGAAGAATTCAAACAATCATTAAATATTTTTCCTAATCCCTCAAATGGCATTGTATATATCAGTCAAGATAATTCTGACTTAACACATGTAAAAGTATATACTCTTTTAGGACGTGAAATATATTCTGGCGATTTATATAATTCATTAAGAGTAGACTTATCAACATTTAGCAACGGTGTCTATTTTATAGAATTATCAAACGGAATTGAAATAGTAACAGAAAGACTGATCTTAAATCGATAAATGAATAATAGAATTTCCCACATCCTTGAAAATAACTCCATAGATTCTAAACTTAAGTCAATAGCTCAAAAGGTTATAGCTGGAGAACGAATAAATCCAGAGGAGGGTGTTCTTCTTTTTGATGCCGATTTAGCCTTTTTAGGATCCCTTGCAAACTATATTCGTGAGAAGAAACACCAAAACTTTACTTATTTCAATAGAAATATACACATAGAGCCTACCAACATTTGTGTATTTGACTGTAAATTTTGTTCTTATTCTAAATTATTAAAACACAAAACCGAAGGTTGGGAATTATCAGAAGAGGATATCCTTAAAAAAATGGAGGAATATAAAGACCAACCGATTACAGAAGTTCATATCGTTGGTGGTGTTCACCCAAAAATGGGTTTACATTATTTTGCCAATCTGATTAAAAAAGTCAAAGAAATAAGACCCGATATTCACGTCAAAGCATTTACTGCTGTTGAGCTAGAATACATGTGTAGAAAGGCTAAAGTTAGTTTTGAAGAGGGCTTAAGAATACTTAAAGAGAACGGACAAGACTCTTTGCCTGGTGGTGGTGCTGAAATTTTTGATGAAAAAATAAGAGCCGAAATATGTAATGATAAATGTTCGTCTGAACAATGGTTAGAAATTCATGAAACAGCTCATAAGCTTGGAATGCCATCTAACGCTACTATGCTATACGGACACATAGAAGAGCCAAAGCATCTGATAGATCACATGAATAGATTAAGAGAATTACAAGATAAAACTCAAGGTTTTAACACCTTTATTCCTCTAAAATTTAGAAACGGTGAAAATCAAATGTCACACATTCCAGAAGTTTCGGTCATTGACGATTTAAAAGTATATGCTATCAGTAGAATTTTTATGGATAACTTTCCACATCTGAAAGCATATTGGCCTATGATTGGAAGGAACACAGCTCAATTGAGTCTTTCCTATGGCGTGAATGATATCGATGGAACAATTGATGATACCACTAAGATTTATTCTATGGCAGGTGCTGAAGAACAAAGCCCTAGCCTATCAACTCAACAATTAGTAGAACTTATCAAAAATGTAAAAAGACATCCTATTGAAAGGGATACGGTTTACAATACTATTAAAGACTATAAAGATTTTATTTTCGACAAACAACAGGAAAGTAAAAGCTATTAAATTTTGTGAATAGCATAATTCCTCCACTTCTCAATAACGCTTTTCATATCCTCAGGTAGTTCAGAATCAAATTTCATCCATTCTTTTGTTCTAGGGTGAGTAAAAGCTAAACTCTTAGCATGTAACGATTGACGTGGAATCATACGAAAGCAATTTTCAACAAATTGCTTATACTTTGTAAAAGTAGTTCCTTTAAGAATTTTATCTCCCCCATATTCAAAGTCATTAAACAAAGGGTGTTTTATGTGTTGAAAGTGCACTCTAATTTGATGAGTTCGCCCAGTTTCAAGTTTACATTCTACTAAACTTATATAACCAAATCGTTCAAGCACTTTATAGTGTGTTTTTGCATGTTTTCCATATTCACCCTCAGGAAAAACGGTCATGACTTTTCTATTTTTTAAACTTCTTCCGATATGCCCGTCAATAGTCCCCTCTTCTTCTTTTAATTCTCCCCAAACTAAAGCATTATACCTTCTATCAATTGTCCTATCATAAAACTGTTTAGACAATGATGTCATAGCAGCTTCATTCTTAGCAATAACCATTAGTCCAGTTGTATTTTTATCTATTCGGTGTACTAATCCAGGACGTGTTAAATCTCCTCCGTTGGCAGGCAAATCTTTGAAGTGAAAAGCTAAAGCATTAACCAAAGTACCTGAATAATTACCAAAACCAGGATGCACAACCATACCAGCCTCTTTATTTAAAATCACAATGTCCTCATCTTCATAAACAATATCTAATGGAATATCTTGTGGTATTAATTCGACTTCTCTAGGCGGGTTATTAAACATAACCGTTACTATATCATGAGGCTTTACCTTATAGTTGGATTTAACGCTTTTATCGTTAACTTTAATGTAGCCATCAACAGCAGCTTGCTGTATTCTGTTTCTTGAAGTTCCCTCAAGACGATTTAAGAGAAATTTATCCACTCTAAGTGGCTCTTGACCCTTATCTGCAACAACACGATGATGTTCAAACAACTCGTCTTCTACTTCGTTTATCATTGTACTACTAGCTTTTCTCTATATTTCCTATCATTCGATAAGATTTCGAGTATATAAATACCTTTTGAAAAAGGGAGTAAATCAATTCCAATACTACCATCAGAAAAATCATTGTGAATGAGTTCTCCATTTAAATTATATATAGATAGAGTAAATGGCTTTGTAAATTCTATATTCACCGATGAATTAGCAGGGTTTGGGTATACATCAAGTGAAACTGTTGAAGCCTCATCCAATGAAGAGGTCGTTAAACTTCCAAATACTGGTCTAATCATCCAAGTGCCATCGCAATCAGCACAATTAGATTGATTCCAACCCGCACCTAAATTATAGTACATCCTGTTATTATTAATTGTATTTCTATCTAATCCAACATTTATTATCTCATCGTAATATTGTTCCCACCCTACAAAAATAGAGCCCGATACACTGATAGGATTTTCTAAAACATATTCATAAAATCCATTTTTAGTGTCGGTATATTTAGGATAGAATATTTGACTTTGATATAGAATATCTGACGGCACACCGCCATCACTATCCCAAAGTGTAATACTAAATGCTAAGCCATCAGAATCTTCAAAATTTTCTTCAAAATGAATCTGAACAGCTTTCAGTGTATCGTCTTCAGAAATATTAAACAGCATAGCAACCAGTCCTCCCTCAACATTAATTCCATACGAAGCCTCAGCAGACCCATCGTCTAATGAGTAGTAATTTTTAAAATGTTGAGTGTATCGTAAAGTATCATTCGTTTTAAATAAATCGTTATCGTCTGTTGCTATGGACTGAACAATAGTAAAAGTATTTGATTCTAAGTCAATACTAGAAGAAGGGAAAGCCGATACGCCAACAGTTATTGCAGCTGGAGAATCATCAGAATAAGAGAAGTTATCTGTTAAAAAAGGTGGTATCTCATCATTTCTACTTGGCCCTGTAGACGGATAATGAAAAATTAATTCGTTTTGGTTATTATATATATCGTATCTATAATCGACACTTTGTGTTGTAGAATAATTATTCCTAAGCCAAGTATCCATTGTTGGAGCCATATATGCTGCCCTATTTAAATCAAAATGAGACCAAGGGACAGAGGTGTAAAAATTTAACATCTGAGAAGTTTCATAAACAAATGCAATATCCTCATTATCTTCACTTAATGAGATGTCATCAGTCAATAAAACATTATCGATATGCCAATGATCAAAATTACCTGACAAAGTAGCTTCATTATGAAATCTAAATTGAAAAGCATTGTGAAGAAATGTTAAATTATTAATAGTAATCTTAATATTTTCAAAATCGGAAAGGCTATAGCCTGTTGTATCCCATACAGTTTGCCATACCAAACTAGTATCTAAGCATTCAATTTTAAAGATATCGTTTGCTTCAGGCTCATTACCAATTCCTGTAGATTGCAAAGCAAAAGATAAGTATACCTCAGATAAATTAGACAAATTGATAGGTCTTGAGGTTAAATAGTCCGATGGACCATGAACTGTTTCTGAAGCTAAATTTCTAGGTTTACCAAGAGAGTCAAGACCATCAAAAGTTGCGACTCCTAGGTTTATTGGATTGACAGCGTATTTTTTGTTTATAAACACATCCTTATCTATCCAATGAGAGGGTTTCGGATAAACTGAATAATCAGAAAAATCATCATAAAATGGCAATTCAAGGGTCGTGCTAATCACTAGAGATGATCTAGAATTGGCATCGGGTAATTGGGTATTTAACATCAATGGATTGACAAACTCTTGAGCTATTAATGTTTGACCTATACAGAAGAATAAAAAGAATAATCTATTCATCGATAGTGTTATTTGGAGGTTTAAGATAAATATCAACATTCCTACCTAGATTAATCATGGCATTCTCATCTGCAGATGGACGTTGTCGATATACTACTGCTATACTACTATCTTTTACTGAAGAATCATAAAGAACTAAGCCCACATTTATGGAATTCATCTGCAATAATATTTCAGCATCTTCTTTTGTTAAGCCTTTTAAGTTTGGAAGATTAACCATAACATCACTTAAACCATTACCAACGACTAAGTCTACATTTGTTCCTACCGGAACTAATATTCCAGATTCAATTTCTTTACCATCAACAAGTTGCTTTAAAACAGCATTCTTTGCCATATCAGGTACAAAAGACAGATTTCCAACAGATAATTCAAGAGATTTCAATTTAGACACAGCTCTTCTCAAACTTAAATCAACAAGTCGAGGAACTTGAACTTGTTTTTTACGTTTGGCTACTACAGTTAGATAAATACGTCTATCCTCCTTTACAAAAGAACCAGCAACAGGGTCTTGATCGATGATACTCAGCGGAGCAAGTTCACTATTAAAAACAGAATCAATAACTATGTAACGCAATGATTTCTCTACCAACACACTATCAACAACTTTAATATCTAAACCACTAAAATTGGGCAACTCGATTAAATTATCGTGCCGAGTGTAAAACCTTAAAACAATCAATACCGACAAGACTATTAAAACACCTAAACCTAAAGAAAGGGATAGGTTTTTAAAAAATGTTTTAGTAGTTATAAATGATAACCAGGACTTATTGTTGTCTTCCATAATAATCGATAACGAAAAACAAATATAATAATTATGCTGCCCATGTGGTGTTTATATGTATTTAGTTTATTTTTGAATTATGAAGAATATCGCAGTTGTGATGGGAGGCTTTTCTGCTGAAAAGGTTGTTTCACTAAAAAGTGGAATGGTAGCTATGAAATTCCTAGATAAGAACAGATACAATACCTATTCTGTAATTATTGACAATGAAGGTTGGAGATTAGAAAACAATGGAAAATCATACCCTATCGATAAATCTGACTTTAGTGTAAATATTGACGGTCAAAAAATAAAATTTGATGGTGTTTTTATGGCTATTCATGGTGCGCCAGGAGAAAATGGTGTTTTGCAACATTACCTTGATAATTTAAATATTCCTTATACCTGCTCAGGTGTAAAGGCATCGGAATTGAGTTTTGATAAAGGCGCCTGTAACGATTTTCTTAGAAGCTGTGGAATTCTATGTGCCGAATCTATAAAACTAGAAAAAGGAGAACAAATCAATTGTTCAGATATTATTAAAAAGCTAGGTCTTCCATGTTTTGTTAAGCCTAATGGAAACGGAAGTAGTTTTGGAATTAGTAAAGTAAAATCTGAAGATGAACTCATACCAGCTATAGAAAAAGCTTTCGAACACGATAATTATATACTTATTGAATCCTTACTTATAGGAACTGAGGTCACTTGTGGTGTACACAACCTAAACCAAAAAATAGATACATTTCCTATCACAGAGATTGTTAGTGAGAACGAATTCTTCGATTATGAAGCTAAATACGAAGGAAAATCCAATGAAATTACCCCTGCTCGTATAAGCCAACAACTAGCTCAAAAAGTTTCAGAAAAAACAATTGAAATTTATCAATTGCTTGAATTGGATGGAATAGCTAGAATAGACTACATCATTATGAATGATGAACCTTATATGATAGAAGCGAATACCGTTCCAGGACTTTCTGAAGAAAGTATTATTCCACAACAGGCTAAGTGTAAAGGCATAACACTATCGGAATTATTTAATCAATCTGTAAAGCATATGTTTAATGGAAAATAAGATTCGTTTGGTTTGGGATTTTAGAGGGGAAGATGCTTTAAAAACAGCCGAGCACCAGCTAATTCACCTTGTTGAATTTATGAAAAAAGAGAATATCCCTTTTTTAGAACATAAAACTGAAAAAATTAATGACCTACATAGCATTTGCTCCATTTGTATATACGAAAGTAATTTAGATTTTGTTAAAAATAAACTAAGACCTCACAGAGGTTTTCTTGCTAAATAGAAGTTAAGCTTTCTATTGCCAAGCGATAGCTATCCAAACCAAAACCACATATACTACCCTTACAATATGGAGCAATAAGTGATTTTTTTCGAAACTCTTCTCTAGAATAAATATTAGAAATATGTACCTCAATAACAGGAGACTGTATAGAAGAAATAGCATCTGCAATAGCTACTGAAGTGTGGGTATAACCTCCTGCATTTAAAATAATAGCGTCTGCCTCAAAGCCATTTTCATGAAGAAAATTGATAATCTCCCCTTCTATATTGCTCTGGTAGTAGCTAAAATTAATAGAAGAGAATTTAGCGCAAAGTTCTTTATAATACGCATCAAAAGACTTTTCTCCATAAATACTCTTTTCTCTTAAACCTAATAAGTTTAAATTTGGACCATTAATGATGATAACTTTCATAGTACAAAAGTAATCAATGAGTTGGAAAAATAATATAAATGGCTTTCGTTCTTATTTAATGCTTGAGCGTTCTCTGTCTGAAAACTCTGTTGAATCCTACATTAGAGATGTCAACAAACTTGTAGATTACCTAGATATGAATGAAACTAAACTTAGTGTAAAAAAGATAAGCACTAAGGATTTAACCTCATTTATTAGATGGATTGCAGAAATTGGAATGAGTGCTAGTACACAAGCTAGAATATTATCTGGCGTTAAGGCTTTTTTCAAATACTTAATTCTTGAGGATATTATAAAAAACGATCCTAGTCATCTTATTGAAGGTCCAAAAAAAGGTTTAAAACTTCCCGATACTTTGAGCACAGAAGAAATTGATACGATTGTTAATGCAATTGACTTGAGTCATCCACAAGGGCAGCGCAATAAAGCAATTATAGAAACTCTTTATGGTTGCGGATTAAGAGTCTCTGAATTAATCAACTTAAAGCTTTCTAATTGGTACAAAAATGATGGGTTTATAAAAGTCACTGGTAAAGGAGATAAAGAGCGTTTAATACCAATGGGCAAGGTTACAGCTAACGTTTTGACTATTTATATTAATGAAATCCGCTGTCATCAATCTATAGAAATAGGTCATGAAGACTTTATTTTTCTTAGTAAAAGAGGTAAACATTTAAGTCGAGTATCTATTTTCAACATTGTGAAAAAATTAGCTGTTAAAGCGCAGATTAAAAAAAATATTAGCCCTCATACATTTAGACATAGTTTTGCTACTGAATTAATAGAAAGAGGCGCTAATCTTAGAGCAGTACAAGAAATGCTAGGACACGAATCCATCACAACTACTCAACTATACACCCATATCAATAGAGCATTTTTAAGAGAGTCTATCATATCACATCACCCTAGGTCGTAATGAGTGTATATTCTAACATCTGGAAACTATATGTCATCAAAGGACTGAAATGGTTTATGGTGGCAATGCCTATAGTGGTTCTTTTCTTTCAAGAAAACGGATTGAGCTTACAGCAAGTCATGATACTTCAAGGAATCTATTCTTTTATGGTCGCCGCAATGGAAATACCATCTGGATATTTAGCCGATGTTTTTGGAAGAAAACATACCATGATACTTGGAACTATATTCTGTTTTTTAGGTTTTTTAGTGATTAGTCTTTCTTTCAACTTCTGGTATTTTTTTATTGGTGAAATCATTTTGGGTATAGGTTCAAGTTTTATTTCAGGTGCTGACTCTGCTCTTATGTACGACTCTCTTGCCGAAAGTAAAAAGGAAGAAGAATACACCAAAGTAGAAGGAGTAGCCTATGGAATAGGCAACTTTTCTGAGGCAATAGCAGGAATTTGCGGTGGCCTATTAGCCGAAATATCTTTGCGTTTGCCTTGGCATGTGCAAGTCGTCGTAGCGGCTCTTATTATTCCATTTACTTTTATGCTAGTTGAGCCTAAAGTGCATAAGGAAAATAGATTACCCAAAAAATTTAAAGCTATTTGGCAAGTTGTTAAATTTTCACTTGTTGAAAATAAGGTCTTGAAATGGTTGATTATACTTTCTTCAGCAGTTGGATTTGCTACATTATCATTAGCATGGTTTGCACAGCCTTATTTCAAAAGTATCAATATGCCTTTAAAATACTTTGGCTTTGCTTGGGCGTTTTTAAACCTTATTACTGGCTTTTCATCTATTAATGCTTATAGATTACAAAAATTCTTTTCCAAGAATAGTTTCTTAATACTCATTAGTTTGGGTATTAGCATTCCCATATTTTTACTTTCTAAATCAACAGCTATTATGGGCTTAGTAATGATAGGTATTGTTTATTTATTTAGGGGGTTTGCAACTCCTGTTATGCGCACCTACATCAATGATATTACCCCCTCAAACATGCGAGCAACAGTATTATCTATAAGAAGCTTTTGCATTCGAGCAACATTTGCTGTTATTGCACCATTAATGGGGTGGATAGCTGACGTATACACTTTAAGCCAGAGCTTTTTATTACTAAGTATAATTGTTGGAATATGTGGAGTTCTTGCTTCTCTAAAGCTAAAACAACTATCTAACAATTAATTTTTCAACACTTCTTTTTACTCCATTTTGAATTTCAACAAAATATATTCCTGAAGAAAGGTATTTAATATCTAACTGTTGAGATGATGTTTCTAAAGAAGATATCAATTGACCATTTATATCACTTATTTTAATAGTCTTTAATCCCTCAAACGCTAAATCCACATAAGAGGTTGCAGGATTAGGATATAGTGTATGTGTCTTTTCGTAAGAATGGATAGAAATAATTTCACAATCAATATCAAAATCAAATTGATCAAAAGTATTGTTATTTAATTCAGAAAATATAGAAACATCAAACTGTAATAAAGATGGACTAGGGTTAATAAAAACCCCCGTTAAAGTAATGTTTAAACTGTTTCCTACGGTATAAGAATTATTGTCAGCTGGAGAAACAATAAATAATTCTATACCACCATCATCAAGATTAATTATCGTGAATGAAAATTGAACATTGTCATCCTCAACCAAGTCAATTTCTACGGTGTTTTCATCTATCAATATATCACCTACCACTAGAGAGTATTCATTATTGATAAAATCATTAATACCAGCAACAGCAGTTGCAAAACCAACATTTTGACCAATTTCTAGGTTTTCTAAATCTAAACTTCCTTGATTTGAATTAACTGTAGTTGACTGAATATCTGGTTGGTTTAGCCCTTGTTCAATCTCAAAATTAATATCTGTTAACTCCTCACAAAGCAAGGACGATAAATCAATACTAATTTCGGGTTCAAATTCTTGAGGAACAAAGATACCAATGTAAAACGTATCGCTTACAGACCAATCTGAATAATAACTCTGATTTTGTGAGCAAAAAGCTTTAATTTTCCACTCGTAATAATTTTCATGCTCAAGGTCGCCACCAATTGTTCTTGAATTGGCAGTACTATCCAAATTAGAAATATAATTCCAAGATGTATCATCTATTGATTTGTAACCAACCATAAAATGATCGACTCCCATACCCAGCATAGAATCCCAGTGGCCATCGGCAAAACCAGTAACTTCAGTAACAATAACATTATCAGAGTAAATATTGGACGGCATTGGACATTCTACGTATTCCAAAGTCGTAAAAGTATCTACAACAGACCATTCACTTGGGTCTTGATAGTTTTCTGAACAATAAGCAGCAACTCTCCATACATAAGTTGTGTTATATTCTAATAAACCAATAATTTTACTTGTTGAAGTACTATCTAAGTTGGCTAAATTGTTCCATTCTAAAGAATCAATTTGTTTATAATTGACAAGAAAGTGCTGAACTCCAGTACCTAACAAGGAATCCCAATGACCTACAACAGAGGCAGAAGAAGAATTAAAGTTGTAATTATCCGTGTATAAGCCCGTTGGTTGTGGACAATTTTGAGAAAACGTTTGTAGTGTATAAAATAAAAATACTATAAATAAAAGATGGACTCGCATGATTAAGTGTTTAATAAATATCTACTACAAAGTTAATTATAAAATAACAAAAAGAAATCATTTTAAGAAAAGATGATTTACATCTGTAAATTAGTATTTTTGCATTTAATCTTTTTTTTATATCACTATAATGCAACAAGTATCAAATCGTTTAAAGCAATTATCAGAATCTGCAACACTTGCCATGGCTAGGATGAGTCGTGAGTTAAAAGCACAAGGACATAATGTTATTGCTCTAAGTCTTGGAGAACCCGACTTTGACACCCCAGAATTTATTAAGGAATCAGCCAAACAAGCCATCGATAATAATTACTCGCACTACACTCCTGTCCCTGGTTTAGCTGAGCTAAGAGAAGCCATTTGCAAAAAGTTAAAACGAGACAATCAATTGGAGTTTAATGTTGATCAAATTGTTGTATCTACAGGTGCAAAACAATCCATAGCCAATGTATGCTTGAGTTTGCTAAACTCTGGAGATGAAGTCATATTACCTGCTCCATATTGGGTAAGCTATTTTGAACTTGTTAAATTAGGTGAGGCAAAACCAGTAGTGATTAAAAGTAGTATTGAAAATGACTTCAAAATGAGTCCGCAAGACTTAGAAAAAGCTATTACACCAAATACAAAAATGATAATTTTTAGTTCTCCATGTAATCCAAGTGGAACGGTATACAGCCAAAAAGAACTAGAAGAATTAGCAAAAGTTTTAGAAAAGCACCCTCAAATATATGTGATTAGTGATGAAATATACGAACTTATCAATTTTGGAGTTGAACATTACAGTATGGCCAGAATAGATTCAATAAAAGATAGGGTTATTACCGTAAATGGTGTTTCTAAAGGTTTTGCAATGACTGGTTGGAGAGTGGGTTACATAGCAGCACCACAATGGATTGCTAGTGCCTGTAACAAAATACAGGGTCAAGTTACCTCTGCTACTTGTGCAATTGCTCAAAAAGCCACAGAAACAGCCATGTTAGCTTCTCCATCTGAAGTTGAACACATGAGGATAGCATTTCACAAAAGAAGAGATTTAATGTTGAAAATGTTATCTGAAATACCTGGAATTAAAACAAATACTCCTGATGGTGCGTTTTATATTTTTCCCGATGTATCACACTATTTTGGCAAGGTTGATGGCGAAAAAGTAATAGCGAACTCTAGCGATTTCTGTATGTATCTTCTAAACGATGCTCACGTAGCCTTAGTTGCTGGAGAAGCTTTTGGCTCTCCAAATTGTGTTAGAATATCGTATGCTGCCTCTGAAGAAAATCTTATCGAAGCAGTGGAAAGAATCAGAAAATCATTAGCAAAACTGAAATAAATTAGTGAAAATAAATTGGCATAACATATTTAACGATTTTGCAAAAATCAAAGTCCTTATTATTGGTGATGCCATGATTGATTCTTACATGTGGGGGAGTATAAATAGACAATCTCCAGAAGCTCCAATACCTATTGTTGATGTTGAAAAACATGAAAAAAGACTTGGTGGTGCTGCTAATGTAGCATCCAATATTAAAGCTTTAGGTGGGACACCCGTTTTATGCTCAGTAATAGGAAATGATGACAAAGGCTTTTTCGATTTAATGAAAGCCGAGAAGCTGTCAACCGAAGGTATTTTACAAGAAGATAGAAAAACTACCCTTAAGACAAGAATAATAAGTGAAAACAAACACCAACTAAGAGTTGACGAAGAAGACACCTTTTCAATCTCTAATGAATCTGATTTCATTCAACATACAAAACATTTAATGAAAGATGTTCAAATCGTTATTTTTCAAGATTACAACAAAGGAGTTCTTTCTAAAAACATTATTAGTGAATTAATATCATCAGCCAAAAAATTAAACATACCTGTTCTAGTAGATCCTAAGAAAGATAATTATTGGGAATACAAAGGAGTTGATTTATTTAAACCAAATTCTAAGGAGTTAATAGAAAGTAACTCTAGTAACAATGATTCCTTAAGTTTAGACTCCTTAGCACATATTGTTTCATATCAAAGAAAACAGCTTGACGCTAAAGCATTCCTTCTTACCCTATCAGAAAAAGGGGTTTATATTCAAACTGAAAATGAGAGTACCCACTACCCCGCTTTTAAAAGAAATATAGTTGACGTATCAGGTGCTGGTGATGCTGTTATTGCTACTGCCGCTTTAGCTTTGGCTAAGAATATTAATTTCAATGCGATAGCTCAACTGGCTAACCTTGCTGGTGGATTATCGTGTGAAAGTGTTGGAGTCAATCCATTGGATAAAGACATGCTTCTAAAAGAAGCTAGTCGTTTAATATAGCACCACAGAATTTACAGCATACAGCATCTGCTTCGTGACCTTCTTTTGAACATTCTCTACAAGATTGAGTCGAAACCTTAGTCGATGACTTGGCTATAGCAGCTGTAACAATCCCCGTTGGTACAGCAATAATTCCATAACCTAATATCATAATTATTGAGGCTAAGAACTTACCCAAAGAAGTTACTGGAACCACATCACCATAACCCACAGTCGTTAAAGTTACAACAGACCAATAAATTGATTTGGGAATATTCTCAAAACCATTTTTTTGTCCTTCAACAATATACATCAAAGTTCCTAGAATGATAACTATTAAAGAAACCGAAAGTAAAAAGACAATTATCTTAGGTCTTGAAGATTTAAGTGCAATTTGCATAATTATAGCACCTCTCAAATATCTCGACAATTTAAATACTCTAAAAATCCGAATTAGTCTAATAGCACGGATATCTACTAAAACGTGAATGGGTGGGTATAAAAACACCAAATAAGTAGGTATAATTGACAAAAAATCAATAATACCCATAAATGAAAAGATATATTTAAACGGTTTTTTAATTGAATAAATTCGGAGTATGTATTCTATTGTAAATAATATGGTGAAAAACCACTCTGTTAATCTTAAAAGATTGCCATATTCTTTTTCTATAGCTTCTACGCTACTTAAAATAACGCCTAAAACAGAAATTAGGATAGCTATAAGTAACATAACATCAAAAAGCTTACCTTTCTTAGTATCCGCTTCAAAAATAATTTCGTGCAGTCTATCCTTTGTCATTATGGAGGCGAATTTAATACTATTTTGTATAAAAGATTTGATTTTTAATTTTTATACATTTGAAAAAATATTTTCTATTTAATTATGCCTAGAAGATTAAAAGAAAGTCTTGGTCAATTTGGAACGACCCCTGTATTTATGGCTTCTATCAGCACTATTTTAGGTGCCATTCTATTTTTACGTTTCGGATATGCCGTTGGTAATGTAGGCTTCTTTGGAGCAATAGCAATTATTATACTAGGTCATGCGGTTACAATTCCTACTGCTTTGGCGGTTGCTGAAATTGCAACCAATAGAAAGGTGGAGGGTGGCGGTGACTATTACGTAATTTCTAGATCATTCGGATTAAATATTGGTGCTGCCATTGGTATTGCATTATTTTTATCACAAGCCATTAGTGTTTCCTTTTATATCATTGCCTTTGCTGAGTCATTTGTTCCTTTTGGACAATACATTAACGAAACCTATAACCTTGGGAGTTTTTCTCATTATCTAGAAGATAGAAAAGCCATCGGCTTAGTGTCAATGAGCTTATTATCAATTCTTATACTATCAAAAGGTGCCGATTTAGGAGTTAAAGCCCTATACGTTGTAGCATCAATCATATTTGTTTCTTTGATTTTATTCTTCTTTGGAGAAAGTCAAATAAGTTGGGATAATTTAGACTTCTTTTCGAAGGTAGAAAATGCCGATAATTTCTTTTATGTATTTACCATTATTTTCCCTGCCTTTACAGGGATTTCTGCTGGTTTAGGCTTATCTGGCGACTTAAAAGAACCTAGAGTTTCTATCCCAAGAGGGACCATTATTGCTACTATCTTAGGGGCTATAATATATGTTTTAGTAGCATTCAAACTAACCGTTTCTACCGATTTAGAGAACCTTGCTAACAATCAACTTGTAATGAGTGATATTGCACTTTGGGGACCAATTATTCCTATTGGATTGGCTTGCGCAGCTATTTCTTCTGCTTTAGGCTCGATCATTGTGGCTCCACGTACATTACAAGCTCTTGGAAAAGATAAGATATTCCCATCTTTAAAACTTGACTATTGGTTAGCCAAGGGAAAGAAAAAAAATAACGAACCGCTCAATGGTACATTAGTAACCTGTGTTATTGCATTTTTCTTTATTTACATTGGTGATATTAATTTTGTCGCTCAAATTATTTCCATGTTCTTTATGGTAACCTATGGAGCAATTTGCTTAATCTCTTTTTTAGAACATTTTTCTGGAGATCCGTCATACCGACCAGTATTTAAATCAAGATGGTATATATCTCTGCTTGGAGCAACATTATCTATTTGGTTAATGTTCAAAATGGATACCTTATTTGCTTTTCTTTCTATTATCATCATGATTTCTTTCTATTATTTCATTAGTAAAAAATCATCTGACAAAAGAGAGTTTGTTAATCTTTTCAAAGATGTTTTAGAACAACTTGGAAGACAAATTCAAATATTTTTACAACGTAAAAATGAAAGCTCAATTTCAAATGTACATTGGCGACCATTCGTTGTAAGTATTAGTGATGCCTCCTTAAAGCGAAATGGTGCTTTTGATATTACAAGATGGATAGCACACAAATATGGTTTCGGAACATACATACATTTTATTAAAGGATATCTAAGTAAACAAACGTTTGAAGAGTCAAAAGAAATTAAACATAAACTTATTGAAAATAAAAAAACGAATGTATATGTAGATACTTTAATTTCACCTTCTTATACATCTGCCCTAGCACAAGTCGTACAACTTTCTAGTATTACAGGAACTGAAAATAATCTTATTCTTCTAGAATATTGCGAGTCAAACAAAGAATCATTTGAAGATGTAATTAGCAATTTTAACCTACTACATACCACAGGCTATGACGTTGCCATAATGCGCTCCAATGACAATAAGGTTGATAAAAAAGAAGAAATCCACATTTGGATATCGTCAAGAGATTATGAAAACTCAAATATGATGATCTTATTAGGATATATTATCTTAGGGCACCCAGATTGGAAAAACGCACAAATCAAGGTGTTTTCTATTTATCCTAAAGATAAATTTGAAGAATATAAAAATCAAATGTTTGACTATATTGAATCTGGTCGTCTTCCTATTTCACCTAGGAATATGAAAATGTTACTACACGATGAAGACATCAGTATTAAAGAGATTATAAACCAACGCTCATCAAAATCAGATTTAACAATAATAGGATTTAGAGGTGAATTAGTGAAGAAACAAAAACTTGACATTTTCGAAGGATATGACAATTTAGGAAATATACTATTCGTTAATAGCATTAATAAAAAAGATATTGAATAGTAGAATAACTATTTGGCTATCTTTGTACCCTAACACACTATTTTAGTTTTGGGAACAAAAATCACTCCTTATAATAAAAATAAATCTTCCAAAAAAGAACAAGTAGCAAAAATGTTTGACGCTATTGCTGGTAGATATGACTTTCTCAACCACTTTTTATCTTTAGGCATTGATATATTATGGCGAAAGAGAGCAGTGAAAGAAATCGCTAAAGTAAATCCAAAAACAATATTAGATATTGCAACAGGCACAGGTGATTTAGCTGTTGAAGCAAACTCCCTAAAACCAAACAAAATTGTTGGTATAGATATCTCTAATAATATGCTAGAGGTAGGACGTTCAAAAATGAAGAAAAAAGGTATTGACAATATTATCGACATGGTATATGGCGATTCAGAAAATCTTCAATTTGATGATAATTCATTTGATGCGGTAACTGCAGGTTTTGGTGTTCGAAACTTTGAAAACCTGGACAAAGGACTTAGTGAAATGTGTAGAGTTATGAAAACAGGTGGTAAATTAGCCATTTTGGAACCCGCTGAACCAAACACATTTCCATTCAAACAATTATATGGACTTTATTTTAAAGGGATACTTCCACTTTTAGGAAAGTTATTTTCAAAAGACAATTCAGCATATACTTATCTCCCCGAATCTGTAGCAGCCTTTCCAAGTAGAGGTGATTTTATCAAAAAACTTGAAAAAGCTGGCTTTAAAAAGGCTGAATTTAAGCCATTAACATTTGGCGTCGCAGCTTTATATACTGCAACGAAATAATTCTATTTTTTTTACGATATTGCAGTATGAAAAAAATTTACAAATTAACTGTCTTGATACTTTTGAGCCAAAGCCTATTTGCTCAACGCTACAATGTCCCTCTAAACCTACCTAACTATGATAATAAACCATTACATTTTGGTTTTTTGATAGGTATAAATACTCTTGATTTTAAAATAACACCAGTTTCAAATGTAGAAGACGAGCTTTTTGTACTCCAATCCCAAAATCAAAAAGGTTTTAATCTAGGAGTAGTATCCAATATGCGATTAGGAAATAACCTAGACTTAAGGTTTATCCCTACCCTTTCATTAGCTGAAAGAAGAATATTCTACACTCTAAATGACAACACTGTACTAACTGATGAAAATAAAAAAATTGAATCCACTTTTATTGAATTTCCTATAAGTTTAAAGTACAAATCATCACGCTATAATAATGGTAGAGCCTATATTCTCACTGGCTTAAAATATTCATTGGACTTAGCTTCGCAAAGAAATATTGACGACGAAGGTTTAGAAATTGTAAAAATTAAAAAAGATGATTTTTTATATGAAATTGGATTAGGCTTAGATTTTTACCTGCCCTATTTCAAATTTTCTCCTGAACTAAAAGCCAATTTTGGATTAACAAACTTAGTAGTAAACGATGGTAGCATATACAGCCGATCCATAAAAGGAATGAAAACTAGAGGCTTTACAATATCATTTACATTTGAATAAAATATAACGAGATGTCCAAAATACTTTCCTTAACACTTAGTCCAGAAGACGCTGCATTTGATGAATCCATCAATAAGCATATCAATAAGGAATTAAATTCTAATGAAATTGAATTATCCAATTGGAAAATCTTAAAAAAATCTATTGATGCTAGAAAAAGAGATGTAAAAATCCAGCTTAGAATAGAAATCCATGAAAAGGAAAAAAAAGAAAACCTTAAAATTGAAAAAAACTACAAAGACGTATCAAATTCTGAAGAAGTAATCATTATAGGTTCAGGACCCGCAGGTCTATTTGCAGCTTTGACACTCTTGGAAAAAGGTAAAAAACCCATCATTTTTGAAAGAGGTAAAGATGTTAGAAGTAGAAGGCGCGATATTGCTGCAATTAATAAAAACCATATTGTAAACCCAGAATCTAACTATTGTTTTGGAGAAGGTGGGGCCGGCACTTACTCAGATGGAAAATTATATACTCGATCCAAAAAGAGAGGATCAATCATTGATATTTTAGAAACATTAGTTTATCATGGTGCCAAAGAAGATATTTTAATTGAAGCACAACCGCATATTGGCACCAATAAATTACCAAAGATTATTGCCAATATAAGAGAAACCATTTTGTCTCATGGTGGCGAAATACACTTCAACACCAAAGTTGTCGATTTTATTATAAAAGATAATACGATTCAAGGTGTAGTCCTACAAAATAAAGATAAAGTTTTAGCAAAAAACACCATTTTAGCTACTGGTCATTCGGCCAGAGATATATTTAATTTACTAGATAAAAAATCAATAGAAATTAAGTACAAGCCATTTGCTATGGGTATTAGGATAGAACACCCACAAGGTCTAATCGATCAAATACAATATTCATGTAAAGAAAGAGGGCCTTACCTCCCACCAGCATCTTATAAATTAGTCACACAAACAAATAATAGAGGCGTATATTCATTTTGCATGTGCCCCGGTGGTTTTATTGTACCTGCAGCAACAAATAGTGGTGAAATAGTAGTTAATGGTATGTCCCCCTCAAAAAGAGATTCTATTTTTTCTAACTCAGGTATTGTAGTAGAAGTAAAAGATGAAGACCTAAAACCTTTTGAAAAGCATGGAGAACTAAAAGGGCTATACTATCAGATGTCATTAGAAGAAAGTATGTGTAAATTAACCCCTGACTTACAAGTTGCTCCAGCACAAAGAATGGTAGATTTTATAAATAATAAAACGTCTAACAAATTAAATAAAACATCTTATCAACCTGGTATTTTATCACAACCCTTACACCAAAAATTACCGAATAGTATTTCGAGTTCGTTGTCAGAAAGTTTTAAAGTTTTTGGCAAAAAAATGAAAGGGTATTTAACAAACGAGGCAAACATAATAGCATTAGAAAGTCGAACATCATCACCTGTATCAATTCCTAGAGATAAAGATAGTCTGCAACATGTTAAAATCAACAACCTTTACCCTTGTGGTGAAGGCGCTGGATATGCTGGCGGAATTGTTTCTGCAGCAATTGATGGAAAAAAAGTAGCTAATAAAATTTGAAATATCAAAAAA
>TARA_Y100000385_G_scaffold35108_2_pt1 | contig 29856 bp, 24 predicted proteins | sample TARA_Y100000385 | Tara Oceans TARA_Y100000385 (sample SAMEA2620980) | marine metagenome | biome: marine biome (ENVO:00000447); feature: surface water layer (ENVO:00002042); material: "saline water (ENVO:00002010), including plankton (ENVO:xxxxxxxx)" | depth 5 m
TGGAATGAAAAAATTTCTTGGTCTTTTTACGGCCCTTATTCTTTTACCCCTTGCGACAAATGCTCAGGCAATTCTCACGGGCTCCGTTGTAGATGTAGCAAATAATGACCCAATTCCTGGAGCCGTTGTACAAATTCAAGGAATGGAAGCACAGGCATTCACTGATTTTAATGGGGAATTTGAATTTCAAAACCTCCCAGTTTCGTTAGTTAACGTATCCGTTCAGACCATAGGTTATATAGCAAAAACTGAGTTCGAAATTCAGTTAACTATGGCCAAGCCAGCAAGAATAGTTTTTAAATTACGAGAAGCTACGCAAAAACTAGATGAAGTCGAAGTAAGTGCTCAAATGAAGTTTACTCGTGATGCACAATCGCCTGTGTCAGTTCAGAGTATTGGTATCAATGAAATTCAAAGAAACCCTGGAGGAAACCAAGATATTTCTAAAGTCATACAGTCTCTGCCTGGCGTTGCGAGTGGATTAGCGTTTAGAAATGATTTAATAATCCGAGGTGGTGGTCCCAATGAAAACCGATTCTTTCTTGATGGCATAGAAATTCCAGCGATAAATCATTTTGCAACTCAAGGCGCGAGCGGTGGCCCTGTAGGAATGATAAATGTGAATTTTATTCGTGATGTTGATTTCTACACATCTGCTTTTCCAGCTCAAAGAGGAAATACTCTCAGCTCGGTCATGGAGCTGAATTTGAAAGATGGAAGGACAGATAAAACAGGAGGTATTTTTCAAGTAGGTGCATCGGAAGTTGGTTTGACACTAGATGGACCAATAAATAAAAAAACAACATACTTGGCCTCAGTTAGAAGGAGTTATTTGCAGTTTCTCTTTAAGGCAATAGGCCTCCCGTTCTTACCAACTTACAATGACTATCAATTCAAAGTAAAGCACAACTTTAACAGAAATAATCAGCTGACAATTTTAAGCCTGGGGGCCTATGATGTAAATAGACTAAACCTAGATAGAAATGAAACGTCAGACCAACGATATCTTCTGAATTACTTACCTGAGGATATTCAATGGAATTATTCGATTGGTGCAAAGTATACCCATTTTGGGTCAAAAGGAAGAACGAATATTGTTTTGAGTCGATTCATGCTAGATAACAGCTCTGAAAAATTTGAAAATAATAATAGAGACTTAAATCAACTTTTGAACTATAATTCTCAAGAAATTGAGAATAAATTTAGACTGGAACATGAAAGAAAAAGTAGTACTTGGGAATCTATGATAGGATTTGGCCTAGAACAAGCGAAATATAATACCACAACTCTTGACAAAAGACTCCCTGGGGGATTTGAGCTCAACTATTCAGCAGATAGAATATTTTACAAGGGTAACATATTTGCAAATATTATCGGAAGGTTTGCGGATGACCGATTGAAAGTTTCCTTGGGAGTCAGAACGGACATAATGGACTTCAACGAAAGCACTCTAAATCCTATAAATCAGTTGTCCCCGAGAATAGCTATATCATACAATTTAAACGAGAATGTAACTTTTGATGGTAATTATGGAATCTATCATCAATTGCCTCCATACACTTCTCTGGGGTACGAAGGAATAGACGGCAACAACTCTGATTTACAATACATAAGCGCTGAGCATTTTGTTTTAGGCTCAAGTCAATTTTGGCCATGGAATGCGAAGACGAGTATTGAAGGTTTTATAAAGAGATACAGTAATTATCCATTCTTATTAAGGGATTCAATCTCTCTCGGTACCCTCGGAGGAGACTTCGGTGTGATTGGAAACCAGCTAGCTACATCAACGTCTGAGGGTAGAGCATTTGGCTTGGAGCTAACATATCAGCAAAAACTATTCAAAGGGTTCTTCGGTATAGCTGCGATAACTCTTGTAAGAAGTGAATTTCAAGATATTAAAAAGGAATATGTGCCGAGCTCCTGGGACAATCAATTGATAGCAACTTTTACTTTTGGTAAAAAATTTGGCAACAATTACGAGCTTGGGATGCAGTATCAATATCTTGGTGGAGCCCCTTTTACACCGTTTGATCGTGCTGCAACGGCAACTATCCAAAACTGGGATGTTTTAGGCCGCGGCATTCCAGATTATAATAACCTAAATTCAAGTAGGTATGGAGGCTTTAATCGTCTAAATGTTAGAATTGACAAGAAATGGTTTTTGAAAAAATTCAATATTGATTTATATTTTGATATTCAAAATGCCTTAGCCTATTCAGTTCAAGGCCCAGCATTTATTGACGTAGTTAGGGATGATCAGGGGAATCCTCTTGTAAACCCTGATATACCGAGTCAATACCTGACAACAACTCTGGAGAATAATAATGGAACAATTCTACCAAGTCTCGGTTTCATATTTGAATTTTAATCGACTGAATACAAAATGTATTTATCACGAATATTCTCTTTAAAATCTCTGAGATCTTTTTCCCAGCTCTGACTTATCTCACTGGCATTTAGGCCCTTTTCAACCTGTTTTCGTAGAGCATCTGAACCTGCGAGTTTATCAAAAAATTTTGAGAAGAATATCTTATTAGTTGATTTTTGAGAAACTTCAGGTGCCAAAAGATTCCATGCATCAAAATATTCTAAAATATAATCAATGTTAAAACCCATTGATATTTTCTCTGAATTCCTTAAATCATCACCGTAACAAATTTGTTTCTCAAACTTCGGATACTTACTTCCTGAATTTTTTTTAGGAGTGAAAACAAATGTTTTATCCTTATACCATGGTGCTCCTATCACCTCAAATGGGTAATCTGTTCCTCTTCCAACTGAAACAGGACAACCCTCAAACAAACATAAAGAAGGGTAAAGCAATATAGAATTTAGATTAGGTAAATTAGGAGAGGGAGGTATAGGGTTTACAGAAATTTCACGTTCAAAAAAGGGAATTTTTAAAACTGTCAAATCAAGTATTTCAGAATTTTGAATCCACCCCTCCCCTTTTGCCATTTTTGCATACTCTCCAATAGTTAATCCATATATTACGGGCACGGGATGCATCCCTACAAAGGAAGAATAAGAAGTATCTAGAATTGGACCCGAAACAACAGATGAAAAGGGATTAGGCCTGTCCAATACGATTAAGCCTTTCCCATGCTCTGCGCAAGCCTCCATAACTAAGGAAAGAGTGGAGATATATGTATAAAATCGAACACCTACATCTTGTAAATCAAAAACTAAAATATCTAAATCTTCTAAATCTTCAACAGACGGTTTTTTATTTTTCCCGTACAGGGAAATTATGGGAAGGCCTGTTTTATAATCAATGTCATCGCTTATAACCTCCCCTGCAGGAGCATCAGATCTAAAACCATGTTCAGGAGAAAAAACTTTGATAACATTCCAATTATTGTCTATGAACCTATCTACAGTATGAATAGGATTTTGAAAACCATTCGTATCCAATCTATTTAATTTGTTATCCCATCTACCATAACTAAGAGCTGGTGAGTGAGAGACAATTCCAATTCTTTTACCCTCAAATAAATGACTATTTGACTCAAGCAAAACGGCTCCAGATTTTTGAAAGTACAAAATGTCTTTCGAACTATACTGCCCAAACAAGATGAATGGAATAGAGAAAAAAATGAGGCAAAGGTGCAGGACACCCGTATCTTTACGTAACATGGTTCCAAGATGGCGATTTTTATCGATATGGCTAGGGTTGCGGTGGGCAAAAAATATCCAACGTCAAAAAAAAGCAAGCATTTTAGCTATTTCCGTCATAGGGGTTGGTATAATGACGATTTTAATCGGTCTTAGTACTGGAAATGGACTTCAAATAGAGATAGAAAAAAAAATAGAGCGATTTCATGGAACCTATCAGATTCGTCCATATCAAACTCGACTGGAGGGTAATCTTTTACCATTTTCAACTACCGAATTATCCCTTGACTCATCAGATTTTTTTGAATTTATAGATACAGAATTTGATTACCATTTAACATCATGGAAAATGGGCATAGTTACATTCTCAGATCAAATGGAAGGTGGACGACTATTTGGTTTTAAATCGATACCTAAGTCTATTTTATCAGTTCCTTTCCAGGGCAAAGTTCCTAATTGGTCTAAAAGTCCAAATTCTGTCTGGATTTCAGACGAAATGGCTCGCAAGCTTGGAACCACAATAGGTGATGAAATTCAAATGCACTTTAGTCGCGGGAACAGATTATCTCCATCAATAAGGTATTTAAAGGTTTCTGGAATTTTCGAAAGTAGTATAAGCGAGTGGGAAGATCCACTGATAATTTGCTCCATAGAAATCATTCAACGTCTCAATAAATGGGAGGCCAACCAGACACAATCGATTTTACTGTATCAAAAGAATAATACACCCTTAAACGAAGAAATTGAATTAAATAAATTCTTACCTATTGAATTTCAAACCTTTTCAAGTGAAGATGACTTCCCTCAATTTTATCAATGGATAAAATTATTTGACAATAACACCTATCTTCTTGGTGTAATTTTAATTATTGTCGCAAGTTTTAACTCGGTGATAGTGATTTTTATCAGAATAATCGAAAAGAAATCGTCAATAGCCATTCTCAGAGCCATAGGCATGAGCAAGTCTGAGCTCTACACAGCTTTTATGAGTCTTTTTTCACAAAGTATATTAATTGGATTAGTACTTGGGAATTTTTTGGCTTTTATATTTCTTTTCAGCCAGTCCAAATTTAAATGGCTCCCTCTAGATCCAAAGACATATTACATTTCCACAGTACCCATATCATGGCCATGGATTGATTTTTTAATTGCGAACCTTTTAATTTTTACAGCCTTAACCGTTACAACCTGGGTGACTTCAATAATTTTATCAAAAATTCATCCAAGTCGAGTTTTGCAGTCACAATAAGGGGATTATATTTGCACCCCCAACACAAATGAATGGTGTGGTAGTTCAGTTGGTTAGAATATCGGCCTGTCACGCCGAGGGTCGCGGGTTCGAGTCCCGTCCACACCGCTTTAAAAGCCTCTATCACAGAGGCTTTTTTTGTATCTCGAGATACTTTTTCTAGCAATTTTGTATTAAGATTTAAAAAGTCATAGCCCCTAAACAAAGATCAACTCAGATCAGACTCGATTGATTCTTAGTACTTTTGTTTTCGAATCTCGTTTCATAAAAATGAATAAATCTTTTTTTTTACTTCTCTTTGTTATCGGATGTTGTCTGGATATTATTGCGGACTATTTCTTTATGAATAAGTTAATGGGTTCTAGGATCGTATATTATATTGGTTCCATTCTAACAATAATTGGAGGTCTTGGCTTTGTATATCAGTATTTTTTTAAAATCTTCGAAAAGTAAAGAGGATTAGTTCATTTATCGGGTTTAACTTTGATACTAACAAAAAATACAATAAAATAAATATGGCAATTGAACTTACGAATAAGAACTTTCAGGAAATAGTAATGAAATCGGATAAACCTGTATTGGTTGACTTTTGGGCAGAATGGTGTGGACCGTGCAGAATGGTAGGCCCAATTGTAAATGAGCTTGCTGCAGATTTTGAAGGACGTGCAGTGGTAGGAAAAGTTGATGTCGATTCCGAAAATGAGATCGCAGCACAATTTGGAATACGTAATATTCCAACACTTTTGGTTTTTAAAAATGGAGAAGTTGTGGATAAACAAGTTGGTGTCGCTGCTAAAAACGTCCTTGCGGGAAAGCTAGAGGCTGCTATTTAAAATGTTCTCTACTGCAGTCATTTTGGCTGGGGGTCGAGGAACAAGGATTCAAGAGTCCTTTCCGGGTGTTGCTAAACCTATGGTCCCTATTGCTGGCAAGCCGGTATTACAGCATATTATTGAAACCTACAGCGCCCAAGGAATTGTGCGCTTTTTTATTACCATAGGACACCTTGGTAAGCAAATACAGAATTTTTTCAAAGATGGCTCAAGCTTGGGAGTGGAAATCATATACGTTCACGAGGAAACTCCACTCGGAACCGCCGGTGCTTTAACGATTATTGAGGACAAATTATCGTCACCCTTTTGGGTGATCTATGGTGATACCTTGAGTAATATTGATCTTGATCGAATGATGAAATTTCATCTCGATAAAGATTCACAGGTAACTTTATTCGTACACCCTAATGATCATCCATTTGACAGTGATTTAATCGTAACGGATAAAACAAATCGAATCGTAAACGTTCACGGAAAACCTCATAGAGAGGATTTAGAAGCCAAAAATTGCGTAAATGCTGCTTTCTATCTGTTCGATCCAGATGTAGTAAAACATATTCCAAAAAACATAAGCTCTGACTTTGGTAGGGATTTATTTCCTAAATGGATTAATAAAATTAAAATGTACGCCTACATAAGCCCTGAATATATAAAGGACATGGGGAATAGCGAAAGACATAAGGAAGTTGAGTCGGCATATTTAAATGGCAAATTAAATTTTAGAAACTTATCCAATAAACAGAAAGCCATTTTTATAGACCGCGATGGAGTAATTAATCATGACACCGACTTGATTAAACATCCAGATGAAATGAAAATCTATGACTTTTCAGGAGAGGCAATAAGAAAAATAAACAAAAGCAATTATTTATCTATCGTAATTACAAACCAAAGCGTAATAGCCAGAGGTCTATGCGATGAAGAAACTCTAGATAAAATTCATTCTAGAATGGACAACCAGCTGAGTAGCCACGGAGCTTACATTGACTATTTATATTATTGCCCTCATCATCCAGATGGAGGGTTTCCTGAGGAAATAAAAAAATTTAAAATTGACTGTGAGTGTCGAAAACCAAAACCAGGACTAATCCTTGCAGCATCTAAAGCATTTAATATTGATTTAAATCAAAGCTGGATGATTGGAGACTCTCCTAGGGATATTCAATCAGGTATCTCCGCCGGTGTAAAAACAATTCGGGTAGAAACCGGGCATGGTGACATAAAAAGCGAAACAAAAGCAAGCTTTAATGCCAAAAATCTAAGTTCTGCTGTCGATCTAATACTGAGCTCAAAATAAAATTAATATCTTCCGAAATCTATGATTATTACGCGAACACCTTTTAGAGTAAGCTTTGTTGGAGGAGGAAGTGATCTACCTGTATTTTTTCAAGAATATGGTGGGGCTGTTTTGTCAAGTAGTATAAATAAATACATGTATATATCTTCACATGACTTTTTTGAAAAAAATAAAGTGAGAACAAAGTACTCTGCTACTGAGACAGTTTCTTCTGTTCAAGAAATTAAACATCCAATTCTAAGAACCATAATGTCAAAACTTAATATTGGCAAAGGCCTAGAAATTTCTTCGATAGCCGATGTCCCAGCAGGAACAGGTATGGGTAGTTCCTCTAGCTTTACAGTAGGAACCCTCCATAACATGATGGCGCGTAAAGGGATGTTAAAAAAAGTTGATAAACTCTGGCTCGCAGAAGAGGCATGCCAGATTGAAATCCATGATTTGAATGAACCTATAGGTAAACAAGATCAATATGCTGCTGCTTTTGGGGGATTGAATTTATATCGATTTAATAAAGACAACGAGGTATTGATAAAACCAATGAATTTAAGTGATGCGGCAATTAAGGATTTTAGTAGCCATCTAAAATTATACTATATAGGCAATCAAAGAAGCGCTTCCGAAATCCTTTCCAAACAAAGTAAAGACTCACTAAAAGCTGATAAAATTCAAGCATTAAAAACTATGGTCTCTTTTGTTGATGATTTTGCTGATTCATTAGAAGCTAATCAATGGAAAAAATGTGGTGAAATAATTGATGAAAACTGGAAGCTTAAGCAATCCCTAACCATGGGAATTAGTAATTCTAGCATTCAGAATATATATGATTTGGGTAAGAATAATGGTGCTTGGGGGGCAAAACTTCTTGGAGCTGGCGGGGGGGGATTCATGCTGTTCTTTGCACCTCCAGAAAAACATAGTTTATTGGATCAAACAATTCAACTATCACCTTTCCCCTTTGAACTAGAAAATTTTGGATCTCAAGTTATTTTTAATGGATGAACCTGAATTGTAACTTAGCATTATGACCAGTAAAGAATATCTTAAATTACTCCAAAGCACATTGAATGAGGTAGATCTTCAATCTGTTGAAAAAATGAAAACCATTTTTTTGGAAGCTCACGAGAAGGGGTCCAAAATATATACCATGGGAAATGGTGGCTCAGCTGCAAATGCAAGTCATGCAGCCGGAGATTTCTTGAAAGGGGCCTCGTTTGGCTTGAAGAAAAGGTTTAATATTATTTGCTTGAATGATAATACACCAAGTCTGATGGCAATTGCAAATGATGTTGGTTGGGATGATATTTTTGTTGAGCCATTGAAAAACTTCTTAAAACCCAAAGATGTTGTTATAGGAATTAGTGGGTCTGGTAATTCAAAAAATGTCTTAAAAGCCATATACTACTCAAAGGAAATAGGTGCAAAAACGATTGGTATGACCGGCTTTAATGGAGGCGAATTAAAAAAAGTCTGTGACTTATCAATACATTCCCCTGCTATGGATATGGAGATAGCAGAGGATATTCACATGGCTGTGTTCAATATGGTTAAAAAAGAGGTTATGTCAGTTTTAATGCCAAAAAATACCAGCATGGGTGAAACTTATGATAATCGAATTGCTAAATAGCAATCAATCTTATATTCTCATTAGAATTAGAATCCAAATGGAGGTATTTTAAGGAATTGGTCGGATTCAGTTGAAACCCTGATAATAGTGCCAAAAGGATACCTTGGAACCGTGAAATCCATACCTTCTGAATAATACTTTTTTTCAAGAAGGGTCCGACCTAAATAATCTAGTATTTCAATCTTTTGAATATTCATGGGATGATTCCAACTAACACGCCATCCATTTTCTGAGTAAGAAAGATTAAACGGGTCTTGAATATTATCCTCATTGATTCCGATTGTTGCAATTATACTACCGTAGTTAGGAATTCCGAAACCATACAGAGAATCAGGATTGAACGAATTACTGGAAGAGTTTCGAATCATATTCATCAAAGCTTGAATATCATAGTTTAGACTTACTGACTTTGCTAATTGCAAAAGACTTGCTGTCGCACCGCAAATAATGGGAGAAGCGAAAGAGGTTCCACTACTCGTTCCTATTGTTCCATTAGATGTCATTACCGTTGCTCCCGAACCCCTTGCCATTAAATCAGGTTTAATTCGACCATCACTGGTAGGTCCTTGCGATGAGAATGCAGAACGAATACCTTGCGAATCAACGGCGCCAACAGAAAGAATTGAATCTGCGTCTGCAGGGCAACTTATATATTTCCAACTGCTCGATCCTTCATTTCCAGCAGCAGCTACTACTATTATTCCAACTCGAGCTGAAATATTCGCAGCAAGAGAAATTACACTTGTCCTGCCGTCAAGATCGGAATACGTATGATCACCAATTCCATTATCAAAAGTTGTATAGCCTAATGAAGTATTTGTAATATCTACTCCAATGCTATCAGCCCATTCCGATGCCCAAACCCAATTATCTTCCTCTGCGATCGTCTCTGAAAGTTCGTTTTCCGTTCTGAATAAGGCATAAGAAGCCTCCGGGGCAGTTCCGACAAAAGTGCCATTTATATCTGCACAAATAGTGCTTAAGACACTCATTCCATGGCTTCCAACATGAAAGACATTCGTATCTCCATCAACAAAGTCTTTAGTCAGCACGATACGACCTTGATTCCAAGCTCCTTGAAAAACGGAATGGGACTCAACCCCTGAAAATCCTCCATCCATCAGACCAATGAGTATACCTTGCCCTGCATAACCTAAGTCATGGACTGGTGCAAGATTTATCTGAGTTGTTTGATCTAAACTCTGGCCATATGAAAAACCATATGTGACACCTTCTTCTTGGAGTTTTCTTCTCACCATTCTGCGAACCGGAACTATTTCGTTTATCCATTTTTTCATAGATAGCTGATGATATTGAAATTCACTAGCCTCAACTGAAAATGCCCTGAGCCAACGGGAAAAAAATCGAACATTTGCTCCCGTTGATTCGACCATGTCCGCTACAGAGTTGGGCATTGAATAATCAAATGAACGAAGAGGGATATTCTGTCGTAATCTACGATCCATAGAGCGCTGTGATAAAGCTGGTGTAGAGAGTTTATTAATACCTAAACTTGAGAGAATTGGTTCATCCACATATACCCAATACTTATTTGTCTCTTGAGCATAAGAAACATTTACACAATAAAAAATCACTAGGAAAAACAATAATATTTTCTTTGACATCGTTTACACGGTTTAACTATGTATTATACCAGACCCCACCAATTCATCTCCATCATACCAGGATGCAAACTGCCCCGGAGCCACAGACTTCATCGGTTCATTACTTATGATTTTAAGACCTTTCGGGGTTTGTTCAATTTTCGCGCCAAAAAGTTTCTGCCGATAACGAATTCTAATACTATAATTACGAGATTCTCCATGATTCATTCTCTTTTTGTCATCGACCCAATGAATATCAGAATTCAGAATTTTTAAGAAAGGTCTATATAACCCCGAATGGTTTTCGCCTTGCCCGACATAAATAATATTTTTTTTAACATCAATAGCTATGACAAAAAGTGGTAATGCTTTGCCTCCAACAAACAATCCTTTTCTTTGACCGATAGTGAAATAATAAGCTCCATTGTGAGATCCAACGACTTTTCCACAATCTGGTCTTAATTGCCATTGAATTCCCCATTGAGGAGATTCAAAGCCTTGCCACGATGCTTCAACTTCGATAATCTCTCCTTTTTGAGGTTTCAGCTTTTGTTGCAAAAAATCAGGAAGACTGACCTTACCAATGAAACAAAGTCCTTGAGAATCTTTTTTTGTTGCTGTCACAAGACCCAAACTCAGGGCGATTTCCCGAACTTGTGACTTATGAAGATTCCCGATGGGGAATATGGATTTAGATAATTGCTGTTGGTTTAACTGACATAAAAAGTAGCTCTGATCTTTTGTTTCATCAGTACCTGCAATTAAATGATGTATACCATCTTCTGTTGTTGTTTTCTGAACATAATGACCTGTAGCGACATAATCTGCCCCTAAATCCAAAGCAGCTTTTAAAAATATATCAAACTTAATTTCACGATTGCATAGAATGTCTGGGTTTGGAGTTCTACCAGATTGATACTCAGAAAACATATAATCAACGATTCTCTCTTGATATTCCTTACTCAGATCTAGAACCTGAAACGGGATATTTAACTTTTCAGCTACCAAAAGTGCATCATTTGAGTCCTCTATCCATGGACATTCGTCATCAAGAGTGACAGAATCATCAACCCAATTCCTCATAAAAAGACCGATAACGTGATGACCTTTCTGCTTTAAAATATGAGCAGCAACGCTTGAATCAACACCTCCAGAGAGTCCAACTACAACTAATCCCATTATTAATTAATCATTCACATTCAATTATGACTGTTTCAAATTCCCTACCCCGGTGAAAAAAGACAGTTTTCACTATTTTCCCGTCATTATAAAATAGCCACTCACCATGTCTTAAGCCCTCAATGTATTTTCCTTTAACCTCTATTCTGCCTGGATCACTATAACTAATCCAATCGCCGTTTAATTTCCCTTTGGAATAATTTTCAATGGACATCTTCTTTCCATTTTCAAAATACTTTATCCATTCTCCTTCTTTTTGACCGGATTTCATATTACCCGACTCCACCAAATTACCGTTTGTGTAGAAAGTTTCATAAGAGCCATTTAATTTACCCGAGTTCCAAGTCTCCTTGGATATAACTAATCCCTGGGAGTTAAAAATTTTCCATGTTCCTTGCTTTAATTTTCCTGATGAATAACTACCCTCAGAAAGTAATTTTTCGTCCTCATTGTAATTTTGAACAAAACAAGCTCCTGTAAGACCTTGGAAAGTCATTTGAGATCTTAATTTTCCACTTTTATAAAAATGTCTAAAAACTCCTTTGGGCTTACCCATTTCAAATTCACCAATATATCTATATACCGATGATCCAGGATATTTAACCCTCCATATACCATCCTTTAAATCATCTACTGTAAGATTCACTGTAGATTGTCCATTTAGACTCAAACAGAAAGTTGATAGAAAGCAAGTAAGATAAAAATGCTTCACGAGTGCTCAACCTTTACAAAGGCATGAATAAAATCGAGCTTATCAATTTCTGCTAACAAGGAATCATCAATTCTTGTGGTTAAATTACGTGATGGCATCGCTACAGAAACATTGGTTATTGGATCCTTTACGTGAAAAGTGACCTTGCAGGGTCCTATATGCTTTTTTAAAATTGCCCCTATCTCTTTCCATTGATGGTCAATTACTTCGTCTATATCTGACATAATATCAATACTTCTCGCCTCTCTTTCAAAAATCTCAGATAATAAAACAATCCTAGTTATGTCTGCATAAAGGCGTGAGCCCGAGTCGTTATTCGACCAGTTAGGCCGATGTACTCTGCCTCGAACACAGACCATTATATCATCAACCAAAAACTCTCGAAAATTTAAAAACTGCTTTCCGAATAAGGCAAATTCTCGGACCCCCTCGTGATCTTCTATTGTAAAAACCCCCATCTCTCTCCCATTTCGAGTAGTCTTAATTTCTACATTTGAAATTATTCCCGCAATTGAATAATCTCGGTAAGAAGAAGTAGCAACAAATGATTCTAAATTTTGCATTTCTGAAATCGAATTCTTTGCAAATGTCTGGATTTGATATTTATAATTATCTAATGGGTGAGCGCTCAAAAAAATACCATTTATATCTCTTTCTCGCTTCAACAGATCTAAATTATTCCATTTTTCAACCTCAGGAAATTCGGGTTCCGGAATATCCATACCTGAATCACCACCAAATAAAGAGACCTGAGCCGATTTTTCCTGATCCTGCACACCCTGACCATAGCGCCTTACTCTCTCTAAAAAAATTTTTCCATCTCCAGTTTCATGAAAGAGCATACCTCGATGAATATCTTTAAAACTATCAAAACCTCCACCAAGGGCCAAGGCCTCCCATGTCCCTTTATTTACAATTCTCATATCAACTCGCTTAGCAAAATCAAATATTGACTTGAAATTTCCATATTTTCCGCGATTTTCAATCAAAAAATCTACAGCCGCTGAACCAACTCCCCTCATACCAAGAAGACCAAATCTCAACGCGCCACTTTCATTTACAGTAAAAACATCTTCTGACTCATTTACATCAGGCCCAAGAACATCTATTTTCATTCTTTTGCATTCCTCCATAAAAAAAGTAACCTGCTTGATATCATTCATATTATTTGATAACACTGAAGCCATATATTCTCCGGGAAAATTAGCTTTTAAGTATGCCGTTTGATACGCGATGCGAGCATAACAAGTAGAGTGGGATTTATTAAAAGCATAAGAAGCGAAAGCTTCCCAGTCTTTCCATATTTTTTCCAATGTCTCCTCAGGATGTTTGCGATTCACACCTCCTTGAATAAACTTTGGTTTCATTTCGTCGAGTACAGATTTTATTTTTTTTCCCATCGCTTTTCTTAAAACATCAGCCTCTCCCTTTGTGAATCCTGCAAGCTCTTGAGAAAGAAGCATCACTTGTTCTTGATAAACTGTTATTCCGTATGTCTCTTTCAAAAAACCCTCCATCTCTGGAACATCATAAGAAATTGGTTCAATGCCATGCTTTCTCTTGATAAAACTTGGTATATACTCTATCGGGCCAGGTCTGTAGAGAGCATTCATAGCAATTAAATCAGCGAATATTGTTGGCTTTAGATCTTTTAAGTGCTTTTGCATTCCAGGAGATTCATATTGAAAAATCCCAACTGTCTCTCCTCTCTGAAATAACTTATAAGTAGGCTCATCATCAATGGGTATATCTTCCATATCCAATTTTAAACCCTGCCTATTTTCTATCAAGGCAACAGCGTCCTTGATAATTGTCAGGGTTTTTAGGCCAAGAAAATCCATTTTTAATAGACCTGCAGACTCGACAACTGCATTATCGAATTGTGTACACCACATATCACTATCCTTTGCAACCGCAACGGGAATAAGATCTCTAATGTCTGTGGGTGTTATTATCACGCCACACGCGTGAATTCCTGTATTTCGCAGAGATCCCTCTAACACTTTGGCTTGCCGCAAAGTTTCACCTCCAGAATCATTAGCCTTATAAAATTCACGTAATTTTTTTGCATTTTGATAATCCTCTCCTGTTAACTTATCTCGCATTCTTTTTTCATCTGAGCCTAGCAATAAATCTAAACTTTGATTATCAGGAACTGTCTTCGTTAGTTTTTCTGCCTCATCAAATGAAAGGTCTAGTGCTCTTGCTGCATCCTTAATTGATGATTTTGCAGCCATTTTGCCGTAAGTAATGATTTGAGCAACTTGACTATCTCCATATTTATTTATAACATACTGTATTACCTGATCTCTTCCACGATCATCAAAATCAATATCAATATCCGGAAGGCTAATTCTATCTGGATTCAAGAACCTTTCAAATAATAAATTATGTTCAATTGGGTCTACATTAGTGATCCCGATGCAATATGCAACTGCAGAACCCGCTGCTGAACCCCTTCCCGGCCCTACAGTCACATCCATTTCTCTCGCTGCATTGCAAAAATCCTGAACTATCAAAAAATAACCAGGATATCCAGTTCTTTCGATTGTCTCTAGTTCAAAGTCAATTCGATCTTTTATCTCTTCCGTTATGTCTTTATATCTATTCTCTGCGCCCTTGTAAGTTAAGTACTTTAAGTACGCATTCTCTCCAGCTTTTTGATCCCCTTTCTCCTCTAAAAACTCATCAGGAATTTGAAAGTTGGGCAATAAAACATCTCTTGCTAAAGGAAAATTTTCAACTTTATCATGAATTTCTTGAAGATTATACAGAGTTTCAGGAATATCAGAAAACTTATTTGCCATTTCAGCTTTGGAGGTCATATAAAAATTATTGTTGGGGAATCCATATCTGAAGCCCCTCCCTCTCCCGACAGGAGTAGATCTCTTTTGATTGTCTTTGACACAAAGTAAGATGTCGTGCGCCTCAGACTCACTTTGATTAATGTAATAAGCGTTATTTGCGGCAATGGCTTTAACATTATGCTTATTACAAAATTTCAATAAAGTTTCATTAATAACGTCTTCCTCCGGAAGATCATGGCGGTTGATTTCAGCATAAAAATCTGAACCAAACTCATTTTTCCACCACAAAAATGCCTCTTCCGCCTGCTTTTCCCCGACCTGAAGAATTAATTGTGGAATTTCGCCAGTTAAACCGCCAGTTGTAACAATTATACCTTCTTTATTCTGACAAAGTATTTCTCTATCAATTCTCGGGACATAATAAAAGCCCTCAATGTATGCTGCAGAGCTTAATCTGGCGAGGTTATGATAGCCGATTTTATTCTTTGCAAACAATGGAATTTGATATCCATCATCCTTTTGAGAACGGTCATCTCGCTGCCGACACAAATATGCCTCATACCCCAAAATTGCTTTAAGCTCATCACGATCTTCAGGCCTGGACTTATTGTAATCAGATACAGCTTTGATGAATTGAAAAGTCCCCATCATATTACCAATATCTGTTATCCCAAGGGCGGATTGATTATCATCAATCGCCCTTTTTACCATGTCTGAAACCTTTGCTGTAGCCTGAAGAACACTAAACTGGCTATGAGTATGAAGATGGAAGAAATACTTTGATTCCTCAACTGAAAAGCTTTTGGAATTATTGTTTTTTTCAGGGCTCTTCGGGATCTCTTCAATGTCTCGATTTGACTCAACGATAAGAGCACTTTCTTTCTTAAAATTGATATGAACAAGGCCAACAGGCTCAATGGGTTGTGGATTAGTATTTTGAAAACTTTTTAGTTCCTCTTCACTAATTCCTAGTTCATTTTCACTCCAATGTCCGATTCTTACTAACTCCCAAAAGCAGCGGGCAGAAGCCTCTACATCCGCACTAGCATTGTGTGCCTCTTCAAATTCCTTGGCGAAAAGTTTAAAATGTAATTCACTGAGCTTAGGAATTTTGAATGCATTACCTCTACCCTTTATTTGAGTAACCTTCGCAGTTTTCTGCGTACACGTATCTAAAATGGGAAGATCCAAAAGTTTTGGATTTATACCTGCTCTAATAAATTCCGCTCCTAAAACATTGGTATCAAACTTCAAGTTGTGACCAATTAAAAATCTAGACTTTTTTATCGCATTTAAAAATTCTTGAACAACTTTTTCCAGTTCAAGTCCATCTCGAGAAGCCAATTCCGTAGATATACCATGAATATCCTGAGCCTTGAAAGGGATATTAAAACCATTGGGTTTAATTAAAAAGCTTTTTGCTTCGAGAAGATCGCCTTTTTTTCCGTGAAGTTGCCAAGCAACTTGAATAACTCTCGGCCAATTCTCTAGATCATTTAATGGGGCACTCCAATTTCTTGGCAAGCCCGTTGTCTCGGTGTCAAAAATAAGATACATTTCAATCCCTAAATTAACGTCTTCAAGGGACCCTATCTAATAAAAATGAAGGAAGTTTTCAACTTTTCAAATAAGAACGCCCTCTAGATCATATTCTGATGCTTGAGTAATTTTTACCTGAACGAAAGAACCCTTTTTTAAATGGATATTTGGGCAATTTAGATGAACTTCATTGTCAACATCTGGACTATCTTTTTCAGTCCTACAGACGTAAGATCCATTTGATTCTTCTCTATCCACTATACATTTCAGTGTAGTTCCAATTTTCGAAAAATTATATTTTTCTGAGATAGACATTTGAGCTTCCATAATTGCATTCAGGCGAGATTGTTTTGTCTCATTCGGTACATCATCTTCCAGGCCATATGCATGTGTGTTTTCCTCATGACTATAGGCAAAAACACCCAGTCGTTCAAATTTTTGGTCTTTTACCCATTTTAAAAGAGTTTCAAAATCGTCTTCAGTCTCGCCTGGATAGCCAACTATAAGAGTAGTTCTAATTGCAATATCAGGGACTTTTTTTCGCATTTTTTTTAAAAGAGAATTTGTCTTCTCCATTGTTGTACCTCTTCTCATACTTTTTAAAACCGGGTCAGAAATATGCTGAAGAGGGATATCGATATAATTACACACTTTTGGATTATCATGGATAACATCGAGAATGTCATCGGGAAATCCGGTAGGAAATAAATAATGTAATCTAATCCAAGATATTCCTTCCACCTTTGTGAGAGCTCTCAGAAGCTCCGCTAAATTTCTTTTCTTATAAATATCTAAACCGTAATACGTTAAGTCTTGAGCGATCAATATTAACTCGACCACTCCTTTCTCTGCGAGAGACCTAGCCTCTAGAACTAATTCTTCAATCGGGGTAGACTTGTGTGAACCTCGCATAAGAGGTATTGCGCAGAAAGAACAGGGCCGATCACACCCTTCACTTATTTTAAGATAGGCATAATGTTGAGGGGTCGTTGTTAACCTTTCACCTATTAATTCTCTCCGATAATCTGCACCTAAAGCTTTAAGTAACAAAGGAAGGTCTCTAGTCCCAAAGTAGTCATCAACATCAGGAATCTCTTTTTTCAAATCATCCTTATATCTCTCTGAAAGACAGCCAGTAACGAAAACCTTATCAACTTGTCCATTTTTCTTTGACCTAACAGCGTCAAGGATGGTATCTACAGATTCTTCTTTGGCATTATCAATAAACCCGCATGTATTTATCACTACAATATGTCCATCCTTTTCATGAGCAACGTCTTTACCCGAGGCCTTTAATTGCCCCATAAGTATTTCACTATCGTAAATATTCTTCGAACATCCAAGAGTTATGACATTGATTCTATTTCGTTTCGATGATCTAACTCGCATTTAATTAAAACTTTAAGTGACGTACTGAAAGGCCTTCATTTTTTATCTCCTCCAAAGTTTCAATACCGATTTCAATATGGGTATTAACATAATTTGAGGTAACCTTTTTATCGCTTTCATCTGTTTTGACTCCCTCAGGCACCATTGGTTGATCAGAAACCAATAAAATTGCCCCTAGCGGAAAATGATTTTTGAAAGCAGCTGAAAATAAAGTTGCCGTTTCCATATCAATAGCCATCGCTCTAATGTCCTCAAGATAATCTTTAAAAACATTGTCATGTTCCCAAACCCTTCTGTTTGTAGTATAAACAGTTCCTGTCCAATAATCTTTTGAACGATTTCTTATCACATGACTCGCAGCACGCTGAACTGAAAATGCCGGAAGGGAAGGGACTTCAGGAGGGAAATATGAATTTGAGGTTCCCTCGCCTCGAATGGCTCCAATTGGAACAATGTAATCACCAATTTCGGTACGCTTTTTTAAACCTCCACACTTACCCAAAAAAAGTACCGCCTTCGGATTTATTGAAGACAAAAGGTCTGATATTGTCGCAGCATTTGGACTCCCCATACCAAAATTAATCATTGTGAAACCCTTACCTGAGGCACATGGCATCGATTTCATTGGATCTATAATATTTCCTTCAGTTATTTCAACGAATTTTTCCAAATAGTCATTGAAATTGGTTAAAATAATGAATTCAGAAAATTCCGAAGATTTAAGTCCGGTATATCTTGGGAGCCAATTTTCAGTAATTTCTTTTTTAGTTTTCATTCTAAAAGTGCCTTTATAAACGATTCGGGATCAAAAGGAATTAAATCATCAACAGCTTCCCCAATTCCGATAAATCGGACAGGTATGCTTAATTGGTCAGATATCGCTAAAGCGATTCCACCTTTTGCTGTACCATCCATTTTTGTTAAAATAAGTCCTGTAACATTTGTGACTTTAGAAAATTCAATTGCCTGACTCAATGCATTTTGACCCGTTGAAGCATCAAGTATTAACAAAACCTCGTGAGGTGCATCGGGCAAAACCTTACCTAGAACTCTTTTAATTTTCGAAAGCTCATTCATTAAGTTCACCTTATTATGTAATCTGCCCGCGGTATCTACAATAACCACATCAGCATTTTCAATTTTACCCTCTTCAACAGCAGAATATGCAACCGCAGCCGGATCTGCATTCATTCCTTTTTCAACTATTTTAACACCAACTCGATCCGACCAGACTTTTAACTGGTCAACTGCGGCTGCTCGAAATGTATCACTTGCTCCGAGAATGACCTTTTTCCCTAATTTTTTATAATAGTTGGCCAATTTTCCAATAGACGTTGTTTTTCCAACTCCATTCACTCCTACCACTAAGACAACATGAGGAGAAATATCGTTTAAAGATTGAGGTCCAAAAGATTTCCCTTTCAACTCGCCTGCTAAAGTTGATTCAATAACTTCATTTAATTCTGATTCTGTCAAAAAAGTTTTCTCTTTTACAGCTCTTTCAACTGCCTCAACCAACTTAACAGATGTATTTACTCCAACATCAGAACTAATCAGTGCCTCCTCAAGATCATCTAAAACACTTTCATCGACTTTGGTTTTACCTGAAATAATACGACTAATTTTTCCAAGAAATGCATTTTTTGTTTTACCTAATCCAAATAAAGCCATAACCTTAAGTTAAAAAAAAGCCGCTCGAAAAGAGCGGCTTATAAAATTATTTTTTTAGAAATACTATGATTTGAAAAAATCATCAACCATATCCTTTACCATCACTTTTGATTCATATCCATATGCCCCTTTTGCGGTCTTAACCAGTTTAAAGGCTTTGGTATATGATACTCCACCTGACTTTTTTAGAGATGCTACAACCTTTTTTGCCATTACTTATTTAATTTCTTTGTGAACTGTCATTTTTTTCATGACAGGATTAAACTTTTTTATCTCCATTCGATCTGGAGTATTTTTTTTGTTTTTTGTGGTAATGTAACGAGAAGTCCCCGGCATACCACTTTCCTTGTGCTCAGTGCACTCTAGGATTACTTGAATTCTATTTCCTTTACGCGCCATAATTTTGTTCAGATAAGCGTATTACCATTAGCCTTTGCCTCGAGTAAAACAGCTTCAATACCCTTTTTATCAATGGTTTTGAGAGCAGAGGCAGAAATTCGGAGAGTTATCCATTCCTTCTTACTTGGAACAAAAAACTTCTTACGCATTAAATTAACGTTGAATTTTCTTTTGTTCTTCTTGTTTGAGAAGGAAACGTGATTCCCAACCATTGCCTTTTTTCCTGAAATTTCGCAAATTCTTGACATAGCTGTTATTTTTGTTTTTTCATTTTGCAATGAGAGCGCAAAGATAATCAACTTTATTCATTTTCACTAGTTAGAATAAACCGTTTTTTCCCAACCATCTAAATCTTGGTTTCTTAAAAATATTCTAAGTTGATTTAGAGCCGTTAGTGTGGATTTAGAAATCGTTCGATTTCGGTTTGACCCCATATTGAATTTCTTTGCCCATTCCACTCCAGGGCCTGAGATAGCAATCCAAATGGTACCTTCAGGCAATTCCCCACTTGGATCTTCGCCAGCAAAGCCCGTAGTGGATATAGACCAATCAGAATTGTATTTTTCTTTTACGTTCTGAGACATTTGAATTGCAACTGGCCTGCTTACAGCACCGTATTTTAATAAACTAGACTTAGATACTTCAAGTTCAGAAATTTTGATTTCATTAGAATATGCAACAACTGAACCTTTAAAAAATTTTGAAGCTCCTGAAATTGAAACTAATTTTGCGGCTATACTTCCACCTGTAAAACTTTCGGCAGTAGCAAGAGTCTGATTCGATTTTTTCAAAAGTTCTGAGATAACTTCCTCAATACCAATAAGTCGTTCAGCATATATGTCATCTCCCAATATTTTTCTAATCTCCTCCGATCCTTGATCCAATTTATTTAATAACACCTGCGCAGAATCAATTTTACCCCTACATGTTAATCTTAATTTCACAAGGCCAGGAGATGGGAGATATGCAATTGAGAGAGGTGATTCAAGACTCTCCTCCCACTTTTGAAGTCGCGAGGCTAATTCAGATTCAGGGATACCTTGAATCATGAAGTATCGGCTTTCGAGAAAAGTCTTTTGACCATCCTTGATATGAGGTAGAATATTATCTTCCATAATCCCAATCATTTCATAAGGAACCCCTGGTAGGCTTACATATTTTTTTCCATTATGATCCCATAACATACTTTGCGCTGTACCCCTTGAATTGCTTATAAATTTGGCAGATTTAGGGAACAAGGCTTGTTCTTTATTTAAAATATTTGGTAATCTTCCCATTTTTGAAAAAAGATCTCTAATGTGCGCGTAGATGTCCGATCTAAATACTAATTCATCACCAAAGTAACGAGTTAAAACCCCCTTCGTTAAATCGTCTTTAGTAGGACCTAGTCCACCTGTTATGAAAATCCAATTCGTAGACTCTAAAATAGAGTCTAAAGCATTTTCAATAGCCTCTGGAGTGTCTGGAATAGATATTATACGATGAACATCTAATCCAATTCCCGCCAAAGAACTACCGAGCCATGCTGAATTAGTATCTACAGTTTGTCCAAGTAATATTTCTGTGCCAATTGTAATAATTTCGGCTTTCATATTCCAAAAATACCAATATAGATCTGGCTATTGCTTAATTCTGAATAATTGAATATTCACGAATGTTTAGTAGCTTCGATTTAGAAGATATATTTTTATGAAAATAACAATCGAAGCTAAAGAATACTCCTCTCACGAAGAGCTTTCTAAAAAAGATCAAGATTTAATTTCTTTTGCTATAAAGCACCTAGACAACAGCCACTCGCCCTACAGTAATTTCAAAGTCGGTGCTGCAGTAAGATTAGAAAATGGAAAAATATGGGGAGGAAGCAATCAAGAAAACTCTTCATTCCCCGTAGGAATATGTGCAGAACGAGTAGCCATTAGCACTGCCTCTTCGCAGTCCCCAAGGGTGTCTATGAATACTATTGCCATCGTGTACTCAGACAATGAAAATAATCACGATTCCCCATTAGCTCCTTGTGGAATGTGCAGACAAGCGATAAGGGAACAAACTCTAATTCAAAAAGCACCCATAAAACTAATTCTCACAACACTTCATGGACGAACAAGCGTAATTTCGAATGCTGACGATTTACTACCATTATCGTTCACATTAAAAAATTGAAATCATCTCGGACTAATACCCATGCTAGAAATTGCAACTTTTTCTCTTGAAGACGCTTTTCGAGCTGCAGAAGCCGGAGCGGATAGAATTGAGGTATGTAAAGACTATAAAACAGGAGGAATTACGCCGCCTACGGAATGGATATTTGCTTTAAACCAAGCTATTCAAACTCCGATTGTATCAATGGTTAGGACACGTGGGGGCGAATTCTATTACTCTAATCAAGAAATTCAAGAAATTCGTAATCAAGGCCATTCATTAAAATCTGCTGGCACACAAGAATTCATCTTGGGTTGTCTAAATCAAAAATCAGAAATAGATGTTTCCTTGAATAAATCCTTGATTCAAGATTGGGGTCTTCCCGCAGCTTTGCATAGGGCCTTTGATGAATGTCAAGATTCATTTCAGGCTATTGATGATGCAATAGAATCAGGTTTCGTTCGAATTTTAACGGCAAAAGGTACCGAAAACATCGAACTCTTGGAGGAAATGAAAAAATATGCAAATGGCCGAATTGAAATTATACCCGGTGGAGGAATTCGATCTGAAAACATTGAAGAATATATCAAAATAGGATTTAACACTATTCACTCATCCGCTAAAACAGGGATCCGAGGAAAAATGGATCCTGGAGAAATTGCTTTACTTAAGCTTAAGTTAAATAAATCACGGAAATAAATACGGAGAATTAATTAACTCAGGTTTCTCGCCTTTTTTGCATACCGCAAATTGAAAGCCTGCTTTGAGAGAAAATGAACCTATATCTCCACTTTTATTCATAGCGATAAATCCTATCTGAGTATCATCAAAATTTTGTTTTCGTCTTTTGAAGAAATTGAAAATTTTTCTTACCGCTCCTTCGCAGGCCATTTGAGGACTTAGACCTTTTTCCATCTCTGAGACCACCCTGTAAGACCCTACGGTTCGTATTACTTCCTCACCATGACCTGTTGCTGTCGCCGCTCCAATTTCACCATCAACATATAAGCCAGCACCTATAATGGGGCTATCACCCACCCTTCCATGCATTTTGTAACTCATTCCGCTAGTTGTGCAAAAACCGGCAAGATGACCCATTGCATCCAAAGAAATTTGTCCTATGGTATCATGATCTTCAATATTAATAATCGGTTTATATTCGGATTTTTTTCTCCAGTCTCTCCATTCCTTCTCAGATTGTTTAACAAGAAGATTTTCTTCGGGAAAGCCCAATTCTTTCGCGAACTGTAAAGCGCCATTCGACACCAGCATTACATGAGGAGTTTTTTCCATTACCGCCCTGGCAAGGGAACTCACGTGAACGATATTTTCTACAGCCGCAACACTCCCAATATTTCCAAGATGATCCATGCAACAAGCGTCTAACGTAACCTTCCCATCTCTGTCAGGTCGTCCACCAAGACCAACGCTTCTTTCATTAGGGTCTGCTTCACAAATTTTAACTCCTGCTTCAGTTGCATCCATTGACGAATAGCCTTTTTCCAATAATTCCATTGCCTTGGATGTTGTCTGTAATCCAAATTTCCAAGTCGCAATAGATACAGGAATTGGGTTTTCATTCTTAGGCGAAAGCAACCGGGCAAATGAAAGCGTGGGTAAAACCGCACTGGCACCAGTGATAATTTTTAAAAAATCGCTTCTTTTCAAGATCTTTTTTTTATGAAGTTAAAAAGAGTTTTTAATTGAGGTCGTAATATTCCTTCCAGGAGCATTTATTCCTGAAGCAAAAGTTCTGTATTGTGTATCTAATATATTGTATATCCCAAGTTGTAAGATCCATTTACTAGTAGCTTGATATGACATTGCAAAATTCCATGTAACCCACTTTGGGGTTCCCATGGGAGTTGCGTATTGGGCATTATCTTCTCCATTTAAACAATATCTGTCAATGCTTTTTTCAGAATTTGATACAAGAAATAAATCTGCAGAGAAATCAGATGACGGATTAAATTGTAATCCAACCCTTGCGGTAACCGGAGGAATATGATCTAAATGGGTCATTGAAGACTGAGACTCGATTCGCATTTTACCAACCGCGCCTTGGATTTGCGATTTTAATGATAACGATAGTGGTAAATTTATCAAAGACTTAAACGAATAACCCATAATAAGGGCAGTTCTTGCATTAGATTGACTTAATACTGCCGAGGGGTCCCCATCAAAAACCACAGAATCAGCACCATTAAGCTGAGTTGGCAAAACCACTAAAGCATCCCTTAAGCTCGTAGAATAAATATTCCACTCCACATTGTGCCCTCCCTTAAAAAGTTGAATATTTCCCATTTCAGCGGTGAAAGCTTGTTCCGGTCTTAAGTTGGGATTTGGGATTATTAGCTGTCCAGGTCTCGAATCAAAAACTTTTGCTAAATCATCAATATTGGGAACACGATATGCAGTCGAAAATGAAACTGAATGTTTTGAAAATTCTGATTTTTCATAAATAACACCAATACTACCAGAAGCCACTGGCGTTCGCTGATAAATCGTATTCCTAAGGCCAAGAGAACTGAGTGGAATGTATGCCATGTCTGTAAACTCAGAAAAAAGTGAAGTCAAACCAACTCTAAATCCTTCTGATATTTTGAATTTATTTGATATCTTATTTACGTGCGTCGCAAATACAGCAAGACTTGACATCACATTTTGACCACCGGGATAACGTGTACTAATTTGCAAAACAGGAGCACTGGGGTCAAAGACATTTTCACCTGTGGCCGTTGAAAAAACTTGTTGATACGAACCATCAAAACCTGCTCTAAGTGTATTGTTTCCCCAACGCTTAATCGCGTCGGAGTTAAATCCAGTCACATAAACTTTTTCAACTCTTGATTTCAATATTTCAGATCCGAATTTTCTTGTCATTCTACTTTCCTCAATATTTTGATGATAAATAGATATGTTGACGCCGTCAAAACCAAAAACCTTTCGGGACTTCCATTGATAGCTACTTAAGAATCTTTTTTGTGGCCCATAGTACCATGAAGAAAATCGCAACCGACGTTCATTTGGTTCTTGGGGCGGGTTTATTAATGGATTTAAATCCGTTAAGCGGTCATACCTTGGAACATTCGAAGAGTTTGAATACTGAATATTTACGGTTGAAGTGCTTTTGTTTTTTTGCTTAAAGACAATTTTTTGAAATAAATCATTTTGAGTATAGCCGCTACCCAACTGGAGATGAGGATTCTCGTTTCTGATAACTGTGTCTCCAGATACTCCAACACGAACATAATAATTTCTTTCCCCATGAGATTTACCATAGAAAGGATTTAATCTCTTTCCACTTTTTAAGTCGCTGTAAATGGAAGATGTAAAGGAGGTTAAGGAAGCAAAATTCTCATTTGAAAAACCAAACTTTACGTTATTAATCCAACTATTATTAACCGAACTGTATTGAACTTTTTCTTGCCATCCAAATTGTTTTTTTTCCGAAAAAGAGGGCGTTTCAGTAATAAAATGAACAACACCTCCGAGAGCATCACTTCCATATGCATTTGAAGTAGGACCAAAAGAAACTTCAATCCTATCCAAAACATGAGGATCAACGGTTATGGCATTTTGTAAATGACCGGATCGGTAGATTAAATTATTCATTCGAATTCCATCTACTACGAGGAGCACTCTGCTCGCCTCCATCCCCCTGAGGATAATGGACCCGCCTCCTTGTTGACTTTTTTGAACCGCAATGGAATTTTGATTGGAGAGAATATCAACCGTAGTCCCTTGCATGGAATTTTGAATTTCCTTGCTCCTGACAACAACTATTTCTTGGGTTATATTCCTTTTTGATTCCGCGGTACGATAAGCAGAAACCACAACTTCCTCAAGTGGGTTGTAAAAATTACTATCTTTTGGTGCACCGAACCGTAGGTGCTTATTTTTTTTTCCACTGGTATTCTCAGGCTCTAAACCATCAGTGATTCTAGGATTAGTTTTTTTCCCCATTCCCTCATAGGGGCTGGAAGCTTCAGTTGAACTTTGAGAATAAGAAACAACTGTAAAACTCAGAAAAACATAGAATAAAAAACTCCGAAGCTTTATCATTATATAGTCTTGAGCTGTGAACTATCCAATTGTCATGCCACACTTGAACTTATATTTGATTTTTAATGTGAAAAAATTAAAAATAGTTCGATCATGCTAATCCTTCTATCTAGCTCAAAGTCAATGATGACAGATGGTCCTCCTGCTAGTCAGCTCCCACATTTTTTAAAGGAAGCATCTGAATTATCCGGCAAACTAAAACATTACTCCAATAACGATATATCTAGTTTCTTCAAAAGTTCACCGACATTGACAAGAAAGATTACAGAAGATTTAATGAATTGGGATTACCGTGAACATAAAAAACACAACCATGCAGCTATCTTCTCATTTACCGGTGATGCGTTCAGTAAACTAAATATCAAAAGTATTTCTAATCATGGTTTAAAAAACGCAAAACTCTCGATTCGTATTTTATCTGGGCTTTATGGAATTTTAAGACCTATGGATAGCATTCAGAAATATCGATTAGACATGGCCCAGCGACTCGGCGATATTAGCTTATTGAAATATTGGTCTCCAAAAATCACGAACAACTTGAGTCTTGAATCAGATCATGAATACATTTTTAATTTGGCATCTAAAGAGTATTCTCAAAGTATTGATAGAACTCAAATCGGTCAAAGATGGATAAATATTGATTTTTTTGAGAAAAAAGGAAATGCTTTAAAATCAGTATCCATCTTCAGCAAACAAGCACGTGGATATTTTACCAGGTTCATTTGTGAACACTTTAGTGATTACAAGGATTTAGAAAAAATGAAAAATTTTGATGTAAGCGGGTATCGCTTTGACAATTCTCAATCAACTGATGATAATTGGGTTTTCACTCGATAAATTTTACTTTACCAGATGTATTGAAGATCGTTTTTTGACTACATTTCCTGTCTCGTCGCTACCGCACTCTGCAACTATATAATACACCCCATCCGGTAAGGGTTTGTTAAAGTTCCAACCATTCCATTTTTCCGTTAATGATTTAGTTTTGAACAAAAGCTGACCATATCTTGAGTAGACACTCCAATCAATCCAGTCAGCATTTGTGAATTTTGGGCTGTAAAAATCATTTACCCCGTCACCATTAGGGCTAAAAACGTTGGGGAGAGTCAATGTTGCATCCGCAAGGGTCGGAGGTTCCTCCGGAGGAGCGACATACTCAACGTCAAAAATATTATCGAAATAAATTATATTCTCAGAAAACCTTCCAGAAAAGTCCGGAAAAACAACTAACTGGTCATAAGTAAGGCCAAAATGAGAACTAAAATCAAAAGTTAATTGCTCCCATTCATTAATTTTTGTATTCATAACCTTGATCTCACCTAATGACCAATTATCAGAGCGGACTAACTTTATCCCCACGTCACTGATATTGGATTTGTATACCATTATTCTTATGATCATATTACTTTGATCAATGGTAAATGAACCTATATCTGAACCGTGTTTCGTTTCACAGCCAGCAAAAGGTGCTCCATTAGCCTGAGCTAAAAATTTCGCTACCCATGGGCTTTTATTAATACCCGAAGTATCCGGGTTCGCAACTACCTCCAAAGGGGGATTCTGACCATTTTCGAAAACTCTCCAGCTCCACCAAGCTCCATTTCCGTTGAATTCAAAATCCACTGGTACGTTTTGCCCAAAACTAGCGCTGTAAAAACAAACCAGAAGAAAAAATAAAGAAAACTTTAAAGCTTTTATCATTGTAGATAGCAAATTTAAGACAAAATCAAACCGATCCAACTAACTAAATTCGGCCATATTCAATTAGAATTTCTAACATTTTCAATAATACAAAATTGATCAAAATGGAAAAAAGTCTAAAAAAGCATGAGAATTATCAACATTTGTGTAAATTAGAGATATTACTCTCATTACACCTAAACACTTAAATCACACAGATGAAAAAAATTTTACTCTTACTTTTATTAATTTCAGGATTTTCTGGATACTCTCAAACAGTAATCTTGAACGTCTTAGAGCCTTCTAGCATTGGAGGGCCATATGATCATACTAACCAAGGAGATGGTTCTGGATGGGGCTTAGCAGACCTTACAGACCCAGCTGATGCTGTAATTGACACATTAGTTGTTATGGACGATACAACATCGGGCTTTAACGTTTCATACGGAACACCCCCTGCACCAATATACAACGGTTATCAAGGATGCGACTCAGCCGGTGTTTACTGGAGTGGAAGCAACTACGATGGAAAAATTGTTTTGATCTCACGAGGATCATGTCAATTTGGATGGAAGGCTTTTCTTGCTCAACAGCAAGGTGCTGAGGCTGTTATTATTTATAATGGATTTCCCGATGATGATGCTGATGGCGGCCTGATAAACATGGCTGGTGGAGATTACGGCATGGATGTGACAATCCCTGTCTGCTTTGTAAGCCGAGGCAATGGAGAAACTCTCCGTGCAGCCGTTGATTCAGGACAAACTGTAGTGGCCTTCATCGGAAATAAAGTAGGTGCCTTCGCAAACGATGTAAGTATGAGCCCGACTGAAGTTCTCTACCCAGAGTCAATGGCAACACCATCCCTTATCGCACAAGACTCCTTAGACTATGCTATGAATCTCGGTTTTTGGGTAAGAAATGATGGTTCCAACAACCAGACGGCATTGATAGCAAATGCAGAAGTTATTTATAACGGAACATCTGTATACTCTCAAGCAACTTCTTCCTTCGGTTTAAACTCTCTAGATTCCAGTTATGTCTCCTTCCCACCATTTGCTCAAGCTTCATACCCTATTGGTGAGTATGACCTGAAGTATAGCATAACCGGTTTAACGGATGACTTCCCGAGAGACAATGAAATATCAACTAAAGTGTACATTAATGATTCCATTTTTAGTTATGCAAAGATTGCAGACAGTAACTTCAACGCGATCGATCTAGTCTCATTGAAATCAAGTGCATTTACAACCAGTTGGGCGCAATGTATCAATTTCCAACATCAAAATGCATCAAGAATGCAAATGAAAGGTGTGCGTTTTGCAAATTTTTCATCCGACTCAATAACCGGTAAAACAATTGATATTACTGTTGATACTTGGGATGACTTTTTTGCAGGACTATCTGATCCAAACTGTGCGGTTACAAGTACAACAGGTGTAGTCTATGATACCTACATATACGGTTCAGAATTACAGGATGAAACTGTTACTCACAATTTCACCTCACCTCTTCCTTTAGTAGACTATCAGCGCTATCTGATATGTTTAAACACTTCAGATGCAAACATGTATTTGAATCACTCTAGGGCTCCAGCTTATGAATTGAATGATGTAGCTCCCGGAGCTCAGCCCAAAGAAGTTCTGAGAGTAGACAATGATTACTACGTATCAGGCTTCTCAAGTGGTGCTATTCCAACAATTCAGCTGATAATGGAACAAAATACTGTTGGTATAGATGAGCAAGATGTATCGATTCGTCCTTTCCCAATTCCGGCATCGGACTTTATAAATATTCCATTAAGAAACATCCAAGGGTTCAGCGATCTTAAAGTCTTTGATTTAGCTGGGAATATGGTATTACAAGAATCCAACATTCAAAGTAATGGTGACGTATTAAAAGTTAATGTTTCAAACTTAGCCTCAGGCACCTATATTTTCAAGCTAGCTTTAGATAAGGAAAATAGCTCTTCATTTACGGTTATTGTGAATCGATAATACGGAGAGATACACTCATAATTATATAAGCCCGAGTGATACACTCGGGCTTTTTTT
>TARA_Y100000385_G_scaffold144561_1_pt1 | contig 29580 bp, 30 predicted proteins | sample TARA_Y100000385 | Tara Oceans TARA_Y100000385 (sample SAMEA2620980) | marine metagenome | biome: marine biome (ENVO:00000447); feature: surface water layer (ENVO:00002042); material: "saline water (ENVO:00002010), including plankton (ENVO:xxxxxxxx)" | depth 5 m
TTGATTAATATTTTCTTGACTAATATTTTCTTGATTAATATTTTCATTATCGTTGTTTTCTTCATCACTATTTTCTTCATTAAAAATATTTAAATTTTTGTTTTCTATAGTAATATCATTATTTAGTTGCTTATAAAAAAATTTATTAATGTTATAAAAACGTGTTAAATATTTAATATGAAAAGTATTTATATTTTGTATAGTAGAATTAAATAAATCTACTTTATTCTGTAATAATGAAGTTGTATAACTAATATCTTCCAATAAATTTTCTATATTTAATCCACAATCACGATGTATAAATTGTTTATTTAATTTATTTTTTCTATTTATCAATTCATTATCTAATATATTTAATAGTTGAATAATATAATTATAAATTTCAATTATTAATTTGAAATCGTATTTTTCATCATTATCTAAATCTTTATAAACTATAAACTCTTTTATGTCATTATTATCTAAAGTATATTGCTGTCTTAAAATATAATTATTTATTTCTTTATATAATTTGTAGTAATTTCCATATATTCTATTATTTATAATATCAAAAATGTTATTATTATTTACTAATTGTAATTCAAAAAGTTTATTTTGAAAATAGAGAGAATCTAGTCCTGTTGTATGTTCATCGCTATTAAATTCAAGTAATTCTTTATATGTATTTTCTAATACACTTAATTTATTTCTTATATCAATTAATATGTTATTTGTATTTTCTCTCAAATCTTTGATTGTAGAAAAAGTTTTTTTTAAATTATTATTATTTTCACACATCTAATGTTATAAATTAAATAGATAATAAAATTGATTTAATATATTTTTTTATAGGACTTATAATTATATTTTTGAGAGAACTAAGCCAAAGTATGCTTATTTTATTGAACAGGTTATTTCCTGAAGATATCTCTCAACATATTATTAATATAATTAAAACAGAATATATTAAAAAATTATGTATTAATAAATGTTTTGTAATGGAATTAATGATGCAAAATATTATTAATAAATATAGTTATGATATTTATTATAATATTATATATGATACAAGCAATATTAAACAAATATATAATTTACATAATTTTATAATAAAAAATGATAATGTTATGTTAACTACTATTGAAGATATTATAAATAATTATTATAAAATTTTAAAATATCATAATAATTATCAATTAAATTGGGTTAAAAACATAGTAGAAAAATATATTATTTAAGTTTCGTTTTTAAGAATATCTATGATTTTACTACATACATTACAACCATACGGATTAGTTTTTGTAAAATTGTTATTTTCAAATAAAAAATTTATATTATTTATTATATCAGTATTTACAAGTTTTCCATAATTATTTTCTATTGTTTCGGGGCGTTCTGTTGTATTTCTACAAATTAATATTTTTTTCTTTGCACAAGTAGCCTCTTCTTGTAAACCACCGCTATCACTTATTATTCCTTTACAATTTGATATTAAATATACCATACTTATATAATCTTGTGGTTCTAATAATATAATATTTTTATTTAAATATGATGTAACATCTTCTAAAGAAGGATGTTTAATATAAAATAATTTTATTGATTTATATTTTAAACTTACTTCATTTAGTTCATTCCACATTTTAATAATATTTTCTCCTTTATTTTCACGACGATGTAAAGTAATAATGATATAATCTTTATTTTTATCAATAATAGTTTTTATATTTAATGGTATTGGTATATTTTTAATAACATATTCATAAGCATCTATTATAGTATTTCCAACATTATAAACATTAGTTACTATATTTTCTTTAAGTAAATTATTTTGTGCATTTATTGTAGGCGTTAAATGTATATCTGCTATTTTTGATATTAAACACCTATTTGCTTCTTCAGGAAACGGGCTTTTATTATTATATGTTCGTAAACCTGCCTCAAGATGAATAATTTTTTTTTTGTTATAAAATCCACAAAGTGAAATTGCAAATGCACTTGTTGTATCTCCTTGAACTATTATATGACTAATATTATTATTTTTTGCCAAAATTTCTTCCATTTTTAATATTATTTTAGAGGTTAGTTTGTTTATACTTTGTCCTTTTAACATTATATCTTCCAATATAAAATCGGGTTTAGGAATAAGTGAATAAAAATCTTGTATTAAATCATTATGTTGTCCAGTAAATAAAGTTTTAAATTTTATATCATTATTTGTAAAACTTTGTATTAAAGGAAATAATTTTATAATCTCGGGACGTGTACCATAACATATTAATAACATTTATTATTTATATTAAATAATAAATATTATTTAAATAATATTTATATAGTCATAATTAATTTTTTTCTATTAATTTTAATCCTTTATTTATCCAATTTTTTTCTATATCTTTTCTTAATTCCGGTATACTTTTATTTTTATTATAATTACAAGATGAAAATTGGTCTACAGCTAAATTGTTCATTGCAATATCTGAACATTCCTCTATAGTATTGTGTTGAGCTACATAACTATTTATATTACCAAATAATTTACACGAATAACACAAATGCATATCTTCACCTGTATCATATGTATAAGGTTTCGTAGAAAACATATAATATAACCAATCTTTTTTAAAACACCATAAATGACCTACAAAATCCATTAATAAACCTGGTCTTACACCTACATCATTCACTTTTCTCAAATTATTTGTATTTGTATTAGTATAACCAAGTCTACCATTTCCACCTATTATTGCATTATTTTGTAAACATTGATTTACATAATTTTTTATACAATATGGTCCAGGCATTATATCATCATCCATAACAATACATATATCAACAGGAATATTAAAAAAATATGAAAAACGCCCAAAGTATTTTGTATTATAATCACTTTTAACATGAATAATATTATTGAATTTTTTTAATATATTTGTTATATCAACATGATTTTCATTTTGAAACACAATAATATAATCAATTTTAATATTTTGATTAGTTATACATTTTAATTGATTTTCTAGGTGATTTCGTTTCCATTGAGTTAGAATTATTCCAATTTTATTTTCCATTTATTAAATAATAATATATATTTAATATTAAATAATTTTTAATATTAAATAATATTAAATGTCACAAACGTTTGAATACTGGGATAATAGATATAAAAATAATGGAAATTCAGGAAATGGATCATATGGTTTATTGGCAGAATTTAAAGCTGAAATAATTAATAATTTTATACATGAAAATAATATACATAATATTATAGAACTTGGTTGTGGCGATGGAAATCAATGTAGTTTATTTAAAATCGATAACTATTTAGGACTTGATATATCTCCATCTGTTATACATTATTGTAATAATAAATTTCAAAATAATAGTAGATATAATTTTAAAATATATAATAATAATTATTTAAATAAAGAAATATATGAATTATCATTATCATTGGATGTTATTTATCATATTTTAGATGATAACGAATATAAAAAATATATGGAAGACTTATTTAATTTTTCTAATAAATATGTAATTATATATTCTAATAACTATGAAGGTCATAAAACAGGACATATGTATACTAAAAATTTTACAAAAGATGTTGAAAATTGGTTTAATAATTATAAAATAAAACAAATTATAAAACAAAAATACCCAGAACAATCCAGTGCTGATTTTTATATTTATGAAAAACAATAATATTATATTATTTCAAGATTTGTAAAATCTTTCATATCCATATTAGTTATTAGTTTGAAATTAATATTAGAATTGTTAGAAAAAAGATATTCATAAAATATTTTTGTTTTATTAGGATCATGACCATTTATAATATTGAATATACCATCTGATTTAATTATATTTTTTTCAAATAAATAATTTAATTTATTATTATATTCACTTGTTTTATAATAATATGTTTGATCTCCTTTTTTAAAATTATCAAACCCAACCAATAAGATATTATTATAAATATTAGTATTTATAATATAATATAATGCCAGTGTTCCAGTTGATGGATCAAAATCATAATTTAGTTTTTTTAAATCAGCTTCTATAGTTTCACGAATACTTTCTTTAAATATTTTTTTATCGGTTAAAAAATTATAATATGGAATTATAGATGATTTATAATTACAGTTATAAACTCCTTTTATTTTTAATAATTCATTTGTTTCATCATTATAACGATTATCATAAGTACCACAATTTGCAAAATGATATTTTATTTCTCTACCTTTTATTAAATTATAAAAAAAATCATTTAAAACTGGATAATTACATATGGCAATATCATCATATTTATCTATTATTTCTTTGGTACATCTAGATACTGATGGTCCTTTACCAAATATTACAATTGATTTTTTCATAAATATATATCTTTATATATTTTTAATTTATAATATTATAAATTATATTAACTCCAAAACCAATTATCTGGACATTTTTTATATATAGGACCATATGGACCTGAACCAGTTCTACATAAATAATGATGTTTTAATCTTTCTTCATATGATCCTTTATTATCTTTTTCTTCAATTTTAGCATAAAAAATATCTTTTTCACCATTTGTATATTTTTCATTTAATTTTCCATAATGAATGATATAAAAATCTTCTGTATTTTTTATAGGATTTAATAAATTTTGAGGCATTGGATGAAATTTACTAGTTCCTCCTTTTTGAACAGTTAAATTATATGTATAATTATAATTTTTATCATATTTAATTAAAACTGTTTTTCTCCACCCATTATCTTTAAAGGGATCATTGTTTACTTTTATACCAGTTGATGTTATATAATTATCTATTCTATAGTTAAATTCATCTTTATGTAAATTAACCATTCTTACACTCCAAGCATTTATACTTTTGTCAATGTTATTAAAAAAATTTATAAAAGCAGGTGTTGGTATTTCATCAGCATCTAACATTAATATATATTCTGGATTATGTTTTGCTACTAAATTAAAACATTCATTTAAACCTTCTGCTTCATTTCTTTCCCATATATTTTCTCTTGGTTTTCTATCATACCATTCTATATTTTTAAAAGAACTACATATTTTTTTAGTTTCATCATTACTATTATCATCTAAAATTATAATTTTATCACAAAATTTACTTAATACACTTAGTGTTTTACCAATTATCCATTCTTCATTTTTTGTTGTAATACCACAAACTAATTTCATATTTATAAATATATATTTATATATTTATTTATATATTTATATATATAATGATAAAATATGATTTATATAATATTAATTTTTATCAAAAATGTATAAATAATTATGATATATCAAAAAACTATAATACACTTTTAAATAATAATATAACTATTTATTATGATAATTTTATAGAAAATTTAAATGAATATGAAAATTGTATTGATGATATTAATAATTTATTAAAAACTTGTAATAAAAGACCATTTGTAAAAAATATATCTGAAATATATAATGTAGATGTAAATAATTATTATATAAATAAATTAAAAAATTTTATAATACCTTATTTTGAAACAAATATATATAATTGTTATATAGATATTATTGATTTTAAAGTATTAAAATATTTAAAAGGTAATCATAATAATATCAGTGTATTTAATTGGCATATTGATAATCATCCAGATCTAATATTAAATATTATAATATATTTAAATGAAGTAAATGAAAATGGGGGGCAATTTCAATACTTAGTTAATGAAAATAATAATGAATGTATTAAATATAATTATTCATCTCCACCTGGCAATAAATCAATGAATAATTTATTATCCAAAAATATATATAAAATAAATAATATATTTGGTAATAAAGGTAAAATTTTTTATTTTAATAATAATATTGTACATAGAGCATGTAATATTGTAAATATAGAAAGAAATTCTATAATATTTCAAATAGCTCCATGTATAAATAAAAAAATAATTACTTAAAAATAATATAATAATTATATATAATGCCAAAAGAAATAACTGATTTTAAAATAGAAAATTACCATAATAAGTTTATCAAAGAATTATATACACAAGATTTTCATAATTATCATATAACGTGGTTTAAAAAAAAAAATAACAATTTTGCAAATATAATAAAAACATTATATTCTTTTAATAGTGTTGTTGATTTAGGTTGTTCTATTGGTAGTTTTTTGGAACCTTTTTTTTTAGATAATAAAACTGTAAAAGGTTATGAATATTGTTTAGAAGAAAGTAAAAATGGTATTGAAAAAATACCTGGATTAATTAATTATATAGAATTTGGCGATGTAACAAAAGATATAATTACAGATAAAAAGTATGATTGTTCAGTATCAATAGAAGTAGCAGAACATATTCCTGAAGAATATAGTGAAAAATTGGTTGAAAATCTAGTTCGTCTATCCAATGGTTTTATTATATTTACTGCTGCGCCACCGGGCCAAGGTGGTACAGGTCATATTAATTGTAAACCAAAACAATTTTGGTTTGATATATTTAATAAACATAATTATGAATATAATAAATCAGAAACCTATAAAATAAAAAATGAATGTTTACCTACTAATAAATGTGGTGAAAATGAAGAAATGCCGTATGTATGGCAACATGTGTATGATAATTTAATGATTTTTACAATTAAAAAATGATATATTTAAATAATAAATATATATTTATATAATAAATTATATAAACATGTCAATTCGAATTGATAAAATAACATCTGGAAAATTTGGCAATCAAATTTTACAATATAATTCTCTTATGCAAATATCTTTTAATTATAATATAATTCCATCTTGCTGTGATTGGAAAAATGGGAATTTTTTTAAAGAAATTATTTCTTATATTCCATCTAAAAAAAATAAAAAATTATTATTTTGTAAAAAATTAATAGAAAATCAAGATTTAGATTTTAAAAATTATGATTATTTTATAGATGATCCTGCTAATTGTTTACATAATATTTTTTTTTATATAACAAAAACTAATCCCCGAGATTTTTTAAAATTAAAAGATGAATATAAACCAATATTTCATGATAATATTATATATATTGGTATTCATTTTAGAGGTTGTGATATTATAAGCGCTGATGGTAATTGTGGTAGAGAAATTCATGAGTTTGAATATTATAAAAGTTCAATTGATTATATAATAAATAATAAAATTACTAATAATAACTATTTATTTATATTATGTAGTGATGATAAAAATTTCTATAGTTTTATTAAAACTATAAATTATTTAAAAAATAATAATTATAATTATGAATTAGGTCCTTCTACTAGTAATCAAAATAATAATTTTATTTATGATTGGGGATTATTAAGTGAATGTGATATTTTAATAAATAGTTCAAGTACTTTTTGTATAACAGCCGGGTTTATTGGAAAAAAAAATAAATTTATAATACATTCATTAGAATGGATAAATAAAAATAAAAATCATACAAATTGGAATAATAATGTAAATGGAAAAATTCAAGAATACAATATTATAGAATTTCGTTATACTTTTGATAATTTTTGGATAGACATTTTAAATAATAATAATTATTATTATTGTAATATATTAATTTAAAAATTTGGGCAAAATAATTTACTTTTATTAATATATATTTAAATTTGAATTTGAATTTGAATTAACATTAATTTATATTTAAATATATATATATATATTATTATATATTATTATATATTATTATATATTATGGAAGATTTTAATTTTCCAAAAGAAATGGTATATGGAAAAAAACATTTATGTAAATTACAATATGATAAAAATAAATATAAATTTATTGAATATATTCAAAACTTATTTGGAATAAAACTTGATACTTTACATAGTACACAAAAACAAGAATATGAATTATTTACAGAAATTGGAAAAGATAGTAATACAGAATTTCATAAAAAATTTTATGAAAAATTAAATGAAAACTGGGATATTCAAAAAGAATATGATAATTTTATACAAAATGAAGTAATGCCATTTTTAGGTTTAACTGAAGCGATGGTTCAAAAATTTCCCACATTCAGAGTAATGTTACCTAATAATGTTGCTATTGTACTTAATCACCATGATTCTGATAAATTACATAATCATCCTATTGGAGAAATTAATTTTATAATGGCATTAACAGATATGTATGACACAAATAGTGTTAATATAGAATTAATGCCAAGGTCAAACATATATGAAAAAATATTATTAAATGAAGGAGAAACTATTTGTATTAATGGAAATTTATGCAATCATAATAACGAAATAAATAAAACATCCAAAACAAGATTAAGTTTTGATTTTAGAGTTTTACCATTAAACTATTATAATGAAGATTTTAATAATTGTTCTGCTACTATGAATAATAAATATATAGAAGGACATTATTATAAAAGAGTAAAAATAAATAAAATTAATTCTTATATTGCAAGAGATATTTGGGATAAAGAAAAAGAAAAATTTAATGAAATAATGAAAAAATACAATGTTAATGATGCATGGGGTGTCGTTAATTTATTTGAAAAAAAAATTTCTAATTATGCAGGAAGCAAATATGCTGTATCAGTAGATAATTGTACTAATGCTTTATTTTTATGTTTAAAATATTTAAAAGCAAAAGATGATGTTACTATACCATCTAAAACGTGGATATCTGTCCCTTGTACAATAAATAATGCCGGATGTAAAGTTAAATTTGAAGATATAGAATGGTCTGGGGCATATCAATTAAAACCATATCCTATATATGATGGAGCAGTAAGAATGAAAAAAAATATGTTTAAAAAAAATACTTTTCATTGTTTATCTTTTCATATACGTAAGCATATACCTATTGGAAAAGGAGGAATGATTTTGACAGATGATAAAGATGCATATGATTGGTTTAGAACAGTTAGATATGAAGGAAGAACAATGTCTGAAGATGGAATAAACTATATGTTATATAAAGATGATCCAATAACTTCTGTGGGTTGGAACATGTATATGACACCCGAACAAGCTGGAAGAGGAATTGAACTATTTGAAAAAATTTTAGATGATAATCCAGACCAAGAAAGCTCTGGTACTTGCAAAGATTTAAGTAAATTAAATATTTATAATAATAATTTATAATAATTTTTATATAAAAATATAATTTTAAATATATAAAAATGTTATATTTAAAATCATATTGTTATAGTAAACATGAATTAGCTTTTGTTATAGCAAATTTAATTGAGGGCTGGGATTATATAGAAAAATTATGTTTATATGAATATAATTATACACATACCGGAATTAAAAAAGATTATGAATTAGAAAAAGTTATTCATCATGTTCCTGAAAATTTGAGAGAAAAATTATATTATAAAAAAATAGATTTAACAAATTATGTAGAATATGCATATGATAATGGACCTTTAATACATAGAATTAATGAACCTATTCAACGGTCATGGTTATTTAATGATCCAAATTTCAATCTTAAAGATGATGATATAATTATAGATCATGATATAGATGAAATTATATATAAAAAATCATATTTACCTTTAATTGAAGAATTAAATCAAAAAGGTTCTCCTCTAAGTATTAAATTAAATCAGTTTTTTTTTAAACACAATTATTTATGGACTAATTGTAATTTTTCAAGCCCAACAATTTATAAATATAATATGGTTAAAAATAGAAATCAAATAATAAAAGGTATAAATATAAAAAATTTGAGAGATTTACCCAATAAAACATCTAATATATATGGTTGTCATATGAGCTGGATAATGCCTATTGAAAATATGCTTAAAAAATTTCATCAATATAGTCATCCCGAGTTTAGAAAATTTGCAAATAAAGAACTATTAGAAAAAGCTATAAAAGATAAAGTTTATGTTTTTGATATTAAAAGACCTTTTATTATAGATGAATTAAATATTAATGATGATAAAATACCGCGTTATTTGCAAAAAGAAAACATATTTTATTATATGGAATAAATATTTAAATATGTATTATAATTTAGAAAGTAAAATATTTAATAAAATTAAATAACTTTATATATTGCAAAATTACATCCAAATTCCCAGGATGGATTATTATTTGTAAATGTTTCTATTTCTTCGACATTTAATATATTTTTTAAATTTTCTATAAATTTATAATCATAATCACCATCACTAGCATTAAAATCATCTATAAAAATTATAGATCCTGGTTTTACACAATTTTGTAAATGTAAATAAGCTATATTTCTACCATTGCCATTTGGTCCATCTATAATAATTAAATCATATTTTATATTTAATTCATCACTATTTATATCATAAAAACAATTTCTTTGTCTCCAAAATTTGGGATGATTATAAGGTAACAAATCTGCAATAGCAAATTTATTTTTATCATATGTTTTTGAATTTAACATTTCAACAAAATCATTATTATTACATTTAATTAAATTTTTAATTTTTAAATCTAAAAAATCAAATTTTTCAGTATTTTTAAAACAATAATTTGGATCATTATCATAACTTAAAATAGATATATTTTTATTTGTTTGTAGTTTATAATCTATAAAAAATTGGGTTGATTGACCCGAACCAAATTCTAAAATATTTATGTCACCATTTAATGAATTTAATATATAATATAATTTTGTTAAAGCGATTTTATCCAATCCAGAACCGGATCCTTTATACTTAAAGTAATCCATTTTTTATAATTTATTTAATTAATTATCTTTAATTATTATTTATATTTTATAATTAATTAATTTATTAATATTTTCATTTGATATTTTCCATTCTCCACATTTAATATAATTTGGTAAATTTATAATATTTAAATTTAAATCCCAATCTCCTTGTGGCATTTCATTGTATGCATAATCTGGTATATATAAATTTTTTATATTATTACTTAAAAAATATATTAATAAACCAAATGTTCCAAAACCAACTACTAAATTTTGACACTTTGATAAAATATTTAAATCATTTTCTAATGTAGAAGAATGAAATTCTATATTATTATAATTTTTATTTTTTAATAAATTAATACAAGGATTTTTATCATCTTCATAAACTACTATTATTTTATTCCATGATTTATTTTTTATTATGTTTGTATAATAAGAAAAGGGTGGAGGAACATACATTTTATGAGCATTTAATGTGAAACAATCACCACTGCGTATATGAATATATAAATCATTAATATTATTAATATTATTAATAATCTCTTTTGAAAAATTTAATTTAAAAATAGGTTGTATATATTTATTAAAATAATATTTCATTATTTTTGGAGAAGGATCTTGTAAATTTAATTCTTTAGTATAAAAAAAAGTATTTTTTATATTATTATTATTTAAACTTTTTGTATCAATATTTATTTCATTATTATTTAATAAATTATGATTTGGAAATACTATATGATTAAAGTTGTTTATGTATCCATAATTAATTGCTCTAATTATTTGTAAAATATTATTACTAGTTCTTCCTAGCCAATTTGTTATTATTAATGACATGTATAATTTAAAATTAAATATATAATTTTAAATTATTAATTATAAAATATATTATTTAAAAAATTTTTAAAACTATTTTTTGAATGTACATTTTTTTGATACCAATTATAGCAATTATTTGACATAGATTCCCATTTTTCTTGACTAATATTTGATAATATTGTTTTTAAATTTTCTGGATTATTACATATTATATAATGTATATTTTCTTGTGGTGGATCCATATAAGAATCTATACAAACTGATTCTGTAATAATTGGAACAGTTCCTAATCCCATTAATTCTACTTCACGATGACATTTTGATCCATAACCTCTCAAACATAAACCATATTTTGCATTTGCTAATTGTTCTAAATATTCTTCTTGTGAAAATTTATGGTGTGTTCCTTGTGTACAATGATAAACATGTAAAACATTTTCCCAATTATAGTCAGAATTTCTATATTGATTTTGAACATTATTTTCAATATTTCCAATAAATATAGATTCTATAGTTCTCTCATTATAATGTTTTATTTTATTATTTTCTAAAAATTTTTCCATTATAAATGGTCTTCGTGGCCAAAATATCCAAGGTTTTACATTTAAATTATTTTGCTTCAATATTTGACCTTCTTTATTAATATCTCCATTACCTAATAATATTAAACTAGTATTAAGTAAATCTTGATTAAACCATTCTTGTGTTGGTCTATCATATAATAATATATGGTTTCCTAACATACAATGCCCGCTATCTATTAATTCAATATTTACAGTACTATTATTTTTTTTATATAACATTGCTAATTCTCTAAAACTATCATTTTTGTGATTCCAAATACCTTGTTGTGGTTGTTTTGGTATTTTAATAGTCCAATTTTTATTTATAATTCTATCAATAATTAATAATTCTTTATAACGTTTTAATTTTCTCAACGCATTAATAAATATATTATTAATTTGAATAAAACGTTGATCGTGAAAATGTGTATGTAAAAATACTAATGGTTTGTTATCAATATTAATTACATTATTATTAATATTTATAGAATTAACTACTTCTTGAGGATTATTTGCTAATATTATTCTCCAAGGCATAAAATTAATTTCTTTATCAAATTCTTGAAAACTATATTTTTTTGCTAAGTCTTCAATCGATGCTTGATCATGATAACGTGAAGTTTTTGTAAATTCTATCCAATCATGTGGAACATTTTTATTTTTTGTCCACAAACATCCTCCATTATAATATCCAACTTCATCTGTATTACTTTTTTTAACATAATGTGGTGATAATCCTAACTCTTTTGTTTTATCTATAATACTAATTGGATTAAAAAACAATATATCACTATCTAAAAACATTGTATCTTTTTCGTTTTCTAACGTATATTTAATAACATTAGCTTTTTGCATCTGAAATTCATCCCATATGTTTTCTTGAACCATTATGCTTCTATTTTTATTACTATATTTATCTAATGTTGTCTTTAAAAATAATTGTAATTGAATTTTTGGAATAAAATTTTTAATTAAATTATATGTATCAGTGTCTACTAATCCATAAACTTTTGAATTATTATGATGTATTGATAAACTTAATAACATTCCTATTAATTCATGACTACAATTAAATGTTGAAATAAAGCAAAAACTATCTGGTTGACTCATGATTTATATTAATCTTTCAAAAGTTATATTTAAATTTTTATTCTCTAGTATTTTATAATTATTTATCTGTAATCGAGTTACTAATTTTTGTGTTAATTTATTGGGATCTTTATTTTTTAATAATAAATCAAATTCTACACATAAATATTTTGGATATATTTCATCATCCAACATTTGATTTAAAACATCAATTTCAGAACCTTCTATATCCAATTTTAATAAATCTATTTTATTATGGTTATATATTTTCATAATATTTTTTATAGAATCAACTTCTACTTCATCATATTCATTAGAAAACATATTTTCTACAAGTGATTGAGAAACATAATCTGGATTATTTTGTTTATAAAATCTTAATTTGGTTTTTTCTTTATATAAACCTTTATTTATATAAGTATAATTATCAAAATCAGGATCTAAATCTATTATATTATATAAATAATCTGGTTGAATATTACCAGAAAAATTATTTATTTTAGTATTATAAAATTCTTTCACTTCTTCATAATGTTTTATTGCCCTTTCTGTTGGATCTATTAAAAATATTTTGCAATTATATTTATCTTCTAGTTTTAAATTAAAAGACATATCTTCTCCTACACCACCTGAATAAATAATACTATTATTATCTAATCTTGCATCTTTAGGTATTGACCAACCACCATAATTAGTTCCCAATGATTCCATATTTAAATATATTAATAATATTTATTATATTTAAATAATTTGAATTATTAATTATTAATTATTAATTATTTATGTATTTTTCTAATATTTTTTTATGATAATTTGCTAATTGTTGTGTTTCATTTCTTAATTTATTTACATTCATTGCAAATGTCCTTTGATTTGAACCACTAAAATTTTTTAAATTATGAATATCATATCTTGGTTGTCCACCTTCATTTATTGCTATGTGATTTTTTAATGGATATAAATATTTTGGATGATAAACCATGCAATACCAATCATCGCAGCACCAGTTTTTTATTTCTTTTGGAAAAAACCAACCAAATATTTCCATATGTTTACGTGAAACAAATGCTTGAGTTAAAATTCTATTATTATTATTTATTGGTCCTGCTAACCCTATATCATTATTTTCCTTTAATTTTTTTATACAATCATTTATCCAGCCTTCCGTTTTAAATACCATATCATCACCGCACTGATAAAAATAAGTACATTCTTTATTATATGCTTCTTCAAATAATTTATTCCACATTAATGTAACATAACCTTTTTCTATATTTTCCATAGTTACAAATATAAATTCTATATTAGGAAATGCTTGTGAAAATCGTGTTATATTTTTTTGTTCTTCATTATTATCAAATATTCTATCGCCTTTATCAATACCTACATAAAATAAATAATTATGTTCTTTATTTTGTGTTAAAAGAAAACTTTTTAAAGTCATATTAAATAAATAACTATCTTTTATATTCGACCATGAATCTCTATTTTTAGATGTTGCTAAAATTAATAATGCTATTTTTTCTTGACAAGACATTAATAATTAAACAAATATTATATTTAAATATTAATTTATATTATAAATGAATAATTCTGAAAAAAATGAAAAAAAAGATGATTCAGTAAATATAGATATTAATGAAAATGTTCCATTAACTAATGCAGAATGGAGTTCTCAATATGAACAAATTTTAGTTGAATGGGCTGATAAAGCTATTTGTTATAGATGGCTTCATTCTACTTCTCAAATTAATTATGCATTTAAAAATAGATGGTTTACTATACCCGTTATTATAATGAGTACATTAACTGGAACTGCCAATTTTGCACAAGAAAGAATACCAGAAGAATATGTAGCATATTATAGTGTTGCGGTTGGTAGTATTAATATATTAGCAGGTATTATTACTACAATACAACAATTCTTAAAAATAAGCGAATTAAATGAAGCACATCGTGCCAGTTCTATTAGTTGGGATAAATTTTATAGAAATATTAAATTAGAACTTGGAAAATCCAGAATTGAAAGAACTCCTGTTTATCAAATGTTAAAATTATCAAAAGAAGAATTTGATAGATTAATGGAAACTAGTCCACCAATTGAAGCTAAAATAATTAAAACATTTAAAAATACATTTTCAGGAGGCAAAATTAAAGATTTAAATAATCCTACAGAAAAGCAAAAGAAATTTTTAGAAATAATTAAACCTGAAATTTGTGATAATATTGAAACTACGAAAAATTTTGTATATACTGAAAATTTAGAAGATATAAAAAAAAGAAAAACTGTTACATTTATTAAAGATGTTATAGATAATAATGATATTCAAAAAAAAACAAGTGTTGTAAATAATTTTATAAATAATTTTAATAGAGAATTTAAAAGACAACCAACATCTATAGAAATTTTTGATAATTTAAAAGAAAATATATCACATAATATTATAAATGAAGTAATTAATGAAACTAAATAAAACTTTTTAATCTTTTTTCAATTCATTTAATTTTTCCATAAACATATTTTTATGTTTATTATCTAAAATTAAATAAAATAATATTAATGCTATAAACCAACCTATTATTGGTAAAATATATATCATATTTATACCAAAAAATGTACCAATTAATGTTCCAGTTCCATATAGTAAAAATATAGCAGATATACTTATTACCACTTTATTCATATTATATTAATAATATATTAATAATATATTAATAATATATTTAATTATTATTTATTTTCTTTAATTATTAAAGAAGAATTCTCTTTTGTACTTCTATTTTCTAATATAAATTGTGTAACATCACTGCTATCTATTTCTGGATTTTTTTTAAAATAATCTTCTAAAATTTTATGTAAATATTCTTTATTAATCGGATTTTTTGTCTTTGTTTTTCTATATACTAATTTACCATTATTTATTGTAAATTCATCTATACTATTATTTTCCATTATATTTATTAAACTTGACTCTAAATTTTTTTTTTCATTTCTTATTTCTTTTAATTCTTTTTGTAGAGAATTCAATTTAGTATTTAATGATAACCAATCTTTAATTGAATTAACTAATATGTTTTTAGTATCATTGCTCATATTATTAAAATAATATAATACTTAATTTATATATTATTTTAATAATTATTTATTATTAATTATTAATTATTAATTTCTTCTTTGCAATATGCCAAGCAAACTTCTTGTAAATGTGCTACATCATTATCTTTAGTTTTTTTATCTATATATAATCTCTCTATCAAATCTTTTTTATTTCCAATTAATTTTAAGTTATTTTTTCTTAATTCTTCTTTTAATTCTTTAATATTCTTTTTTTTATAATTTTCATAAAATGTTTTATCTATATTATTTAATATATCTTCATTAATTTTACTATATATTAAATGTTTATTACATAAAAAACCATTTTTTGTTTTACATGCAGAATTTATACATTTAATATTATTTTTTATATAACTACATTCATTTATTTTCATGCAATATTTTTCTGGAAAATTTACTCCACTTATTAAATTTGTATCATAATATTTATAATATGGAATTAAATTAGATGTTATTTTTCTACAATATGGACATTTTATTTCATTAATTTTTAAATTTTTATTATCTAATATTTTTTTCTTCTTTTGATATAATAATTCATAATATAAAGGCATATAATTAAATTTATGACCACATTCCAACTTAATACAATTATCTTCTAAAATCATATTACTTATTAAACATAAATTATTAGAATCGCACTTATTGATTATATCATTATTTAAATAATAATTAAATAATTCTTTATTATTCATAATTAAATTAAAAGTAATATATATTTATATCAATATAAATATATATTATAATTATGTCATTTGATAATAAAACATGGGGAAATAATATATGGTTTTTATTTCATACTATTGCACATAAAATTAAAGATTCTAGTTATATTGATATAAAAGAAGATATTATTTTTATAGTGAAAAATATATGTTCTAATTTACCTTGTCCTGAATGCAGTAAAGATGCAACTGAAAAATTAAATAGAGTAAATTTTAATTCAATAAATTCCAAACAAGAATTTAAAGTATTATTATTTAATTTTCATAATTCAGTTAATAAAAAACTAAATAAACCATTATTTGAATTAAAAGATTTAGATGAAAAATATGAAAAAGCAAATATACAGATATTATATCATAATTTTACTATAATTTATTCTCAAAATTCAAATGTACCTCAGTTAATGAGTGCATCTTTTCATAGACAACATATTTTACCTGTAATTAAACAAAAATTAGAAAAAATATTACATGTTATGGAATAAATTTTTATAAGATATTATTTTATTTTTAAAAAATAATATATTTAAATTAAATTTTAAAATTTATGCCATTTTTATCGGGGTCTAACCAATATGCATATCTATTATCTTTTGCCTCTGTTACATCACCATATCCACCTGGTTGTGGTATAATATTTACATTATATGTTTTTACTATAAAGTCTGGATCAGCATTATATTCTTCTGGATTTTTAGCACAATAAGTTAATCCCCATCCTGCATCTTTTACACTTGTAATATCTGCACTTGTTTTATTTGCAAAAGTATTATTAGGATTTGAATCCATGTTTTCATATAATAATCCTAATTCAATTTTATAAGTATTACTAACAGATCCCATAGCGTTTGTTGATGATATATCTACACAAGGTGCACATCCTATTTTATTTGCTAATACATCACATACTGACATATCTGCTGCTCCAGGAATTAAATAATAATTTGTATTAGTACCAGTAGTTGTAGTTAAGTTTAATACATCTAAATATGGATTTCCCATATAGCTTGGAATTTCGGTATTATTTGAATGATCTTGCCAAATGGTTTTGCCAGTATTACCTGATATAAGATCTCTAATAACATCTGTTATAGTATCGGTAGCACTGCAATCTACTATATATTGAAAATGCTCTTTTTGATCATCAAATGTATTATGACCAGTTAAATGCCAAAATGCCTCATAACTTGCTTCTTCAATGACATTTCCACATTTTAATAAATTACTAATATGATTTGCATTAGCTTTTCCAGTTTCACCTTTTGTTGGCATAGTTAAATAATAATAATAACCACCACTTAAATCTGTATTAAGTGTATGAATACGATTCATACTAAAAGTTGTTGGAGGATTAATAATAGAAGAAGTAGCAGTACTCTCAGTTTCAAATTGTATTTCTCTGGACACATAATTTCCTTCTTTATCTCTATCACCTCTTACATATTTTCTACATCTAAATTTTGTTGGTCCTGGTTTACTACATTGTGTATTATCACTAATTACTTCATTAAAATATGCAATTTCTTTATAACCACTACTTACAATTAAATTATAATATAATACTCCTAAAATTATACCTACAATAAAACCAAGAACTATTCCACCTGCTTGACTGCATTTATCCATATATTCAACTACTCCATTAGAACAAATAAAAATTAATGAAAATATTATTACTGGAAAATTTATATTACTATGTGTAATCATAGGAAATATTAAATAAGAACATATAAATGCTAATACTGTTGTACTTAAAGATGGTGAATCAAAAACTGATTCATTTTCTTTATATGTAAAAGGAAATGGTAATATATTACAAAACGGCGATGCATTAACACTTTGTTTTGATTTTATAATATTTTTTAATAAATAATTAATAAATGTAACAATAACTATACCAATTAAAAGCACTAAACCTTGTAATATTTTATTACTTAATATTGAAAATAATATAATAGTTAATGATAATAAAAAAGGTGACATAAATGAAATTATTTTTACAATATTTGTTAAAGTAAATGTAATAGGATACATAGTATATTATATTTTATTAATATAATAAAATATAATATTAATTAAAATTATACTACCTATTTTTAAATTATTGTTATATTAACATTAAATCTATAACTTCATATATATTATTTACTTTATAGAAATTACAATCTTTTAATAATGTTAAATGTTTTTCATATAATAAATTAAAATCTTTCAAATTTTCTTCTGGATAAATAAAATTTGTTATTCCTGATTTTAATCCTCCTAAAACCTTTAATTCTAATCCACCTATTGCTGTTATATTACCACGCAAACATATTTCACCTGTAATTGCAAAATCGTTTTTTATTTTTTTTTTAGTTAATAAACTATAAATTACCAAAGTAATTGCTGCACCCGCAGATGGACCATCTTTTGGAGTAGCACCCTCAGGTACATGAATATGTATTCCTTGATTTTTTGTTTTTTCAAATTCATTTATTAAAGATTCTTTTAACTTATTATTTATTAAACTTAATGCTAAAGTTTTTGATACTGCCATACTTTCTTTCATTACATCACCTTGCATACCAGTTAATTTTAAATCTAAAAATGTATTTGTTAAAAAAAAAGATGATTCAATATTTAACATTCCACCTTGACCATATGCGTTTGCCCATAATCCATTAACTAATCCAATATTGGGTTCTTTTGCTATTTGTAAAATTTTAATTTTATGTTTATCTTTTAAAATATTTTCAATTAATTTAATAGATACATTTACTGGTATATTTAAATTATTATTTTTTAATAAATCTAAATTAATACTGGATATTATTTCAAATAATAATTCTTTTAATTTTCTTACACCTGGTTCATTTGTATAATATTCTATTAAATATTTAATTATATTTTCATCAAAATGTATTATATTTTCAATACCAAAATTTTTATATAATTCAGGTAATAAATATTTTGTTGAAATTATTAATTTATCTTCCAAATATAAATTATCAAATTTAATACGATGTATTCTATCTAATAATATTCTATCTATTAAATCAACATCATTATATGAAAATATAAATAAAACTTTTGATAAATCTAAATCAATATTACTAAAATATTTATCTTGAAAACTATTATTTTGAGTACTATCAATTAAATGTGTTAAAATTCCTATTATTTCTCTTCCATGTTCTGTTCTACTTACTTTATCTAATTCATCTATAAATATAATTGGATTCATACATTTATGTTCAATTATAATATCTACTATTTTACCCCATGTTGATCCCACATAAGTATAATTATGCCCATCCAATATACTTCCATTAGATGACCCTCCTAAAGCAATAAAAGAAAATGGTCTAGAATCACCATTTATATCCTTTAAACAATTTGCTATTCCTTTTTTCGCCAATGATGTTTTACCTATACCAGGTGCACCTTCAAAACCAAAACAATAACCTGTTTTTTCTCCATTTATCCATTGTCCAAGTAATCTTTCTATTTGAATTTTAGCATTTTTATGTCCATGAATAGCATCTTCTAATATATTGTTAAAAGATCCTATATAGTTAACTATTTCACTATTTTTTGAATTAATTTTTAATATATATTTTTCTAATTTAAGTATATTATTTGTTATATTTTTTTTATCAAGGGATTCAAATAACGTTACTAATTCTTTTAATAAATCTATATTTTCTTTGTTATTTATTAAAAAAATATTTATATCTTTTTTTAAATCATTAAGATTACCTTTATTAGATAATTCATTTAAATTATATTTTTTATTTATTATATTAATAGAATCTATAATATATATTAGTGATTTTTTTTTATTATTTACATTATTTATTATGGAATTAAATATATTAAAATAAATTAACTTATTTTTTTCATCAATATTTTTTGTTAAGTTTATAATTTCCAATGAATTGTATTTTTTATCAATAATTAATTTTTTAAAATAATTTACAAATTCTTTTATTTCATTGCAATTAATATTATCTAATTTTATAAAAGATAACAATTCTTTAATGTTATTAAAAATATTTAATATATCATTGGTTTTTTTTAATATATATTCTTCTTTATAAATTCCAAAAGGAATTTTCAATAACCCATCTAAATATTGTCTGGCTTTTGATCCTGAATCCTCTGATTTTGATTTTATTTCTTTTAATTTTTGCATAGCTTTTTCTTTAATATTATCATTTGCTTTCATTAAACATATTTGCTGCTCTAAAGGAATTTTATTATTATCTATATTTGATAATTTATTAGTATATTCTATAGTTTGATACATTGCATTTTTAAAAATTTTTTTACAAAACAATGGTAAACTTTCATAAATTATTTTTTGACTATCTGAATCATAACTACTAGTATTATCACAAGATAATAAATCATACAATAAATAAGATATATATTGAAATTCTTGTTTTTTCGTATTAATTAATAATTGTATTAATAAGCTACGTTTTCCAAATAAATCATTGCCTATAAAATCTTGAACTATTGAATTTATTGGTTTTTGTTCATTATTTAAATTTTGACTCATAGTGTAAGTATATTTATTTATTAATTCAAAATTATTATATATTAAATAATCTTTTAAATTTATTATATTTATATAATTATTCCAGCATTCTTCGTCAAAAACATCATTATTTTTAAAATTATTATTATTTAAATAAATTAATAAATCATTATATTTATTAATTAAAAAGGGATATTTAATATTATTAATTAATATATTATCACATAAACAATTTATAGTTAATGTTCTTTTATTATCGTAATCATGTAATACTATTTTTATACCATTAACTCTTAAACTAAATAATGTAGTTGTTCGCATCAGATCAAAAGATTCAAACATATCAGAATCTTCTAATATTGTTTTATCATCTATTATTTTATTTTTCTGAATTTCTTTTGGAATATTTTTATTTTTTTTATTATTCCAATTTATTATTTTATAACTAATTGGATGGACATATTTTTTTAACAATTCAAAAATATTCTCATATTTTTTATTATTTATTATATAAGTTTCTATAAAATTATGACTCAAACAAACTTTTATTAAAAACTCAAAATTATAAATGCCATAATTTTTTATAGTACTTGATAAACTATTATTTATATATTGTAAATCATTTAATATATTGTCTTCTGATATTGTTGATATTAAATTTATTATTTTTTCCAACGAATCTATACAAATATTATAATCTGTTGTAGTTATTATATTAACTAATTTATATTTATCAATAGCTTGATATATATTTTCAATAACTAAATTATAAAATTTTATTTTATTATCATAATTATTATTCATAATAAACTATATATATATAATCATTAAATATATTTTAACTATTTATATAATATATAAAAATTGATTATTTTTATATATTATATAAATAGTTAAAATATAATATGGGTATACCTTATTATTTTAGCTATTTGATACAAAATCATAAAAATATTATAAATAAGTTAGAAAATGTTAAAAATATACATAATTTATTTTTAGATAGTAATTCCATAATTTATGATTCTATTAATTTTAATAATTTTGAAAATAAAAGTCAATTTGAAAATCATATAATACAAAATACAATTGCTAAAATTGAAAATATTATAAAAATAATTAATCCACAAAATAATATATTTATAGCATTTGATGGTGTTCCACCACTAGCAAAATTAAATCAACAAAAAAATCGAAGATATAAATCTAGTTATCAAAATATGTTATTAAAAAAAAATATTAATTGGGATACTTCTTCTGTTACGCCTGGAACTAATTTTATGAAAAAATTAGACTTATTAATATATAATCATTTTAAAAATAAATATAATAATATTAATACTATAATATCTTGTTCTGATATTCCAGGTGAAGGAGAACATAAATTATTTGATTACTTAAGAAATAATGAAAATAATGAAAAAAATACTATTATTTATGGTATGGATGCTGATTTAATTATGTTATGTTTAAATCATTTAAAATTATGTAAAACTATTTATTTATATAGGGAAACTCCTAATTTTATTAAATCATTAAATACTGAATTAAATCCGGAAGAAAATTATTTAATAAATATTAACTTATTAGGAAATGAAATTTATAAAACAATTACTAATAATAGTAATATTAATAATGAAAATTATTATCACAAAATAGAAGATTATATTTTTATATGTTTCTTGTTAGGAAATGATTTTTTACCACATTTTCCAGCATTAAATATTAGATTGACTGGATTTACTATATTATTAGAATTATATAAACAATTATTTAATGATTCTAATTACATTACTTATAATAAAAAAATTAATTATAAAAATTTGAAATTATATATTAAAAAATTAGCAGAAAATGAAGATAACTTTATTAAAGAAATTTATAGTTTAAGAGAAAAAAAATCAAAAAAATTTTATCCAGAAAATAATGACGAAGAAAAAGAAAGAAAATTTATTGAAACACCTAGTTGGGAAAGAAATATAGAAAAATATATTAATCCTTACGAAAAAGAATGGGAATTTAGATATTATAATTCTTTATTTGATGTAAATATTGATAATGATAAAGATTTTATTTCAAAACTATCTCATAATTATATACAAACATTATTATGGACATATAATTATTATAATTCAAAATGTAATAATTGGACACATAGTTATAATTATAATTATCCACCATTATTAATACATTTATATAAAGCTATTCCATATTTTGAAAGTGAAATAATTTTAGAAGAAAATAAAAATATTATACATCCTCAATTATTATTAGCATACGTATTGCCAAAAAAATCTTTAGATTTATTAGAAGATAATATTAAAAATTATTTATTAAAAAAATATTATAACTATTATAATGAAGATTATGCTTTCCATTATGCATTTTGCAAATATTTTTGGGAAGCACATGTTATTTTTCCACATCTAAATTTTGAAGAATTTTCAAAAAATATAAATAATTTAATTTCCTAATTTGGTAATTATGGGGGGATACGCCATCTACTCGGGGATTTTTGACCTTTTTTTTTTGTTACCATTTTTCATAACACTAAAAAATAGGTAAAAAACATGGTTTGTTTTTTTTAAAAAAAGATTTATCAAATTTTTTGAAATTGGACATAAAATAAATGTCCATTTTTAAAATATGTGTCAAAAGTTTAAAAAGTAAAATTTTCAAACACATTTTTTGATATTTTATATTTACCAACCCTTAAAGATTTAATTTTTTTATATTTTTTAAAAAATATTTTGTTACCATAATTATTTTTTAAAAAATAAAAATATTTAGAGAATTTTTATGTATCATTATTATAGAAAAATGGTATATGAAAATTCTCAAAAATTCTCAACGAAATTTTATTGTGAAAAATGTGACTATTATGCAAATAGAAAAAGTGACTTAAATAAACACTTTAACAGCAAAAAACACAATGATACACTAAAATTCTCAAATGATACACCAAAATTCTCAATTAATTGCGAATGTGGAAAAGTTTATAAATTTCATTCAGGCTTTTATCGTCATAAAAAAATATGCAAATATGTATCAAGTAACTGCATAATTTCACTTGATAATTCTAATAATAATAACAATAGTAGTAATATAAATAATATTAATCAAGATGAAAATACATCATATTTGAAAGATGATGAATATAAAAGTATGTTTTTAAAATTATTAGATGAAAATAAAGAATTTAAAAATATGTTAATAAAACAACAAAACCAAATAGGTGAGTTAATACCAAAAGTAGGAAATAATAATGTTAATAATGTTAATAATGTAAATCAAAAGTTCAATGTAAATATATTTTTAAATACTCATTGTAAAGATGCATTAAATATTGATGAATTTGTTAAAAATATAGATATTAATTTAGATGATTTAGATTATACCAAAAATAATGGTTTAGCCGAAGGAATAAGTAATGCTATTATACAAAACATGAGTAAATTAAGTTTATATGAACGACCATTACATTGTACTGATGTAAAAAGAGAAACATTATATATAAAAAATCAAGATGCATGGGAAAAGGATGATTATAAAATTAAGATTAAGAAAGCAATAAAAGATGTATCTGATAAACAATTTAAAAGTATAAAAAAATGGACAAATACTAATCCAGATTTTCAAGATGATACTAATAAACAAGAATATTTTGCAAAAGTTTTATCGGTATTAGGTAAAGATAATAAAGAAGTAGATACTAAAGTAATCAAAAAAATATGTAATAATTATAATTTGAAAAATTTAATAAAAGATTGAATAATTTAATAGTATCAAATAAAAAATAATTACATATATTTATTAATTTAATAAGTATATATTATTATAAAATAATTTATATAATTATTATAAATTATTTTATGGAAGCAGTTGATTTAAATATAGACAATTACGATTATGAAGATATATTAAATTTGTTTTGTTTAAACCATGATTTTGGAGAGAATGGTTTAAAAAATGCTAAAAAAATAGTATTAGCAACACATCCAGATAAATCAGGTTTAAATAAAGAATATTTTTTATTTTTTAGTAAAGCTTTTAAAATTTTGAATTTTGTATATACTTTTAGAGAGAAAGGTAATAATTCTGAAAAAAAAAATATAGAATATGAAAACACAGATTATATATTAAATAATGATGAAAATAATAAAGAAATAATAAATCAACTTAAAGAAAAAAAGATTTTAAATCCTCAGAATTTTAATAAATGGTTTAATGAATTATTTGAAAAGGTTAAAATTAATAATGAATACGAATCTAATGGATATGGAGAATGGTTACAAGATTATGAAGAAAATACAAATAGCACAAAAAAAAGTGTTTCACAAATGCATGAAGAAATTAATATAAAAAAAGAAGAATTAAGATCAAAGCAATTATCTAAATATAATAAAATTAATGAATTTAATAATAATGAATATTGTGATTTAACAAATTCAACAGTAGATAATTATTCATCAGGAATGTTTAGTAAATTGCAATTTGAAGATTTAAAAAAAGCACATACAGAAAGTGTTGTTCCTATTTGTGAAAAAGATTATAAAGATAAATATAATAATAATATTAATAATATTAAATTTCAAAGAAATCAACAAAATATTACACCATTAACTATTAAAGATTCAAATGATTATTTAAATTCTGAAGATTTTAATAATAATTATATTAGTTCTCAGCGGGCATTTAAATTGGCAAAACAAGAAGAAGAAATTGAAAAAAAAAATAATATATGGTGGTCAAATTTAAAAACACTTAAATAAATATATTAATTTATATTATATATAATATATAATATGAATTATAATAATTTAGTAATAAGTATATTAGTATTGCTTGCAGCAGGATATATATATAATCAATTTAAAATTAATCAAGATAAAGATGATAATTTAGAAGAACTTAATATTATAAAAAAATATTTATTAAATGAAAATAGTGATATAAATATTAATAAAATAAATAATAAACCGATATTATGGATACATATAGATTATAATATTAATTCTAGAAAATGGGAATCATTTGGTTCTAGAAATAATAATAATTTAAATCAAGATTACTTATACTTAACAATTCGTTCTATTATAAAACAATGTTCTAATTATTTTAATATAATATTAATAAATGATGATTCATTTAAGTTATTATTAGAAAATTGGAATATTGATTTAAATAGTCTTTCTGATCCACAAAAAACATATTTTAGAAAATTAGGTTTAATGAAAATTTTATATAATTACGGAGGTTTATTAATTGAACCATCTTTTATTATGCTAAAATCACTTGATAAGATATATAAAAAAGTTTTAAATACAAAGAAAATGTGTGTTGGTGAATTTTCTAATAATTCTTCAAATAGTCATAATATAAAAACTATGCCATCTACTAATTTTATTGGTTGTATTAAACATTGTGAAAAAATGAAAGAATTTAATAATTATTTAGAAATTCTTTTTAGTAAAGATTACACTGATGAAATAAATATAGAAGATAAAATTAATAAATGGTTACTCAATGAAACACAAAACAATAATATTAATTATATTGATGGAAAATATATAGGCACTAAAGATAATAAAAATAATATTTTTCAATTAGATGTTTTATTAGGAACAAGTAAATTAGATTTAAATGAAAAAGCTTATTGTCTATATATACCTAGAAATGAAATATTAAAAAGAAATAATTATAGTTATTATGCTTATTTAAATAATAAAGAAGTTTTAGAGGCAAATCTGAATATAAGTAAATATTTATTATTAGCATTATAATATTTTTTTTAATGCTTCTTGTGTTTCTTTACTTATTTTTTCAGGATAATTTACATTAAATGTTATTATTAAATTACCATTATAATTATTTCTTAAAAATCCTATATTTTCAATAATTTTTTTACTATTATTATGTATAATATTTTCTTTATTTACAATTTTATATATTTTATTATTTAAATATTTAAAATTATATTCAAAACCAATTAAAGATTCTTTAAAACTTATATTTTTATTATAATAAATATCCAATCCTTTACGACTATATAATTTATGATTTAATAAAAATGTATATATTTTTACATTACTTTTAAAATTCTCATATATATTTCCTTTATTTTCTATAATTATAATTTCATCATTATCAATACCTTTTGGTATCTCAACATATAATGTTTCCTTTTCTTGTTTTAATAAATTATTATATATTATACTTCGTTCAATTATAATTGGTATATTTGAACCATTATATGCTTGTTCAAAAGTTATTTCCATAGTTATAACTATATCTTCTTTAAATTTATTATAATTATTATTTTGATTATTATTTTGATTATTATTTTGATTATTATTTTGATTATATAAAACTATTTCATTGTTTGGTTTGTTATTAATATTAGAAATTATATAATTGTAAGCATGTGTTATTTTATCATAATATTGCTTATTATTAATATTTTTGTCTGGATGATATTTTAAACTTAGTTTTCTATATGCTTTTTTTATTATATCACTGTTATTAGTCTCATTTATTTCTAATAAATCATAATATGTACTATTATTTAACATATAATAATAATATATAAACTTAAATATTTTATATATTATTATTTATTACGTAAAAATTAATGTCTCAACAGTTTATAAATAAATATAAACCAAAAGAATTTGATGATATACATTTAGATAAATATTCAATTGATATTATAAATATATATTTAAAAAACAATAAAATAAATTTTATTATTCAAGGAAATATATGTTCAGGTAAAACAAGTTTAATTAATATTTTAATAAATAAATATTATGATAATAGTAATAATAGTAATAATAGTAATAATAATCCAAATATATTATATATTAATTTATTAAAAGATTATGGAATAAATTATTATAGAAATGAAATAAAAAATTTTTGTAATATAAATAATTTTATAAACAATAATACTAAAAAAAAAATGATAGTAATAGATGATATAGATTCAATTAATGATAATTGTCAACAAATTATTATTTCACTTATAAATAAATATAATAACATAAATTTTTTATTTTCATTTTTTGATTATAATAAAATTAATGAAAATTTTTTAAAAATACTTGAACCTTTATACATTAAACCTATAACAAATAATTTTATAAAAAAAATTTTAAAAAATATAATATTAACAGAAAATTTAATTATTTCAGATAATAATATTGAAGAAATAATTAAATTATCTAATTATTGTATTCCTCAAACTATAAATAATTTAAATAAAATAATATTATATAATAGTGATATAAGTAAAATTAAAAATATAGAAAATATTATATCAAATATTACTATAGAATATTTTGATTTATATATTACTTATTGTAAAAATAAAAATTATAAAGAATCATTTGAACATATTTTAAAATTTGTTGATAATGGATATTCAGTTATAGATATTATTGAAGATTTTTTTTTTTATATTAAAAATTATTCTAATTTAGATGATAAATTTAAATTTGAAATTATTAAAGTAATATGTTCTTGTATTAATATTATAAATAATATTAATGAAGAAAATATAGAATTAATATTTTTAACTAATAACATTATTAGTATATTACATTCTATATAATATTTTTATATATATACATGGTTAATATATTAAATGATATATCTAACAATATTTTATATGATTTTTTAGATATATATTGTATTAAAGAAGATAATTATTATATATTAAATAAATCAATATTTAAACAATATGAATATAATAATGTTATTACAGATTTTTTTACTATTTTAAAAAAATATTATTATGACAAAAGTTTATATTATTTAAATAGAGAAATAAATTATAATAATTTAATTACTATTATTAGACAAATATGTAAAAAAAATAAAATACAATATTTAAAAAAAATTAAATATGATAAAAGTAATTATAATATTGTTTACTATTTTAAAATATTATAATATATATTATATATTTTATTAATATTTATTAAAATTATTATTTAATATTTAAAATTTAAAATATATAATATATTATATATTTTAATGGACGATAATAGTATTATTTATACATATGATTATAGTGATTTTTCTTTTAA
>TARA_Y100000385_G_scaffold260974_1_pt1 | contig 29558 bp, 31 predicted proteins | sample TARA_Y100000385 | Tara Oceans TARA_Y100000385 (sample SAMEA2620980) | marine metagenome | biome: marine biome (ENVO:00000447); feature: surface water layer (ENVO:00002042); material: "saline water (ENVO:00002010), including plankton (ENVO:xxxxxxxx)" | depth 5 m
AGACTCAATACGCGACCTTGGTAATGACCACTAAGCATTCTGGGCTGTAATATTTTTTGGTAGGTCTCTCTAGTAAGCGCTTTTAAAAGTGTGGGTTCATCTTCTGAGTGCCTTACCACATAATCATCCAATTTTTCTGATATAAAATTCATTTAGGATATGATTTTAGTAATCAGTTTTTCTGCTTTTGCTTTGTCATTTCCAAACAACCAACGCAAGGTGTTGTCTTTCCAAATTTCATCATATTGGGTTTGAGTGATTAGCTTTCGATCAATCGCAAGATCAAGTAATTTACCTGGATAAGAAGATTGGGCCTCACTTTCCATTTCTCCAAGCGGGTAGGGGTCATCTAAACCCATAATAATTTGACTGCTACCTTGTCGCTTTAGCATTAAATCTAAAGAGTCGGTATCGTGAACTAAGGTATCAAAGTAAATATTTTCATGCCCTACAGCCTTTCTAGGATGTGTTTTACCTTCAAATAAATCCGGTCGCCCATCAAATCCTTGAATACGCCTTCCAAGATTCATTTGTGCCATCTGACCTCCATGGGCAAAACAAGTTCGAATATTAGGATAGCGTTCTTGCATGCCATTTAATGTGTAAAAGTGGTACGCATCTCCACACTGTGCCAACATCCAAATTAAATGAAATCGCCAAGAAGTGTTTTCTAACTTAATCATCTTCTCCCCGTCGTAAGGGTGAACTTCAATGGCGAGGTTATAGTCATTCGCCAATTCAAAAATTGGATCATTTTCCTTATCAAAAACACTTCTCCATTGTCCAATGCTGTCCATGAAGTGAGTGGGTAAGCACAATACTTTTAAATCTAATTCTTCTACACAGCGTTCAATTTCCCATAAAGCCCCCTGAATAAATCCAGGGTGAACCACAAAACCGCAGGTAAATTTAGCAGCATTTTCAAGTTGTATTTTGGCATTGTAATCATTTTGAAAGCGCAATGCTTTTTTCATTTCTTCAAGACGTAAGCCGTTGCCGTAAAGTTGAGATAAATTTAAAACAACAGCATGATCAATTTTATTTTCATCCATCCATTCCAATTTTTCATCTAAAAAAAAACTGGAGTGTGTTACGGGTCGACTCCAGCCTTTTTGAAGCATATGCTTACGCTCATCATCTACCCAAAATATCTCTTTATCTTTCATGAATTGTGGAATTTCTTCCGGATATGGCAGTAAATGGGAGTGTCCGTTAATTCGAAGTTTAGGATTCATAATACAGCTTTAAATTGTGTGAGGTGCTTTCATTATCGTGCCACATTTGGAACACGTACATTTTTCTTTGCTGGAGTAATATTGATCAAATATGATTGGCATATCTGTCTCTATATTACTGAGAACAAAGGGCGCTCTGAAAAGCTGGTGATTGCAGTTTTCACAGTACCATTCCAAAGCATCTTCCATGCCTTCACTGCGCGGATACTCAATAACAATACCAACGGTATTCGCCCCGCGTTGCGGCGAGTGTGGTACTTTGGAAGGTAATAAATAAATATCCCCTTCCTTTATGTGGATGTCTTTGGCAACTCCCTTGTCTATTATTTTTAGTACAATATCCCCTTCTAACTGATAGAAGAATTCAGGCGTTTCATTGTAGTGGTAATCCTTTCGGTTGTTAGGACCACCAACAACCATAACAATAAATTCACCATCCTTCCAAATACATTTATTTCCAACAGGCGGTTTTAGTAATGCTCTGTTTTCTTCAATCCATGCCTTAATATTTAAGGGTGATACGAGTTTGCTCATGCTGTTTATATTAAGATTAATAGTATAAAGTTACAAAGATTTTGTTCGTCCGCCGTCCACAGGAATATTTATTCCATTTATATAGCTGGCAGCAGCACTTGCTAAAAAAACAACAGCATTGGCTGTTTCCTCAGGCTTTGCAAATCGTTTTGCAGGGGTATAGGTCTTCATGAGCGCCGCCATTTTCTCTACAGTTGTTTTGGCTTGATCTGCTTTGACTTTAATGATTTCATTTAAACGCTCTGTTTCTGTGAACCCAGGCAATACATTATTGACGGTAATCCCAAAACGCCCCAATTCAAAGGAGAGTGTTTTACTCCAATTTCCCACTGCATTTCGAATGGTATTGCTAACGCCTAAGCCCTCAATAGGTTCTTTGACTGAGGTAGATATAATGTTAATGATGCGCCCATAAGAGACTTCTTTCATGAATGGTACTGTAAGTTGTACTAGCAAATGGTTGCACTTTAAATGTTGTGTAAATGCACTTTCAAAGGCTTCTAAAGAAGCGTCAATAATTGGGCCACTTCTTGGGCCACCTGTATTATTTATTAAAATGTGAAATCCATGATTTTTTTCGATGTAGGTTTCCACCTTTAATTTTAAGCCTACTGGATCCATAAAGTCGGCCACAATATAACTGTGTAGAGCGGGATTTTTTAGTGTTTGTATAACCGCTTTTAGTTTGGTTTCATTTCGAGCCACCAAGGTAACGTTTACGCCTTCTGAGGCCAAGGCAATTGCTGCCGCTTTTCCAATGCCTTGGGTGCTTCCGCAAACCAGGGCATTTTTATGTTTTAGTTTTAAATTCATTTTTTTTAGTATTCATAATTAATACATATGTTTTTTGTGTCTGTAAAAAACCGCAGTACTTCAAAGCCGCCTTCACGGCCTACACCTGAAGATTTAACCCCACCAAAAGGAGTGCGTAAATCCCGTTGCATCCAGCTATTTATCCAAACAATTCCACAGTCTAATTGTTCTGAGAAAAAAAGACTTCGTTTCAAGTTATTGGTCCAAACGGTAGCCGATAAACCATATTTTACATCATTGGCCATTTCTAACACTTCTGCTTCTGAATTAAAAGGCATTAGGGTCACAACAGGACCAAAAATCTCTTCTTGATTTAATTTACAGCGGTTGGAGTTTACTTGAATAATCGTGGGCATTAAGTAATAGCCATCCTCATAGCCTTTTATAACGACCTTCTTTCCTCCGTATACTAATTTACTTTCGTTTGAGTCTACTCCATTTATAAAGCTAAGTACTTTGTCGTAATGTGCTTTAGAAACCAAGGCACCAACTTCAGTAGATTCATTTGATGGATGGCCAACAATCAGTTGACTAACTCGGGCTATAAAGTCGGTTTTAAATTTTTCAAAAATAGAGGCCTCTACAAAAATTCGACTTCCACACAAACAAATTTGTCCTTGATTGGAAAATGAAGATTTTAGAGTAGTGCTTAGCATTTTTTCGTAATCACAGTCCGCAAAAATGATATTTGGATTTTTTCCGCCCAATTCAAGAGATAATTTTTTAAACATCGGAGCTGCAATTCTTGCGATTGTTTTTCCTGTATCTGTACCCCCTGTAAATGAGATTGCTTTAATGTGAGGGTGTTCAACTATGGCATGCCCTGCAGTAGAGCCTAGTCCATGTACGATATTTAAAACCCCTTTTGGGAGCCCTGCTTCAGAACAAATCTCAGCAAGTAGAAAAGCTGTATAGGGTGTGATTTCACTTGGCTTAGCTATGACGCAATTCCCAGCAGCCAATGCGGGTGCTATTTTCCAGCTAAGTAAATATAAAGGAAGGTTCCAGGGCGCTATACAACCCACGACTCCCAAAGGATGACGTACTGTGTAGTTAATTGTTTTTTGACTTTTTACTTCGTGACTTTCGCTGTAAAATTGTGTAATCGCCTGACTGTAAAATCTAAAGTTAGACGCTGCTCTTGGGATGTCAATTTTTGTTGCCATAGAAATAGGCTTTCCATTGTCTTTGCTTTCTGCGGCGGCAAGGCGGTCTGCGTTTTGCTCTATTAGTTCAGCTATTTTTAATAAAATAGCACTTCTTTTTTCTAGAGGTGATTCAGACCATGTGCCAAATGCTTTTTGTGCTGCCTCATAAGCCAATTGGACATCTTGACTGCTAGAATTAGGCGTTTTTCCATAAATACTACCATCGGCCGGATTGTAATTGTCTAGCCATTCATTTTGAATTGGATCTAGATATTTTCCGTTGATATAGTTTTTAATTTGAATCATAACTGTTTTTTGTAAGCCATTACTTTAATCTCGATTACTAAATCTGGATGTGGAAGTTGATGGACCGCAACCGTGGTGCGAGTAGGGCCTGTTTCAGGACTAAAATATTCACCATATATTTTATTATATCCTGCAAAATCATTCATATTTACTAAAAAAGAAGTAACGTCTACCACATCCTCAAGGCTAGCACCTTCACTTCTTAAGTTCGCGTCTATATTTTGAAGGACCTCACGCGTTTGAGTTTCGATATTTAAGTGTTTAGTACCCATATCATCAATAATATCTACCCCTGCAATACTATTATCTTTTCGTCTGGAACTTGTTCCAGAAACAAAGATAAAATCCCCCACCCGTTTGGTATGGGGATAAGCGCCTCTTGGTGTTACTTTAGTACTCATAGTTTTCTTTTTTAATTAATACTTAAATGTTCTAGTAATCCTATCTTCCATCAATATATTAGTTGTTTCTTCTTGTACTTTTTTAAGCACTTTGTCAAGGTTTTCTTTAAGGCTTATTTTGTTAGCGGCCAACATGCTTAATATAGCCTTATCTTGGGCGCGTCCAATGGTCATTGCTTCGTTATAGCCAATACTTTCTTTAAAGGTAACAAGCGAGTATTTTGAATAATATAATTTTGGAAATTTTGCCTCCAAAGCCATTTCAATTTTTCTTTTTTCTTGAAATATTGGATTGGCAACATGGTCTTTCATTTCATGAAAGTTGTCAATCGCTAAGTCTGCAATGCCATCCGTGTCTATTTTTCTATGGGCTTGAAAGTTTTTAAACGTACTTTCCCAATCGCCCTCATGCTTCTCTAAAAAAGCATCAAATTCTACCACGTCTTCAAAAGAGGCATTCATACCCTGACCATAAAAAGGGACAATGGCATGAGCAGAATCTCCAAGAAGAAGGCTGTGCCCTTTATAGTTCCAAGGAAAACATTTGACCGTCCCTAAGGGAGCCGTTGGGTTTTCGAAAAACTCATCAGCTAAGTTTGGCATTAATTCCAATGCATCAGGAAACTCTTTTTCAAAAAACTCCGTTACAATTTCAGGTGTGTTAAGATTGTTGAAGTTGTAAGTTCCAAGCTCATAACTAAGAAAGAGTGTTACTGTAAAGCTTCCGTTTAGATTGGGCAATGCTATAATCATAAAGTCGCCTCTAGGCCATATGTGAAGCGCATTTTTATCCGTTTTAAAACCGCCTTTTTCATCGGGATGAATGGTTAGTTCCTTGTAGCCATGCGTAAGGAAATTTTGAGAAAAACTAAATAAAAACTTACGCTCTTTAAAATAACTTTTCCGCAAAGCGGATCCTGCTCCATCAGTTCCAAATATGAGGTCTGCAGAAATTTTAAATCCAGCTCCAGAAATGGTGTCTTCAAAAGCAGCTTCTTTATTGTGAAAGTCTACCTTTTTACAGCGTTTTTGGAATTCAATAGTCACATTGCTTAGGGCTTCTGCTTCGTCCAGTAAGAGTGCTGTTAAAAGCTCTCTAGAAATGGAATTTATGGACTCGCTCTCGCGTCCACTGTAGTTTGAGAGAAAGGTATTTCCTTCTTTGTCATGAATCATTCTTCCGTGCATAGGAATGCATAAGGCTTGAACTTTTGACTCTAAACCTACCATTTTAATGGCTTTGAGTCCGCGATTAGAAAATGCTAAATTAATAGAGCGTCCAGCACTAATATCTACTTTTCTCAGATCAGGTCGCATTTCTACGACATGGACCCTAAATCCCCGCTGACCTAACCTTAAGGCGAGCAAAGATCCGCAAAGGCCAGCTCCAATAATTAATATGCTTTCTTGTTTAGGCATTCAGTATTAGTTTTAATTTTTCAACCATTTTAAAAACATCTTCAAATGAGTTATAAAACGGTACTGGGGCACAACGAATTACATCTGGAGTTCTCCAATCTGTAATCACATTTGCCTCCGTTAGTTTGGTATGTAAGGATTTATTGGCGTTTTTTACTTGAATTGATAATTGGCAGCCCCGCTGCTGCTGGGCTTTGGGGGTGATAATCGATATATTATCATTGTTCAATCCCAGAATGAGGTATTCCAAATAGCCAGTAAGTAGAATGGACTTTTTTCTTAAAGCGGTCATTCCTACCGTATTGAATAGCTCTAAAGAGGCTTTGATTGCGGCCATGGATAAAATGGGTGGATTGCTCAGCTGCCAACCTTCTGCTCCCGGGGTGATGTCTAGCGGTTGCCTCATGTCAAAACGACTTGTTTTGTTTTGACCCCACCAGCCTGCAAACCGCTTTAAGCTGTGGTCGTGGGCATAGCGTTCGTGGACGAAAACTCCCCCAAGACTCCCCGGTCCTGAATTCATGTATTTATAGGTGCACCAGGCTGCAAAATCAACACCAGAGTCGTGAAGGTTTGGCTGGATATTTCCAACCCCATGGGCCAAATCAATCCCAACCTTACAACCCTTTTCATGTCCTAGTTTTGTTATTTTTTTTAAGTCTAAATATTGTCCGGTGTAATAATTAACCCCCCCTATCAATAGCAATGCAATGGCATCGCCGTGAGCATCGAGAATCGATTTTAAATCATCAATATTTAAAAGGGTTTCTCCTTTAGGAGGTGTCCATTCAATTATAGAGTCTGAAGGATCAAATCCATGAAATTTTAATTGGGTTTCTACAGCATATCTATCAGATGGAAAGGCATCACTTTCTATAAGAATTTTATATTTTGAGGGGGTAGGCTGAAAAAATGAAACCATTAACAAATGTAAATTTGTAGTCAAAGTATTCATTATAACCACTTCTATTGGTTTGGCTCCTACAATTTCAGCCATGGTTTCTGTGAGAAATTCATGGTAAGGCATCCAAGGGTTTTTGGCTTGAAAATGGCCTTCCACGCCTAAGTTGGCCCAGTCATCGAGCTCTTGTTGAATGTGATGTTTAGTTTCTTTTGGTTGAAGCCCGAGAGAATTCCCTGTAAAATACAGCCATTCCTCCCCATCAGAATTTTTAGGAATATGAAACTTTTGGCGGTAGTCAGCTAAAGGATCTTCCCGGTCCTGTTCTCTAGCATAAGCGATGCCTGGCTTATAATTTGTCAATTTTTATAGTTTGAGTTCTCCCAAAAATAGGCATTTTCGATTTAAAACGAAATGGAATTGCTGCTTTAAAATTTATTGTTCTTGTTTTAATAAATGTGGAAATTTCTGCTGAAATTTGCGCAGTCTAGGAATTGAAATGTTTCTCACATAAGAGTTGTTTGGGTGGAGGCGTTCATAGTTTTGATGGTAGTCTTCCCCAATCCAAAATTTCTGAAACGGATATACTTCTGCAGCCACTTTTACATTTAAAGATTTTGTGAGTTGCTCCTTTTTATTGAGAATTTGAGTCTTTTGTTCTTGATTTTGATAAAAAATAATAGAGCGGTATTGGGAGCCTCGGTCCGGGCCTTGTCCATTTATTTGTGTGATGTTTTGAGACCCAAAGTAAACTTCTAAGAGGGTGTTGAAATTCACAACAGTTGGGTCGTATATAACTTCAACAGCTTCTGCATGTCCAGTTCTGCCGGTGTTACTTAGTTGGTATGTGGGATTTTCGGTATGACCACCCGCATAGCCATTGATAACTTCAATAACGCCATTAACACTCTCATAAACTGCTTCGACACACCAAAAACAGCCACTTGCAAAATAGGCACGTGCCCTACCGTTTTGTAGCGGGACTTCAATAGGGCTGGAAGAAGTAACAGCTTGTTGTTTTGCAATTGAATTAGAACTGTTTTGACAGCTCATTAAACTAAAATTAAAACAAATAAGTACTGTTAAAAGGATCTTCATAAGCGGTTTGTTTAAAGCATAAAATTACATCACTTTTATTTTAAAAATGTGAAAGTTATATTAAATAAAAAAAGCCTTCAGAAATGAAGGCTTTTTTATAATTAGCTTGGAAATTAAAGTTTAGTAAACAATTTTTCCATCTTTACTTTTTGTTCCTCAGCCAATGTAGCATCGACTAAAATACGTCCGCTGTGCTCATCTGTAATAATTTTTTTTCGAGAAGCAATCTCCATTTGTATTTGTGGAGGTATGGTAAAGTAAGAGCCTCCAGAAGCCCCTCTTTCAATAGGGACGATCGCAAGTCCGTTCTTTACACTTGCGCGGATTTTTGTATACGCAGCAACCAGTCTTGCTTCTATATTTGTTTTGTAGTCATCCGACTTTGACAATAAAAGTTTTTCTTCTTTTTCAGTTTCGGCTAGGATAGCATCTAAATCTGATTTTTTGTGTTTTAAATGAGTCTCACGTTCTTCTAAACGTTCTTTAGTCCCGCTAATAACTTCATTTTTTTGCTCAATTTGTGCGCTAAATTCTTTGATGTGCTTTTCTGCTAGCTGAATTTCTAACTCTTGAAATTCAATCTCTTTGCTTAAAGAGTTGAATTCACGATTATTTCGAACATTTTTTTGTTGTTCGGTGTATTTTTTAATCAAGTTCTTAGCTTCTTCGATAAGATTCTTTTTAGATTTGATTTGACCATCGATTTCTGTCAGATTATCTTCTAGTTTTTGAACTCTAAGTTTAAAACCTTCAACGTCGTCCTCAAGGTCGCGAACTTCAAGTGGAAGCTCTCCGCGTACATTTCTAATTTCGTCAACTCTTGAATCAATTAATTGTAAATCATAAAGAGCTCTTAATCGTTCTTCTACAGTTAATTCTTTCTTTTTAGCCATGCTTATATATACTTTACAGGGTTTGTATTTATCTTTGATAAAACGATTGCAAAATTAGTAATTTTTTTCTTAAGATATGCTACTAAAATATTTTTTATATGTTGTTCGCTTTCATAGTGTCCTATATCTGCCAATAATAGCGCATCTTCGGCTTTAAAAAAATCATGATATTTTAAGTCTGCAGTGATAAATGCTTCAGCCCCAGCTGACTTAGCAGCATCTATAGCAAAGCTACCGGCACCTCCTAAAACAGCAACTTTTTGAATCGGTTTATCTAATAATTTTGAATGTTTGATTGCCGAACAGTTTAGCTTTCTTTTTATGAAATTTAAAAATTCTAAAGCTTCCATGGGTTGGTCAAGTGTGCCTATCATTCCCATTCCAATACGTTGGTTTGTGTTTTCTAAAGTCACCAGCTCATAAGCAACTTCTTCATAGGGGTGATTTTTAAATAATGTTTTCAATACTTTGTTTTCTAGGTGCTTGACAAAGCATACGCTAAGCTGTATTTCGGCTTCTTTGTGCACTATATTTTTCTTTCCTATAACAGGGTTCGAGTATTTATTGCCTTTAAAGCTGCCCTCTCCATTTGTTGTAAAACTACAGTGATCATAATTACCAATACTTCCAGCTCCAACCTCAAACAAGGCTGTTTTGAGTTGCTCAATAGCGTGTTTAGACACATAGGTAGTGAGTTGTTTTATAGTTCCTGTTTGTGGAATGAGTATCGATTTATTTTTAAGTTTTAAGAGCTCACAAAGCCCGGCGTTCACACCCTCAAAGGCATTGTCCAAGGCGGTGTGTATGGCATAAATTGCTATTTTGTTTTCAATAGCCTTTAAAACTACGCGTTCTACATAGTTGTTTCCTGTTATTTTTTTTAAACCATTAAATACAATGGGATGAAAACTAACAATTAAATTACAGTTATTTTCAATGGCCTCGTCCACCACAGTCTCTAAAGTATCCAGAGTGACTAATACACCCCTTACTTTTGTGTTTTTATGACCAACGAGCAGTCCTACATTATCAAATTCTTCAGCGTAGGCAAGGGGGGCCAAAGCCTCTAAGTGCGTTATAACATCTTGAACTATCATAAGTTTTTGTTTAACTTCAAAGATAAAATAATTACTTTCGTTGTAGTGAAGCTTTTAAGAAAAATATTAATTCCCTTTGTACCCCTGTATTATATGGTGGTATTTTTAAGGAACAAATTATATGATTGGTCTATTTTTAAGTCTAAATCCTATGATTTCCCTTTGCTGTGCGTAGGCAATTTATCCGTTGGGGGAACTGGTAAAACCCCTATGGTAGAATATTTAGTGTCAATTTTAAAACCAAAGTACCAGCTCGCAACTCTGAGTCGTGGCTATGGTCGACAGTCCAAAGGATTTATTTTAGCTAACAATCATACAACATCAGAAGCTATTGGTGATGAACCTTTACAGCTGTTCAATAAATTTCCGGATATAAAGGTGGCCGTTGCTGAAAATCGCCAACATGGCTTGTTACTCTTAAAACAACAGCATCCATCTACAGCAGTCGTGATACTAGATGATGCCTATCAACACCGAAAGGTAATTGCAGGTTTTAATATTTTACTGACGGCCTATGATCAGCTCTATTGTAATGACTATGTGTTGCCAACTGGTAACTTGAGGGAGCCAAGATCCGGTGCTAAAAGAGCCCAAGCGATTATAGTCACTAAGAGTCCTAATAATTTGAGTGCTCAGCAAAAAAATGCCCTTGTAAAACGCTTGAGCCCAACGGTCAAGCAAGAGGTGTTTTTTAGCAGTATTCGCTACAGCGATTTGATGAGGTCAGCGACGTCTAGTCGACCCTTAATGCGTTTGAAATCAACGCCTTTCACCTTGGTTACCGGCATTGCAAATCCGAAACCTTTGGTTACTTATTTAACTTCAATGGGGCTTGATTTTGAGCATTTAAGCTATAAAGACCACCACGAATTTTCTAAATCTGAATTAGAATTTATTCATTCTAAAGACTGTGTTTTGACGACTGAAAAAGATTTCTCAAGGTTAAATTCAACAGCCCATAAAGGGCTATTTTACTTGCCTATTCAACTAGAGCTTGATCGTCCTGAGGAGTTTGAGGATTTGGTGGAGACCTTTATAAAAAAGTTTGAGACTTATTAATTACTAATCTTACTGATTAGGTCTATAATTCGACTTGAGTAGCCTGTTTCATTATCGTACCATCCAATAATTTTCACCATGTTTCCAATGACAGATGTCATTTGAGCATCGTAAATGCACGAGTGTGTGTTTCCTACAATGTCTATGGATACAATAGGGTCTTCTGTATATTGAAGAATACCTTTGAAAGATAACTTAGAAGCCTCTTTAAAAGCCATGTTTATCGCCTCAACAGAGGTTTCCTTTTTAACATTAAATGTAATATCAGTTAGAGACCCATTAATGACAGGAACCCGGATGCCACAGCCCCCTATATTATTTGCGAATTCCGGAAATATCTTAGTCAGTGCTTTGGCTGCCCCTGTTGTTGTTGGGACTATGGACTGTCCGGCAGCTCGGGCGCGTCTCAAGTCTTGATGAGGCTGATCGTGTAAACTTTGGTCTGTTGTATACGAGTGTACTGTGGTAATATAAGCCTGATTAATTCCGCAAAGCTTATTTATAATGGATAGCATTGGAGCAGCATTATTGGTTGTACAAGAGGCATTAGAAATAATAAGATCCTCCTTTTGTAGTAGAGTATCATTTACTCCTAATACGATTGTTTTAATGTCTTCATCTGAAGGAGGGACGCTAAGAATCACTTTTGAAGCGCCGTTATTGATATGGTGAATTAATGTACTTTTTTCTTTAAATTTCCCTGTGGATTCGATCACTACGTCTACATTGAAAGGCTTCCAATTTAAGTCTGAAGGATGGGCTTTATTTAGGACTGGAATCTTAGTATTTTCAATGCTAATATGTGAGCTGTCACAAGAAATAACTTTATTTAAGGTACCGTGAATACTATCGTACTTTGTTAGGTGCGCTAGTGTTTTGATATCCGCTAAGTCATTAATAACTACAACCTCAATTGAAGGGTGCTCTAGCAGTAGCCTAAACACTCGGCGTCCAATGCGTCCAAAGCCGTTGATGGCGACCCTGACCATTCTTAGTTGATGTGTTTTTGAGCTTTATAAGAAGAGCGTACTAATGCGCTGCTTTCAACATGGCGAAACCCTAATTCCAATCCAATGGTTTCATATTCTTTAAATTGATCAGGGGTTATAAATTGCTTTACCGGGAGGTGTTTTTTACTTGGCTGTAAATATTGGCCAATCGTAACCACATCTACATCTGCATTTCTTATGTCGTGAAGGGTTTCAATAACTTCATCACGCGTTTCTCCAAGTCCAAGCATTAGTCCTGTTTTTGTTCGGCGTTGTCCTTGCTCTTTTAGATATTTTAGAACGCCTAAACTTTTATCATATTTGGCTTGAATTCGTACTTCTCGCGTTAAGCGTCTAACAGTCTCCATATTATGAGAAACTACTTCTGGAGCTACTTGAACAATACGGTCAATGTGTTTTTCAATTCCTTGAAAATCAGGAATTAAAGTTTCCATTGTTGTGTTTGGATTCATTCGTCTTACCGCTTTTACGGTTTCAGCCCACATAATACTTCCCATATCTTTTAGGTCATCTCTGTCAACACTAGTCAGTACCGCATGTTTAATTTCCATGATTTTTATAGAGCGTGCTACTTTTTCAGGCTCATCCCAATCGACCGTTTCTGGCCGTCCAGTTTTAACCCCACAAAACCCACATGATCTCGTGCAGATATTTCCCAAAATCATAAACGTTGCAGTTCCTTCTCCCCAGCATTCACCCATATTAGGGCAGCTACCCGAAGTGCATATGGTATTCAGCTTGTATTTATCAACAAGGCCCCTAAGTTCAGTATATTTCTTACCAGTGGGCAGTTTTACTCGAAGCCATTTAGGTTTTGCTTGACGTACAATTGGTTCTGAGAGTGTTTCTAAAGCCATGGATGCGATTTGAAGAAACAAAGATACAAAGTATTCTTATAAAAAAATCATAAAATTGTAAGATACCACAGGCTAAAACCAATTAAAAAAAGGATACCTAAACAACTTACGATATGCATTGCTTTTGAAGGCTGCCATTCCTTTGGAGTGTGTTTGCTGGAAATTAAAATATAATTAGTTAATGCATAAAATGGCGCCGTTAAAAATGACAGTATAGTGGCAACTTTAATTAGAGTCCCCATATCCGATAGAAAAAAGAAATAAATAGCCAAGGTTCCTGAGATTAGTACTAAACTCCAAATTAAATAACCATTATTAGAAGGTCTTTTAAAAATTAACTCAAGCGTTTTGTTCATAGAACGCGGAGAGGCGTCTAGGGTCGTCAAAGTTGTGCTAAACATAGTAGTAAATGCAGCAATGCCGATAATTATATATGCCCAGTTCCCTAAGCTCTGGGTGTACATTTCAATAAGTTGAACAGAAAAAACTCCTGCACTGTCACTGAAACTCTTCGCTGCAGGGTTCATAATCAAAGCCCCCAAGGCGACAAAACTAATCCCCAATACTACAGTTCCAAAATACCCAATATTAAAATCGAGCAGCGCAGATTTTGGGCTTGAGTTTCCATTGCTTAATTTTTGTTTTTCAGTGGTCCATAACGAATGCCATACCGAGACATCTAAAGGCGCTGGCATCCAGCCCATAAAAGCAATCAAAAAGCTAACCTCAATGCTGCCTTTAGGGAAAAATTGCGCTAAAGAAACGGCATCGTTTGTTCCATTAATAGCCATTATTGTAGCTGTCAAAGTGGTTAAAGTCAAGCCCAGCACAATAAGCTTCATTACTCTATCCAAAAACTGATACTTTCCAACATTTAGAAGTACAAAACAGCCGCTTAAAATCAAAACAGTCCAAAGCTTCACACTTATGAAATCTCCAAATAGAGAACTAGCAATTCCAGCGGTTACGATTGTGACCGCGGCCTGAATGGTAAACATCGTTAGGAAAGTTAGGAGGCCATAGAGCTCTAAGATTCCTTTGCCAAGTTTTTGGTAGCCTTCCAATAGACTTTCTCCTGTAGCACTCGCGTATCGTGGTCCGTATTGAAAAAATGGATATTTAACGATGTGAATGAGCAGTAGTACCCAGACCAATCCAAAGCCATAATCAGCTCCAGCTCTTGTTGATTGTACCAAGTGTGAAACGCCAATAGCAGCACCAGCAAAAAGGAGTCCTGGACCTAGCTTTTGAATAATCTGTTTCATTTTTTTGATAATATGATCTCAGCTAATAGCTTTTTGGCTCTTAAGAGTTTGATTTTTACATTGTTTACAGGCGCCTTGATTTCTTTTGAGATTTCATCATATGACAGCTCTTGGAAATACCGCAAGTTGATTACTTGTTGGTAGTGAAGTTTTAGTTTTTTTATGTCTTTGAGAAGTTCTGCTAAGTTTTGCTCCGTGATAAGTTTGTCTTCTGGTGATGGGGCCTCATCCATAATCCAGTATACGCGTTTTTCATCCGCTTCGGAGGTTTGATTAGTGAGAGTAATTTTCTGTTTCCTAAGGCTGTCTGAATGGGTGTTTTTTGCAATGGTAATCAACCAGGTTTTAAACTTAAAATTTTCATCAAAGGTTTCTATCTTTTCAAATGCTTTAGAAAAGGTCTCTATAGTAATATCTTCTGCATCATTTTCATTTTGGATTCGCTTAATCAGAAACCCATAGACCTCATTCCAAAATCTATGCAACAAAAGATTGAATGCAATCTGATCGTTTTTTTTAGCTTTTTGAATGAGGTTATTTGTTTCCAACTGGCTGAGTGGTTTAAAAACGTTTAAAGGATCGCTAAATAAATAGCTTTAACGGCGCAAACAATTTAGGCGTGGATTGGATCAGAACAATCTTTGTATTCTTCCGGCGTTTTTCCACAAAACCCACAAGTTTCACCTTTTTTGTTTAGCATTGGGTTTTGACTTGCGCAAGTTCCTGCGAACTTACCGTCCTTTTGTGTCCATAATTTTATTGATATGCCCGCAACAGCAATGCCTAAAAGGCCAAGAGTAATTAAAAGTAAAGCCATCTAATTATTTTTTTCAAAGATACACTTTTCGATATTAGTTAAAAAGTAGTTTTTTAAATAGATACTGTTTTTAACAATTGGTTAAAAAACTAATTATAAAATATTGACTTCGCTTTCAAGCGCAATGTCAAAAATAGTTAAAATTGCCTTTTGAATTTGCTTAGAGAGTGCTAGCAAATCATTTCCAGAAGCATTTCCATAATTCACCAAAACGAGAGCTTGTTTGTCATGAACTCCATAATTACCCATTTTTTTTCCTTTGAAGCCCGCTGTTTCTATCAGCCAGCCCGCGGGGATTTTAACAGTGGTTTCCGAAACTTTATAATGTGGGACTAGAGGGAATTGCTCCTTTAAATGTTTAAACTTAGTATGTGAAATAACAGGATTTTTGAAAAAACTACCGCTATTCCCAAAAATTTTTGGATCGGGCAGTTTTGAGTTTCTAATAGAAATTACAGCCTTCGATACTTGCTGGATAGTCGGGTGGTCAATACCAGCGTTTTTAAGTTCGGATTCAATTGCACCATAGTTTGTTTTGATAGTATGCTGATTTCGACTCAATTCTAACACAACCGAAGTAATGATGTATTTTCCTTTCAATTCTTCTTTGAAAATGGAGCTTCTGTACCCAAAGTTACAGTCTTCTTTTGTGAATATCCGGAACTCCTTAGTTTCAATGTTTATAGCTTCGCAGCTTATGAAAGTATCTTTCAATTCAACGCCGTAGGCACCAATATTTTGAATTGGAGCAGTGCCAACATTTCCAGGAATTAACGATAGGTTTTCGACGCCTCCATAATTTTGATCAAGGCACCAACAAACAAATTCATGCCAGTTTTCCCCAGCTGAAACTTCAACTCTAACGGAGGTTTCACTGCTTGAAATTTCTTTTACGCCTTTGATATTAATATGTAGCACCAGTCCTTCTATGTCATTGGTGAGCAATATATTACTGCCACCTCCAAGTACCAAAATACTAGAGGTATTTAGGTTTAAGGCTTTGACTAGCTCATTCTTGGATTCAATAGATATAAATTCTTTGGCTGATACATTTATGCCAAAAGTATTAAAGGCTTTCAACGATATGTTATTTTTTATAAGCACTAAGCGTTGTATTGGTTAAGCGCAGCTTTTAAGATGGCTACGGAGTCCTTTAGATCCTCTCTGTTTAAAACATAAGCAATGCGCACTTGGTTTTTACCAAGTCCAGTGGTTGAATAAAATCCCGCCGCTGGGGCAATCATAATCGTTTCGTTGTTAAGTCTAAACTTTTCAAGCAACCATTGGGCAAATTTATCTGTATCTGAAACAGGTAATTCAACAATACAGTAAAAAGCACCACTTGGGATGGCAACTTTTACGCCTTCAATATTTTTGAGTTCGTTTACTAAAATATTTCGGCGTTCAACATATTCATTTTTGACTTCACTAAAATAACTGTCAGGAGTCTCCAATGCGGCTTCACTCGCAATTAATCCGTAGGTAGGAGGCGACAATCGCGCTTGTGCAAATTTTAATGCCGTATCAAGTACTGATTTGTTTCGGCTAAGCATACACCCAATCCTAGCGCCACACATGCTATATCTCTTGGATACAGAGTCAATCATAATAGCGTTGGCCTCGATTCCTTTCTCTTGCAAAATTGAGTAATGTTCCAACCCATCATAGGTGAATTCACGATAAACTTCGTCAGCAATAAGAAACAGATCGTGTTTTTTAACCAGGGTTGCCAATTGTTGAATTTCTGATTTGCTGTAAAGATAGCCCGTTGGGTTTCCAGGATTACAAATCAATATAGCTTTAGTCTTGGAAGTTATTAGGGCTTCAAAATCAGCGATAGGGGGCAGTGCGAAATTGGTTTCAATTCCAGAAAAAACAGGCACTACTTTCACGCCTTGAGCAATAGAAAATCCATTATAATTTGCGTAAAAAGGTTCTGGAATTATGACTTCATCTCCTGGATCCATAATACTTCCAAAACTAAAAAGAAGCGCTTCGCTTCCGCCAGTGGTCGCAATAATATTGTCAGCACTTATATGAATGTTATTCTTGGCATAGTATTCAGCGAGCTTATTACGGTAAGTCTCAGATCCTTCTGATCTGCTGTATTCCAAGACTTCCAATGGGGTGTTTTTCACAGCACTCAATGCGATATCAGGTGTTTTAATATCAGGCTGACCGATGTTTAGATGGTGAACTTTGACCCCTTCTTTTTTAGCTTGCTCTGCAAATGGAACTAACTTACGGATAGGCGATTGAGGCATTGATCCTCCTTTTTTAGAAATTTTAGGCATCCTTTATAACTAACTATTTTTTACAAATTTATCTTAAAGTTTGTAATAAATAGAGTCCTTTCACTAATATTTAAAAAAATCTGAAATAAATTGTTTTTAACTCACTTAGTACACTGTTTATGTTGCATCTATAATCCTTTGTTGTGTTCTTATTGTTTGGTTTAATTTGAGTCTGTTTTAACAGGCTAACTATAAACTTTAAAATGGAATAGCGATAATATATATTTAAAATTAATAAAAAATCTTATCGCTATTCATGAAATTAACAATGGTGTTTTCTTGGATTTTCGGTTACTATTGTAAAAGTATTAACTTTAAGAAAAATAAATTTTTCTGTCCTCCTATAAATTCTAATATGCCAGGGGTTATTGTAAAGTATTCGCTTAAACTTCTCAATTTATTAAATATAAAAAGCACCAATTTAGGTGCTTTTTATATTTAATAATGATTAAAATTTAGTTTTCTATAACACTTTTGTTCTTATTTTCAATTACAGAATTTTTGCTTGAATCAATCACTGTCCCTTTTATTTTTAAGGCCACTGTTTGTCTTTCAGCATTAGATGTTACCGTAATGGTTTTTCGTATTGGATTGACGCGCTTTGTATCATATTTGACTTCAATTTCTCCGTTTTCTCCTGGCATAATAGGCGCCGTAGGTTTTTTGGGGACGGTACATCCACAGCTAGATTTTACATCTGAGACTATTAGGGGTGCGCTTCCAGTGTTTTTGAATTTAAAGACGCGAACGCCGTTCGCTCCTTTTTCAATAGTTCCGTAATCAATAGTTTCAGATTCGAATTCTATTTTAGCAAATTTTTCTTGTGCATATACAGAGGTGCTTAAAAAAGAAATAAATAATACTGTAAAAAGATTTTTCATGTTATTATTGTTTATTAAAGTAAATTTAGGCACTTAATTCCAAATTACAAAAAGCTAACCATATAAATTCAATTAATAATTTAAAAGAAAATAAAATATAAGTACTTTTGTTAACTATTTAATCAAAAACTATTCCAAAGAATGTCGATTCCTTCAAAGTACGATGCATTAGCAGTTGAAAACAAATGGTATGACTATTGGTTGGCCAACAAATTTTTTCATTCTACTCCTGATTCTAGAGAGCCTTACACTATTGTCATTCCTCCTCCAAATGTAACTGGAATTTTACACATGGGTCATATGCTAAATAACACCATTCAAGATGTGTTGGTACGCCGCGCGCGCTTGCAAGGTAAAAATGCGTGTTGGGTGCCTGGAACTGATCATGCATCTATAGCTACTGAAGCCAAGGTCGTTGCTAGGTTAAGAGAGCAAGGAATTAATAAAAATGACCTCTCAAGAGCTGAGTTTATGAAACACGCTTGGGATTGGACTGATGAGTATGGCGGCGTTATTCTGGAGCAGTTAAAAAAACTCGGCTGTTCATGTGATTGGGATCGAACAAAATTCACTTTAGATGATGATATGAGTGAATCTGTAGTTAAAGTGTTTATAGATTTATTTAATAAAGGGTTGATTTACAGAGGTTTTAGAATGGTAAACTGGGATCCTAAAGCCCAAACAACGCTTTCTGATGAGGAAGTTGTATTTGAAGAGCGTCAAGGAAATCTTTACTATTTAAATTATAAAATTCAAGGAACTGATGAGCTTATTACCATTGCAACAACACGTCCCGAAACTATTCTTGGAGATACTGCCATTTGTATTAATCCCAATGACGAGCGTTATACGCATTTGAAAGGGAAAAAAGCAATTGTGCCGCTCTGTGGTCGAGTGATTCCAATTATTCAGGATGAATACGTCGATATTGAATTTGGAACGGGTTGTCTTAAAGTAACACCTGCACATGATCAAAATGATAAAGTACTAGGGGATAAGTATCAATTAGAAGTGATAGATATTTTCAATGCAGATGCTACCCTTAACAGTTTTGGATTGCACTATCAAGGCAAGGATCGGTTTGTCGTTAGAAAAGAAATTGCTAAAGAATTAGATTTAAAAGGCTACCTGATTAAAACAGAACAACACTTACATAAAGTGGGAACCTCGGAACGTACAAAAGAAGTGATAGAGCCGCGCCTTTCAGATCAATGGTTTCTAAAAATGGAAGCACTAGCCAAGCCGGCTATTAAAGCAGTTTTAGAAGACCAATCAATACATTTATTTCCAGAGAAATTTGAAAACACCTACCGCCACTGGATGGAAAATATCCGCGATTGGAATATTTCCAGACAACTGTTTTGGGGACAACAAATCCCTGCCTATTATTATGGGGATGGAAAGGATGATTTTGTAGTAGCGGACTCGCAGAAGGCCGCTTTGGAATTGGCTGTAAATAAATCAGGTAACTCAGGGTTAAAACTTGAAGACTTAACCCAAGACGAAGATGTTCTAGACACTTGGTTTTCATCATGGTTGTGGCCTATATCAGTATTTGATGGAATTAGAAATCCAGAAAATAAGGATATTAACTATTACTACCCTACAAATGATTTGGTAACCGGTCCAGATATTTTATTTTTCTGGGTGGCTCGTATGATCGTTGCAGGCTATGAATTCAAAGCCCAAAAGCCCTTTACAAATGTTTATTTCACAGGGCTCGTAAGAGATAAACAACGCCGTAAGATGAGCAAGTCCTTGGGCAATTCGCCAGACGCTCTTAAGCTTATTGATGACTTTGGTGCTGATGGCGTTCGAGTGGGATTGCTGTTGAGCTCTGCAGCTGGAAATGACCTAATGTTTGACGAAGCACTGTGTCAACAAGGGAAAGCATTTGGAAATAAAATATGGAATGCATTCCGTTTGATTAAAGGATGGGAGCTTGCCGATATTACTCAACCAGACTACGCTGTGAGGGCTATCGATTGGTATCAAGCTAAATTTCAGCAAGCATTAGTAGAAATTGAGGATCATTTTAGTAAGTATCGTTTAAGCGATGCCTTGATGACTATATATAAATTGATTTGGGATGATTTCTGCTCTTGGTTACTTGAAATGGTGAAACCTGCCTATGGCGCGCCAATAGACAAAAAAACATATGAGGCGGTTGTAAATATTTTAGAATTAAATTTAAAAATTTTACATCCTTTTATGCCATTTTTGACTGAAGAGATTTGGCAACTTTTAGATAAACGAACGCCGGATCAGGCTTTGATTATTGCTTCCTGGCCAGAAATAAAATCAGTTGATTCTACTCTTTTAGAAGGTTTCAAATTTGCGTCTGAAGTCGTCTCGGGAATTCGTACGATTCGAAAAGAAAAAAACATAGCTTTTAAAAACACGATTGATTTAGTGGTGTTGAACAACGAAAGCCAAGTCAAAGATTTTGATGCCATTATTTCTAAACTAGGGAATATTGCAAACTTGACTTATACGAGTAGTTCCGTAGAGGTAGTTAATGCATTGTCATTTAGAGTCAAGTCTAATGAGTATTTCATTCCAGCCAATGATGCTATTGATGTGGAATCAGAAATTAAAAAATTAGAAGAAGAACTCAATTACACCGAAGGGTTCTTGAAATCAGTTCAAAAAAAGCTTTCCAATGAACGTTTTGTTTCTGGAGCTCCAGAACAAGTAGTTGCGAGTGAAAAAAAGAAAGAAGCAGATGCAATTGCCAAAATAGAAACGCTAAAAACAAGCTTAATCAGTTTGAGGGGATAAATTACTACTTTCTGTAAAGTAAATAGTTATTGGCTAGGTCAATATAGCGTTGTTTAGCTTGATCCTGGGTCATGTCTTCAACTTGGAATAAGGCATTGGTTTTAAAGGCATTAATAATGGCTTTGCTGCTGCTAGGTCGGCTATAGTCGTTTGTTGATTTTTTGTAATAAGCGTAAAGCTTTAATAGTGTGTCTGCAGGGAAAGGCTTTTTATGGCTGTTGATGCTATCAACAGCTTCTTTGAACTTTATGTTTAAGGCCTCACTATCCATATCACTCTTCAGCGATGATACACTCACCGCCTTTCACTTTTTGGTTTAATTTAACTTTAATTGTTGTGTCTAAAGGTAAGAATAAATCAACTCTTGATCCAAATTTAATAAATCCAGCATCTTTACCCTGTTCAACTGTATACCCTTCCTTTGCATAGTTTACAATGCGTCGCGCTAGTGCACCGGCAATTTGCCGATAGAGTAGCTTTCCGTATACCTTATTTTCAACGACAACTGTGGTCCGTTCATTTTCAATGCTCGCTTTTGGGTGCCATGCAACCAAGTATTTTCCGGGATGGTATTTACTATATAGAATTTTTCCACCGGTAGGGTAGCGGGTCACGTGAACATTTATAGGAGACATAAAAATACTCACTTGGAGGCGCTTCTCTTTGAAATATTCAGTCTCTTCAACCTCTTCAATTACCACCACTTTGCCATCTACAGGTGAAATAACCTGTGTGTCGTTCTTGACAGTGTGGCGTTTTGGATTTCTGAAAAATTGTAAAATTAAGACAAGGACAGCCAGTAAGCAAAGTTGAATGGTTTTTAGAAGCCAGGGGAGTTCGATTGTGTTGTCTAGCAGCAAGAAGCTACCTCCAACAAGAAACAGTGCAACTAATATTATTTTTTGACCTTCTTTATGAAACATAATTTAATATTCTTAAAAATAAATAAATAAACGGGGCTGCAAATATAGCACTATCTAGTCGATCTAGCATGCCGCCATGGCCAGGCATTATTTTCCCACTGTCTTTGACAGACGCTTGACGTTTGTATTTTGACTCAACCAAGTCTCCTAGGGTTCCAAACACACTGATTAAAACACTTATGATTAACCAATTTGTAAAGTTTAGTAAAGGGACTAGACTTGCGATAAAATAACTGCCAATTGCTGCAAAAAAAACACCTCCCAAAAAACCTTCTACTGTTTTTTTTGGAGAAATACTCACAAACAATTTTTGTTTACCAAAATTTTTACCAATAATATAAGCAAAGCTATCGTTTGTCCAAATGAGTAGAAATATACCCAAAATGAGTTGGGAGTCATACTCCCCAAAATTAAATGCGATTAAAATTAAAAACACAAAGCCGCTAGTAATGTAAAATGTAGTATTAATGAATTGATTAGATATTAGATTTGGCAACTCTTTTTGCGAAAATAAATCTTTAATTAAAAATAGATTTACAAAAATACTTATCACATGAAATATTTGAGATACTTCATTTATTATATTTCCGTCCTGAAATGTGATACTCCTAAAAGAAAAAAGGAAATATATAGCAGTAAATATAAGATATGATACAGAACTCTTGTGTTCAATAAGTCGATTGAATTCCGTCAAACAAAGAAGCCCTAACACATAAAACAAACCAATGCAAGTAAGCTTAAATTGAATGCTAGTGATTAATATAATCACAAATAAAATACCTGATAAAGTTCTTTTTGTTAATTCCTTCAATGCGTGTGTTATAAATCTTCTAAAAGAAGTAAATATAGGTTTTTTGAGCTACTTCCATAACTTAGAAAATCATCGGTTTCTTCTGACTTAAAGTGTTTGATAGTAGTGATGTTTGAGGGTATCTTAGTCTTATTTTTAGCTTTTATTCCTTGTAGCCCAGCACTTATAGTTTCTGCAAATTGACTTGTAGTTGCGAACACAATAAAGTCCTTTGGAAGCTCTGCAAATTTTTTTTCAGCGATTTGATTCGAAGAGATTAACAAGGAGCCGTCACTAGCTATTAGATATTCACAAGTGGTGAATAAAAAATCTGCATCCTCTGCTTTTGTGGTTGCATTAAAACGAAAATCCTTAAATTTATCTTTTAATCGTTTATTCAGTATTAGAGCTGTTTTTGAACTCCAGTTATTCTCTTTAACAATATTCTCTAAATTAGCTTGAACCTCGTCAATGGTTTCGCAGTATAGAAATTTACCGCCATTATTGCTAAAGTTAATTGTGAAAGTTTCTTCTACAGGGAGCTTTTCGTCAGGCAAAAACTTATGCTGCTCTTTTTTTTCTAACATATCTTTGGATTTGTTAGAGTTTGAACCAAATATTTTCCGAAATAAACTCATTTTTGTTAAGGCTATAAGTTTTTAACTTACGGTATTTTCAAAGATAGAAAATTTAACAAAACCTTTTAGATTAAAAGCGCCTTAATTTCACTTTAATTATTCTTCTTCATTTTGGTCTGATTTCGAATTTTCTGCTAATACTTCTGCTTTAAAAGGACGTTTCCCAAAGATAGTTTCTAAGTTGTCTTTAAAAATGACTTCTTCTTTTAAAAGAACTTCTGCTAGTTCTGTTAATTTATCTTTGTTTGCTTTGAGAAGATCAAGGGCTCTTTGGTATTGGACTTCAATAATACTTGATATTTCTTTATCAATGAGTTCCGCAGTACGTTCACTGTAAGGCTTTGAAAAACCATACTCATTTTCACCCGAAGAATCATAGTATGTTAGATTGCCTATTTTATCACTTAATCCATAAACAGTTACCATAGCTCTGGCTTGTTTTGTGACTTTTTCTAAATCGCTTAAAGCACCGGTGGATATTTTATCAAAAATTACTTTTTCTGCTGCTCTTCCCCCCAAAGCAGCACACATTTCGTCAAGCATTTGCTCTGGTCTAACAATTAAACGCTCTTCAGGAAGGTACCAAGCAGCTCCTAATGAGCGGCCTCTTGGTACAATAGTAACCTTGACTAGGGGAGCGGCATGTTCAAGCATCCAACTCACAGTTGCATGGCCTGCCTCGTGAAAAGCCACCGCTCTTTTTTCACTTGGCGTAATAATTTTATTTTTCTTTTCTAGACCTCCAACGATTCGATCTACGGCATCTAAGAAATCTTGTTTGTGAACCACTTTTTTATCTCCTCTTGCGGCAATCAGCGCAGCCTCATTACACACATTAGCAATATCAGCACCTGAAAATCCTGGGGTTTGCTTGGATAAAAAATCAGTATCTAAATCCTTGGACTTTTTCAAAGGCTTTAAATGGACTTCAAAAATCTCCTTTCGCTCTCTAACATCTGGTAAGTCTACATAAATTTGGCGGTCAAATCTTCCTGCTCTCATCAGGGCTTTATCTAGAACATCTGCACGATTGGTAGCTGCTAAAACAATAACGTTTGAGTTGCTTCCAAAACCATCCATTTCGGTTAATAACTGGTTTAGCGTGTTTTCTCTTTCATCATTTGATCCTGAAAAATTACTTTTTCCTCTTGCACGTCCAATGGCATCAATTTCATCAATAAAAATTATAGAAGGTGCCTTTTCTTTAGCTTGTTTAAATAAATCTCTAACTCTAGAGGCTCCAACCCCTACAAACATTTCTACAAAATCAGAACCTGATAAGGAGAAAAAAGGCACTTTAGCTTCTCCAGCAACAGCTTTTGCCAAGAGTGTTTTTCCAGTACCTGGAGGGCCTACTAATAAGGCCCCCTTAGGTATTTTACCCCCTAAGGCCGTATACTTTTCTGGGTGTTTTAAAAAATCAACAATTTCTTGTATTTCTTCTTTGGCACCTTCAAGACCTGCGACGTCTTTAAAGGTGGTTTTGGTTTCAAGTTTTTCGTCGAATAACTTAGCTTTTGATTTGCCAATATTAAAGATTTGTCCGCCGCCGCCGGCACCACCGCCAGACATACGTCGCACTATAAATATCCAAACTCCAATAATTAAAATAAATGGAATAAGCGATGATAAAATCTCTCCCCATGCATTGGTTTCTGTTTTGAAATTAAGGGCAGTATCTAAATCTTCTTCATCAATAGTGTCTTCTAGTTGTTTTTGAAATAATTGAACATCTCCAAACTCAAACTGGTAATTTGGACCTGATGAAGCTGACGGAAACAGTTGGTCCTTTTTGTTTTTTTTATGAATATCTTTTGAGACTGCTGTGGAAGTCAAATATACGAGTGCTTCTCTTTTGTTTACAATCTCTACTTTTTTTACATCCCCATCTTTGAGGTATTTAAAAAATTGAGAAGGGGTTGTATCCGCCCCTGAAGAATCCCCTAAGCCCCCAGAAAATAGATTGAAAGCTAAAAATATTAGGATTGCAATTCCGTATATCCAGTACGCATTAAGCTTTGTGTTTTTTGGTTTTTTATCTTTCGACATGCGTTTATTTTTTAGTAACTAGTTTTTATTTCGGTTATTTTTGCATCTCCCCAAAGGTTTTCAATATCGTAATATTCACGAATGTGTTTTTGGAACACATGAACAACGACGTTTACATAGTCCATGAGCACCCATTCGCCGTTTTCACTCCCCTCAATATGCCAAGGTTTATCCTTAATGTTTTTACTAACCTTTTTTTGAATCGAACTAACAATAGCGTTTACTTGAGTATTAGAGGCTCCTTCACAAATTATAAAATAATCACAAACGGTATTTTCGATAGCTCTTAAATCTAAGATCGTGATATTTTGACCTTTAACGTCCTCAATTCCATTAATTGTGAAAGTAATTATATCGTCAGCACTTGAAGTGTTTTTTGTCATAAACTATTTTTGCTTTGCAAATTTATTACTTTTTTGAATGTAAACATGCTATATTGTCTTAATTAAATTATAATTTAAAGCCTTAATATTGTCTATGCAAATAATCAAACTTAATGCCACAGCCTCTACAAACGATTATTTAAAAAAAATGATTCCTGAGGGAATGTTAGACGATTTTTCTGTAGTCCTAGCTGATAACCAAACTAACGGACGTGGGCAAAGAGGGGCTAGTTGGATAACTGAGCAGGGTAAAAACTTGACTTTTAGTGTTTTAAAGAAATATACACCTATTTCAATTGATGCCCAATTTTCACTTAATACAATAGTTTCGTTATCTATTATTAAAGCGCTTGAAGGTTACAGTGTTCCAAAATTAGCTATAAAATGGCCAAACGACATTTTGTCAGATGGTTATAAAATTTCAGGAATATTAATCGAGAATTTGATTAAAAACCAACGAATTGAATATTCAGTCATAGGAATTGGACTAAATGTAAATCAAGTTTTATTTGAGGGCTTATCAAAAGTAAGCTCTTTGAAGACTATTTTACAGCGTCCAGTTAACAGGGAGGCCTTGATGTCAAAAATCCTTCTCAATCTCAAGCATTACTTCGAACGTTATCTCATAAATGGAACTAAAGCTTTGAATCCTGAGTATGAATCCTATTTATTTAAAAAAGACAAGCCCTCTACGTTTAGATCCCCTAAAAATGAGCTTTTTACAGGAATTATTAGAGGCGTTTCAGTCTCTGGAAAACTCTGTGTTCAATTGGAAAACACACTTGAAGAATTTGATTTAAAAGAGTTAAAATTGATGTACTAGTTGCAGTGTTTAGGAATATTCAGCGCTAATGTTTCGATAAACTTTGAAATAGGACCTTTAATCATCATGGCCATCATGGCGTTAAAATCACCTTCAAATTTTAATTGTACTTCACTTTGACTTTCCGAAACAGAAGCAATCGTTGCCTTCAAAGAAAAGTCTAGTTTTCCACCAGCAGCCCCCAATACAATTGTATGTGGATTTTCTACAATTTTTTTTTTCAAAACAATTTCAGGCATTCCGCTTAATGCAAATAAAAAGGTTTCCTCGTCTATTACTTCAAACTTACTGGTGTTTTCAGGCATCAAAGATTTAAAATTTTTAATAGTCGTTAAAAAATCAAAAACATTCTGAGCTGTTTTGTCAATACTTACTTTGGGAGATTCTAGAGTCATAGTCAAATTTATTTGCCGGTCCATTCCGCCGGGTTTGTATTCCATTGGGATAAAATAGCGGCCTCATTTTGATTGATAAAGTTGGTGTCTAATGCTTGCTCTAAAAGGCTATCGTAGTTACTAAGTGTAAAAAGAGTCACATTATTATCTTTAAAATTTTCTTTAGATATATCAAAACCATAGGTGAAAATAGCCACCATTCCTTTTACATTTGCACCAATTGCTTTGAGGGCCTCAACAGCGACTAAGCTGCTCTTGCCAGTACTGATTAAGTCTTCTATAATCACTACGTTCTGACCTTTTTCAACAAAGCCTTCAATTTGATTTTGACGCCCGTGATTTTTAGGTTGAGGACGTACATACACAAAAGGGAGGCCAAGAAACTCAGCCACTAAAGCCCCAATTCCTATGGCTCCGGTAGCTACGCCCGCAATTACATCTGGTTTGCCAAACTCATTTTCTAGGTTTTTAGAAATTTGTTCTTTTACATAGTTTCTAACCGCTGGAAATGATAAGACCATTCGGTTGTCACAATAGATTGGAGACTTCCAACCTGATGCCCAAGTAAATGGCTCTTTTGGTCTTAATTTAATGGCATTTATTTGAAGTAAAACTTCAGCAGTTTTTTTGGCTGTACTTTTGTTAAAAATCATGTGACAAAATTACTAAAAAATACTATTTTTACTTTCTATTAATTTGTTTTTAATTAACAATGTATAAAATATTTGTTGGCAATAAACCAATAATTCTTACAACGAAGGTAGAATCCGAAACTAATTTTAAGAATTACTTAATTGGTTCTGTAGATATTAACAAAGTACTGTCTAAGTTAAAAAAGAACAAGTATGACGCAGTACATCTTATAGGCTCTGATAAAGAGGTTCTTTTAAAAAAATTCTTAGCGCTACTACCCAATGTAATTGCAGCTGGGGGTAAGGTTTACAATTCCAAGGGTGAAATATTATTTATTTTTAGAAATGGTAAGTGGGATCTTCCCAAAGGAAAGGCAGAGCCAAAAGAAACTATTAATCAAACAGCACTTCGTGAAGTTGAAGAGGAAACAGGCGTCTCTGGCCTAGTGATCACAAAACCTTTAGAAATAACGTATCACATCTTCAAAAGAAACGATCGTAATTATATAAAGGTTACTTATTGGTTTGAAATGTTTACAGACTATGAAGGTAAATTAATTCCTCAAGAAAAAGAGGGGATTAGTAAAGTAAAATGGATCCCCGAAACCAAGCTTAAAAAAGTTCTAAATAACTCCTATGCCAATATAAAACTTCTGGTTTAAAAAATATTTAGGTGTTGTTTTTGTAAAAATAGTTAAATAAAGTGCCATTACAGTTGCTATCCCTTTCAATAAGTTTATTTTTGCGCTGCAAAATTGAATCAAAACTATGGAATTTATAAGCAAGCGTTCTAGCAACGTAAAAAATGATATACTCAGTGGTCTAACGGTTGCTTTAGCACTAGTGCCTGAAGCAGTAGCCTTTGCCTTTGTGGCGGGTGTCGATCCATTGGTCGGCCTTTATGCCGCCTTTATGATTGGATTAATTACTTCAATTTTTGGTGGACGTCCAGGGATGATTAGCGGGGCTACTGGCGCCTTGGCTGTGGTCATGGTAAGTCTTGTTGCAAGAGGAAATGCTCTTGGTGCCGAGGGTGATGAGTTGGGACTTTATTATTTGTTTGTTACGGTCATATTAATGGGAGTTATTCAGGTTTTAGCAGGTCTTTTTAAGCTAGGTAAATTTGTTCGATTGATTCCACACCCTGTCATGATGGGCTTTGTTAATGGTTTGGCAATTGTTATTTTTCTATCGCAGTTAAGCATGTTTATGACCTCTGAAAATGGGGAAATGGTTTGGATGCAAGGCGAGAGTTTACTAACCATGTTAGGTCTTGTAGGCTTAACAATGGCTATTATGTTTGGTTTGCCACAACTCACTAAAAAACTTCCGGAGGCACTCGTTGCGATTGGAGTAGTTTCTGCCCTTGTAATTTTTGGAGATTTAGAGGTGGCAACCGTCGGTAGCTTTATAAGAGATGGCGGAGGTGAGAGCCTTAAAGGAGGGTTGCCACTTCCTCAGTGGGCGATCTTTGATAAGATTCCATTGAATTTTGAAACCTTAAAATTTATTGGTCCTTATGCCCTTATACTTGCCGCTATAGGACTTATAGAATCCTTAATGACCCTTAACCTCATTGATGAACTTACTGAAACTCGTGGGAATTCCAATAGAGAATGTATGGCTCAAGGGGGAGCAAACATCATCACTGGTTTTTTTGGAGGCATGGGCGGCTGCGCTATGATAGGTCAGTCTATTATCAATATCAAAGGCGGTGGAAGAGGCCGTTTATCGGGAATTGTAGCGGCGCTTGCACTTCTAGCATTTATATTATTTGCATCGGGTCTGATTGAACAGGTGCCAATCGCAGCGCTTGTAGGAGTGATGTTTATGGTAGTATTTGGCACCTTCGCGTGGTCAAGTTTTAGAATCATGAATAAAATACCTAGGACAGACGTTTTTGTATTGATATTAGTATCAGGGATGACCGTAATTTTTGATTTAGCTATAGCTGTAATTTCTGGAGTTATTGTGAGTGCTTTGGTATTTTCTTGGGAAAATGCGAAGCGCATTCGCGCTCGAAAACGCACTAAAGAAGACGGCACTAAGATATACGAAATATGGGGCCCCTTATTTTTTGGAAGTATCACAGCTTTTAACGATAAGTTTGATGTTA
>TARA_Y100000385_G_scaffold291952_1_pt1 | contig 29500 bp, 30 predicted proteins | sample TARA_Y100000385 | Tara Oceans TARA_Y100000385 (sample SAMEA2620980) | marine metagenome | biome: marine biome (ENVO:00000447); feature: surface water layer (ENVO:00002042); material: "saline water (ENVO:00002010), including plankton (ENVO:xxxxxxxx)" | depth 5 m
AAGTATGAGGTAAAAGAATTTTTGATGGCAGTAGATGCCAACGTCCATTCTCCCGATGAAAGAGAATTAGATATGCTTTGGAGATGGCTACTTAATAGAAAAGATTCAGTACAGATAATTATAAAAGGAAAACCTATAACAGCAGAACATTTAGCAATATACATGAGGTATAGACAAAAAGATGATTGGTATTCTAAATTTCTTAAAAAACAAAAAACAAATGGCAGAACCTAAACCACAAGTAGTCGTAGTATATAGAAAATCTACAAGATCAAAGAAAAGGTACATGACGGTATTTAATAATATTAATGTAGATGATGTACTTTTAGAAAAAAGAAAACCTCTCTTACCTAATGAATATATTTTAGATGAGGTTGGAGTAGGTTCATCGTTTATAGAAGAATATAGAAACAAATACAAACTTAATAAATATAATACAATATGAAAAACTTTATTTACGGAATTGTAGCATTTATCGGTGCATCAGCAATGATTGGACTAATTATCATGTTAACATACAACTACACAATACCTGATCTTTTTCCAGGAGCAAACGAAATAGGATATATCCAGGCAGTTTGTTTAAAATGGTTTGGAGACTGTGTATTTAGAGATATTAAACTACCTAAAAAACAAGAAGAATAATGGAAGATAGTGATATTAAGTATTTAACCCATGAATATCGAGTCATGGAAGAGATGGAAAAGAATATTGAAGTTCTTAAAACAAAAAAGCTAAAATACATACAATCTTTAGAAAAGAGATTTAGAAGAAAAGGTTCTTTAAAAGAAGGTCAACAAAGGCTTAAAGACCATTTGGAAAGAAACCCTAAAGGTGAAGAATCAAATGAAATAAAACGAATAGAAGAAAGGCTTAGGCATATAGTAAAAACACTAGAGCAAAAAAGAAGCTTTGTTAATTCTAAAAGAAAATCTTTCGAATGACCTGGATATTAGTATACTTTTCTATCGGAATATTATTTAATCTTTTAATGGATCTACTTGTAGATCATTTTGAAAACACTGGTATAGAAAATCATGAAGAAATGAGATTTGACCTTTTTACAAAAGTGCTGACTGGCCTACTCTGGCCTTTGGCTATTATTTACATTGCCGTTGTGGCATACAAACACTATAAAAAATGAAAGTAAGATACGGATATTGCTGTATAAACAGAACACTCTCTGCTGATAAAGGCATAAGAGTAACTAGAAATATTAAGAAGAAAACATTTGAAGAACATGGTATTGAACGTTCTGGAGAATTAGCACTCCAAAATATTAGAGACCTTGTAGACATTATTAAATGGAATGAAGAGAATGATATTAGACTTTATAGGCTATCAGGAAATATGTTTCCTTGGATGAGTGAATATGAACTTAAAGACCTGCCGACATATAATAGGATTAAAACCCTGTTAGAAGGAATAGGTCACTTTGTAAAGAAACACAACCATAGACTTACGTTTCATCCAGGTGCATTCTGTGTACTAGCCAGCTTAAACCCTAGAGTTGTTACAAATTCTATTAAAGAATTAAATCAACATGGTGAAATTATGGATCTTATTGGTCTACCAAGAAACCATTGGTCACCAATTAATATACATGTAAATACCGCACAGGGTGGTAAAGAAGATGCTATGCAGAGATTTTGTAAAATATTCCCTACACTTGACGAATCTGTTAAAAGTAGACTTGTTGTCGAAAACGATGACAAAAAAGCGCAATACTCTGTAAAAGACCTTAAAGAAGGTGTTAGTGATATTATTGGCTGTCCAGTAATGTTTGACTATCACCACCATTGGTGTTATGAAGACCCAATGCCGGTACAAGAAGCATTCGAACTTGCCAGATCTACATGGCCTGAAGGAATTACACAATGTACTCATTATAGCTCATGTAGAAAGCTGCACGAAGACTCTTCTGTTATGAATCGAGCACACGCAGATTACATTTATGAAAATATACCTACATTCGGATATGAAGTTGATGTCGAGCTGGAAGCAAAAGCCAAAGAATTGGCAGTTCTTACATATTTAGATGGAGAATTTCCTATGTCGATATCTTCCATTGATCCGATGTTAGCAGATCAGTATTAAAAAGATTATAATAATATAATGATATATAATATAACCCATAAAAAAACTAAAGAAGATGGATACTAACGCAAATAAAATTTTATCATTTGAAGATTTTTCAAGTAATAATGCTACTGCAAATGCAACAGCTACAACTGAAAAGCCAACAGATACTGTAGATTCAACCGAATTACACGATGACTCTAAAGAAGTAGAAAATACTGAGGATGTTGAAGAATCTCAAGAAGAAACAGTTTCAAAAGAAGAGCCAAAAACGGTTGCTGAAATGTACGAAAGTATGAAAGAAACTGTAGAATCAGAGGCTAAAACATATGAATCTGATGAGTATGATGAGCATACTATAGAGTCGTATATAAAAGAAAATGCAGCTATGAATGCAAAAATGCTATGTTCAGCACTTGAATCTTGTAAATCAATTGACGAGTCATATACTAAAGAAGCATATGAGGCTGCATGTTCCGAAATAAAAGAGTCTTACATTAAAAAAGTTGATGAAATGTGCGATGCTTACGGAAACGAAGACCAACATATTAAAAAACCTACAGTAGGTGGCGAAGGATCACCTGAACCTGAAGGAGCAGTAATTACACAGCCTTTAAAATAAAAATAGAATTATGGACAAAATAATCGAAATTGTTAATAAATCATGGTTTAAAGCCGCCTGCTATGGAGGAATTGCTATAGCACTATTTATTAATGGAAGTACTAACTACGCGTTTTTTGCAGCAGGGTTTGGTACTAGAGAATTCCTTTTAGCATTTAAAAAATAATACTAAATTAGAAACATTTTTGGAGGCTAGCTATATAATCTATAGTTAGCCTTTTTAATATAGACACTATGCCAAGACTAGACATTAAACATACGTATATGAAAGTTGCATATCAATTTGCAGAACTATCATATGCCAATAGGAGAAAAGTTGGTTGTATTATTGTTAAAAATAAACAGGTAATTAGTTTTGGTTACAACGGTACACCGAATGGTTTTGATAATTGTTGTGAACATGATAACACTACCAAACCAGAAGTCTTACATGCCGAATCGAATGCTATTACAAAAGTTGCACAATCTACAATCGGTTGCAACGGGGCGGTAATATACACTACAACTGCACCCTGTTTCCACTGTGCAAAACTCATTATCCAATCAGGAATTAAAAAGGTTTACTATTCAGAAACATATAGAGACCTAGGAGGTATAGAACTCTTAAATAAAGCTAATATTAACGTAGAAAGAATAATAATAAATGACTAAGACAAATATAACAACTCTCGTAGACTCTATATTAAAAAACCAGATATTTGGTAAAGATTTTAAGTTTAGACCCAATCAAAGAGAAACAGTTGAAAATATTTGTAACCACTACTTAGAAGACCCTAACGGTACCGTAGTTATAGATGCTCCGACCGGAACAGGAAAGTCAATCATTGCTATGTGGTGTTCTTATATTCTTAAAACCCTAGGTAATCAAGGTTATATTGTTACTTCAGATAAAACGTTACAATCACAGTATGAAAAGGACTTTATGAGCTACAAATTGGACTGGCCATCGGTGAAAGGCGTTGACAACTACGAGTGCGATGTTAATGGTCTACCATTCTCAGTGGGCGAATGTAAAATGCGAGGTTATTCGCATGCCCAATCTGAATCTCTTCCATGTGCCCAAACATGCGACTATCTAAATGCCCGTAAAAAGGCTATTAACCGTTCTGTTACGTTATTAAACTACAGCTTTTGGTTAATTCAACAGAATTATGTTAACCGCAGATTGGCACAGAAACAGTCAGAAAAGGATGATGGCAATTCTAATATTGGTGGGCCCATGGCCCTTAATGCTGAGCTTGATTTGGATAGATTTGATAATTTTTTTCCATTTAAGAAACGGGACTTTTGTTTCTTTGATGAGGCTCACAAGGTAGATGAAATAGTTCAAGAACATTTTTCTCCATTTTTCAAAAAAATTTCCCTTTTTTCGACGGTAACTTTGATTGAATTTCTAGTTGGGGAAGGAATCGAAACTCCAAACATTAGTAGGTCCTACATGGAAAGTCTAATTCAATCGATCCTAACCGAACAGTCTAAAGATAGAATGGTGTTTCATCTTGGTAAATTAAAGGGTTTGTTAGGCAGGGTTTTAACAACAAGGAGAGACTTACAAAAGAGGGCAAAGTTTAAATTTGGAAGAGGCGTTGATTCTAAACTTCCTAGAAAATGGAAGAAGGCATTCGGCCAGCTAGACATGCTAAAAGACATTCACTGTAAGGTTGAAGACTATTTAGAAATAATAGAGAAAGAGGGTTTAGAGACCATGCTGTGGACCCAAAACCTGGTTGATGGAGAAATAAAGCTCATGTGTTTAAGTGAATCTGGAATGATTAAAAAGCATCTGCACGACCGTGCTGGTTTCAAAGTCTTTATGAGTGCAACTATTGGAGAACCTAAAACTTTTATAAAAGTAATGGGAATAGAAAAGGCGAAATTCATTAGACTTTCAAACGGGTTCGACTACAAAAAGTCTCCTATTATATTTGTAAACAGATGGAAAATGTCTATGAGCCATAAACATAAAAGTCTTCCAAAGGCTATAAGAATGCTAGATAAGATTTTAGAAAAGCACAAAGGGCATAGAGGTTTAATTCATACTGGGAGCTATGAATTCTCTAAATATATTAAACAACACTCAAACCATATTAGAAGAATAATAGAATATAACAAATCTTCAGAGAAAGAAGAGGCTATTCTTAGATTTAAAAATGGAGTTAATGGAGTAATAATGGGTCCATCAATTCTTGAAGGTTTAGATTTTGCTGATGAAACATGTAGGTTCCAAATATTTTTTAAGGTTCCGTACCCTTCGTTAGGAGACCCGTTAACCAAAGAAAAAATAAAACAATCACCCGGGTGGTATGACTGGAAAACAGGAATCACGCTACAACAGGGTGCAGGAAGAAGTATTAGAAATGAAAATGACTGGGCAGTAACATATATCCTAGATGCATGTTTTAATAACTTGATAAATAAATCAGAGTTTTTTCCTGAAAACTTTAAACAACGTATAAAAAAATTAAAATAATCATGAGTATAAGAAAAACGCATATTCCGGAATTAGATCAAATTAAAAAACAGTATATCATGCTAGGACATAATGACTTTGTTAAAAGATATGAAAAGGTAGAGGTATTTATGGGAAGCCCTGGAGGAATAGACTTTATACAGGAAAAACTCAAAGAGGGAAAGAAAGTTCAAAAAATACAGTAAGTAGCTCCCAATAACCGGTGATCAGCATGTGGAATATAAAGAAACTTTTTAAAAAGAAGACATATAATATTAAAAATAATAAAATGACGGAACAATCTAATAGGATATTCGTTTGGATAAGATCCGAACGGTTAGGTAAAATAGTGGTAGAAAAAGAAACTAAAGATGGGTGGTTACACTTTAAAGATGGAAGCAAAATAAACCCTAAACTTATAAATGAATTTTTAGATGAATGCCCTACAATTGAAGTTGCTGAAGAAAGAAGTAAAATATTATCTTTAGCTAGCCCAAATAATGTTAATCCTATAAATACTCCAGAAAAAGAAAAGCCTACCGTCTCTATAACAAGTAAAGATACTCCAAAATCTAACGGTACTTCTGTATTTGATGAAGACGATTTAATGGTAGGTATTTTAGAGAAATTAAGCAAGAAAAACAGGACTAACCTAGATGTTAGTGTTGGAATTCGTTTGCCAAGCAAGACTATATTTAAGGCCCTTCAACAGGACGTTGAGGATGATGAACTTAAAAGAGGACTGGAGAAGCTTGTAAAAAAACAGATAAATAATATAGAAGAACAATTACAAAGTCAAGTTAAACAATTTATTCAAAATTACTATTATGAACAGACAAGAAAGAAGAAGAGCGTATAAAAATATGGGTATCCTTAAAGCGATGAATCAATTAGCATGGAACCATCCTGACAGAGTTGAATTTCGTAGAAAGAATAGAGAGCAAGGAGAAGCTAAACATAACGCAATGTTAGAAGAACTAGAAAAAGAAAGATATGAAAGACTAGAACATGCTTCGGCTGAATATGAAAAAAAGTTAAAAGAAAAAGATTATAACCAAGAAGAGATTGATATGCTTTTAGAAGCCTTTGCTCTTGAAAATGTTAAAGATAAAGAAACCTGGCAAGCTGATAAAAAGCGAAGAAAAGAATTAAAAAGCGCTGCTATTAAATCAAAAGCTAGTAGAATATCATAATAATATAATATAATAATATAATAATATGGTAACAATAGTACTTGATATCGCAGATAATGGAGTGGTTAAAGTCTTAGAGGATGATAATATAAATGGAGCTGGTGAAAGTTTTATTTCAAAAGTAATATATGATTTTGATGAGGACACCAATTTTAAAAATAGAATAAAGTTTTTAAAAGAATTATGTTTGGATATTGGTCTTCAATTAGGAAACGATATTGATAAAACGAAATTAAATATTTCGGTTGGTAGTGGTCTTAAATACAAGCATACAAAACAGGAGCTATTAACAAAAATTAAAGCATGTGAGTCTCTTGTTTCCAAGTATAAAAAAGAATTAAAAGATTATGAAGCTTAAAGTAGAGTGTATATGGTGTAAAACAAAAACTGAATTTAATAGATTTGCTAAATTTACAAAATCACAAGAAGATTATGACAAATCTAAAACCCAAATTATTTCATATAATGATATTTCTGATAGACTGTCTAAAAGTGATCCATACGGTGCAGAACCTTCTGAAACTATCGTAGCCCTACATATACAAAAACTTATTAAAAATCTTATAACCAAAAATAAAAATCTAGAAGACTATACTATAGATGACACTGCTAATATAACATATCTTTTAAAAAATCTAAATAAAGAAAACGTTGTAAACTTTAAAAACTTTTTAAGTGAAATCTCAGGAGGGGTAGAATTTGACTTAGTAGTTATTAATAGAGAAGAGGGTTTAGATCCTAGCGTTTTAAGTAAATTTGACAACGTCAAATTTTTAGACAATGATAAGACATAAATTATTTTCAAAAGGCGAATCAATACACGCATTAATCTCCTCAACAACCAATCCAAATATATTATTTCCTGTTAAAGGAATTATTTATGACATTAAGTTTGATGAGTATAACCCTCAATATCAAATTAAAATTACAAAAATGTATGACGACGTTGCCTTTATTAAAAGGTTTCTTATTAAAGGTAGAACTATAAGAGATTTTACCGGTAAAGATACTCGTTATAAATTTAATAGAAGTCAATTTAAAACAATTGATGATTTTGTAGATAAAATTTACAATGGAGACAATTGGAAAACATATTTAACAGTTGTAGATAGCGTGTATTGCTGTAGGACACGCAAAGAACAAATAGATTTTTTTAATAAGATACAAACCTTTCTTGTTCAAAAGCATTTAAAGGAGGTCTTTGATATGACTACTAGAAAAGAATATAGATCTGGTAGATTTTATTACCATACTCAACATGAGTTTAAAAATTCTATTAAAAAGTTTTTTGGAGATAGGGCTCCAAAGGAAGATAAATGGTATAAAGACTTTCTATCAAACCCTGATGCTAAAGACCTGGACAAACACGTCTAATTTTCTTTGATATATAATAAAAAATAAGTACATTCATGGCTAGGAAACCCGTTGCGATAAAGAAAAGAAATGTTATAGAGAAGAAAGAACCTACTCCTCCTAAAAAGAAATCTAGTAGACCTAAGAAAAAACCTACGCCTGCTAGTCACTTACAACTTTCTTTTATAGACGGCGATGGTAACTATCATTACTATAATACCAAGACCGATAGTTTTGAGGTTCATAAAGAACCTGTTGCAAATGCAAAAGCAAGTTCACAAGAAATTAGAAACAGACAAGCGATTGCGGCTGCGGCTGCAGGTTTTGTTAGTACTGACGATATGTCTAGAAAATACGACTATGGACTTTATCAGACAAGTAGGTTCGCAGATGCTGCAACATATGGAATGGATACTGCACCTCTTACAGCACAGGACGGTAGAGCTCCTCATTCAGAAGTAAATGCATGGTCTCTTCTTAAATATAGAGGAACTCCATTAAAACCAGTTACGGGTTTTGAAATGGAAACAGCAAAAAACCAATATAAGGTACATCAACTATATGAAAAAGATGGGAAGCCTTTAACAAACCCAACTGCTGCTAACTTAATAGAAATATGCGACGCTGTTGGAGATTCTCCAGGATATAGATATTCATATAGAGATTTTTTACCATGTGAACATTATGGTGAAATACCTAACAATCATTTATTAACCCTTAGAAGGTTTCCAGCCCCTGTTGAAGATAATATAATTGCACCTGTTAAATACGGTCCAGACGGAAAGGTATATAATACTATGCAACCTCCAATTGCTCAGGCCATAACCTGGATGAGCCCTAAAATTGGAAACGATATTAAAGAGATTTTAAAATTTAGTGTTGCTTTTAAATGGGATAAAGCAGAATCTCAAATGCAAACAATACAGGCTCAAAAAAGAGATACTGGTATGCTGGGTGGTTTTTTAGATTCTATGCCAATGGCAGAAAATATTAAAGGTGGTGCAAATGGAGAAACTGCAACCCAAACAAAGAAGAGAGTAGAAGGAGGCGGAGGTTTCGACCCTTTGAAAGATACCTACCCAAATCATAATTTAGGAGAACCTTTAAATATAATTAAAGAGGTACAGGTTAGAAAACCAGGTTTAGAATTTAGCCAAGAATTTAGCCTTGTCTTTAAATACGACCTTAAGGGATATCCACATACCAGTCCTAAACTTGCACTTTTAGATGTTATTTCTAACATGTTAGTATTAACTTATAATAATGCTCCCTTCTGGGGAGGTGCAACTAGATATACAGGTGGTGGTAAAGTTGGTAAACCTTTTGGAGATTTGCAAAAACTACAAAATGGAGATGTTAAAGGGTTTTTAGGAAGTGTTGTAAGTGATTTAAAAGGAGCTTTAACAGGAGCGGTTGATGACTTATTAAAAGGTGGAGATAGTAAAATATTAAATAATGTTATAGGCGGTGGACTTATGAAGCTTTTAGGAGGTCCTCAAGGTGGTCAAATAGCTGCAGCATTTTTAACAGGAGATGCTACAGGACAGTGGCACTTAACTATAGGAAACCCTTTGAACCCTATTGCAGTTGTAGGAAACTTAGGATGCACAGGAGCTGATTTTGAATTAGAAGGTCCTTTAGGCTTTGAAGATTTTCCTTCAAAATTAAAAGTAACTATAAAGTTAAAACCTAACCGGCCTAGAGATAAAGCAGATATTGAATCTATGTTTAATGCTGGTAAAGGTAGGCTATATGTTGCTGATGGAAGTGGCTTTGATACTGATAAAACGATGGATGTTAACGCATACGGTCATCCAGAAATTACTAGAGCAGGTAAAGAAAAAATGATAAAACAAGCAAACGGATAATGGCAAACGGATTTGGTTTAAAAAGTTTATTAGGTAAAATAATTGAGAAAGGTAAATTAGTTTTAGTTCAACCAACTCTTTTATTCGCTAATATAAGTGGTTTAAAAGACTATGAGTATGTTGTTCCAATCGATTATATTGGAAGGATAGACCTTATATGTTTAGAGGTTTATGGTAGTATGGAGCATATAGATTATTTATTAAAATATAATAATATCTCGAATCCTTTTTCTATAGACTATTTAGATATTTTAAAAATACCTAATTTAGGCGCGACTATGAAAGTGCTTGAAAGACCTAAAGATAAAATAGATAATGTTGTTAGACAGGAATTTTTAGATAAAAAGAAATTAAAACCAAAAGACCAAAGAAGGTCTGAATTTCTTAAAAAGAAATATAATATCAAAGAGGTTTTACCGCCAAATGTACTTAAATCTGGGTTTAAAACTTATAAATTTAGTGAAAAAGAAGGAGTGCCTTCAACTATTATGGGTGCTCAGGCTCAAAACCCAGAACCTAATACATTTTCAAAAGAAAAAACTAATAAGCAAAAAGATACTGAATTAGATGAGCTATCGTTAGAGTATAAAAACGCGATAAAGGAAGGTGATATAGAATTGGCTGATAAATTAAAATTAATTGCAGAGCGTCTAAAAGAGAAAAAGGATAAATTTAAATTAAATAGAAAGCCTAGGATGAATACGACTGGAATAGACTATAAAGGTAAAAACAAGTCAGAAGCAGACGTTAAAAAACACGTTAGAAAAGTATATGACGATGCTGGTAATTATGTAGGAACTGAGTCTATTTTAGAATCACTAAACGTCGATGATGATAAAATGACTATAACTATAACAACCACTTTAGTTAAACCCGACGGTACTGTAGAAACTAAGCAAATTACAAGGTATACAAAACCAGATGAGTTTGGAGAAATACCAGATATAGATACAAATTAATTATGGCAGAGTTAGATAATAACATATTAGCCGTTCTAGAACCTGCTATTTTGCCTACAGAAATAGAATTAAAATCTAATGGCGAAGAAGATGGAGACTCTAAACAGAGTAAAAGCGTCGGAGGCATGATTCCATATATTGATATTAATGGGCACCAGTTTAGAGATGGAGACATTCAAAATTTTAGTTTAACAATTGGGGGTATAATGCCCTTGCTAAATATAACTTTAAGAGACACTTCAGGGGTTTTTGACGCAGCACAATATCCAAGAGACGGTGATGTAGTTACTGTTTTAATAAACTCAAAAAACCAAGAGACTTTTAAAAGTATACACATGGACTTTAATATTCTTAGTATATCCTCGCCTCCTTCGAGTGGAGAAACTAGAGAACCAACATATCATATAAGAGGAAGAATAAAAGTTCCTGGTATGTACACTGAGGAATGTAAGGAATACTCTGAAGATACGAGTCTGGCTCATATAGAACAAATAGCCCAAGAATTAGAACTAGGCCTTGCTACGAATATTGACAGTACAGATGACACCCAACCTAGAATACAGCCATATATAAAAACTTTGGATTTTATAAAGGATGTCGTTAAAACATCATATGTAGGAGAAGAAAGCTTTCAAAAATTTTATATTGATGCTTATTATTACCTTAATTTTATAGAGGTTAATAAGTTAATAAACTCTAAAAATGTTAGAACATTAGAAGAATTGCAAGACTCTATAATGAGTACCGATAGAGCGACAACAGTCGACAAAGGATCCGATGAAAACGATTCTGATGATACTCAAACTAAATTAATGTTAACAAATCACCCTAAACATACAAACGGAGGTAATTACATTTCTAAGTATTCACTTCAAAATAATTCTAATAACATATCTCAAAAAAACGGTTATAAAAGAGTTTTACAGATGTATGATGATTTAGAATCGGAAAGACTGACTGAATTTGACATACAGTCTTTTTTAAGCACTAATCTAAGAGACGGAGAAGGACCTTTACAGGGAAGAACAAGTGAAAATGTAGAAGGAAGACATTTAAAACATAAATATGTTGGTAGGATGCAAGATTTTCTTTTAGAAGGAAACGTACATTCAAATCATAAATATTCTGTACTAAATAATCTTCAAAATATACAAGAATTAAATAAATTAAAATTAACTATAGAGTTAAGTCAATTCAATGCGCAGCTATACCTATTTCAAAAGGTTCCTATAATGATTTATGTTACAGACGGGCCAAAATCTGATGCAATACGCAAAGATGAAGAACGTTTAAAACAAAAAGGAGTTCAAACAAGTGATAACACTTTTGAAAAAGATAAAGACGATAAAGAAACTCCACATGTTGTAGATGAGTTTATTTCTGGGCATTATATAATAAGCTCTATAGAATATACATTCAGGGCAGGGCAAAACCAACTAGGTCAAAAGCTAAGCCTCCAAAGAAGAGAATGGCCTTTAAGATCAAATGATATATAAAATATGAGTAGTCAAGATAACCACGAAGCGGAAAAATGGAAAGCAGCATATAGTATGAATTCTGTTAGCCCTAAAAAATTTAGAAAGGGTAAATATATTTATCAAAAGGGAGCTGCTCCTGGAAATATAAATCCGTATGATGATCCTACATTTCTTTCATTTACTATAGCTTTTTTAAAAGATGAACCTACTCATTTATATAATATAAGACCTGAAGCGAATCTAGGGGCTAGCCCTCTAATGAACGGATCAGCAATCGCATATTTAGAATCTTTTGCTAAAGATAGAGACAGGGCGGCTTCGCTTGCTGAATCTATGATACAATTAAATAGAGTTAATTTAGCGATGCCTTGGGTTTGGCAATCGATGACAGGATTAGATGGTGCATATAAATTGAATAAAATGCTAGAACCCTATTCAGGTGGAGATGAATCTAAAATAACAATAGAGTGTTTAGAAACCTATGATTTAATGATGAATGGTATTTTAGATATGTATAGGCATGCAATATATGATACCCAACGATGGGTAGAAATGGTTCCTGCTAATTTAAGAAAATTTAGTATGATTATAACCGTAGGAGATGCTCGATTTTTAACAAGCCAATTAGACGTAACTCCCGAGTCTGACAGGACTGATGGCCCAGATAGCTCTCAACGTAAAAAGAAAAATATTAATTCTAACATAACAGGCGAATATATTCCTAGATTTTCATTTCATTTACATGGATGTGAAATAGATGTAGATGAATCAATGGCAGACGTTTTAGGAACATTAAATTCAGGAGAAGCGCCAACACAAGCTACTTCTAAATTAGTTATTAAATATGAAAAAATAGAAGATATAGAGGTTAGATATTTACAGGGTTTATCAAGACATAACCTACATAGAGCAAGAGGACGATATGTTGATAATGAGTTTCTTACGGGTTCGGGTCCTAATTATGTAAGAAAGGAAGGCGATGTATATTCATATGACGTGAACGGAAATCCGGAACTTAGTTATGGAAATCCAGCAACTGAAAGGCCTGACTACGGTGATCAAGTTCCTGGAATGGGACAGGATATGATGCCCGATGCTGAAGCTGAAAAAGACATGGCTCCTGGAAATTTAGGAAATAACGTCGACCCTAACCTATTTAAAAGACTAAAAGATAAAGTTGAAGCCAGAGCGGAAGCAGCGATAGAAGGTTTCCCTAATAGTCTTAAAGAGGCTGCTGATGCGAGAGTTGAAGGAGGTCAGTCGGATATAATAGGTGCAGGTTTATTAGGAAATGTTCATGGTGGTTTTGGAATTGGGAACACGATGGATGCATTAAGTGCTGGTGGAGTTAATGGAGCTTTGCATGTAGCGGACTCTCTAGGCATAGATGTTGCAGGAATAATAGGTTCTACATTAGGAGATCTTTTTAAAGAGGCATCTGAGGCAGCAGAAACAAAAATGGATATGCGTGAGCTGTTAAGCTCTGAGAATATTCACCCATTCATGCTTAGATCGCCTGGAGCAGAACCAGAAAATATTCACCCACCAGGGGTTGATGCATCTCCAGATGGTAGACTAAGAAGCAATGTCCACCCGCCAGGGGTTGATTCTACGCCGGACGGTAACGATCTGGGCAATGTTAATTAAAACAGATAAATATATTATATTATGAAAGACATTAAAGAAATCTATAATGATAATATAAGGGATACCCACTGGCTAGGTGAGGTTATGGACAATGAAGACCCTCTTTTAAATGGAAGGTGTAAAATTAAAGTCTTTGGGAAGTTTGATAATATATCTACGGAAAATCTTCCATGGGCTACTCCCCAAAATAGAATGTTGCCAGGTTCTCATGCTGTTCCTAGAATAGGAGATATTGTTTCAATAAGGTTTGATAATGGGGACATATACCATCCAGAGTATGAATTTCAGGTAAATCAAAATGATGATTTAAAGGCAGATATTTTAGAGTCTAGTGGAGAACCGCAGAATGTTATTTCTCTCGTGTATGATTCTGTAAGAAATTTAAGAGCCTATTGGAGTCCTGAAAATGGACTAGTAATTACGACAGGCTCTGGAGACCAAGAATCTCCGCTTATTCAATTAGATTCGGCAGATAAAATCTATCTTTATACTGAGAATCAAGTAGAAATAAAAGCAACAGACACTATTTATATAAATTCAGAATCTGATATTACAGTAGAAACGCCAGCCGACGTAGAAATTATAGCAAATAAAGTTCATGTAAATAGTCCTGCTGTTGAATTAGGTGAAATGGCGGCGCAACAGGTAATAAAAGGAAATATATTTCAAGCGTTATTTAACGCACATACCCATTCCGCAATAGGTTTTGGTTTACCAACATCACCACCTATAGTTCCTTTAACAGGACAAGAATTAAGTCAAGTAAGTAAAACACAATAAAAATAAACAATATGTCACTAAGCAATTTAGTATTAAGCGAAGCCCTTAAGTTATTAATTAAAACCAAAGAACCTTTATTAAAAGAAAGAATAGAAGGTGGAATATCTACAATAAGAAACGAGGACTTTTTGACAAACGATTTTAAAAACGAGGAATTAATATCTCCTCCCGATGGTTTGTATAAAGTAAATAAAGAAGTGGAAGAGTGGGTTTTAAAAAACGTTTCAGCACCAGGAATGGATCCTGATGAGTTAAAGAAAAAGGTTTGGAAAAAACACTCTGATGAAATGTCAAAAGAAATTTCTAAACAGCTTACAGATTGGTTAAGGGAAGACGTAATGTTCGAGTTGGCAATTATTATTAATACTCAGATTAAAGCTACTCAAATAAACATTAATCTTGCAGAGGGAGCAATAGATTGTGGAGGTTATCCTAGCCTAGCAACTACAATAACCACTGTACCGTCAGCAGGTTTAAACCCTGAAATTGTACTTTCATAATATAATAATATAATACCCTATTTTAAAAAGATATATAACTTATTAACACTTAAAAAAATAAAAATGATTGAATTAAAATCAAACGAAGACTACTTCGATTCAAATGGAAATTTCGATTGGGAAGGTTATGAAGCAACCTGTCCAAAAGTTCTAAGAAAACCAAACCCTCAAGTTAAAGTAAAAGATCCTAGACACCGTGTATTTTGTAGAGAGCCGTATGCTCAGGAAATGTACAATACACTCATAGGACATATGGAAGAGTTTGACAAAATTACGCATATTAATTACGGTCAAAGCTATACTGGTAAAGTTTATTCAGTAAATGATTCAACCATGACTTTAGATATAGGCTATAGACAGCTTATATTTGTAAATTTAGAAAAGGAGGATGTAGAATATAGAGACCTTAAACCAGGCGAAGAGGCTTCTGTTATTATAACCTCTGATCTTGAAAATGAAAGTAAACATATTACAGGTTCTATTTCTGAAGGAATGAGACAGCAAACATTCACAGAGTTACATAACACAATAGAGACCCAGGATACCGCATGGGTTGGTGTAGTTAAGAAAATGATGGAAGATGCTGGATACATGGTTAATATTAAAGGCATAAACTGTTTTATGCCAGGAAGCCTTGCTGGTATAAACAAATTACATAATTTTGAAAGCGTTTTAAATTCAGAAATGTACGTTGTTCCAGTTAGTTATTCAAAAGAAAGAGGTACTATAGTTGTTTCTCATAGAGCATATCTAAAAACATTAATTCCGGCGGCAATTGAATCGCTTAAGGAAAACCATGAAGAAGAAATATCAGGAATTGTTACAGGAAGCGCTAAATACGGAGTGTTCTGCGAATTTAAAGACTGTTTAACTGGAATGATCCATGTAAACGATTTAGACGGAGATCATTTAGCTATGCATAAAAATAGAGAAATAAAGCCAGGTGATGAAATTAAGTTTAAAGTAAAGGACATAATTTCTAATACTAAAATAACGCTAACCCAAAGAGACGATGCAGCTGTTAATCCTTGGTTTGATATTCATAAAAAATATAAAGTTCCTTCAGTTGTTAAGGCCGTAGTAAAGTCATGTAAAGAATATGGGCTTTTTATTGAGATAGAATCTGGAGTTGTTGGTCTATTACATGTTAGTGAAGTTGGAGAAGATAATATTAAAAACTATAAACCAAAGGACCTTATAGAAGTTCAGATAACTAGAATAGAATCTGAAACTAAAAAGGTATTCTTAAAACTTAAAAAATAGATTATAATAATACGTGATATATAAAGAAATTAAGTTTTAATATCACATGTTAACATACCAATCTATTAAAGAAAAAACTAAAGAAGAGATTTTGTCTTACGGGCTCGTAGGTGCAGAGTTTGAATTTTACTCCAACCTATCTCCTACAAAGACTGCAAGTTCTCTTGAAAAGCTTACAGGTAAGAAAATAAAAGTTGAAAATGAAGCGCATAGTGATTTTGTTCCAACAGATAAAGAGTGGAAATTAGAAAAAGATATGAGTGGTGGTGCCGGACTTTTAGAACTTGTTACCGGTCCTATAGAATACAAATTTTCAAGAAAGATTATTATAGATATATTAAAATGGATAGAGGAAAATGGATATACCACATCTAAATGCTCTATCCATTTAAACATTTCATTTGATACTGAGTTAACACAAAAACCCGGTCTTATTTCACAAATGGACCCTTTAAAATTTGTTTTAAACTTTAACGAATCAGAGGTTTATAAACTATTTCCAAATAGAAAAAACAGTGTATATGCGAAGTCTATTAAATGGATAATGCCAAGAACCGAGGCTAATTATTTTAACGGACAACATGTCAACCCTCATATTTTTGACTTTGGAAAAGAAAAATACTATGGGGTAAATTTTGAAAAGTTACAAAAGGGTTATTTAGAATTTAGATACCTTGGTGGAAAGGACTATGAAAAAAAGACATCAAATATACTCTATTTATTAGACCGCTTTTTTGTTCAACTATGGTATTCTGCAAATGAAAAAGAATACACAGACTTAAATCTGGTCGAATTAAAAAAGATTCTTTCTAGAAATTTTAAATTTGTACAAATTTTAAAGGATTGGAGAAATATAAAAGAACATTATAGCGATGTTGATTTATGTGTTGATTTAAAACAAAACGAAAAAATAATAGACTTGCAGTGGCCTAAGATTAAACAGGGCGTTGTGCGCCTCTTAACACATGGTGGCCTAGAAAAAGGCGCTATTAATTATGATAGTGATATTGGTAGAATACAGGTTAAAGATGGGGAACTTTTACTATGCTTTAATCTAGAAAATTATGATTTTATAGATTGTAAAATAGGAGGGCTTTTAAGCTTTTGTGATTTTTTTAGAAGCCAATTAGAATCTACCTATTTAACACGGTGTAACTTATACCAGGGTACTTCAGCAATAGATTCAAAAATAGATGCATGTTATATAAACCAAAGCGTTGAAGTCAGAAACAGCTATGTTATGGCTTGGGACTCTGTTTTTAAAGGTAAAATGATAGGAGGTATATTTAGACATGGAAAAATAGGAAAGGAAGCAACCTTTGATAATGTTGAAATAGTACAAAGTAAAAAAATTAAATAATTATGAGCAGCGACATAAAAAGTATGGGAGGTCAAGAACCTCATAACAACGGCTTTAATAACGAAAAAAGAGAATATGATAAATTCTGTCTTGATGCTTTTATTAACGAGGTAGGTTCTGAAATAACAGGAGCATGTATGGTTCCAATAAATATTCCGGAACAAGAAGTAAAAAACATCATTAAAAGAGCGGTTAAATGGTTTAGAAAAAACTATGAATATTCTCTTAGAGAAAACTATGTTCATATTCCTAACTCTGTTTTTAAATCAACTCAATTTAAAAGAGACCGATCTTTACATTTTCCAAAAGAAAACCCACAAACAGGTGCTGGTGAAATATTTTCTATTTATGGTGTATATGATTTAGCATCTGGATGGAATAGCGCGGCAGGAGGTCTGGACCACAGGTTTCAAGGAGGTTCTGACTTTTCAATAGAAAAAATGCTATTTAGAAATTCGTTTGACGGTATGGGACCAGCAGAAGGTGCGGAAGACTTGCAATATTATGTAATTAATCAAAGTTATTTTGATCTTGCTCGGCAAATATTAGAAAACCCAATATCTTATAATTACTCACAGCTAACAGGACAACTCAAATTTATGGGAGATACTCCTAAAGGTGACGTGATTTTAGAATGTTATGAGAGTATTGAAAACTGTGCTTTATATGAAGATGAAATATTTTTTAGATATGTATGTGCTCAAGTAAAAATTTCGATAGGATCTAAACTTTCTGTCTTTAAATTTACCCTACCTGGAGGAGTTGAAATAGATTATGATGGAATTAGAGATATGGGAACCGATGATATGGATAAAATATTAGAAGAAATAAAAGGAGATGAAGGTGTCGATTGGATGATGCACTCCTAAAAAATGTGATAAATAATTAATGGAACTATATATTAAAACAGGAGAGGACCCTAATTTTGATCCGCTATCAGTTGATACTGAAAATGAGGTTCAACAATTAATTACTCAATTAGAGACCATTTTGTTTACAAACAAAAGGTCTGTTTTAGGACAGCCTGGTTTTGGAGTAAATTTAGAAGACTTAATATATAGTTTTAACTTTAATGAATATGAAATAAAAAGAATAATTAACGATCAACTTAGAGACTATTGTCCATTAGCTGCTAGATATAGCGTAGACGTCGATATAGAATTTTCAAAAGGAGAATTTAGAGATATTGCTGTTTTGTCTTTGACTATAGATAATAGATATGTAGTTGGTGTAAAAATAGAATAAAATAAATGGCTAGTTTTAATTTTTTAGATTCTGCTAGAATAACAGGTAAACAGATATTTGACGACTCGAGAACCTATTTATCAAGAGTATATAAGCGTTCAAATAACTTTTTTACAGCTGCTTCACCATATGCCCAGATATTAGAGGTTATGTCGTATATAGGGGAATTGATAATGTTCTATATAGAGGATGTTACAGTAGAGCAGAATATCTATACTGCTCAGCAGCCCGAATCAATATATGGTCTATCAAGGCTTACAGGACACGACGCTACAAGAGGTTTCGCAGCAACAGGAGAGATTAGGTTTAGATGGAAACCCGGAGAAGGAGACGATGTCGCTGGAAATAATTTAATAATCGAACCAAATGCCATCATCCAATTTGAAAATAACGGTTTAAAGTATTTTTTACAAACAAATAAAGATCAGTTTTTATTGCCTAAAGGTTCTAAACAATGGATGATAGCTAACATAATACAGGGAAAGCAAGAATCACAAACACTTACAGGAACTGGAGAAAGCTTTCAAAGCTTTAATATACAGACAGGAGGAACTACAGATCACTCTTTAGTTACAATAACAATTAATGGTGAAAAATGGACTAAATACGAGTCTTTATATGATATGTTAGACACTTCTAAGGGATATGTTTTAAAGACGGGAATTTCTGGAGGTTTAGATATTTATTTCGGCACAGGTAATTTTGGATTCGTTCCGCCTCTTGGAGCTATTATAGAAGTTTTGTATATTAAAACTGAAGGTGGACAAGGAAATTTAAATCAATCCGGAGATTTAACATTTAAATGGGTTGATGAGGGTAGAGACTCTATGGAAGAAACACATGACTTAAATGAATTACTAATTGGAGAAGTAACCGTCGCTCCGTTTATGGGAGCTGATTCAGAGAACCCTGAATTTACAAAAATGATGACTCCTGTTTCAAGTAGAAGCTATGTGCTAGCGAACCCTGAAAGTTACGAATATTTTTTAAGTAGATATTCTCAATTCAGTTATTTAGATGTTTATAACACAACAGATGACGGGTACTTGGATGATGATAATGTAATGTACATTTTTGCTATTCCTGATCTAAATAAAAGATTATTAAAAGGAAGTGACTATTTTTCATTAGATGAAAGCGAATTCTTTTTTGGAAAAGACGAAACAGATAGAATGTTAGGAGTTATAGAAGATAGTGGACGACAAATGGTTACAAGCGAGGCTATTTTCGTTCAACCTGAGGCAGTTAAATATAGAATGGATGTGTCTATACGATATTTCGAAGGGTTTAAACAGGAAGAAGTTTTTAATGATATTAGAACCAAAATAAGCAATTACTTGACAAATATAATAAGAAGAGATAAATTACCTAAGAGTGATTTAATTGCTTTATTAGAAACAGTAGAAGGGGTAGATGCCGTAAATATTCAATTTGTTTCTAGTGTCGAAGAAAAAGCAAGGAGAGATGGATATTACACTTATAATCAAGTGACAACAGTTCCTACTACTCCGGAATTAGAAGGTGGAGAAGGAGAACAAAAAAGACTAGTATTCTTTAAAAGGATTGTAGAAGAAAAGAAAGTATTGTTAAACAACCCAAACATGTTAATACCCGTTGAAGGTGGTGATAAAGCCATAGAAGATTGGTACAACAAAATAGGTTTAGATAAATACGGAGATATAATTTTAGACAAGCAAGAAGTTGCAGTTTTTAGAGGAGGCTGGGAAGATAGAAATGGAGATTTAGTTAAGGATGAGCCTACTATAGGTGAAATGGCTTCGCTATCTGTTTATTTTGATAACCCTCCTGTTCCTAACACTGTTTTTTCAAGAATACAAGCAGGAAATAGAAGAGCAATATGAGCAATACACCAAAATTAGATGAGGGTTTATTTAAAGACCTACAACGATATAAGAGAATTAAACGATATGATGTTTATAAGTCTAAGAATGACGAAAGATTAAATAACGGGTTTGATTATAGCGATTTGATATTTGAAAATATGGTGTCTGAGCATATTTACAGGAATGTTATTATTTCTTATTTTATTGAGTTTTTAACAGATTATTTCTTTAATATTATAGAACATGTTAAATACTTTGATAACTTTAAAAACTTTACAGTAAAACCAAAAGATAAAAATAGAAGATAATGAAATACTCTAATTTAAAGTTTTTTAACGGTGTTGAAAACGAACTAAACCTTTCTTATGATGAAACTACTGAAAAGTGGTCAGGTGTTGTTCATATTCCAGAGGTTTCAGCAGGTTTATACGAGACTGTAAACCTTTTTATACTAGAAAAATTTAACAATGATAGTTTAGGCTACCCTGTTTTTGGTAAACCATCGACTGAAAATACCTCTCTCGCTACTTATGATTTTAAATTTGAATGGGTAGATGATAGATGGGCAAGTGGAGACATTTTTTTATATAATAGCTTTTTAGAAAACGATATTTTTAAAATAAGAAAAATAGATAGTTTAACACTGGATGTTGAAGACCCTTCTACGTTTGTAAATTCAATAGACCCTAGTACAAACATCAAGAATGTAACTAATTATATAAATGAGGCTCTTCAAGTAAACGTTGCTATTTCTTCAGTTGATGATAAACCCCATTATAGAACATTAAGAATAAAAGACTCTGAAGACCATGTCGTAGCAGTTATAAAATTCTATGGAGAAATTGAAAAAGAAGATGATAGACTTAGAATTTTACTAGGTAACTTAGGAGGTTCCTTTAAAGATTCTGATTTTATGTTTTTTAAAGAACATGACATAGACGAACAGGGTTTAAATTGGAAATTAATTAATCAAAAAAGAAAAGAGCTTTTATTAGAGTTAAGTAATATAAAGCCTTTTGTTGGGACATATAAGGCTATTTTAAATGCTATTAAGTTTTTTGGGTATAATAATATAACCCTTAAAGAATATTGGTTAAATATAAATCAAGAATCTTCTACTTTCGGTAAATTAAAGGCTATTCCAGTTTTAGATACGTCAAAGGGTTTTTCATATAAAAAGAGAAAAAGTATTAATTTACCATCTTCAAACATGAAGAAAACAAGTAGACTTTCTCTTGTTTATAAATTAAATGAACCTACCGGAGAATTTGATTATTGGGATATTCCAAGAGTTAAAGAAACTTTTGATTTTACACCAGAAGAAGTATTGATTAAATTATATGGACTTAAAAATATTTTACAAGAAAGATATTTACCGCTACACGCTAAAATAGTAGATATAGTCGGTGAAGGAGACTTTTTTGATCAAAAGAATTTTAATGTATGGAATAATCAACAAAATATTTCAGTATTTAACGAGGGAAAGGAAGTTGATTTTAGAGTACTTCCAGAAGGTAGACAGTTATACATAGAAGACTATTCTTTAATATCTAATAATAGTATATTGATAGACGATGTTGTTAACCAGACCAATACGAATCCTACATATTTACCTATTGACATTTCTAGTTTTGGAGACCTATATACACAAAATACCTTAGGTTTAGATAAAAATGATAATGAAACTTTATTAGAAGATTTTGAAACATTTTATGAAAACTACTATATAATAAATAAGGATACACATAATGAAAATCTACAAGGATACCACGATATTCCAGTTGGGAGTCCTATAACCTTAGAATGTACTACAATAAACCAGACATGGGATGATGCAAATTTTGTATGGGATGATGCTGGAACTTATAAGTTTTCTGGAATGACATATTCAGAATTAAATTTAACCGCAGTATCTCCAAACACAGGAGATGTTGCATTTGTTACGGATCTTCCTTGGGGACCATCTACTGGTTTTGTAAAATGGGATGGTTCGCAATGGGCTGATACTGTAGATCCAATGCATATTGATTGGAACAGCTGGTGGAAACAGGATATTTATGAAATAGAATGGTTAGTTACTGGACCAAACGGATATGAACAAACATGGAGAGGTCCTATAGGATACTGGGAGTCGGTAACGACATCGACTGAAGAGTTAATATGGCATCCACAATTTCAAAAGGTTGCAGTTGTACTTCCCTTTGCTGGAGATTATTCTATTGAGTTAAGAATTTATGACCTGCAAAATGTTGTAAGCTATTATAAGAAAAATGATATCGTAAATGTTAAAGTAAAGCCGGTTGAAATATATGGGATTTATCAGTGGAAGGATAATAAAAACTGGGCAGAATGGAAAACCGGTTGGAATAAAACCGGAGGAATTTGGGACCTACCTACTGAATCGCTACAGACAATAAATAACAATTATGAAAAGCTTTACCTTACTATGGATAGAGCTAACTATTTGCATCATGAAGACCAGGGTAAAAGGTTTTCTATGGTTAGAAGATTTAAAGACACTGATATTAGTAACCCTACAGGATATTTAGAAACAACAGGTCCTTATATTTGGGACGAAATGGATCCAGTAAGATGGTTAGATGGAAAACATAATTGGTGGAACGCCACTCGAACAGGAGCAGATTTAACTCCTAGTTTTAAAATAGAAGCTATAAACTCAGGTTCTATTCTTAAAATTACACACAAAAATCCGGTAACAAAAAGTATTGAAATAGGAGAGCATGTAATCACATCGCCCACTCCGACAGGAAGTAATGATATTCAAGGATGGCAGGCGATTGTCGATGAGCTGAATCAGTCAACAGATGCTGTTATAAATAAATTTAATTATAACCCTATGTTTTTAGATACTAGTGCACCTTTCGGGGTTGTTGATGATTGTCCTTTTATCCTATGCGTCGGTAAGGGATATTCAAAGACATATGACTTTGAATCGGTTGATTTAACAGGTGGAAATGTAATAGGAGAAGTTCATTACGTCGGCTATAACCCTACATTCGATACTTCTAAGATTATTAATGGAAGTGCGGAAGTAGAAAGATCGACACATATCACGTTTTCATTAGATAAAAGCCAAATGGCTGGAATGAGAAAACCAACGTGGAAGATATATAACAATACTAACCCGAATTTTAATGATATATATTATGATAATATGTGGTTAACATATATCTTTAAAAACCCAGGTTCTTATAAAATAAGCATCGAGGTAGAAGATACTAATGGTAATAAAAATATTGCCGAAAGGAATATGATAATTGTAAAATAAAAAAAATTAAAACATGGCAGTTATAGAAATTTTAGGAACAGATTCACTCTCATCATCAAGAATTACACTTAATGATAATTTTGTAGAATTACAAGATAGAGTAGATGACATATCTAATTATTTAGATACAACAGCAGCTACTATAACAGGAGTTGCTAGCATCACCACAACACAGCTTAGTGTTTCCGGTGGTTCAACGTTAATTAACGTTACGGCAAGTGACCTTACACTTTCTGGATCAGCAGATTTTCAAGGTACTATCTTTAAAACAGCAGTTGAAGGTTCAATGGCATCAGGAGTTACCTCTTTCGCTACAACATTCAGCTCTCACACTTATTTTGTACAAAACACTGGAACTCCTATAGCATTACCAGCTGGCCAACATGGTCAAGAAATAATGCTAATAGCAGATACAGGCGGAAGTGTTATACTAGATCCATCAACAATATCTGGAATCAACACGGCTGAATTACCAAATACGGGAGATGCTGTTGAATTAAGAGCTATTGATAGTGGAAATGGTAATGTTTGGTGGTATTGCGTTGGTAAATCCGGCACAGCACAATTTAGTTAATAAAAATAAATAGGAGTAAATGGCAGCACCATTAATTAGAATACCACAAATACAGGGAGGAACTTTATATGCCTTTGCTAGTGGAACAAGAGATATTACAAGGGCCTTTAATAACCCAGATCTTCAGTTTGATTTTAGCAACTATGCCCTTATAAATTTACCTGAATTAAAAATACCAGATCAGAGTCATAATGAAAATACTTTAGATTTTGAGCAGTTTTTAGATTATAGTGGAGCATCGTATGATATTGCAGCCATGGATAGTGGAAATAAAGCAGTTTCTTTTGCTAACACCTTTCAAAATTATGCGTTAAATTTAGAAGAATTACTTCTACAAGACGACGATTTTGATAGTACTTTATTAGAATCAGATGCAGAGAAAATATTCTTTAAATACTTAGATGAAGCCGGAGCTGTTAGATTTAAGCCAGCAGACTCTAATGAATCAACTGCCTTAGGAAAATTTACTGAAAACTCAGAAGCATCTCAAACTGCAGCAGACTATGAAAGAGTTGTTAAATTTTTAGGAACAATTGACGCTAATAATGATATTCACTTTAAAGGACAAACATACCATGAGGTTTTTGTTAATGTTCCTTCTGGTGTAGGGTATACCCCAACTATTTTGTTTGAAACAACAGGTTATAATAATAGTGGTAATAAAATATATGCAGATGGTGAAATTAATGCTAGAAGTGGACAAACACACCCGGATCCTAAAATGCATCTAGAAACATTAATAGACGTTGCTGAAAACCCAGCAAATAATACTAGAGGATATTATGATATTGATCCTTCTTCTACAATTGCAATGGGAATAGATTGGACTATTAATAATTACCACCAAGTAGTTAGTAGTTCTAAAATAGACACTTTACAAGACTTTGCTGAAAAAGGTGGAGATTTTAGCTTTAATGCTATTTTATTGTACTACGATATTTTTAGCAAATCAAACCCAGCAAATTCAGCAAGAAATCTATACGGAGTTCTAATATTAGACAATCCTCAGAATGTTTCAGGACCTTCTGGCGATTATACTATTCCAAGGCTAAAGAAATATAAACCAAACGAAATTACAGGTCTTAATGGTAATGCATTTGGTTTAAAGGTAAATCTTAAATTTAATTCTTCATTAGATAACGTAGGTACTGAAATTAATGTTAATGACTTTACTACGTTTTCGATGGATATGTTTATGGATACGACAAGCTCGTTAGTAAACGCAACTAGTCTATTATTAAAAGCTAACAAAAGATATACTGGTTTAGAAAGTAGACTAATAGATATGGAAAATATTGTCAGTAGTTTAGCGGACTCTGATAGTTTAGAAAATAGAATTTTAGAATTAGAAGAAAGTTTTGAAAATACAAGTTTAAATCTTTCTGAGCCTGACTCTTTATTGGCTTTAATTTCTAACGCAAATTCTAGAATTTCAAGCATTATTGACGGTACTATACCAACTGAAGTTCAATATAATACTGATGTTTTATTTGGTGATTCTGGAATATCAGTTGATAAAACAGTACCTAATAAAATTAAAATTAAAAACAGCATAAAGTCGTATACTTTTAATAAACCATTTAATTGGAATGAGAGTACACTTTCTGTTGGAACTGAAATATCTGATTTAAATCCTTATGATCCGCAATTTGCAACTTCATGGGGAATATGGACTAGATTAAAAGAATTTACAAATCAGCTAAGGTTAGCGGGTAAAACTACAATAACCGAAGCAGATAATAATATTAATATATACATAGATGACAAACTTATAAAATGGCAAGATGGCCAATCTTTTAAGGTTGTTTTCGAAGATTTAAACTTGAATGGAAATAATATAAGCATTTATACAAACTTTCATGGGAATTTTGATATTCTAATAGACACTTTGAGTTCTTCAGAATTAAGCAACAGTCCTTATTTTGAAATAGTATGTACAAGTGCTGCTAATTATCAATTTGAAATAGACATAATAAGATAAAAATAGATGGATACATTTAACTCGTTTTCAGAAGTAATTAAGAGATTTTCTCAAATGAACACAAATTCACTTGAGATTTTTGAGGGTATAAATAAAGCAGTTAGTAGTGAAGAAGACAACGTTACTATTAAGATAGACCTTTTTGGTAAAGATACTCCAGAGGGAGAAGAAACTTTACAAACATATCAAATACCTTCTTTTAGCTATCTAGACAGAGAAATTAAAAGACTAGAAAGGAATTTAAAATCATTAACAGGCTTAGGATCGTCAGATGCTAGTATTAAGATGCCGGACGGTTCTTATAAAAAAATAGTTGCTAAAAAATTTAAAAGTGCTGGAGCAAACATAACTACATTAAATACTCCTTCTTATTTCGAATCTAAAAGTAATGACTTTTTTGAAGACTATTTAAACCCATTATTAAATGTTAATTTTGATGTTAGCGGCCAAATTCCATCAGATACTGAAAGAGTTTTGGTAAAAAGAGTTTTATTTCCTACAGATGATGCATTTGCACAGTCATACTTTGAAGATAATTACCTAGGTTCTTCAGAACTGGATTATCAAACTGTTATGAATTCAATATTAACAGATGGCGTAAATGTTGTTATTGACGAACAAGTAAGAGACTTGCCATATAGAAGCACTCAGTATTACGGTAAGTTTGATGTTACAGGAGTTGAAAGCGCTAAAAAGGAAGTAATAATAAAAGGGCAAGCTACTAAAGTTACAAAAAAACTATATACTGTTAATAGATTAACATACACTGACTCAAATAAAGAATTAAAAGAAACTGAATTTTTAAGCATAGGTGATAAGCTTATTGTAAATTCCGGTAATAATTCTACACTATATGAAATTGTAAACATATATTCAGGAACTCTTCAACTAGAGTTAAAATTACTAGAAGGGTTTGATTCTATTAAGATAGGATCCGAACAGTTATGTATTTATAAGTCTTTAGAAGAAAAAGTTAATTTAGCAATAAACGTTGCGTTTGATGAAAGACAGGTTGTATTTTTTAAACCAATAGATCCTGATTCTAAAATATTAGCCGAAGACTGGTCACCTGGTGTTGGGTTTTATTCTAATGATTTAACTATCAAAAAGGAAGATGGCCTAGAAGAAAATTTAGCTACATATTACAGAAATACGGTTGCTGATTTTGGGCAGTTTATTAAATCATTAAAAGAAGATTTTATTCCTCCAGCAACAGTTGGAATAGAACCTAATGCTGTTGAATTAGATGCTGAAAACTTTAAAGTAATACAAATAAATACCCACTTAACGGAAAATGATGCGTTTGATAATATCAAAAGATTATCTAACGATAAAATTTCTGTAGCTGAAAATATAAAAAAATTAGACGGAACTATAGTTTCTAAAAGAAGCGAAGTAGCTACAAAAACATATAGATCTGAAATTGGAAAAGTTAAAGATAAAAACACTTTAGTTACGCTTGTTGAAAAAAGAAGTAGCGAGGCTAAATTATATTCTTCAATTGTTAACCAAATACAAAGTATTAATAAAGACCAAAATATAACCGATTTAAAACCTAAATTTAGAGTAAGGGGTTTTTGGAATATTCCAGACGCTAAAACAAATGCAGACACACTTCCTCAAGAAATTGTTAAATTTAGAATTCAATATAGATATGTTTCTTCTAGCGGTAAGGCAAGTAATATTGCTCAAATTCCGTTTAAGCAAGTAAGAGGTGGAAAAACCAAAAAAACTACAGCAAGTTTTTCTAACTGGATTGCTTATGAAACACCAACAAGAGAGAGAAAAAGAGATTCAATTACCGGAAAATATACATGGTCTACAACAAGTGTTGAAGACGGCCAAGAGGTAAACTTTAATCAATTAGATTTACCAATAAATCTCGGTGAAAATGTAGAAATAAGAATGAAGGCTATTTCTGAAGCAGGATATCCAGCCAACCCAACAGAGTCTGATTGGAGTGATATCGTCAAAATAGACTTTCCAGAAGGCCTGCTAGATACGAGTAAAACCCGTAATCTTATAGAAGAAAATGCTAAAGAAACAGCATATGTTCAGCTTGTTGAGGAATTAGACTCGAAAGGAGTTTACACACATATAGGTGACAGTTTTACAGCTAATGAAAAATACTATACACATGGGGCTTCTAATATTTCTTCAGGTTTTTTAACTGACGAACAATCCCCAATAAGTCTTTTTGATAAATTAATAGATTTACAGGCTGAAATAACATATTTAAGAGAGAAGTTAGAGAATGCTGTTGGAGAATTAGCAGTAAGTATTGTTGATGATGAGGGAATAGTAACTGAAATAGAGGCCAATACAACAAATAAACTCTTTGCTGGATATTATACTGATGAGGTTGCTGATCTTAACATTAGAAAAGGACACATAGTTACGAAAACATATAAACTTCTTTTAGAAAATAGCAAATCAACAGATTTAGAATTAATAGCTAGAATTATTGGGAATAGACAAGACACTGTGTTTCAATCATCTGTTTCTCAAAATATTATAGATTCTGAAATGGGAACTAATGATTATAATTTGACTCCAAACCCTATTGTAAACCCTAGGGTAATAAATGACACATACTATACCGTTGAAGGTAGATATGATATGGTTCCTGTACAGTACCAAAATGTTACAACAACTGAAATTCAACAAAATACTCACATTTCTGAAAACCCATTTCAGTCTAGTCAATTAAAAGGACAGTGGGTTTATAGTAGATTTATGAATGTATCAGGTGAAAAGGAGTTATATTCAGAAGGAAATTATCAGTATTCAACTGGTCAATCTCAAGCATCTAATAATATTCCAAATGAATATGAAATATATGGAGTTGATGCAACTCCTATTTCTCAAACATCAGGCCAACTTCAAACCGATTTTATTTGGGAAGGAACTTACGACGGTGGACAGCCATTCGGTTCTGTTCCAGATGTTGTTGCGACAGCAGATCTACAAGAAACGCAATATGACTATGATGAAAATATATACGTACATGCTGATC
>TARA_Y100000385_G_scaffold5820_1_pt1 | contig 29436 bp, 38 predicted proteins | sample TARA_Y100000385 | Tara Oceans TARA_Y100000385 (sample SAMEA2620980) | marine metagenome | biome: marine biome (ENVO:00000447); feature: surface water layer (ENVO:00002042); material: "saline water (ENVO:00002010), including plankton (ENVO:xxxxxxxx)" | depth 5 m
AAATAGGGGAGGTTCATGATGGTGCGGCTACCATGGATTGGATGGAGCAAGAACAAGAGCGTGGTATTACCATTACGTCGGCGGCTACTCACTGTGAGTGGATGTACTCCGATCAATCATATGCAATAAACATTATAGATACTCCTGGTCACGTTGATTTCACTGTTGAGGTAGAGCGTTCATTGAGAGTTCTAGATGGTGTTGTTGCACTCTTTTCAGCTGTAGATGGTGTAGAACCACAATCTGAAACAGTTTGGCGCCAAGCGGATAAGTACCGAGTGCCGCGTTTAGGATTTGTCAATAAGATGGACCGTCAGGGCTCAGACTTCTTTATGGTATGTAACCAGGTCAGAGAGATGTTAGGAGGTAACCCTGTTGCTCTTCAAGTTCCTATTGGTGATGAGATGGATTTCAGAGGTGTTGTTGACTTGATAAGCAAGGAGGCCATTGTTTGGAATGAAGATGATAAAGGGATGACGTATGATACGATTGAAATCCCAGAAGATCTAATTGACGTTGTAAACCAGAAACGCGGAGAGTTAATTGAAGCTGTTGCGGAATATGATGAGTCTCTTCTTGAGAAGTTCTTCGAAGACGAGGATAGTATTACCGAAGATGAAATAATTGCTGCCCTTCGTGCGGCAACAATAGATATGAGCATCATTCCAATGATGTGCGGTTCGGCGTTTAAAAACAAAGGTGTTCAAGCCATGCTTGATGCAGTAATGCGCTATTTGCCTTCTCCTTTAGATGTTGAAGCGATTGAAGGTACCAATCCAAATACTGGCGACGCTGATTCACGCAAGCCATCGGTTGAAGAACCTTTTGCAGCTTTAGCTTTTAAGATTGCTACAGATCCTTTCGTTGGTCGATTGTGTTTCTTTAGAGTGTATTCAGGGGCGTTAGATGCTGGTTCTTATGTGAAGAACACCCGCTCCAACAAGAAAGAGCGTATTTCGCGCATCTTCCAAATGCATTCTAATAAGCAGCAACCAATAAACCAAATAACTGCTGGAGATATTGGAGCTGGGGTTGGATTTAAAGACATTAGAACTGGAGATACATTATGCGACGAAAAGGCGCCTATTGTGCTTGAAAGTATGACTTTTCCAGAACCAGTTATAGGTATCGCTGTTGAGCCAAAATCTAAAGCCGATGTGGATAAGATGGGGACCGCTCTTGCGAAATTATCAGAGGAAGATCCAACGTTCCGTGTTCAGACTGATGAGGCTTCGGGTCAAACCATCATTTCTGGAATGGGTGAACTTCACCTAGACATTTTGATTGACCGTATGCGACGTGAGTTTAAGGTTGAGGTCAATGTAGGAGAGCCACAAGTGGAATACAAAGAGGCTCTTACTGCTGAGTGCAGTCATCGTGAGCAATACAAAAAACAAACGGGTGGTCGCGGAAAATTTGCAGACATCGTTTTCGATATATCTCCAGTTGATGAAGATTTTGAGGGTGAAGGACTACAGTTTGTGAATAAAATCAAAGGAGGTAATGTTCCTAAAGAATTTATACCGTCCATTGAAACTGGTTTCAAAACTGCTATGGTCAACGGGCCTCTTGCAGGATTTAAGGTAGATAGCTTTAAGATAGTGTTGAAGGATGGTTCTTTCCATCCGGTTGATTCCGATCAATTGTCTTTTGAGTTAGCTGCAAAAATCGGGTTCAAAGAAAGTGCTAAGAAGGCGTCTCCAGTAATCATGGAGCCTATTATGAAAATGGAGGTAGTTACTCCAGAGGAATATATGGGTGATATTGTTGGTGATTTGAACCGTCGCCGCGGTCAAGTCAACGATATGTCGGATCGCAATAATGCTAAAGTTATCAAGGCTAATGTGCCCTTGTCAGAGATGTTTGGCTACGTTACAACGCTTCGAACTTTGAGTTCGGGTCGCGCAGCTTCTACTATGGAGTTTTCGCACTATGCAGAAACGCCAAGTAATGTATCTGAAAAAGTAATAGAAGAATCAAAAGCTTAATAATAGACTACAATGAGTCAAAAAATCCGCATCAAGCTTAAGTCTTACGATCACAACTTAGTAGATAAATCTGCTGAGAAGATTGTAAAGACAGTGAAGAGTACTGGCGCTGTTGTTAATGGACCAATTCCGTTACCAACTAACAAGCGTATTTATACCGTACTCCGCTCACCGCACGTAAATAAAAAATCACGGGAGCAATTCCAGCTCAGTAATTACAAACGTTTGCTGGACATATACTCATCTTCTTCAAAGACCATTGATGCTTTGATGAAATTAGAGTTACCGAGTGGTGTAGAAGTAGAAATCAAAGTCTAATAGTAGACTAAAATTAAATTCCAGAAAACATGCCAGGATTAATTGGTAAAAAAGTCGGAATGACCAGCATTTTCAGCCCAGAAGGGAAGAACTTACCGTGTACCGTATTAGAAGTCGGTCCTTGTACAGTTACCCAAGTGAAAACTGAAGATGTCGATGGTTACAATGCAGTCCAACTAGGTTGGGGAGAGGCAAAGGAAAAGAACACCTCGAAAGCATTGCAAGGTCATGTACAAAAAGCGAGTACCTCTGTCAAGAAAAAATTAGCGGAATTCACCGGTTTTGAGGAGGAATTACAACTCGGTCAGGTTGTCACAGTCGAATTATTTAGCGAAGGTGGCTTTGTAGACGTTGTAGGTGTTTCTAAAGGTAAGGGATTCCAAGGTGTAGTAAAGCGTCATGGTTTTGCTGGTGTTGGTCAAGCGACGCATGGTCAGCACAATCGTCTTCGCGCGCCTGGATCAATTGGTGCAGGTTCAGATCCATCACGTGTATTCAAAGGCATGAGAATGGCCGGTCGTATGGGTGGTAAGCGTGCTAAAGTTCAGAACCTACAAGTTTTGAAGGTAGATGCAGAAAAGAACTTACTAGTAGTAAAAGGTTCCGTTCCTGGAGCTAAGAATTCAACTGTAATTATCGAGAAGTAATGGAATTCAAGGTAGTAGATATCAATGGTAAAGAAACAGGGAAAAGCGTAAAGTTAGACGCTTCTGTTTTCGGTATAGAGCCTAATGAACATAGCATTTACTTAGATGTAAAGCAGTTTTTAGCAAATGCTCGTCAAGGTACCCATAAGAGTAAAGAAAGAGGCGAAATCAATCGTACAACGAAAAAGCATCACAAGCAGAAAGGAACTGGTGGTGCGCGTGCGGGTTCAATGCGTTCTCCTATTCAACGTGGTGGTGGTACTGTGTTCGGACCACGTCCACGTGATTATGGATTTAAGTTGAATAAAAAGGTAAAGCAACTCGCTCGTAGATCTGCCCTTTCTATTAAGGCGAAAAGTAAGGCGATTACAGTGGTACAAAACTTCACGTTTGATGCGCCAAAGACAAAAAGTTTTCTGTCGGTTATGGATTCTCTAGGCCTTGACGATAAAAAGTCATTGTTTGTAGTGTCTGATTACGATAAAAATGTATATTTGTCATCCCGCAATTTAACAGGGGTAAAGGTTGTAAACTGTTCAGAACTAAGCACTTACGATATAATGAATGTTTCTTCATTAGTGATTTCGGAAGGCGCAGTTGAAAAAGTAACAGCAATTTTAAGTTAATCGAGCTATGACTATTTTGATTAAACCAATCATTACGGAGAAGGCAACTGCACAAAGCGAAGACTTAAACGTGTACGCTTTCGAGGTTGCTCGTTCTGCTAATAAAGTTGAAATAAAGAAAGCCGTAGAGGAATTCTATGGTGTTAATGTAGAAACCGTGCGTACGGCAATTGTTCCAGCCAAATTTCAAACCAAGTATACAAAGGCAGGTTTGGTTCGCGGCAGGAAGCCAGCTTACAAAAAAGCCTTAGTGAAGGTAGTAAGCGGTGAGTCAATTGACTTATACGGTAATATTTAAATCCAATGGGTGTAAAAAAGTTAAAACCAATTACTCCTGGACAGCGTTTTCGCGTAGTCAACGACTTTGAGCAAGTTACGGCAGCGAAACCAGAGAAAAGCCTTGTAAAAGGTAAATCCAAGAGTGGTGGCCGGAACAACCAGGGACGCATGACCATGCGTTACGTTGGTGGAGGTCACAAACAAAAAGTTCGCGTTGTTGATTTTAAGCGCGACAAAGCTGGCGTACCAGCTATTGTAAAAGCTATTGAATACGATCCACTGCGTTCTGCATATCTGATGTTATTAGTGTATGCTGATGGGGAGAAACGTTATTCGATTGCTGTAAATGGCTTGTCCGTTGGTGACACTTTGATGAGTGGTGCTGGTGCGGCTCCTGAGATTGGAAATGCTTTGTTTTTAGGAGATATTCCCTTAGGTACCATAGTATCCAACATTGAAATGCGTCCTGGACAGGGTGCTATTATTGCGCGATCTGCGGGTACGTTTGCTCAGTTGGTAGCTCGAGAAGGTAAGTATGCGATTGTTAAGCTTCCTTCTGGAGAGACTCGTATGATTTTAACTACATGTATGGCTACCATTGGTACGGTTAGTAACTCTGAACACATGCTACAAGTTAGTGGTAAAGCTGGTCGGAGCAGATGGCAAGGTCGTCGTCCACGTGTTCGTGGTGTGGTAATGAATCCTGTTGATCACCCAATGGGTGGTGGTGAAGGTCGTGCGTCGGGGGGTCATCCTCGCTCACGTAATGGAATTCCTGCGAAGGGGTATAAGACTCGTGCGCCTAAAAAGGCTACGAACAAGTATATCGTCGAACGTAGAAAGAAATAATCTGATAGTATATGGCACGTTCGCTTAAAAAAGGACCTTATATCCACTACAAGTTAGAAAAGAAAGTTTTAGCTAATGTGGAAAGTGGAAAGAACACAGTGATTAAGACCTGGTCGAGAGCTTCAATGATTTCTCCGGATTTTGTTGGTCAGACCATAGGTGTTCACAATGGAAAAACATTTGTACCAGTATATGTGACTGAAAATATGGTAGGTCATAAACTGGGTGAATTTTCACCGACGCGTAATTTCCGCGGTCACGGTAAGAATAAGAAATAAGAGATGGGAGCTAGAAAGAGACAAGCAGCTGAAGCACTCAAATCAGCTAAAAAGGCGATAGCAATTGCCAAGCTTAATGATTGTCCTACTTCCCCACGAAAGATGAGACTCGTTGCAGATCAAATTCGTGGTGTTGAGGTAGAGAAGGCATTGGCCATCTTAAAATACAGCCCTAAAGAGGCTTCAATTCGTTTAGAAAAACTGCTTCTTAGCGCGATTGCTAATTGGCAAACGAAGAATGAGGGAGCGACTTTAGAAGAAGCTGGGTTGGTAGTGAAAGAAATTAGTGTTGATAGCGGTAGAATGCTTAAGCGCATACAGGCAGCTCCTCAAGGGCGTGCTCATCGTATTCGTAAGCGTAGCAACCACATTACGCTGATTGTAGGTAATAAAGAATCTTAAGAAGGGAAACATGGGACAAAAAACCAACCCTATTGGTAATAGACTTGGAATTATTCGTGGCTGGGATAGTCAATGGTACGGTGGTCGCAATTACGGTGAGAAAATCGCTGAAGATGCTAAGATTAGAAACTACTTGTACGCTCGACTAACCAAGGCGAGTATTAGTAGAATTATCATTGAACGCACACTGCGACTCGTAACCGTAACCATTACAACTGCGCGTCCAGGGGTGATTATCGGTAAAGGAGGTCAGGAAGTAGATAAGCTAAAAGAAGAGCTCAAGAAATTGACTGGCAAAGAAGTACAAATTAACATTTATGAGATCAAGCGCCCAGAACTGGACGCTAAGCTAGTGGCTGATTCAATCGCTCGTCAAATTGAGGGTCGTGTGAGTCATCGCCGTGCCATCAAAATGGCGATTAGTGCATCAATGCGAATGGGTGCGGAAGGTATTAAAGTTTTGATAGCTGGTCGTGTTAATGGAGCGGAAATGGCTCGTTCGGAAATGTATAAAGATGGACGAACTCCGCTGAGTACGTTTCGTGCGGACATAGATTATCACTTAAGTGAGGCTCATACCACGTATGGTCGTCTCGGAATCAAGGTGTGGATTATGAAAGGCGAAGTATATGGTAAGCGCGATTTAAGCAATCAACTAGGTTCTTCAAAATCTGGTGGTGGACGTGGTCGTGGAAAACGCAACAATCGCAAATAATATTAAGAGATGTTACAGCCAAAACGCACAAAGCATAGAAAGGTCTTTAAAGGTCGAATGAAAGGAAACGCTCAGCGTGGTGCTCAATTGACTTATGGATCTTACGGATTAAAGTCTTTGGATTCAAAGTGGATTACTGCTCGTCAAATTGAGGCAGCTCGCGTTGCAGCTACGCGCTACATGAAACGTGAGGGACAAATGTGGATCAGAATTTTCCCGGACAAGCCGATTACGAAGAAACCGTTGGAAGTCCGTATGGGTAAAGGTAAAGGTGGCGTAGAATATTATGCTGCAGTTGTTAGGCCAGGACGAATCATGTTTGAAATGGATGGAATACCAAAAGAAGTTGCTCAAGAAGCTTTGCGTCTTGCCGCACAAAAACTTCCGGTACGAACGAAGTTTGTAATACGTAGAGATCTACAAGACTAATAATACAGAGTCATGAATTACAACGAGATAAAAGAATTGACCACTGCGGAATTAGCAGAACGTCTTTCAGAACAAAAGTCGAGCTACATGAATATGAAGTTGACTCATGCTTTGAGTCCTTTGGAGAATCCACTACAGATTCGTGAGGCTAGAAAAACAATTGCTCGTTTGAGCACTGAATTGAGCTCTCGCTCAGCAGAAGAATAAGTATCATGGAGAATACAAGAAACTTGCGTAAAGAGCGTGTCGGCGTTGTATCGAGCAATAAGATGGATAAGTCTGTTGTAGTGAAGGTCGAGCGTAAAGTAAAGCATCCTAAGTACGGTAAATTCGTGAAATTCACGAGCAAATTTCATGCTCACGATGAAACGAACGATTGCAATGCGGGGGATACAGTAAGAATTATGGAAACAAGACCACTTTCAAAGTCAAAAAATTGGAGAGTGATCGAAGTTATTGAAAGAGCTAAGTAATCATGGTACAAACAGAATCAAGATTAAGAGTAGCTGATAATACTGGAGCCAAAGAAGTTTTGGTTATTCGGGTATTGGGAGGTACAAAGAGAAGATACGCTAGCGTAGGTGATAAGATTGTTGTGACGGTTAAGGATTCAACTCCTGCAGGATCGGTAAAAAAGGGTCAAGTCAGTACAGCGGTAGTTGTTCGTGTAAAGAAAGAAGTTCGTCGTCCGGATGGTTCATATATCCGTTTTGATGATAATGCATGTGTATTACTGAACACAGGTGGAGAAATGAGCGGTACTCGTGTATTTGGTCCGGTCGCGCGTGAATTGCGAGACAGACAGTACATGAAGATTGTTTCATTGGCACCCGAAGTTCTTTAATCTAATAAGAGAACCATTACAATGGCAAAGTTTAAAGTTAAAAAGGGAGATACTGTTAAGGTACTAGCAGGTGAGAGTAAAGGCTCAACTGGTCGTATTGTACGCGTGATCCCTAAAATGAATCGCGTAGTTGTGGAAGGTGTGAATATGATCAAGAAACACCAGAAACCAAGTGCTGCGAGTCCTCAAGGTGGTATAGTAGAGATGGAAGCTCCAATTCACATTTCAAATGTTGCATTGGTAGATCCTTCTTCTAATGAAGCTACTCGAGTCGGCAGAAAATTTGATGATAACGGTAACGTTGTACGTTACGCTAAAAAATCCGGTGAGGTATTATCATAAAAAGTATGACACCTAGATTCAAAACAAAATACAGAGAAGAAATCATTGCGAAGTTGCAGGAAGAGTTCAACTACAATAATGTAATGATGGTACCGAAGCTTGAAAAAATTGTGGTTAGCCAAGGAGTTGGAGCTGCAGTAGCTGATAAGAAATTGGTTGATCAAGCAATTGCTGAAATGACCATGATTACAGGGCAAAAGGCGGTATCTACTAAGTCAAAGAAAGACGTAAGTAATTTCAAGCTTCGCAAGGGAATGCCTATCGGTGCTCGCGTAACATTGCGAGGAGACCAGATGTATGAATTCCTTGATCGTTTAGCTAGTGCTGCTTTGCCGCGTATTAGAGATTTTCAAGGTATTAAGGCTTCAGGCTTTGATGGTCGTGGTAATTACACATTCGGTATTACCGAGCAAATTATCTTCCCTGAAATAGATATTGATAAGGTGAACCGTATCGGCGGTATGGATATCACTTTCGTAACCTCTGCTCCCACAGACAAGGAAGCAAAGGCATTATTAATGGCATTTGGTCTACCATTTAAAAAGTAATTAAGATGGCTAAAGAATCAATGAAAGCCCGCGAAATTAAACGCGCAAAATTAGCAGCAAAGTATGCTGATAAGCGCGAAGCGTTGAAAGCGGCAGGCGATTATGAAGGATTGCAGAAGCTTCCTAAAAATGCTTCTCCAGTTCGTGGAAGAAACCGATGCAAACTCACTGGTCGCCCAAGAGGTTATATGCGTCAGTTTGGTCTTTCTCGTGTTACTTTTCGGGAAATGGCTAATCAGGGGTTAATACCCGGGGTTAAGAAAGCTAGCTGGTAATTTAGAAGAATTAGGAATTATGTACACAGATCCAATAGCAGATTTCTTAACACGTATTCGTAACGGCCAAGTTGCTGGTTTACGTGTGGTAGAAATCCCTTCAAGTAAGACAAAAGTGGCAATGGCCGAAATCTTGAAAAATCAAGGTTATGTTCACGATTTTAAGGTAGAAGAAGTAGCACCTCAGAATGTTCTGAAAGTTGCTCTCAAATATGATAGATTAACAAAAGTTCCCGCTATTCGAGAGATAAAACGTATCTCGAAGCCTGGTTTGCGTCAGTATTGTAGTGCTGGTGATTTACCTCGTGTTAAAAATGGCTTGGGTATAGCTTTAGTTAGTACGTCAAAAGGATTAATGACAGATAAGCAAGCGCGTAAAGAGAATATCGGCGGTGAGCTTCTTTGTACTGTAAGCTAATTAATTAGAATATTATGTCTAGAATAGGTCAAGCACCAATTGCCGTGCCTGCAGGCGTAGAAGTCGCCATAGGAGGGGACAGCGTAACTGTAAAAGGGAAACTAGGTGAGCTCTCGCAAGAAGTATCTAGCGGAATCACTGTGAAAATGGAAGATAACATTATCACACTAGAGCGTCCCTCTGATTCAAAGGATCACAAAGCTAAGCACGGGTTGTACCGCGCGCTGATTAGTAACATGGTTGTTGGTGTCAATGAAGGCTTTAGTCATACGTTAGAGCTCATAGGTGTTGGTTACAGAGCATCTAATCAGGGACAATTGCTCGATTTAGCATTGGGTTACTCGCACAACTTTCTTATTAACATTCCTAAGGAGGTCAAGCTTGAAACTACCATGGAAAAAGGTAAGGCGCCCACTATTAAGTTGTCGTCGCATGATAAGCAATTATTGGGTGCCGTGACGGCCAAAATACGTTCGTTACGCAAGCCTGAACCGTATAAAGGAAAAGGAATTAAGTTCCAAGGTGAACACATCCGTAGAAAAGCAGGTAAGTCTGCAGCTAAATAATATTAAGACATGGCATTAACTAAATCAGAAAGAAGACTACGTATTCGTAGAAGAATTCGCAAAGTAGTTACAGGCACAGCAGCAAAGCCTCGTCTTTCAGTTTTCAGAAGCAATAAAGAAATTTACGCTCAGTTGATTGATGACGTGAAGCAAGAAACGTTACTATCTTTTTCATCAAGAAGCAAGGAGATTGGTGATGCTACTGGCACGAAGAGTGATAAAAGCTTTCATGTTGGTCAAGAGTTGGCCAAGATTGCAGTAGAGAAAGGAATTACCGAAGTTTGTTTTGATCGTGGTGGTTATTTATACCATGGACGTGTAAAGCAACTAGCAGAAGGCGCCCGAAAAGGCGGCTTGAAATTTTAAATGTCGAGTACGATGCACAACTCACGTAAAGTAAAGCCTTCGGGTATTGAATTGGTAGATCGCTTGGTAGCGGTCAACCGTGTTACAAAAGTAAATAAGGGTGGACGTACCTTTAGCTTCTCTGCAATAGTAGTTGTAGGTGATGAAAACGGTACTGCTGGTTATGGATCAGGTAAGTCCAAAGAAGTAAGTCAAGCTATTGCCAAGGCAGTAGAAGATGCTAAGAAAAATTTATACCGAATTTCCCTTCTTAAGAGCACTATTCCTCATGAGGAGAATGGAAAGTTTGCAGGTTCGCGTGTCTTCTTGAGACCAGCTTCAAGTGGTACAGGAGTTATTGCAGGTGGTGCAATGCGCGCTGTTCTAGAGAGTGTGGGAGTACATGACGTACTTGCGAAAAGCAAGGGTTCGTCGAACCCACAGAATGTTGTGAAAGCAACCTTTGATGCGTTGTTAAAAATGCGCAGTGCTCAGGACGTTGCAAAGACTCGTGGCATTTCATTGGACAAAGTGTTTAACGGATAATCTAGCATCAGCATGGCAAAAATTAAAATCACACAAAAACGCAGCGTAATTGGACGTTCCGGACGTCAAAAGGCGACTATGGATGCTCTAGGTTTGCGTAAGATTAACGCTACAGTTGAGGTGGAGGGAACTCCACAAATATTGGGTATGGTACGTAAAATATCACACCTGGTAGAAGTAGTAGAACTTAAATAAAAATAATAGAAATGGATTTATCAAATCTTCAACCTGCGAAAGGGGCAACCCACAGCCGTAAGCGAGTAGGTAGAGGTGAAGGCTCTGGTCACGGAGGTACCTCTACGCGCGGACACAAGGGTGCTCAGTCGCGTTCTGGTTACAGCCGTAAAATCGGTTTTGAAGGTGGTCAAATGCCACTGCAACGTCGTGTTCCTAAGTTTGGTTTCACGAATCCAAATCGCGTTGAATACAAAGGATTGAACCTAGATACGCTTCAATCCCTAGTAGAAACGAAAAAATTAAAAACTACAATTACTTTCGAAGATCTAGTGAATAACGGTCTTGTGGGTAAAAAAGAACTCGTCAAAGTTTTGGGTAGAGGTGAATTAACTAAGAAGTTAAACGTCACCGCTCATGCTTTTAGTAAATCTGCAGTAGCCTCCATTGAAGCACAAGGCGGTACGGCAACTACTCTATAATCGCAATGAAGAAATTCGTAGAAACCATAAAAAATATTTGGAGTATCGAAGAGTTAAAGGATAAAATCCTGACGACCCTTGGGCTACTTTTGATATACAGAATTGGTTCAACGGTCCTATTACCGGGTGTTGATCCGGATAGTTTGACGCAGCTTCAAGCGCAAACTTCGGAAGGTCTTTTAGGTGTGTTGAATGCCTTCACTGGTGGGGCTTTTTCAAGGGCTTCTGTTTTGGCTCTAGGTATTATGCCGTATATCTCCGCATCGATTATCATTCAGTTGATGGGAATGGCCGTGCCTGCAGTTCAAAAAATGCAGAAAGACGGTGAGAGTGGACGTAGAAAGTTGAATCAAATCACACGTTACTTGACTATTTTGATTGCCGGGGTTCAGGCACCAAGTTATTTGGCTAACCTTAGTGCTCAAGGTGTTGTGTTAACTTTAGATCCAAGTACGTTTTGGTTCTTGGCATGGGTAACATTAACTACTGGTACCATTTTCGCCATGTGGTTAGGTGAACGTATAACTGATAAAGGAATAGGTAATGGAATCTCTTTACTTATAATGGTTGGTATAATTGCAACTTTACCGCAAGCCTTTTTCCAAGAGATGCTTTCTCAAGTCAATCAAGGAGCGGGATGGGTGGCATTCATAATTGAGTTATTTGCATTGTTTGTGATCACAATGTTCGCGATTGCATTAACTCAAGCTGTACGCCAAATACCGGTTCAATACGCGAAGCAGGCTGCAGCTGCTGGTAAAGGGGTAACAACTCCATCTGCTCGCCAATATTTACCTATGAAAGTAAATGCCGCTGGCGTGATGCCAATCATTTTTGCGCAAGCCATTATGTTCATTCCAATTACTGTTCTGCAGTATAGCGGAGCAGAAGGAGATAGTATAAGCTGGATAATAACAGTGTTTGGAAATATTCAAGGATTCGGATATAACCTGACCTTTGGCTTGTTAATTATCATCTTTACCTACTTCTACACTGCGATCCAAGTGAATACTAATTCTATTGCGGATGACTTGAAAAGAAATGGTGGTTTTGTTCCCGGTATTAAACCAGGTGCACCAACGGCTGAATTCTTGGATACAGTCCTAAGTCGAATCACATTTCCAGGATCACTATTGTTAGCGCTCATAGCCGTATTGCCAGCTGTAGCTATGGTTGTAGGATTGAATACGCAATGGGCTTACTTCTATGGAGGTACATCATTGTTAATTACTGTTGGTGTTATACTAGACACACTTCAGCAAGTAGAGAGCTATTTGTTGAACCGTCACTACGATGGTTTGATGAAGTCAGGGAAATTGAGAGGAAGAACACAAACTAGCACCTTCAGTTAATATGGCAAAGCAAAATGCAATAGAACAAGACGGCACAGTTACAGAAGCATTGTCAAATGCAATGTTCCGTGTGGAGCTAGAGAACGGTCACATTGTGACCGCGCATATCTCAGGAAAAATGAGAATGCACTATATCAAGTTATTACCAGGAGATAAAGTAAAACTAGAAATGAGTCCTTACGATTTGACTAAGGCTCGTATAACTTACAGATATTAATAAAATGAAAGTAAGAGCTTCAGTTAAAAAGCGCAGTGTGGACTGCAAGATAGTTCGTCGTAAAGGACGCTTGTATGTTATTAACAAAAAGAACCCAAAGTTCAAGCAACGTCAGGGTTAATTGATATTATAGAAAGAATACTATGGCAAGGATTGCAGGGGTAGATTTACCCAGAACTAAGCGAGGTGTTATTGGACTAACCTACATTTACGGGATAGGTCTTAGCCGTTCTCAAGAAATTTTAGAGAAAGCGGGTGTTCATGAAGATGTAAAAGTTGAAGAATGGACAGACGACCAATTAACTATAATTCGCGGATTAATTTCTGATGAATATAGCGTTGAGGGTGAGTTACGTTCAGAAATACAATTGAATATCAAGCGTATGATGGATATTGGTTGTAATCGTGGGATTCGTCATCGTGTGGGACTCCCACTTCGAGGACAACGCACGAAGAACAATTCGCGCACAAGAAAGGGTAAGAGAAAAACAGTTGCAAACAAGAAAAAAGCGACTAAATAATAGTTATTAGTTATGGCTAAGAAACAAGCAAAACAGGCGAAGAAACGCAAAGTACGCGTTGATGCGATAGGTGAAGCACACATCGGATCTTCGTTCAACAATATTATTATCTCATTAACAAATCAACAAGGCCAAGTTATTTCGTGGTCCTCTGCTGGTAAGATGGGATTCCGCGGAAGCAAGAAAAACACACCTTATGCTGCTCAGATGGCTGCAGAGGATTGTGGACGAGTTGCACTTGAAGCGGGCTTGAAGAAGGTTAAAGCATACGTTAAAGGTCCGGGGAATGGACGTGAAAGCGCGATACGTTCCTTGCACAATTTAGGTATTGAAGTAGTTGAGATCATCGACATTACTCCAACACCGCACAACGGTTGTCGTGCACCAAAAAAACGTCGCGTTTAATAATTAGTAGAAGTAAAGTATTATGGCAAGATATAGAGGACCAAAAACAAAGATCGCGCGCCGTATGGGTGAGCCTATCTTTGGACCAGACAGCTCTTTTGAGAAGCGTAAATATGCTCCCGGACAACACGGCAACGCACGCCGTCGCGGTAAGAAGAGTGAGTATGCGGTTCAATTAATGGAGAAGCAAAAAGCAAAATACACTTATGGGATTTTGGAAAGACAGTTCGCGAATATGTTTGACAAAGCTTCCAGAAGCAAAGGCAAAACAGGTGATGTCTTATTACAGCTTTGCGAAAGTCGCTTAGATAATGTGGTTTTCCGTTTAGGACTTGGTAAAACTCGTGATGCTGCAAGACAATTAGTAGGTCACCGTCACGTCACGTTGAACGGCGAGCTTGCGAGTATTCCATCCATCAATGTTAAGCCAGGCGATGTCATTGGCGTTCGTGAAAAATCAAAATCACTGGTAGTAATTGGGGAGTCGTTGTCTTCAAAAAACACCAATCATCCATGGATAGAATGGAATGACAGCAAAATGGAAGGAACATACCTCAGCGTACCTTCGCGTGATGCGATCCCTGAAAATATCAAGGAGCAGTTGATAGTAGAATTGTACTCTAAATAATAACACTTTATACCCATTCAATATGGCTATTCTTAATTTCCAAAAGCCGGATAAAGTAATCATGAATGCATCAACTGACAAAGATGGTCAGTTTGAGTTCAGACCTTTAGAGCCAGGTTACGGCTTAACCGTTGGTAATGCACTTCGCAGAGTATTACTATCAGGACTAGAAGGTTTCGCTTTGACTTCTTTAAGAATTGATGGCATCAATCACGAATTCAGCACCATTGAAGGTGTTGTTGAAGACGTAACGGAGATGGTACTCAACTTAAAGCAAATCCGCTTCAAGCAACAAATTGAATCTATAGACACTGAAACGGTTAAGATTTCAGTTAGTGGCAAAGAGCAACTCTTAGCTGGTGATTTGGCTGCACACATTACTTCATTTCAGGTGTTAAATCCTGAATTGGTTATCTGTAATATGGATGCCAGTGTGAATCTTTCAATTGAAGTAGTTATTGAGAAGGGCCGCGGTTATGTAGGCGCAGAAGTCAATAAAAAATTGGACGCACCAATTGGAACTATCGCACTTGATAGCATTTATACGCCAATAAAAAACGTAAAGTATTCAATTGAAAATTATCGGGTTGAACAAAAGACCGATTTTGAAAAATTGATCATGGAGATTGAAACAGACGGTTCAATTCTACCAAAAGATGCTTTAACGGAGGCAGCAAAAATTCTAATTCATCATTTTATGCTGTTCAGTGATGAGCGCATAAGTCTAGAAGATGAAGAAAGTGCTGAAACTGAAAGTTATGACGAAGAAGCGTTGCATATGCGTCAACTGTTGAAGACGAAGCTTCATGACATGGACTTGAGTGTTCGTGCGTTGAATTGTCTAAAGGCAGCAGAGGTTGATACGTTAGGTGATTTGGTCACTTATTCTAAGTCTGATTTGATGAAGTTCCGCAACTTTGGTAAGAAGTCTCTTACTGAGTTAGAAGAATTAGTTGATAGTAAAAACTTGAGCTTTGGAATGGATATTTCTAAATACAAGCTTGATAAAGAATAGAAATGAGACACGGTAAGAAAAATAATCATCTTGGCAGAAAGACTGCGCACAGAAAAGCGATGTTGAGTAATATGGCTGGTTCACTTATTGAGCACAAGCGTATTAACACTACTGTTCAAAAGGCTAAAGAACTTCGTAAATTCGTTGAGCCTTTGATTACTCGTGCTAAAGAGAATACTACTCATAATCGTCGAACAACGTTTTCGGTATTGAGAAATAAGTATGCAGTTACTGAGTTATTCACTGTAGTAGGTCCAAAGGTGGCCGATCGTCCAGGTGGATATACTCGTATCATTAAAACAGGTAACCGCTTGGGAGACAACGCAGAGATGTGTATGGTTGAGCTCGTAGACTTTAACGAATTATATACTAAAGAAGAAAAGAAGAAGACTACTCGTCGTAGCCGTCGTGCAAAACCAGCTGCTGAACAGGTTGCACCTGCCCCCGCTGCTGAAGAGGTAACAGAAGAAGTTGCGGTAGAAGAAACTAAGGAAGAATCTGCTGAATAAGGAAAGACAAATGTGCCAAATAGGTCATTGTTGATGAATTTGAGGGGGAATTAGGCTTAGGCCTAATTCCCTTTTTTTTTATAACTATTAACCATGGAGAATACAACAAAAAAGGCGACACTTCTCTTAGAAGATGGAACGGTGTTTTATGGCAGTGCCACTGGACTAGACGGAACTGCATATGGCGAAATTTGTTTCAATACAGGGATGACGGGATATCAAGAAATATTTACCGATCCCTCTTACTTTGGTCAATTGATGGTTATGGCCACGTCTCATATTGGAAATTATGGAGTTCATGTAGAAGAAGTAGAATCAAGCAACATTCAAGTTGCTGGATTGATCACCAAGAATTTTAGTGAGGTAGCTTCTCGTGCAGGAAAGATGGACAGTCTTTATGGTTATTTTGAAAAAGAACATAAAGTTGCTATTAAGGATATTGATACGCGCGCATTGGTGCGTCATATTCGTGATGCGGGTACAATGAATGCAATTATCTCCACAGAGACACAAGATGTTTCTGAACTTATGCAAGAGCTTAAGAATTGTCCAAATATGGAAGGTTTGGCTCTAGCACCATTGGTGAGTGTAAAGAAAGCTTATGAAGTAGGTCCCGCAGATAGTGAATATCGGATTGCGGCTTTAGATTTAGGTGTTAAGAATAACATTATAAAATGCTTGACGGATCGGGGTGCATGCGTAAAGGTTTTTCCATATCATACGTCAACAGAAGAAATGTTGGCATGGAATCCTAATGGAATATTTTATTCCAATGGACCTGGTGATCCAGCTGCTTCTCCTGAAGTTGTAGCTGAAGTAGCTAAAGGTATAGCTACTGGTTTACCTGTTTTTGGGATTTGTTTAGGTCATCAAATGATAGCCCTTGCCAGTGGTCTTTCCACTTTTAAAATGCACAACGGTCATCGAGGGATTAATCACCCTGTTAAAAATATTGAGACGGGGCTTGGAGAAATTACTTCACAAAATCACGGTTTCGTGGTGAGTATGGAGGATGTTGAGCGTGCCAATAATGTTGAATTGACACACGTCCATCTAAACGATCACACTGTAGCTGGAATAAAACGAACAGATGCGAATTGTTTTTCTGTTCAATATCATCCTGAGGCATCTCCAGGTCCGCATGATAGCCGTTACCTTTTTGATACGTTTATTGAAAACATTAAAAAACTTAAGACACATACTAACTAACACAATAAATTAAAGATTATGTCCGTAATTACTCACATCCATGCTAGACAGATATTAGATTCTCGAGGAAACCCTACTGTTGAAGTTGATGTAATCACCTCTACAGGTGCTATGGGTCGAGCTGCTGTTCCCTCAGGTGCTTCAACAGGAATTCACGAAGCAGTTGAGCTTCGCGATAACGACGAAAACCGATACATGGGCAAAGGTGTGTTGCATGCAGTTGATAATGTAAATGATATAATTGCCCCGGAATTGGAGGGTGAAATTGTAACCGAACAAGCACATATTGACAGCATTATGCTGGAGTTGGACGGAACAGAGAATAAAGGCAAGCTTGGTGCTAATGCTATTTTAGCCGTTTCTTTAGCTGTGGCAAAAGCAGCTGCGGAAAGCACGGGTCAGTCGCTCTTTAGATATATTGGTGGCGTAAACGCAAGAACACTTCCGGTTCCAATGATGAATATCATTAATGGTGGGTCACATGCGGATAACTCTATCGATTTTCAAGAGTTTATGGTAATGCCCTTTGGTGCTGACTCCTTTAGTCAAGCATTGCGCATGGGAACTGAAGTGTTCCATCACCTTAAGAAAGTTTTAAAAAGCAAAGGTTACTCCACTAACGTTGGCGATGAGGGTGGCTTTGCTCCGTCTATCGGTTCAAATGAAGAGGCTTTGGAGATCATACTTGAAAGTATTGAGAAGGCAGGTTACAAGCCAGGGGTAGATATATGGATTGCCATGGATGCAGCAGCTTCGGAATTCTATAATGAAGAGAAGGGCACTTATGTATTTCATAAGAGCGATGGTCGTGAATTGACTACTGATGAAATGGTTGATTATTGGGCAAATTGGATAGAAAAATACCCGATTGCCTCGATTGAAGATGGTCTACACGAAGACGATTGGGCAGGATGGGCAAAGCTTCACGCAAAGATTGGCAGCAAAGTTCAGTTGGTCGGTGATGATTTGTTCGTGACGAATGAGAAGCGAGTAGCTCGAGGTATTGAGGAAGGAAGTGCAAACTCGGTTTTAGTCAAAGTGAATCAAATTGGAACTTTAACAGAGACTATTAATACAGTGACTCTTGCAAATCGTCACATGATGACGGCGGTTATGTCGCATAGATCTGGGGAGACGGAAGATGCGACAATTGCAGATTTAGCAGTTGCCCTGAATACGGGTCAGATAAAGACGGGTTCGGCTTCACGTTCAGATCGCATGGCCAAATACAATCAATTACTAAGAATCGAAGAAGAACTTGGAGAACGCGCTATGTTCCCAGGCAAAAACTTTAGATTTATTAAATAATCAATTCTAAAACCCTATCATGGATAGAATTAAAGAACAATTTCGGGACACTTTCCCATCAATAGTCGCTGATACCAGGAAATTCTTGAAAGAGAATTCTGATCAGAAGGTTGGTGAGATAAGCTTAGGTCAACTTTATGGAGGAATGCGAGGAATGCCCGCGTTAATCTGTGAAACCTCCAAATTAGATCCAGAGGAAGGGATTCGCTTTAGAGGCTATAGTATTCCTGAGCTTCAAGAAAAGCTACCTAAGTATCCTGGGGGTGAGCAACCTCTGCCTGAAGGCCTTTTTCATTTAATGCTAATGAATGAGCTGCCTACGGAAGATCAGGCTCGCCGTTTAAGTAACAACTGGGTTCGTAGAAGTAATGTTCCTGTTCATGTGTTTAAAGCGATTGATGCATTGCCAAATCGCACGCATCCAATGACTCAATTTTCAATTGCTATCATGGCAATGAGAACAGAGAGTGAGTTTGCTAAAGCATATTCTAACGGTATTCATAAGAGTGAATATTGGGATGCAACTTATGAGGATAGCATGAATTTAATAGCTCGTCTTCCTAGAGTAGCAGCTTACATATACAGAAGAATGTATCACAATGATCAGCACATTGAGCCTGATCCTAAACTTGACTGGGCAGGAAACTTTGCCCATATGTTAGGTTTTGATAACGATGAGTTCAAGGAACTTATGCGCATGTACTTAACTATCCACGCTGACCACGAGGGAGGAAATGTAAGTGCGCATACAGTACACTTAGTGGGATCTGCGCTTAGTGATGCTTATTTAAGCTTTTCGGCAGGCATGAATGGTTTGGCGGGACCTTTACATGGTTTAGCCAATCAAGAGGTAATTAGATGGATTAATAATATGCGTCAAGAATTGGGAGGGGGATTACCGACCAAAGAGCAGATAGCCAATTACTGTAAGCAAACATTGGCATCTGGCAAGGTGATTCCTGGTTTTGGTCATGCTGTATTGCGTAAAACGGATCCGCGATATACCGCTCAACGCGAATTTGCCCTTACAAAAATGCCTAATGACGAGCTGTTCAAGATTATCAGCATGGTTTATGAGGTTGTTCCGGATATTTTGGCAGCGACCGGCAAGGTTAAAAACCCTTGGCCAAACGTTGATGCACATAGTGGTCAATTGCTTACTCACTATGGATTTGTAGAATATGAATTTTACACCGTCTTGTTTGGTGTAGCTCGTTCTTTGGGTACACTAGCAAACTTAATTTTAGATAGAGCTATAGGTATGCCAATTGAACGTCCTGGATCCACAACTACAGATTTATTGAAGAAACAGTTTGATAAATAGATTAATTAGTGGTTCAATCACAACCCTAGAGCGTCTAACGCTCTAGGGTTTTTTATTGTAAACAGCATTTTACTACAAGGATAATTGTATATTTGCACCCCTTTTGGACGCGAGGCATACAGCCTAAGGGGATTAAATAATAAAAAACGCTCCCAAGGACTAGTGTTGATTGTATGTAACGTCCTGGGATACAAGTAAATCTCTCATGTCAGAAGAGAATAAGGTACCACAAGAAGAGGTACAGCAAGAGACTCCAGCTCAGGAGGCTCCCAAAACAGAAGAAACTCCAAAAGTTGAAGAGACTGCAAAAGAAGCTCCTGTAGCTGAAGACGTTGAAAAAACGCCTGTAGTTGAAGAGACTGTATCTGAAACTTCAGAGGCTGAAGAAACAGACAAAGAGCCAACAGCTGAAGAGACTGTGACAGATGAGCCAGCTTTTAGTTGGGATGATGTTGAAAATAGTGAAGCTGCTGCTAGTGAAGAGCGTAATGCTTTGGCGGCAATGTATGAGGAAACGTTAGGTTCCTCGTTGGAACATCAAGTTGTAGAGGGTAAAGTAACCTCTAAAACGGATCGTGAAGTCATTATCGATATCAATTCAAAGAGTGAGGGAGTTGTAAGTTTAAATGAATTCCGTTACAATCCAGAATTGACGGTAGGCGATACTGTTGAAGTATTGGTTGATCGTCAAGAAGATAAATATGGACAATTAGTTCTTTCCCACAAGAAAGCCCGTTCTATTAAGGCTTGGGATCGGGTAAATGAAGCCCACGATAACGACGAAATAGTGAAAGGTTACGTAAAGGCGAGAACTAAAGGTGGAATGATTGTGGATATATTTGGCTTGGAAGCATTCTTGCCAGGTTCTCAAATTGATGTTAAACCAATCCGCGATTACGATCAATACGTTGATAAAACAATGGAGTTTAAAGTGGTTAAAATCAATCACGAATTTAAAAACGTTGTTGTTTCTCACAAAGCGCTCATTGAAGCTGATCTTGAAGAACAGAAAAAAGAAATTATTTCTAAACTTGAAAAAGGTCAAGTATTAGAGGGTGTCGTTAAAAATATTACATCATACGGTGTATTTATTGACCTTGGAGGTGTAGACGGTTTAGTTCACATTACAGATTTAAGCTGGAGCCGAATTAACCATCCTTCTGAAGTGGTAGAATTGGATCAAAAGATCAATGTCGTAATCTTAGACTTTGACGAGGGTAAGACTCGTATTCAATTAGGTATCAAGCAACTTGAGAAGCATCCATGGGATGCACTCAACGAGAATGTTGGTGTAGGTGATAAAGTAACTGGAAAAGTTGTTGTCCTTGCTGATTATGGTGCCTTTGTAGAGGTGTTACCTGGTGTTGAAGGTTTAATCCATGTTAGTGAAATGAGTTGGTCGGCACACTTACGTAGTGCTGGTGACTTCATGAAAGTAGGAGATTCCGTTGAAGCTGAAGTGTTAACATTAGACAGGGAGGAACGGAAGATGAGTCTTGGTATCAAACAATTAACTACAGATCCGTGGACTGATATCACGACCAAGTACCCTCAGGGTTCTAAGCACAGCGGAACAGTTCGCAACTTCACAAACTTTGGTATTTTCTTAGAACTTGAAGAAGGAATAGATGGTTTGATCCATATTTCTGATTTGAGCTGGAATAAAAAGGTTAAACACCCGTCTGAGTTCACTTCTATAGGTGCTAATTTGGATGTAGTCGTGATGGAAATTGATGCGGAGAACCGACGTTTAAGTTTAGGTCACAAGCAGGTTACTGATAACCCATGGGATGGCTATGCCGATTCCTTTAAAGTGGGCAATAAAGTGACAGGTACCATGATAAACTCTGGTGATAAAGGCGGCGATGTAAAGTTTGCTGATTTCGAAGGTGTAGAAGCTTATTGTCCTGCACGTCACATTACCAAAGAAGATGGTGGCAAGCTTGAAAAAGGCGAAACTGCTGAGTTTTTGGTTATTGAATTCAATAAAGATAATCGTAGAATTGTAGTCTCACATGTGGGAACATACAAAGAAGTAGAAATGAAAAAGAATACAGGAAGAGGAGGCAATAAAGGTGGAAACCTTGCGGTGCCTAATCAAAATGTAGAGCGTTCTACCATGGGTGATTTAGATGCATTGGCTGCATTGAAAGAGCAGATGGATAATGGCGATAAATAAGCCCATTTTTTTCAGATAATTCAAACCCTCGGGCCAATTTGGTTCGGGGGTTTTTTTATTGGATAAAATTTTAACTTAGGGAATGATGAAAATTGGAGATATAATTTATGACTTAGAACAATGGGCACCGCTTTCTCTTCAGGAGTCCTATGACAATAGTGGTTTAATTGTTGGTAACATGATGTGGGAAACCAATGGTGTTTTGGTAGCGTTAGACTGTCTTGAAGAAGTTGTTGATGAGGCAATTGAAAAAGGAACGCGCTTAATCGTTACGCATCATCCTATTGTTTTTACTGGTTTGAAAAGATTTAATGGTGGCACTTATATAGAGCGAGTAATAATGAAGGCTATTAAAAATGATATAGCTATATATTCTATCCATACAAATTTAGACAACGTTCACTGGGGTGTTAATGCTAAGATTATGGAATTGCTTGGCATACAAAATCATAGTATACTGAGTCCATTAAAGAATAGTTTGAAGAAATTCCAAGTCTATGTTCCCATTTCAAATGCAGACACAGTTGAGTCAGCCGTTTTTTCTGCCGGCGGAGGCAAGGTTAGTGCATATGAAGAATGCAGTTTTAGAACTCATGGTGTAGGTTCATTTAAGGGTACTGATGGTACAAACCCATTCATTGGATCAGTCGGCAAGCGCGAGTTTGTAGAGGAAGTGAAACTTGAGTTTATTGTACCTGCGTTCGCTGCTAAAAAAGTTGAGCGTGCGGCACGTCATGCACACCCGTATGAGGAAATGGCCTTTGAATGGATTACAATTGATAACAATTCTAATCAGTTTGGAGCTGGTGCATTTGGCGAGTTTGAAGAACCCATGGAGTTTAAAGAGTTCTTAGATTTTGTAAAAAAATTATTTGGTACAACATTAAAACATACCCAACCAGTTCATGATACTGTGCGGAGAGTAGCGGTTTGCGGCGGTTCAGGTAGCTTTCTATTGGGTGCGGCCAAATCCGTGGATGCCGATGTCTTTGTTACGTCTGATTATAAATATCATCAGTTTTTTGATGCGGATGAGAAGATAACAGTAATAGATGTAGGACATTTTGAAAGCGAGCAATTTACAATCGACTTAATAGCTGATAGACTCTCGGAAAAATTCCCTAAATTTGCCGTTCTCAAAACTAAGGTTAATACAAACCCTATTCAGTACTATTAGTATGGCTAAGAAGGCAAAAGAGCTAAGCGTAGAAGATAAATTAAGAACGCTTTATGATCTTCAGATTATTGATCGTCGCATAGACGAAATTCGTGCAATGCGCGGAGAACTTCCTTTAGAAGTTGAAGATCTTGAAAACGAGGTGGCCGGAATGGAAACTCGTATGGAAAAGGTGAATCATGAGATTGCAGACCTTGAAGTGGATATTAAGGAAAAACAACTTTTGATCAAAGAGAGCCAAGAAAAAATGGCGAAGTACTCTAAAGATCAAGAGCAAGTAAGGAATAATAGAGAGTTCGAAGCTATTGCTAAGGAAATTGAATACCAAGAGTTGGAAATTCAATTGGCAGAGAAACGAATTCTGGAGTTTTCAGCTAGGATTGAAGCGAAGAAAGAGGCTAACGAAGCTAGTATAGAGAAGTTAAATGACCGTAAGACGCATCTTTCTCACAAGGCGAGTGAGCTAGATAGTATAATGGCCGAGACTCAAAAGGAAGAAGAGTTGCTCTTAAACAAGAGCGTAGAATACAAGCAGGTCGTTGAAATACGTTTGGTACAAGCCTATGATCGTATTCGTTCAGCTACTAAGAATAAACTCGCTGTAGTCTCTGTAGAACGCGGGGCATCTGCTGGTTCGTTTTTTGTTATTCCGCCACAACGCCAAATGGAGCTTGCACAGCGTAAGAAAATCATGATTGACGAGCATAGTGGTCGCATATTAGTTGACCCTGTTTTAGCCCAAGAAGAAGAGGATAAGATGGATGCTATGATCGCAGGTTGGTTGAAATAATCAACAAAATAATCAAAAGGTAAATTCAAAAAGCCCGCTCTAAGAGCGGGCTTTTTGAATTTAAGACGACGTCAATTTATTTGGTACAGACGTATAACATTTCTCTTTTGGGCAGGGCATATCGTTCAAAAAAGCCCTCAGGTAATTCCTTTTCTGCGTTGAAAGTGGTCACTTTGAAGCCACACTCTTTTAACCGATTAGGATAATCTTGACCATAAAGACGAACATGATCGTATTGACGAAATCTTCGTTCGCGTTCAATCGGGTCTTTAATGGAAGGGTCTTCATCTGTAACCGTGTAGTCAGGATCTAATGGAACCTGCATAATTGCCATACCTCCCGGTTTTAAAATGCGTTGAAATTCACGAATTGCTTTTTTGTCATCATCAACGTGTTCAAGGACGTGATTGCAAAAAATGGTATCATATGTATTATCCTCAATCGGAATATGTTGCACATCAAACCGCAAATCAGCTAAAGGAGAGAATAGATCAGCGGTGGTATAGTCCAAGTGCTTCATTTTCCGGAATCGTCCATAAAAGCATTGCTCAGGAGCGATATGAAGAAGCTTTTGTGGTTTAGATAAGAATTCTGTATAGTCTTTTAGGTACAGCCAAAGAAGGCGGTGGCGCTCTAAGCTATTTGTCCCAGGGCATAATGCATTGGGGCGTTGGTTTTTGCCATATCCATAAGGGAAAAATCTTGAATATCCTTGACCATCAATAGGGTCTATAAATTTTGAGCCTTTGAATAAAAGGGGGCTTAACCATTGAACTATATAGCTCAATCGTATAAGAAGGGGTCGCGGCACTTTTGCAAGAGCCCATTTCATGATTTTCGATATCATACTTTTTCGTATTCCTCAGCTTGGATTCCAAGCGCATCGTAAATGTATTGGAAAGTACTTAGGATATCAGGTTTACCATCAACTACTGCCACATCATGTTCAAAATGAGCGCTGTTTTTACCGTCAGCGGTAAGGATTGTCCATCCATCCTTAAGTTGCTTTATTCTATGAGTACCGAGATTGGTCATTGGTTCAATGGCAATAACAAGGCCTTCTTGTATTTTTTTGCCACTCCCTTTTCGCCCGTAATTGGGTACTTGCGGGTCTTCATGCATTTTACGACCAAGGCCATGACCAACTAATTCACGAACGATGCCATAGCCCCGTTTCTCTGTGAATTCTTGAATAGCAGCGCCAATATCGCCAATTCGGTTACCAGCTATGACTTCACGGATACCTACATAAAGACTTTCCTTGGTGTCCGCCAAGAGTTTCATTGTATCATCATCCACTTGCCCTACCGGGAAAGTATAGGCATGATCGCCATAATATTTATTCTTTAGTACCCCACAATCTACACTAAGTATGTCTCCATCGTTTAAGGGTTTTTTCCCTGGTATACCGTGGACTATTTGAGAATTTGGAGACATACAAAGGCTATTTGGAAAGTCATATAATCCTAAAAAAGCAGGTTCGCCCCCATGGTCTTGTATAAATTCCTTTGCGCGTTTATCTAAATCGAGAGGTATAGCTCCTGGTAAAATCAAAGGCGCGAGCATTCCTAATGTCTTGCTAACTAGCTGAGCACTTTCACGCATCAATTCGATTTCTTCTCTTGTCTTGTACTTGATCATTATTTTTTGATCAATAAGTTTTCTCCACCCATTTCTAGGGGCGGCTTAATATTCATTAATGCTAGAATTGTTGGTGCAATGTCACCAAGTTTGCCCTCCTTCAATTGATGATTTTCAGAAGTAGAACCCACCAACCAACAAGGCACAACAGTTGTTGTATGCGCTGTGTTCGGTGTACCATCATCGTTAATCATGCAATCGGCATTACCATGGTCTGCTAAAATGATAAATTGATAGTCAGACTTTAAGCCTGATTGAACAACCGATTGCAAACAAGAGTCAACCGTTTCACATGCGGTTACAGCAGCTTCCATGACGCCTGTGTGCCCCACCATATCTGGATTAGCGAAGTTAAGACATATAAAGTCTGTTATACCTTCTTCAAGTTTAGGAACTATAGCGTCCCGTATATCTTTAGCACTCATCTCTGGCTGTAAATCGTAAGTAGCTACATTGGGTGAAGGACATAAAATTCTGTCTTCACCTTTAAAAGGTATTTCACGACCACCAGAGAAAAAGAAGGTAACGTGAGGATATTTCTCTGTTTCTGCAATGCGAATTTGAGTTTTACCTGCTGTCTCTAAGACTTCCCCAAGTGTGTTAACTAAATTTTCCTTTCTGAAGACAACGTTAATTCCTTTGAAGGTATCGTCATAGCTTGTCATAGTTACATAATGCAAGTTCATTGCGTGCATATTGTGCTCAAGGTAGTTTTTTTGGCTAAGCACTTCAGTTATTTCTCGACCCCTGTCTGTTCTGAAATTGAACATGATGACAACATCTTCTTCTTCTATTTTAGCTAAAGGTGAGTCATGCTTATCTGTAATTACGACGGGCTCTATGAATTCATCTGTAATTCCAGACTCATAACTTTCACGAATTGCCTGCAATGCATCTGTGGAATGCTTTCCTTCGCCATTAACCATGACATGATATGCTTTTGCAATTCTTTCCCAGCGTTTATCACGGTCCATACTGTAATAACGCCCAACAACTGAAGCAATACGACCTGTTGTGGTACGTAAGTGATTTTCTAAATCGGCTACATATTTTATTCCTCCTTGAGGATCTGTATCTCGACCATCTGTAAAAGCGTGAACAAAGACGTTTTCAAAAGCCTCATTGGCCAGCCAACTGCAGAGCGCTTTTGCATGATTTATATGAGCATGTACGCCGCCGTCAGAGAGTAGTCCAGCAATATGAATTTTACTGTTTTTTGACTTAGCATGTTTAAGTGCACTTTGTAAAGTTGGGTCTTTAGAAAATGCTCCACTAGAGGCGGCCAAGTTGATTTTAACCAAATCTTGATAAACAACACGCCCAGCACCTAAATTCATGTGTCCTACTTCAGAATTACCCATTTGACCCTCAGGTAGGCCAACATCTAATCCTGAAGTTTTTATCCAGGTTTGGGGATGATCACGATACAATGAATCTACAAATGGCGTATTTGCCTTATCAATTGCGCTTACACTTGGATTGTCTGCCTTGCCCCATCCATCAAGAACGATTAATGCTGTTTTTTTCATAGTGTTTGTTGGAGGAGCGAATTTAAGGATTATCTGACCAAAAAAAAGACCCGCTTAGCAGCGGGTCTTTAACTTTTAAAGGGTTAATTTAATGAACAGCAATCCATGCATTTTCTGTAATGGACTTAGCCTCATTTTTAGCCTCTTGAGCTTCATTTATTGATGTATGCGCACTGAACACTACTCTATAAGTATCCAAATCCTTCATGAAAATAATAGAGCATTCAAGTCCATTATCTTCCAAAAATAACTCTGCCATACCTCTTGTTTGGAATGATCCTATAATTACTTGATAAGTACCTTTTATCGCTTTTTGGGCAACCTTTAGAGTTGTATTATTTTTTGGAGACTCTTCTATTTCCGAAGATGTTGTATTTTCTGTTACCTGTGAAGATTTTAAGGCATCTAGTTCGTCTTTTAAAACAGCTTGCTGACTATTGTGCTTTTTCTTGGCGGCTTTTAATGTATTCTCAAGTTGTGTATTTTCAAGAGTTGCCTGCTCTAGTAGACCGCTCATTTTCTTTGCTTGGGCTTCTGCCTTTAGGAGCGCTTGCTTTGTTTTCTGATTCGAATTGCTCAACTGAACCCCAGCAAAAATTCTTATAGTTGCGTCTCCAAATGCGCCTTCCTCTGTCAAGTTATCTAAGTAGTCGTCTCTAAAGTAGGTGAATCGTGAACCTAATATCACGGTGCCAATTGGAAGGATATTGTTCAGGTGCATTGAAGCGCCAACAACAACGTGTTCTGATTGACCGAAATAACCGTTGCTCGCTTCTCCGGGACCCGTGCCTACTCCAAAATCAATGTTAAATTTTGAAGGTGTAGCGACATCCTTGTTGTTAAATAAATTGTAGTGACCTATGATCTCTATTGGAACAATGGTGTTTGAAAACACATCCGGTGTTCCAATACCAATTACGCCCAAAGTGATTTCTCCCGCAAGTAGATTATTATGGGTGTAATAAGCTCCTAGACGTAATCCTGCATTTGATGCAAGAGTACTCATACCAACGGCACCTTCATTTCTGGGAATATCTGTAAAATGAATATTTTCCTCAATAGAGCTGTATACTGACCAACGCTGACCTTGTAGGCTTAAAGTCAGCATGAAGAAAATCCCGGCGTATAAATATTTCATAAACTTGATTAAAAGTGGTTAAGCAAAATACCATAAAAAGTTAATCCTTGCACGGAAGATGGTGATTTAAAAAAACAGAAGGTATTCATTCTCTTAAAGTGAAGCTTTGCATCTAGTTTTTCAATCAACATATTCAATGTTATTCAGATTTTTATAAGATCGATTTCCTTCGCTATTTGATTTGGCGTGAACATACGAGCTCTCTGCCCACCTTTAAGAAGATATTTATTGTTTTCAACCCTTATCCATGATCCTTCGCGCAATCCTATGACTGGCACATCATTGAATTTATGAAACTCACTAATTCTAGTTTCACGGGATTCGCCCATATGTGTTGAATTAGGTGAAGGGTCTATATAGTGCGGATTGATATTAAAGGGTACCCAGCCAAATGCGTTGAAAGACGGTGGATAAATAATAGGCATATCATTAGTAGTACCTATACTGATTCCCGTCATGTTGCAACCTGCTGATGTCCCCATGTAGTGTTTCCCTCCGCGCACGTGTTCATCTATACGCGGAAAGTAACCGCTTTTACGAAGCTCATGAGCCAATACAAAGGTGTTTCCGCCACCCGTAAAAAAGGCATCTGCCCAGTTACAACCCTCCTCTGAGGAGTCGAATTCATGTGCTCCTCTTAGATTAAACCCCCAAGAATTGAATACTTCTTTTGCTTTAGCAGTGTATTCATCATGACTAAGTCCTCCTGGGCGAGCAAACGGAATAAAAAGAATATTAGCTGATAAGGGGAAGAAATCTATGCATTCTTCTTTGAGGTAGCTCAAATATGGCTTACCAAAGACGGTACTTGTACTTACGATTAGTAGGTTCATGAATTATTGTTTTTCATTATGGATGTACGTCCAAACAGATTTTTTTAGGCCATTCATTTCAGTCCAAATTGGCCTTATCACGCCGCCAAAGGCACTTATTTGATTATAATCCCCCATAAAAGTGGTGTTTAATGGAAAAAAAGGGGCGTCATTGATTTGTTGCTCTTTCCAAGTTTGTCCGCCATCTTCACTTTTACTCAAATAGGTATTTGTTTCGTTATCCCGAGTGGTTTCTCTGCGGTCATAGTATACCGCATATAAGTTGCCTGATGTTGGATCAATGGTAACCCAAGGAAGGAATTGATCTGCGCTTCCTCCATTTGGACTCACTTTTGTTGGGCGGGACCAAATAGCTCCTGCATTATCACTTGAACTAATCCAAATCTCACCGCCATTCTCCTCGTCCTTATCTCCCCAACAAACGTATACTCTGCCATAAAAGTCACTTTTTTTACAATGGTCAACTACAGTCACAGGCATTCCGTTCGCCCTATTAAAACCTTCATAATTTTGAGTCCATCCGTCCTTTTGATCCGCTACTTTGAATTCTTCCCAAATTTTACCGTCCAGGCTACGACTGAAATAAATTT
>TARA_Y100000385_G_scaffold123018_1_pt1 | contig 29187 bp, 41 predicted proteins | sample TARA_Y100000385 | Tara Oceans TARA_Y100000385 (sample SAMEA2620980) | marine metagenome | biome: marine biome (ENVO:00000447); feature: surface water layer (ENVO:00002042); material: "saline water (ENVO:00002010), including plankton (ENVO:xxxxxxxx)" | depth 5 m
TTTTTTTATTCACCTAATCCTAAACAAGGAATAAGGATGGATTGTTTACAATTATCTGGATAAGCAATCGCTGATCCAAGAATAGGCATTCCAACCATACCAATAATAATAATTAGGAATGCCCAGCCAAGACCTTTTGTAGTACAATAATTATGATGAGGTTCCTCAGTCATTTTCATAAAATCTCCTGCTGTGGTAAATTTTAAGTCTTGCATTTCATTATTCATGTTCTATTTCCTCTCAACGCAAAATACATTCCGCCAACCCAAAGCAGTACATGCAGATTGTCATACCATAAAACATCCCAGAAGCTTTCAGGTTCGCCTGTCCATATAACACCTGTCATAATACTGGCAATAGTAATACCACTGAAACGTGTGATAATATCGCCAAACTCTTTTGTGCGCTTAGTATAGTCTGCTATACCACCGACCAATAAGCCAGCTGCCGCTCCGAGCTCTCCAAGTACAACAAACGACCAAACTAATAGCGTAAGTTCTACTGGAGAGTCTTCAAGATTGATTGGCCACTTATTCATTCCTTGTTGAAAAAACACAACAATGATTGGAATGCGTAGTAGCCAATGAGTCATACAAAACTCTGGGATTCTGTTTACAAAGTTTCTAAACATAACCTAGAGCTCTTTCAAAAGGGCTTTCAGTTTCTTCTTTGACTTACCTTTTACTTTGGCTTTGGACACGTCATTGTCTCCATCACCTACAACTACAATACCAATCATACCCATTGACTTGTGTGGGGAACATTGATATACGTAGACGCCTGGTGTGTCAAATGTCATTTCAACTTCTTTATTGAGCTTAGACTTACGCGGTGCTTTCCATCCGTCTGGTCCTGCAATGAATTCTACATTGTGACCTTTTGCTGTTGGTACCCACGTAATTGTATCGCCTACATCAACACGTGCGATGTCTTCTGAGTATACCATCTTGGCACCGTCATCACGTTTGTTAAGCATTTCGATAGTCATATCTTCAGCAAGAGCTGGTGTCGCCATTGCTGCAAGTAGTCCTAGTGTAGTCAATAGTTTCATAATCATCCTCTTAGGTTATTTCTTTTCGGAAACGAACTCATATAATTTTTCAGCTTGCGCTTTAATTTCTTCTGGAGTAATTGCTTTGGGAATATACTTTTCATATGCTTCCCTCATCTGATCAGCATTTTCCTTATGCATGTCCATCATCTGATGTGCTAGGTTAATCTGATTTTCGTATGCTTTGTCAAGCATATCTTTTGCCATGTTCAATACGTCATAGCGGATTTGGAATGGATTTGACATGTGTGTGTCTCCTGTGTGTGTTTGTGTTTAACTAAAATGTCTTTCTAACATTTCAATTCTGTCTGTAGCCATAGCCATCTTGTCTAGTTCTTCTTGAATTGCTTCAACAATATCGCTATGTTCGCCAATGCCTACACTTTGATTCATGTAGACCATAATATTTGTTTTTGCACGTTCTAGTTCACCTTCGGCGTGCATACGTGCTGCTTTTACAAGTTGTTCTTTCATAATATCTCCTAGGGTTAAAGAGGGCCATTACAGCCCTCTATATTTTAGTTACGCAATTTGGCAATTTCCATCATGCAGGCTTTGCTCTCCTCGTGGTATCCCAATCTGGCCAGCTCTGCCGCCGCCTTGGAATATCCCACAACTTGGATCGTACGATCTAGTGAAGACCACAAACCCGATAAGGGCGAGAATATAGTAGACATTACTGCTGTTGTCATTAAACCCATCCTTGCAAATTTTTGTTTACTTTGACGTGTTCAATAGATGATTTATATCTAGCAACATCATAGATGTCACCACGACATAGACCAATGTCTGCTAAGTCGTAATCAGATAGTTTGCTTAAAGCTTTTTCAGTTTCACGAATTGCTTTACGTTCAATTCGATTATTGTAAATGCTTTTCAGCGCTTCAATAATTAATTCAACTGCCCTCGTTGAGTAGCTGTGTGCCGTTAGTATTGCTTGTGTCATGTTCGACCTCGTTAAATTTTCCAATATTAATTTTACGAGGACGCATTTCTTCTGGAATAACATATTGCAATTCAATTGCCAAGATGCCATCCTGAATATCTGCTCCGTTTACGTTTACGTGTTCAGACAGCCTAAAAGTTCTTTTAAATTTCTTCGTAGAAATGCCACGATGAATAAAGTTTCTACCTTTAGAAACATGTTCCCCTGTAACAGTCAAAGTTCTGTCTTTAACTTCTACAGTGATCTCATCTCTTGTAAACCCAGCAATAGCCAATTCAATCAGATAATCTGTTTCATTAGCTTTAATAATGTTATGGGGTGGATAATGATCATTCGAATGTTTAGCTGTAAATTCTAGCTCATTAAATAAATGATCGAAGCCCACGAAAGATGAACGTGGGAAAAGTTGGTGTGCGCCTGTCATTGTTATCTCCTTTAGATCAAGCAAGATTAGTTGGGTCAGAATATTCTGCACCCGTAGTATTTATATAGTGGTTGCTATGTCAAATGTACATAGCCGCTATTCATTTTTTACGCCTTTTTCCAAATCCAAGACGGTGCATGATAGTCATGCGGTCTTCATAAGACATTTTAGACCAAGATGATATCTCGTCTATAGTCCTATTACACCCCTTACACACACGGGTATATTTGTCTATATGGCACACGCCTATGCAAGGAGTTATGTATAAATTATCTTGTGTTTCCATATGGAATTGCCCCGAGTCTTTCTCTCCATGGATCTACTATAACAGATCCTTCAGGGAATTCATAATCAGTATTTGGAGAGCCAAATGTTGTTTGATGTGAATGTGCTAGTAAGAATACGGCTGGTTTACTAAAATCGTCAAATGTACAATCGCAAAATTGAGAAACTAGAATAGATGGAGATCCATCTTCATATGGCAGATCAGGTTTAAAACCTTTACCAATAATTACAATAGGAAGATCATGCTCAGCTGATAATTTTTTAAGATACTTTGCCATGTTTAATGCTTGTTTTTCTCTAGCTACTATAATAGTATCAAACATATCATAGCCTAGATCTAATTCTTGAGCTAGCCAACGCAATGCAATGTTATCACGAGGGTGACAGCTACCTCCGTCACCCATGCCGGCTTTCATATATTTAGGTGACATAATGCGTAGTGTAGATTGTGCTAAGGCATTTGTAACAACATCGACGTTCATATTACCTAATTTCATAGCAACGTCTTGTACCATATTAGCAAGAGTAATTTTAGTCGTTATAAATGTATTATAGAATATTTTAATAGATTCGCATTCTTCATATGTACCACGAATATATCTGTCACAGTCACAAATACTTTTATAGAAATTTTCTAAAATCTCCATTGCTGATTCATCACCGCCCATCATAATCATTTCAGGATTAACAAAGTCTTCTTTGACTGTTCCCATTGCGATTAGATAAGGGTTATATACAAATTTTGCATTTTGAATACGAGGTTTAAATTCTCTAGCTGTTGTTCCTGGTAATACTGTAGAAATTAATACAACAATCTGATCTTTATTCACTAAAGGATTGATTGCTTCGAGTGTTTCATTAACAATAGAATAATCAAAATCTTTTGGATCTAGATCTGAACAAACATATTTTCCGTCATACAGCGGATCGTGAGGAGTTGGAACAGCTATAAAAATTATATCTTTATTTAAAACTGCGTCTGATATTGATCCTCTACCGTCGATATCATAACCACTGACGTCATGCTGTGTAGCCATGACTTCACTGACTGGATTTCCTAGTTTACCTAATCCAATAAATCCGATTTTCATTATGTACCTGCTGTTTCTAAGTTATATAATTTATTGTGGATAGGCCAAGGCGAAGACATTATATAAGTGTTCCTTGTATTTAGAAATTCTAGAATTTTTCATGTACAAATAATGGTTATATTCTATCTTTTCAATTAAAGAAGGTTGACTAAATATTGACATTGGTTCTTTTTTAAGTCGTTTGACATTGTCAGCAATACTATGAGCTCTTTTGTATATACTATATCTGCCGTCGTCTTTAACTTGTGGTTCTTCAAAAGAGTAATCAAACAGCTCATCATATAATTCAAAGCCATATTTACTTGCAAATAGTTGATTATCTTGAGGGCCGCCAAATATAATAAACGGAAGCTTAGCTATTACGTGCTTAAAAGTTTTTTCTGTATAAAATCCGTTTTCCGTAATAGTCTCATTAACTATAGAGAAATGACAATTTAGCATTTCTTGAGGTATTTTTCTTTCATCTATAATATTTAAAGGCTCTTTAGAATCAAAATAAGAATATCCAAATTGCAATTCATATGGATCGTGTTTTAAAATTTCTTGCTGATTATTTTTTGCATAATTAATAAATTGTAAATAATCAGAATCTTGTATTTGTAAATCGCAATCGCCAATCCATGTTAGTTTGTTAAGATCACCTTTATTAATTTTTGTAACGATAGAGTTCTCATCTATCAAATCATTATATGCAAACACCGAATACAATATACTAGACTTGTCTTTTGTAATATCGCCTACGAATAAATTATAAAAATATTCTTTATCAGAGAATCTAGAATGGTAAGTATTTTGCCTAGTTCTATGATTCCATTCATCATGCTGATAACGCATACTAAAGAAAAAACTATTAATGTCAACAAAAATAGGATTGTCGGTAATAGTATTTGTTAATATTTTTATATCGTTATCGAGAAAAAACTTTTCATATTGTCTTGTTAATCGACTAAGATTTTCATTACCAAATTCCCAACTATCGTCTAAAAATACTTTAATATTATTATCTAGACACCATTTTATTTCACTCATTTGAGTATTAGGAAATATAGTATTATGTTGTATACTATGGTTGTAGTAAATTATTGCAATATTTTGCTCATTATGATTTACATCTAAAAAGAAAGGTTTGTGGGTAAACACAGTCTCCCACAAACCTGCCAACTTTACGTCCTGAAGCCATGAATTGCCTCCATGAATACCATAATCTAAATATGCGTTAATCATTATTACTTATTGCCAATATTATATTTAGGACAAAGCTCCCATTGATCCTTCTCTTTAAATGGAATAATCTTTATCTGTCTTAACGGGGCTAGTGTTTTAGCTTCTTCCGTGTTCTGAATCTCAACTAATCCCCAATCAGACATTAGCGTCGTAATAGTATTTCTACGAGCCACATCGTTTTCTTCGAGATTAGCTTTTTTACCGTCAAGCAAAAACAATTCTTTAAAATGTACAATAAAATATCTGCCTTGCTTATGCAATATATGGCATGACTGAAATAATTTTTTATCTTTTCGGGATGCGACACCTATGCGTGTCAATGTTTCGCGAACTTTCAGAAAATCATCTGGCTCGCTTAAAGTTATTTCCAGCATAGACGCCGGAGACCACTCAACTAGTGCTTGTTCTTCCACCTTTATTCACCTTCTTCTTTAACCCATTTATTTGTTCGGGTGACAGAAGCGGTAATATTTGACGAGCTTTCTCATTACTATAGCCATAATATTTTTTAACCACTTCGACGTCACTCTCAATCTGAGGCTTTATCCATTTTGAAAAGCGTTTGCGCTTTCTAACCATATTTATAAGAAAGTCGAATTGTAGTTTATTGTCGATGTGGTGGTAGCGATTCATCTCATTAGCTAGTACAACAGTATCATTAAAATAGGAAAGCGATCGGTTAACCATGAAACTGTTATAAGCCTTTTCTGTTATATCATCTGTTATAACATCTTTTTTAGTCGTATTAATAGAATTTAAATAATCAAACGGGTTCATAGCTGTCCTTCAATTCCACTATCTATTCCAGGCCATTCGTCGCCAACATCTACGAACAACCTTTTGATTCCTTCTAAAAGCTCGAATGTTTCTTCAGGCCCAGATACGTGGAAGCATCTATGAGGAAAAGATTGTATCTGTTTAGCAAATGGATAATCATTGCCACCTTCTTGCGTATCATCACCAAAGAAGATAATACTATTATACACCTCTTCAAGAGATTTGTACACCTGTCCTTTATCTCTTCCTTCTTCACACACGTCGATGCCAGTCTCTCCAGCTATTTGAGCTGAATATCTGTGAAATATATCATTGAAGTCTCTTGCTAATTGTTCCCTCTCGTTATTTTTCTCATCATATTTAATGTACTGCTGACGCTGCTTCTTTGTACATCCTCGGCCAATAATTGAAAAGTTCATCATACCAGGACGTAAGTCAATATGCTTTTTACCTGTACGAACTGGAAATGGACTGAGATCTAGTTGTTGCTTACACCACTGAACCATTACCTTCGACATGTTGAATTCAGGTACAGACTTAACTAATTTATCATCTACCCACAGCTCATTACCAGCACATTGATAACTACCTTTTGCAATTTTGGTTAGATCGCCCAACTGTTCTTTAGTTTTGGCAAAGTCTGATCCAGTAAGAAAGTAAATGTCAACCTTCTTAGAGAGCTCCGTTAGTACCTCTGCATAAGCAGGATCTATCTTCTCTCTACTTGGAGTAATCGTTCCATCAACATCAAACACAAGACAGTTGTCTTTCTTGGTTGTTGCTATGGCTTCTTTGATTCGTTGACCTAAGTTATCCCCTGTTAGCTTTTTAGTATCAATATCTTTATTGATCCACACATCATGTCCAGGCACTCTCCAATACAACATGGGAACAGTCTTATGACCTTTCTTTTTCAGAAAGGCTTTTGCTTCTGGATCTTTAGTGATATCAACAATCTTACAATCTTCAGCGCCATCCATCTTACTTAGCATGCGCTTTAGAATCTCACAAAAGTGACATCTAGGCTGAGTATATAGTATTAGCATTAATTGAACTCTACGTTTGCCATAATTTCTGTCATACATGCTACAACATTTAATTCATGATCTGCGACAAAAGCATGCTTGTATTGATAGTCAGCCAGAATTAAAACTAACTGAGGTATTGATCTGTTTTCTACGGTTTCGGTCATACTATCGTATAAACCACGAAATATAGTTGAAGCATCTACGTCCATATTATTGGCGACCCAGTGCCTCATTTTCTTAAAGTCTTTTTCTTTTAGATGCTTGGTGAGAGCACCAACGGAAGTAAGGCCATTATTAATATTGTTACCATTAATGCCGCTATCACTAAACCCACCTCTTTGTCCTTCATTTAACACCCTCCTCCAGTCTGGTGCATATTTCATGACAAGATTTGCCGCTGCGTTTTTTTCAAACGGAACTTTTTCCTGACCTAGTATATATATAAATCGTTTAAAGAATTGAGCAGCTAATTCAGCCATTCCTTTCTTAGTAGTGTTAAATTCATAAACACCACAACGAGAATGGAGTGGCTCAATAATACGATTTTTGAAATTACAAGTAAGGATAAACCGGCAGTTATTGCTAAACTCTTCAATAAAGCCACGCAATGCCGGTTGTGTTGATTGTGGATTTAGATAATCTGCCTCATCAAGTATTACAACTTTAAAGCCACCTTGTAAAGAAACGCTTGAGGCAAATTGTTTTATTTTACCACGAAGCGTATCAATGTTGCCATCTTCTGATCCGTTGATTACAATATAATCTAGACCTAGTTCATTACATAAAGCTTTTGCAACAGTTGTTTTACCAAGACCAGCAGTACCGGTGAAAAGCATGTTAGGCAATTCACCGGTATCCGCCATTTTCTGAAACGTCTCTTTTAGTTGTGGAGGCAAAATAGTTTCAGAAATAGTTTTAGGTCGATATTTCTCGACCCATAAAAAATCATTTGACATAGTCTTTCCTTCATAATATAATATAATAACACAGTTCAATAGGAAAGTACATAATTATTCAGCGGTAGCTTGCTCCTGCTGATAGTTTTCTGCCAATTGAATGACCTGAACGCATTGATCACGTAGCTGCCCAATAGTAGAAAGTTCTTCTCCTTTAAAGGCACCTCGCTGACACATAGTATCAATAACAGCAATCATACTACGTGAAGCACGATTACTTGTTTCATAAATGGGAGCATGAGGATCTGCTACTTGCTCTTCTTCTTTTTTATCTGACATATTATACTCCGAAGGTTGATGTCTTTTCTAGGGCAATCCAATATTCGATGCCGGTTTCTTTGTTAACAAAATGTGAAATGAGTTTTGAAGATAGTCCAACTTGATAATCACCAGGAATCATTTTTAGATTCTTGATATCAAATATAAAGTTAAAGTTCTCTTCTGTAAATTCTCCGCTGATATCGATAGAGAATGCATTTGACGTTGTGTTCTTACTATCTATAACAGATAATGTGAGCACTCCGTCTTTTCCGGTAATGGAAAATTCAGTATGGCCTAGAGTACTAGATGCCTTTTTAATTTTATTTAGAGTATCATTATCTAATACAAAGTTTACATCAGTTGGTGGAGTAGCCACGTCCCGTGTGGGAGTGGTCAACATCTCTGGATCAGAGAAGAAATACTTAACACGAGATCGGTTACTACTATCAGTGATAGTCACATAACTTTCTTCAAACGTTAAACGTGGCTCTCCAACCAAGCCAATAACACCTAAAAATTCATTAAGATCATAGATGCCAAATTCTTGTGGAAACTCTTCTTCAAGAGTGGCTGAGGACAACACGTTACGTGCCTCAGTCATTGTTTTAATCTTATTGCCTTTTTGTACTACAATATTAGGATTAATTGCAGCGTAGTTTTTCAAGACAGAAAGAGTCGATTCTTTCAGTTCCATAATATACCTCGTTTGTTAATGTTACTATTATACCACACATTGTTGTCATTGTAAACTATTAAATTCAAATCCACGAATTTTATTCATAATTTTTGTGTTTCTTTCTAACTCTTCTTTGTAACAATCATCGTATTGTGAAATTATATTTATAGGCAAATACTCTACGCTATCGATTTCTTTTTGAGTCATAGTGAATACTGGAGAGCACCAAAATGGCTCATATACGACGTTACTCCAAGCTAAATCACATTCTATATTTAAAGAACTATGCCATTCTGTTATTTCGCTAAGACTGTGAATATTATAACTAGAAATTGTTGGAACAATACTTAAATTTTCTATTCCTAAACTAGAAGCCAGCTCTAAGTTTTTTACTGTTTTATTAAACGGAGTACCTCTAATCCAATCATATTTTTTTCCTACAGCATCAATGCTAAATAGTAATGTAAAATTATGAGGATGTCTTTTTATAATATCTAAAAACTTCTGAGGTATTAGTACGCCATTAGTTACAATTACAACTCTGCAAACAGGATTTATTTCAAATAAAGATTCTAATATTTGAACATTGCGCATGTCAGCAAAAGGTTCTCCACCTTTCAATGTTAATGTTTCTAAATCGGGTAATACTTCTAATACCTTTTCTAAATCATTAGCCGATAAACTATATGATTTTTCTGCTGGACGATCGAAGTAATGTTCTATTTTTCTCCACTGGCTGCTAAACTTACTTCCACAGGTTACGCATTGCTGATTACAAGTATTACTTGTCGTAAGTTCTAAAAATTGCAAAGTTTTTAGATCTGGGTCAAATCTCTGAGATACGTCATAACTAGTAAAAATATTTTGTTTTTTGTCATCTTGACAAGCAGCACAATCCTTCATTTTGTTCCATCCAAAAAGATCAAACTCATTTTGTATTTTTTCATATTCTTTACCATAAAAAAAATCATATAAACTATCTACGTCGCTTATGTGAATATTAAAAATACCTTTTTTGCTTTCAATCATACAGCATAACGTTAAATATCCCTGCGGATCAATAGTCATGCCGGTCCATGGAAAAGTACAATTCATGCTGCTATCTTACTAAAGTTTTTTTCTTTTATAAATTCTATTTTATCCTTAAACTTACCGTCAAGAATATCACCCTTGTGCGATATAATAAACGTATTAGAATTCTCATCAAGAGAATGCAGAATCTTCATTAGGTTTTCAACACCATCATGATCTAAGCTTGAATCGAATGTTTCATCAAGTAAGAGAAGATTTGTTGATATTGAGTTTTTCATTTTAGCAATCATTCTCCAAGTAAAGAGAAGCGCTAAATCGATACGCTGTTTCTCACCTTCTGAAAAAGAGTCATATGAAAACTGATCTCTATGACGTGATCGAATGGTTTCAGTAAAGCTTTCATCTAAATCAAAGTGAACGTAAAAATCTAATATTTGAAGATATTTGTTTACTAGTTTATTAATAACAGGAATGTATTGTTTAATAATCTTTGTCTTGATACCGGTGTCTTTAAGCATCTCTGACATAACATTATTATATGCGTATTCGTCATTTAACTTAAACTTAGACATATTAAACTCATTAGCAGTATTTTGCAAAGCTTCTAATTCGTCTTTAGCGGCTTCAATATCACCAGTTTGGTTTAACTCTTTCTCCAAATTTTGTATTTCGTTTTGGATCCTGGAGATCGCTTGATTGTTAGAATGAATATCTGACTGCTTCGATCGCACTCCAGTGAGTTCATCCGTGATCCGCTCGATATTTGTTTGAATATCAGTCGACTTTTCAAAGGCATGGTCCATAGCTTCTTTGAGTTCTTTAGCTTTAGCTTTGGAATCATCCAGCTTCGATGATCTGAGTTCATTACTAATATCTTGGCTGCATGTTGGACACGTCTCGTTATCTTCATAGAATTTCGAGTCTTTGACAACTTGGGACATTTGTTGTCTGAACTGCCCTTGGTATTGGACAATAGCTTGCCGTTTATCATGGACCTTGTTGAGTTCTTCCTCAAGTGGTTTTTGTCTTTCTTCAACTTCTTGCGATAGAGCTGTGTTTTCATCTTGTAAATCTTTAACCTCGATATTTAATTCTTTAATACGAGAATCTTTCTTTTCCTTTTCAGAATTATTTAAAGCTTTAATGTCTGAGATATATTTTTTCTGCGTAGTTATTTTATTTGTTTCAACATCAAGTTTAAAAGACAAATCTTTCATTTTATCTTTTAGCGTAGTAGTCTTTTCTTTTAGTAGACTATTCATTTTTGAGAACACGTTAATGTCCAGAAGATCTTCGATAACATCTCTCCGGTGCTGCGCAGGGAGCTGCATGAAAGGAACAAACGATGACGAGCCCAGAACAACTATCTGGTGAAAGCTTTTATGATTAAGTTTCAGGATGTTTTGCTCGAGGATCTTCTGGTACTCTTTGGAATGCGATGATTGATTAATCATATCACCGTTCTTCCAAATCTCAAATACGTTAGGCTTAATGCCACGTACAATTTTATATTTTGCTTTACCTATTACAAATGTTACTTCAACAACACAATTCTTGTTATTAATTGTGTTAACTAGTTGAGGTTTGTTAATGTTACGATGTGGCTTACCAAACAGACCAAATGCAATAGCATCTAGCATGGTAGATTTACCAGCACCGTTCTGGCCTACAATCAATGTAGACTTGGATTTATCTAGTTTAATATCAGTCCAAGTATTTCCGGTTGATAGGAAATTCTTAAACTTTAACGATGTAAATACAATCATACTGTTTCGATAGCCTGTGCTTCAGTCATAAGATTACGCATAGAAAGTTTTAGTCGGTCTTTGTCTAATTCTGTTTCTACTGCTTCAATATACGTATCTAACAATTCAGTCGTTTCTTCAACAGAAACAGATTCATCCTCTACGCTAGATCCTAAAAACTCATCGAAGTTCTCGGCAATCTTAAGATCGTGAATCTTTCTATTCTGTATTCTATCAACAAATCGATCAAATGTAAACAAATCTTTTTTATTGACGACTACAATTTTTACAAACTTACCATCTAAATCAGTTACGTTGTACTTATTATAATCTGTTTCTTCGTCATTGTACACTATTTTTTGAAACAAAGTGTGATTATTTTGTATGGCTTCTAGCTCACGCGTTTCTGTATCAAGGATATGAAAATGTTTAGGATCTCCAGCATCTGACCAGCTAAATTCCATTTGTGTGCCAAGATATGTTACATTGTCTTTCTGAGACTTTGTATGAAAATGGCCAGATAATACGCGTTCAAATCTTGATAATTCTTTATGATCTAATCCGTGAGGTGCGACAACACCACGCATAACATTAAAACCAGCAAACTCAAAATGTCCGCCAATCCAATCGCATTTAGCAGTCTTTAAAAACTCCATGGTTTTATCTTGATTCTCTGGACATATCCAAGGAACCATACCCATCTTTAAAGAACCATAGTCCATAACCGTAGGCTCACGTATGATATGAACCTCATTCATGTAGTGGCCTAACAGTTCTTTAAGTGAGTTTAGATCGTTTGTATTTTTGTAGTATGTGTCATGATTACCACAAATAATATCCATGCTTATCCGTTCCGCCCGTAGCCGTTCAAGAAAGACATGGCGGTTGCGGTTAAGAGCCCTGAAGTTAATAAACTTCCGGTGATCAAAGTAGTCACCAAGGTGAATAATATGGCGAATACCGCGTTCCAAAAGAGTAGGAAAAAATACATCATTATAAAATTTCTCTGCATTATCGAGAAATATGTCAGAGCTATTGCGAATACCACAATGAGTGTCATTAATAATTGCTACCTTCATTTAAAAAAACCAGTCAAATCAGAGTCTACCTTTTGTATAGGTCTACGCCGCTTCTTTTCTTTCTTGGCAAACACTTTAACTTCTGTGTCATATTCTTTTACCTTTTCAATTCTACCTTTTAGCATATCCATAAAGTTAGCTGACACCGCGTTATCAGTTTCATCTAATAAGAAAGCCTCTACTCCTGATTGAGACATATATTTAAATTTAATATCTTGCTGCTTTTTTTCTTTAGCAATACGACGCAAGAAGGCATACCAAGAAATCTGAGTAAAGTATGCAAATGCATTAGGTTTACCAGATCGAGTTGCTGCTTCTAGATTATAATTTTCTACGGCTTTAAGACAATTTTCGACTGCGTCCATAACCATTTCTTCACGATACGTATATCGAATAAAGTTTGATTTATGGGAAAGTCCTTCTGCAATCTTTAGAAAACAAGATGCAATGTAGTCAGGCACAATAGGAAGCTGTTCTTCCTTTTCTTTTGCTTCACGTACAATTGTGACATAGTCTACAACCGCCTGTGAGAATTGTGCATTATTTACGTAGTGTGGTCTATCTTTAGGTTTCATAATATATCCTCAATATAATATATTCTATCACATTTGGGTACGGATGTACACTAAAAAAATAATTAATTTTAGCTAAATTAACTGTGTACAAACCATATAAACTGGTGTATAATTAAAGAGTAAGCACTGAGGGAGGACAGTATACTAATTAGTGCATCTTACTTTTATCAAAATTTAATTTGATAATATTATTTGCAGTATCAGAATCTAACTTAGAGATTTGATTTTCGACATAGGCGTTATACTTTTCTTTCATATCGTCTATATTCTCTGTTTGATCGGCGTCATCAGTATCCATAGCTAATTCAATTGCTTTAAAAAATTCAAGTATTAACTCTTGGTCCGGATTGGCTTCGGCTATAATGTGCTCACAGTTTATAATCTGAAACGACTCAGGCGTCATTTGATATAACATAAACGGGCGAAACGCATAATATCGCGTACCATTAGCCATATTATCTACTTGTACCATTTTCATAGTTTTGCGTATAACAATAGCATCATCTTCTTCATGGTACTCTACCACTTCGCACATGATCTCATCGTCGTTAGCTAATTTAAACTGTCTAATTTCCAATTGGTACCTCTATAAGTTTATAGTTAAACTTTTCTCTATTATATATCTTCACTCTTTCTTCACCGTGATTCAAGGCATAATTTTTACGGCCTTTATAATGAAGATCATCTGTTAGATCATAGAGATTAGTAGTCTGTCCATTGTCTGATTGCCGTAGGCCACGCCCAATCGATTGTAATACTTTGATCTGTGATTTTGAGGGACTTGCAAATATAATATTATGCAAGTTCCGTATGTTAATACCAGTACTAAAAGTACCAAGACTAGCGACGATAATAGCATCTTTTTGTTTCTCTGTTATCTGTCTTATGGCTTCGCGATCTGAAGTTTCAACTTCTCCAGAAACATAAAATATTTTTCTTCCTTCTTCAGCCTTATCGTTTATCATATCAAAGAGAGGCTTGCCGTGCTTATCGACAAAATTAAATAAGACGAGAGTATTCCCTTTAGCATCCAGAGCCAGATTGCGAATGAAAGTATTACGAGTATTATTTCTAACGATCCAATCAATTTCATCCTGATATGACATTTTCCCGAGAGACTTTCGAATCTCTTCTTTATATTTTAATATAATAATATTTATATCAAGCTTAGCTAGCGTATTATTATCCTGCAGAGCCTTGGTAGTTGTCACTCTATGTATTTTTCCAAACAGTCCCTGTAGGACAAGATGATGGACTTGTGCGTTGTCTAGAGTACCAGTAGTACCAATTCTGTATTTTGCCTCGGTACATTTGTTCATTATGTCTGTAAGAGACTTTGATTTAAATCCATGGCATTCGTCACCAATAACCATGCCAAACTGATCAAACCATTCCTGAGGCAGTTTATAAATTGATTGCCATGTGGATATTACTACTGAAGATTGTATGTTATCTTTATCTCTACCAGAATATATCTTATGTATGCCTCTTTCACCCATACCATAATCAATAAAGTCTTTTTGCATTTGCTCAACAAGAGATGTTGTAGGCACAACCACCAAAACTCTTCCAGCTGTTGGATACCTAAATCCATCTGTAATATATTTAAGCCATAACTGTGCAAGACAATAAATGATTAATGATTTACCAGAACCTGTTGGAGATAGAAGCACGCAACGATTAATGTTTAACGCTTTCATTATAGCATCAAACTGGTAATCTCTTACATCAATCGGTTTACCATTACTAGTAAGATTTAAATCTTTTATATACTCATAAATTTGTTTAGGATCTTGCTCATTCTTATCCTGAGGCGCCCCGTATTTTGTAGATTCAGTTTCTAAAGTATAGCTTCTTTGTTTACAAAATTCATCTACGAAAGGATATAACCCTGCCGGAAGTTCTCTACTTACGTTATTAAATAGTCTAATTTTACCGTCCCAGATTTTACGTTTGTACAGTTTCATGTACTTGTAACCTGGAACAAAGAAAGAAAAATACTCACTTAATTCCTGAGCTATTCCAGCATCGCAGTCTATAAGTGCGATGCTTTCATTTTTCTTCCATATTTTAATGTTAGCCACTTACAAAATTCTCATCTGGTCTGTACCATACTTTTTGGTGATATAGTTTTGCTAATATCTCAGTTGCTTTAGCATCATCTCTTTGATATTTTATTAACGCATTTTCAATTATTTCAATATCTTTAGGGTTTAATTTGAACTCTCTATTATATTTAGCCACCACTTTCGAAGATCCTCCATCTGATCATATTACCGATAGTCTGATGTCTCCAATTTACATTGTTCATAATCTCATTTAAAGTATCTATTATAGTTTTTAGATACTCTATTTTCTCAACAGACTGCTGAATTTCTGGATCGGAATCGTAGTAGTAATCCATTTCACCTTTAAGAATTTTAAGTCCATCAAAAGGGTCTGGCTTCCACCCTTTTTCAATTATTTGATCCTGATCCATTTTTCCATTATAATAAAGCCATTTGTCTTTAAGCAATATCTTCTGTTGTTGTTCAGCTTTCTTTAGCCTCAATTTCATAGTAGAAAGAAGCTCTAAATATTTTGCGTGTAGCATCGGGGTTTGTCTAGATGATTCGTCTAAACTCGTTTGTGCAATAGCACAGTCGCTCGACCACATGTCGAGAATCATTTTTAAGTCCATAATAAATCCTAAGGTTATTCAATTTCAAAGTATGTAAATCTAAACGAAATAGGGAACGTGATATATTGTACATCACCAGTAGAAGCTTCAAAGTTTATGTCTCCTAACAATGTTGGAAACGCACTTCTATATATAATTTTCTTCGCAACATTGTTATGGCTAGTTAATATAGAAAGAGTAATGTCAGCTTCTGAAGGCCCTCTTGCGCCATTTGCTGCTTCAGATGCATTAACGTTAGGAGCCTCGACAAACGATTTTAGCCAATTATACATTTCAGTGTAAGCTGAAAGGCTTTCATCCATAATGATCATGCACGTCAATTCGCCAAAATTTAGTTTGTCCCCTGTGAATGGAACTCCACCAATTCTCTTGTATGCCATTTCTATTGGAGTTACAGACATATCTGGGTGCATAACTGACTGCGCAAAATATTCTATGTTAGGAAAGTACTTACGATTAATACCTATCTTAAATCCAGTAGGTTGAAGATAGTTTGCGTTTGATGTAATAGTAGATTCTAGAATTCCGGTCGATACGGATGTTGTTCCAATAGCCATAACACTTCCTTTATATTACAGTATTTATAATAAAAAAAGGGCCGCCGAAGCGACCCTAGTATTAGATTTTTTCCTATTTGGCTTAAGCCATAATGTTGTCGACTCGGAAAATTCTGTAGTACTGGTTTGATTTCGCAGCAGCAAGACCATTTGCAGGCGTTGCACCGACGAATGGGTTTGAAGCCATGCCGTAGCGAGTTTTGAAACCAATTTTTGGCTGGAAGTTATCTTCACCAACCGCACGAACCATTGTGAGTGGTACGTATGGACAATAGAAGAGACCAGCGTCATATGGGTTTGTACCCTTATAACCAACAGTCACATAGTCAACAGTTGCATATGGGTCAATATAGACTTTTGTGCGACCGTTAAGAACACCAGCAAATGTGTTGCCTGTGTCATCTACGTTCAAGTTAGTGGAGAGAGCTGGAGTATAATCCAACATGCCTGAAGCAGCCAAAGCAGAAGCTACGTCTGAAGAACAGATAATAAAGTTACCTTTTCCTCTACGTGTTTGTTTTGCAATTACGTTTGCTTCACGTTCGATTTGAACGATAAGGCCTTTGAATTTCTCAACAGACCAACGGCCATCTGCATCAGATGACATGTTAAAGATACCGTTAACAGCTGTAGAAGCTTGAAGGGCACCAGTTTTGGCTTGTGAGTTGATTGTACGAATTACTTCGCGGTTAATTTCAGCCAAGATTTCAGTTGAAAGAATGTTGGCCAACTCTGTTTCAGCGTCAAGACCGTGAATCGCTTTCAAGTCTTGTGCCAGTTCCAGAGTATATTCTGCTTTGAGTGCACGTGATTTCGCTGTCACAGTTGCTTTCTCAATGGTGAAACCCATTTGTTCGAAAGCATTGTTAGAAGCATCACCAAGAGCTTCAGCAGAGTCTGTTGTCATACCAATGTTGGCAAGGTTGGTCAAACGATCAGAATCGATCGTAAGAGCAGCAGCACCGCCACCAGTATTTGTTACGTCAAGGCCTGAACCGTCTGCACCAGCAGCCGCAGCAGTTTTTGTACCTGCATGACGCATGTTGGCTTCACCGAACAGAGCTTCGTCTGAACCAGTTGTACCAGCGTCGTAACGTGATTTCATCGCAAAGATGAGACCAGTTGGGCCGGACATAGGCTGAACGCCAGCAACGTCATATGCCATAAGGTTTGGCATGGAACGACGTACCAATGAGATCAATACTGGATCCCATGTTCCGATTGAACCAGTGTTAGCACCGGCTGGAGCAGCTTCTGTGATAAAGCCTTGGTTTTGAGCACGCTCTTCGCGAAGGGCGATTTCTTGGTTTTCTAGGATAGCAGCTGTAACTGATTTCCTATGAGCATCTTGGATAGTACCCGCTGATTCTTCATTAAGTACCGGTGCCCACTTTTCGACTAGTTTGTCATAAGATTGCATTTGTTTGGACTCCCAAATTTATTTCTGCGACGCTTTGCGGATCGCGGTTAGGTATTGTGCCATTGTATCGGATGATTCAACGATGTTGCCATCATCATCTTCAATTGTGTCTTCAATTACAGACTCAACAGCTTCTTTTTTGAAGTATGATTCTTTTACAGTTTTCACCTTCTCAGCGAAAGTATCTTCATCTTCGAAATCAATATCTTCTACAAGTTTCGCAAGTTTTTCAACTTGTGTTTGAGCCATATCTTTTGAAGCTTCACGGATAACCGATGCACGCTTCATAACTTCTAGCTCTTCCGAAACTTGAATTGCTTTTGCTGTTGAAGCATTAAGAGCTTCTTCAAGTTCTTCTACTTCTTCAGCGAGTTCGTCAACTAGGTCAACTTTGGATTCTGGAACTTCGATGTAAGACTCTGTAAAGAGATCTTTCAAAGAATTCATAAACTTCTCAGCAATTTCGGTACGTAGACCTGATTGTACTGCTAGTTTATTTTCTTCCATCCAACCTTCAACGACATAGTTAAGGTAGCTGTCAACTTTTTCTACGAGGTCAGCTTTAGTTGCTGATACTTCCTCAGAGAGTTCGTTGGCATATGATTCTTCTAAACGGTCGATTTCATCGGCCAATTTAGATTTGATAGCTGCTTCAAAAATTACGGCTGTTTTAGCTTTAAACTCTTCGGAAAGAGTAGCTTCAGACTCGATTAATGCGTCTAGATCTTGAGAAAAGTCAGCTTCAAACTGAAGGTTAGTACCTTCAACTTCAGCTACATCCTCAGCCACAGTTTCGCCCATAAGTTTAGTATACATTCCGGCAAGCTCTTCTTTTTTCATTTTGCTTGCTTTCATGTACATTGCATTAATCATACCAGCTTTGGTTCCTGGCAGTTTTTGCATAGGATCTTTGGCTCCGCCTTTGCCACCTGGCTCTTTAGCGGTTGTCCCTTTTCCTTCAGCACCTTTTACAGAAGCAATTGATTGCGCTTCTGCGTTCTTAGGATCGTGAGCTTCTTCGATTTCATTCTCGTCGAGCTCAACATCCTGGTCTTGGATTTGATCAGTCATGTCTTGACTCCTATATTATAGTTTAGTTTTCAGTAACGAGAGGAAATTCTTAAACTCACGAGTCTGAGTCTCATAGAGATCAGCGCGTGGAGCCTTCTTAATTTCAGTCTCCATTTTTTCAATTTCTTGAGCTTCAATGATGCCATTATTCCAGATCCAGTCAACGCCTTCCATAATTCCATTAACAAAAGCTCCGGGAGCTGATGGATCTTGTACGATGTCAATCGTATTAAGCATAAAGTCATCTTTGACATACATGGCATCGCCACGTCTCTCAAGGCTACCCATACCACGAGTTGATACGCCTAGTTGCACTCCACCCTCAAGCAAACCTTGTACGATCTGTCCCATTGGTGTGTCCAAAATGCGTGCCTTACCCACCACATCCTTACCCTCAACTTTGAGGTCGGTTATGAGATGGGAAACTTTATCCAAGTTGACAGTAGGTCCTTCAGGATGATTTAACTCACCGACGGCCCGTTTAGTTGCAACTTGTTCTTTGGAGTATTTATTTACCGCAGCTTCCATTATGGCCTGTGGATATATACGTCCATTTCTATTCTTTTGTTCAGCTTGTGCGAATACGCCTTCGATAGTATAATTTTTACCACCGCCCTCCTTGGCTTCCACCAAGCATTCGATATTTTGTTCTGTGTATTCAGCAATAAGCTTCATTAATCTACTTCCCTAACGAATTGCATGATCATTTTCATTGCATGCTTTTTCGTGTCATAAGTGTCTAATTTCTCACCGTCTACATATGCTTCAAACGTGTCATACTTCTGTATGATTTCTAAATTAAAGCCCATATATTTTCGTTTATATACCGTACGTTCTTTTGTAACAGTTTCTCTAATCGTCTTCAGTGTCTTCATCGGAGTCGTCTGTATCATCTTCGTCGTCAACATCTACGTCATCCTCTTCAGAATCGTCATCTTCGAGATCTAATTCTAACTGTTCTTCATCCTCTGCTTCAAGTCCATTATATACTTCTCCCGATACCTTAATGCGCTCTTGATCAAGAGCATCCGTCATTTTAGCAGCCATAATTTCTGCAAACGTTTGTCCACCGCTTGCGTAATCTCCATCAGTTGCCTGTTGTATCAATTGCTCAATGTTTTCCATAATAACTCCGTTTCCTATTATTTATAATAAAATTATTCTTCATCAGGAAGATTTTGTTGATCGTCTGTAGGTTGCTCTTCATCAGATTGTTTTTCAACTTGTTTAATATCATCGTCATCAAATTGCAATACGTTTTTCATTACCCACTCTTTTGAGAAGTAATCTCCGACGTATTGACTTACTTGATCTAAAGTTTGTAATCTTTCTCTTAGTAATTCAGCATCTTTTAACTCTGTAAAATGGTTGTCTCGAGTATAATCAATGATTAGATCATTTTTCCATTCGTTCCAATCTTCTTCAGTAATTAAACCTTTCATCACAAGTTGTTTCTTTAGAATCTCTAAGAATAACATTGAGAAACGTTTACGAAGTCTATCAATAAATTTCTGAAACTTTAATTCGTCTCTACTTATCTCTGTAGATCTACCTAGGCTAAATTGTTGTTCTTGTTCAAGTCTAGCTATAGGAACGTTAAGCGATCTGTAAAGACGTTTTTGGAAGTATACGATGTCATCAATCTGCCCGAGGTTTTCACCTCCTGGTAAGGTAGATATTTCAGTGCCTCTACCACCCTCACGCCGCGGCAACCAAAAATCCTCAAGCATTGACATATGTTTGCGATCATCTCGTATTTGTCCTGTGTCTGCATCATATACAAGCTTATTACGGTAACGAGCCATAATATCTTTCATATATTGCTCTGACTTACCTCTTGGCAAGTTACCCACGTCAATATAGAATATTCGCCTCTCAGGCGCCCGTGCAAGCCGGTAGATGACCAGTGAGTCTTCCATCATTCGAAGCTGATTGATTGGCTTCAGTGCTTTATGTAAATGAGATACGACCTTCTTTCTGTCAGCTGAGAGAAGTCCAGATGTAACGTAGCTCACTGAGTCATTGGATAGTTTTACCCCTGATGTTTGACTTCCAGGTTTTTCCTGATAAATGTAGTATTCATCAACACTTTCTACTATCATAGCTCCAGTGATGGGATCTTTCTTTTTCTTTACTTGTTTAACTTTACGAACCTTTGCAGAATCGATAGGACGGATTTCCTGAATACCTGCTTTAATATTAGATTCATTTACAACAAGGTGATGATATAATCTGCCATCAATGTACCAACGCTTAAACATATCGTGGCCGTTATTGGCAAAGTCCAACATAGAAATAATATTGTCGAACTCTTCGGTAATTCCTTTTTTAATCTGATCTGATACTTCAACCTTATCAAGCGTAACTTTAACTGCTTGTTCGTTCTCTGACGCTGAAATAGATTCGTTGATAATATCTTCGATTGCGGCATCAACTTCTGGGTGAGTTGATACGCCACGGTATTTCATAATCATTTGATGATTGTCTTTAGAATCATCTCCATCAATATTAATATACTGACCATAATGAGAACCAGAAGCAGTAACATATCCAGCACCATCGTCATCTTGACGAGGTACAATAGACTGCAACTTCTTGTCTTCTTCTTTTTTATTTGCTCTTCGAATTTCGAAGCCAAATATTTTTAATGCATTATTGTCGGCCATAATTCATCCTAAAATAAGTGAAGAGAGGCCAGCGAACCAGCCTCTCTAATACCAACTTATGTAGTTGTGTTTGATGTCCAATATTGGTAAGTCCACTCAATTGTGAACTCTTCAATCTGATCATTCGCATCATATGCAAGCTCAATAGGTGAGATACCTGTTGGGAATGCAGCGACAAAGTTGTAACTCTTAAGGATTTTTTCATCCTTATCTAGTTGTTCAACTTTTAGATCAGCTTGATAGTTTATTGGATTAACTTCTCCGGTATTCAATGAATGAGCATTAATGCCATTCATCCATCTTTCCATAGAGTTACGGATTGTAAAGTTTGTATCATTGATACAAGTTACGCTCCATGGCTCAAATGTGCGATCACCAGCCATTTGCAATTGTCTTCCTCTGAAAGGAACAGTCATAGCAGGAATCGTAGAGCCAGGCAACTGCGCAGCTCTACACAAGAAAGATGTCAATTCAGCATCCCCATCGGTGGGAATAGCTGTTGGAAAGTTAACAGTAACTTTAAACAGATTGGGACGAGCGCCCCCACCTGCTAGTTTTGCTTTAAAATCGTCTACGCCTAAAACCATCTATTTGACCTCCTATACACCAGCGATTTCTGCGAAATCAACTCCGGTACGTACAGCAACAAAGTTAAGAGTAACAAAGTTGATGGAACGTGCAGGTTTGACTAAGACAGTCGCGACAAATTCATTTCTATCTATAACTGCACCAGTGTTGTTTGTTTCGTCACAAATCACACGGAAATCAGTTATGCCACGACGACCTTTGATGTCTCTTAAGAATGGTTCAACCACGCCAACAAATTCTGCTCTTGTGAATTCATCATTGAATTCGAACATAACGTTGCGAGCAGCGATTCCAATCGCTCTTTCGATAGTCAAGAACAAACGACGTACGTTAATACGATCGAATGCAGAAGGTCTTGCAAGCTTTGTCTTATCACCGAATAGTAGCAAACCTTGGCCAGGAATATTCGCAATCGGGTTAATACCGTTACGATATAGCACATCTCTCTGAGATTTGTTCGGAGAGTATGAGATACCTGTCACACCGAGATATTGTCCACGTCGTGGACCAGCTGGTGAGAACCAAGTTGCCGCAGTTACATCGGTCGCAGCCATAACACCTGCGGTTGACGAGCTAGCGGGGATAAAAATAAACTCATCGTTATATTTATCATAGACTTTAAGATAGTTGTTATCAACTACTAGGTACGATGACGCGGTAAATGTGGCCGCTGTCGTAACAGCATTAGTATTAGCTGCAGTAGCTTGTAATCCTACAATATCGGATCTAGCAGGAGACGTAATGACAACACAGTCTTTACGTTGGCCCTGAGCAATACTTACAAGATCGTTAACTATTGTAGTGGTATCTGTCCTTGAAGTCATTTGAGGAGCAATCATAAGATCTACTTGGATATTATCTTTGTCTTCAAATTGATCAAAACCAGTAATATAGTCACCTACGTCCATATTTTCTGATTCATCACCTTCGGTAAGATCGTAGTTTTTAGCAGCCAAGACGCCAGCTGAAAGTTGGAAATCAATGCTTGTATCAGCATCTAGCCCAGCATTTGCAACTGTATAATCAGAGTCATGCCCAGCCATCCAAATGTATGATGACTTTCTATTGATTACGTCTCTTACATAATTAGTAGAACCGTCAGGGGTCTTAGCATTTTTTGCCAAGGACATAAACGGATATGTTTCTAAGACTGTGCCTTTAGTACCTGAGAATTTACCAAGGTTGTCAATTACTGCGACATGAACTTCGTCGTTAGTAGCTGTTTTACCTTCGGCAAAAGGTGAAGTACCTGGAGGTGTGTCAAAGTTGTCTTTATATGCCCAAGCGTCAAATGCTGAATCAGCACCTTGTTGTGGGCACAAGGAAACTCGTAAGCTATTGCCAAGTGCTCCTGGCCATTTAGCTATAAATGTGTGTTTATCGGAATCAAATCCTGCAAGCGCTGCATCCCATGCATCACCGTCTTTGATTCTGACATTTGCTCCATTTGCTGCTTCGTTGTGGTTATAAGCGTTATAACCGTCTGTATCGCCTAATACGCGAACAACTTGAAGAGCATTTGTATACTTAAGAAAGTACGCTGCCGAATGGAAATCGACAGATGTTGCAGCCGTAGGAGTGCCGAAAGTGTCTGCCAGTTCTGCTTCATTTGAAATCAGAATTGGTTTTTCGACTGGGCCCCAACGGAAATTACCAACAAATGCACCGGTAGAAGAAGAAACTGCTGGCACCACACCAGATGCGTCAACCTCTCTAATGGTAATTGCTGGAGATTCTGAAAATGCCATAATTTCTGTCCTCTCGAAAATTTAAATTATATGCGGGTTCATAATGCGGATTCTTTTTCACTCAGTCTTATTTATAATATTTAAATATCTGGCAAATATTCAATAGCCCACTGTCTGCCTTCACGCTCTTCTTCTGTTGGTATAGCATCTAAACCATCATCTATAAATCCAAAAGGAGGTAAATCGTCTTCAATTTCTTTCATCTTATTTTTAAACATCATTTCTTTTAAGTTGATATCTGTCATATCAGAGAAATATTGTGTTGATATGAAATAACCTAACATTACTAAATTCATAACTAGATCGTCATGGTTGCCGCTAGAAGCTTCGTAAGAAACACCTTTAGCAACAAATGTAGATATTTCTAATATGGTATCATCATCTACAATATCTAACTTATTATTTTCTAATATATCTTTAAACGATGAACATCCAAGCCTCTTAACTTTACGAGTCATCTCTACGCCTAATGCGTTTGCTTTAATCGCAGATTCAACGTGCATATTTTCATATTCTAAATCGTGATAAAGACCATTTGTCACAAGAGAACCCTGATCATTTGACTCAATTACAACATACGCCTTATTATAAGAATTCGCCCACTTATATATAATATTAGGGAAGAGTAATGGAGAGATAGTATTATTGCGATATACGGCCACCTGTTTAAAAGGTCTAGAGCTTATGTCGATTAAATTAAATGTAGAATAATCCTGTCCTCTTCCTTTTGAAACATCTACTAGCATGATATACTCATGCCCGCTTTGTGTTTCTTCATATATTTTAAGGTCGCCTCCTTCTAGGAAGCGCACAGGATTTTTCATTCGAAGCTTTAATAGAGTTTCCGCGTTAATTAACGTATCACCGGTGCCAAAAAATGTATTACCGAACTCTTGGTCAAATTGTAGCTGAGACGTATTTGCTACTGTCTGGGTTTTCCATTTCTCATCTCTGCCGGGAACATCCCACCAATCAACGCGAAAAGGCTTAAAGTCGTTTACGCCCTGAGAAGCCCCTTCCCATATCTTATGAAATACATTACCAATACCATTTGCAGTTGAGGTAATAATAATTTTGGTATCTTTACCAGAGGAAACAACCGGATAGGTCGATGTATAAAACTGAGCATCATTTTCAACAAACGCAAACTCGTCTAAATACAATAACGACACAGACATACCTCGAATCGAGGAACCTGATGTTGCTGCCGCAACGATACGGGAATTATTTGAAAACTCGATTGAACCCTTATTCAAAGCCTTACAACCAGGCTGCAAGAAGAATGGTAAATTTTCTAGCATAAGCGTAATACGGCCAAGCATTTCACGAGCCGTAGCACCTTTGTTTGCCATTACAGCAATAGTTTTTTCTGAGTGAAATAATGCATACCATAACAGATACGCTACAGAAGATATGGATTTACCGGACTGTCGACATGCTAATACAATATTAAATCTATTGGTGTTAAACTCATTAAACATTTTCTCTTGATACGGATATAGCTCAAAAGGAACTAATCCCTCGTCAAGGGAAATAATTTTACAATATTTTATAGCAAAATACGCTGGATCCTTCATACAACGAGCGTACTCAAGGACTTCTTCATTTGTCCATTGAGCTACTATTCCATCTCGTTTTACATTAGGATTGCCTAGGTATGTGTCATTCTTTTGGAGTAACATCAATCATTTCATTTTGTAGCATACGCTGTAGATCTGCCGTAGATCCTACAAACACATTATTATTAGTAGTTCCACCTGGTAAAGCTTTAGTATTTTCTTGATGAAAATCTTTTTTCTTCTTATGCATATCCATAAGATTACCATTAATATCAGCAATGTTTTTCATCATATTAGATAAAACTTCAAAGGCACGAGGATGTTCAGTCGCTCTTGCAACCTCCATCATTTCTTCCATAGATTCCGATCCTTTTGCTAAAAGGTCGTGATATATTTTACGCGCGTATTCGAAATCGTTATTAGCAGTATTTGAATCCATCATAATGCACTGTCAATTCCTATAATTGTATTTGTAAATCCAAAGTCGCTATCTGGGCTGGCATCAGAAGGATTAGTAGTTACCGTAATTCTTTCTAAAGGAATATCAGAATCGTTTAGGCCTGATCTAATATCGAGAATATCTGTAATAGCAGTACGAATAATACCTGAACTAGAGACTGGACCATGGAAATTAACATGCATGTCAAAGTCCATAGTATATACTATAGTTCTCCTAGAAGCAACTTCTCCTTCATAATCGTCATTCATAGTGACGCCAGTCAAAATAATAGGGACGTCTTCTTTAATAGTTTCAATGTCTTCGAACGGTTGTATTGATAATGTGTATTGAGGATTAAAGTACGGTATAACCTGCTCAACTACTTGCAACGCATCATCTTGCATTTTTGCAAAAACACTTAATTGAAAGCTGATAATATACGGAACACCTACTTCAATTTTGTTTCTAGATAAAACTGTTCCAGCAACATTAGGCCTAGCAGTGATATTACTTTTTGGTAGCTGCCTTGCTGGGTCGTACGATATATTCATTATTTCAAACGACATACGTGGCAGCTTTATTGCTACTCTGGCTTCTTGTAAATCTGGCACTTCTCTGATTCTATCAAGAAATTTAGCGCGGGGTCCGTACGATAGCGGAACCTTCTGTGTGTTAATTATACCACCACTAGAATCTTTACGCAAAACGTACACATCATTAAACATTGCACCAAAAGTTGCAACGGCTTTACGTATTCGTTGATGATAAAAATAATTACCAAACATTAATTAGGATCCCCAAATGGATTTGTTTCGCTAAAGTCAATAAAGTCTAGATTGCCAAAATCATCATTTTGCTCATCACCGTGCAACTGATTGTCTTCCGTAAACGATGTAACTGTTCCTGTAGCATTTGATTCTGCACCAGTAATTATCTTAGCAGTTGAAGGCAGATGAAATTTACCATCATTTCCACCTAAGTGTATAATAGAAAGCGAATTAGTACTGGATACCCATTTAGATACTTCAGCTCCAACTATTGTTCCATCAGTAAGAGTTTGTGTCACTCGTTCTCCAACGATAAACGATCCTGTTACTCCGCTTAATACCATATCAAACTCGTATGCGTTAGTTTGTTCTATAGTATCTATCGTAGATAAATCTGTATCAAGATCTTCACCACTATATTCAAATAATTGACAACGCATCTTAAATGTTGGAAGATTTGCCAGTTGATAAAAGGGTTGTTCATGCTCTACGTGCATAACTTCAAACATAGATTTAGACATGGGTAAGAATATAATATCTCCTTCCCTTGGCCGTTCACCGTCTATTTGGTTATCAACCTTACCAACCGTAGTATTCCAACGTCGTTTAGACACAATGAAAGTTGCTTCATCGCGTATTTCAACTCCGAACTTAGTGAATAAGTCTCCTTCGCCATCAAATCCATCCGTGTTTTCTATGTACATTTCAATTTTATACGAGTTACTAAATTTAGAAGATACATCTTCGCCAAGTATTCTATTCTCATTAACAATAGTTCTAGGAAGATAATACAGATCTTGACCATACATCTTTAAAGATTCTATGATTATATTCTCGTAGAGCTTTTGTTCAGATCTTACAGATTCTGAAAAATAGATATTTCTTGCCATATTAACCTACAAAAAAGTTAGGGGGAAGTTCGTGTTCTAAGCGAATGCGTTCTCTAAGTCTATCCAATTCTGCTATAGCATCATCAAAAAGTTGACGACCATTTAGCTGAACTCCTCCTGGAAGAACCATTCCTTCAAATTTAATTAAGTTTGCACCCCATTGCTGTTTTATCAATTGAGTAGAATAGTCTTTAAGCCACATATCATCGTAGACACTCGTGTACGTATCCGGATCTACAATTTGATATATTTCGGCAATAATATATTCTCCAGCCTTGATTTCTTTGTCAGCAAAAGCACCATGAATATATAGTCTATCTTGTCTCCGTGCAAATTCTACTTGAGGATGACCATTTAATTTAGAATCTAACAACGATAAGTATTGTTGCAATTGCTCGTAATAAGCCAGATCTCCTGCAAAGTTTTGCATGTCAGCAATATCGTTAAGCATCATTTGATATTTAATGTCAAAGAAGTTTCTAGACGAACCAAACGCAGAATTAGTCGGTAAGAGCCGTGATACATATATAATATCAGAAGAAATAGGAATGTATTCATTAGCTACATCATCTGCAGTAACCAAATGCTTTAGATAAGTCTTTACGGTTGCATCAGAGTGGAATTCTTGGTATAGCTGTAAAGCATCATCGATTCTTTCCTCAAGCTGATCGTCGTCTACGTTTATCTCTATCACAGGATCACCGAGTCTACGAAGACAATAGTCGATTAATCCTTGCCTTGATGTGGGTGCCGCCATGTTCGTTCCTTTTTCAAAAACTTTTATCTATTTATACGTTTACAAACGCTAGGAAATGTGGTATAATAACATAATGAAAACAGTATTTACAAACGGATGCTTTGATATATTGCATCGAGGTCATTTAGAATATCTAAAAGAATCTGCCTTTTGGGGAGAAAGACTTATTGTAGGCATTAACTCCGACAGCAGTATACGCAAACTAAAGGGTACAGACAGACCAATAAATAACGAAGAAGACAGAAAGCTTGCATTAGAATGTTTAAGCTTTGTTGATCGAGTTTATATTTTTGATGAGCCAACGCCTTATGAGTTAATTAAATATATAAGACCGGATATAATTACAAAAGGCGGTGATTATGTACCAGATAATGTTATCGGTAACGATTTAGCTAGAGTTAAAATTATACCATATACGATAGGGTATTCTACTACTAAATTTATTGAAAGGATTCGTAATGACACAACTTGAAGGCTTTGTCGAAAAAGGCTGGGGCCATGAAAATATCTTTGCTACTAACGATAAGTACACAGGGAAATTATTAGTATTTAACGAAGCTGCAAGGTTTTCAATGCATTTTCATGCGCTAAAGGACGAAACATTTTTTGTTCTTGAAGGAGTCTTTGATTTACTTACTATTGAAACAGAAAGCGCAGACGTTAAAAAACAAAGGTTAAATCCAGGAGATTCAGTGAGAATAAAACCTTTAACACCACACCAAATAATCTGCGTTAAAAAAGGAACTATTATAGAAGTTTCTACTCCAGATTCCGTAGAAGATAATTATAGAGTTGCAAAAGGCAATAGTCAAAAATGATAATATGGGGTATGTCAAAGAATGGCCATGACTGGTCTGTAGCTATTTTTAAAGACAATAACTTAGGAAATAGATTT
>TARA_Y100000385_G_scaffold290927_1_pt1 | contig 29116 bp, 24 predicted proteins | sample TARA_Y100000385 | Tara Oceans TARA_Y100000385 (sample SAMEA2620980) | marine metagenome | biome: marine biome (ENVO:00000447); feature: surface water layer (ENVO:00002042); material: "saline water (ENVO:00002010), including plankton (ENVO:xxxxxxxx)" | depth 5 m
TTGGGGCGGGAGATATATCCGATTTAATAAACCCCATTAAAATCCATTTATTGTCTTGAAAAAAGCGCTAAACATATTATTCTTAATAATACTTGTTGGGACAGTCATATTTATTTCGCTTGGAAGTAATGAACGAAGGGGTAAAATAAAATGCAAAGCTCTTCATGTCGAGGTAGACGATCAGGGAGATTTATATTTTGTGAACAGAGAAATGGTCAAGAAATTAATTCTAGAAAAGCTAGAGTCTTTAATAGGGAAACCATATAAAGATATAAACATTTGTATGTTAGAAGAATTTGTCGATACACACCCCAATATAAAAAAAGCAGAATTATATTTAGGAAATGAAGGAGTAATGTTTGTAGAGGTTCAACAATTTAAGCCTTCATTCAGAATTTTTGAAGCAGACACCTCTTATTATTTAGATGAGCAACTTGAAATGTTTCCATTATCTGACAATTATAGTGCTCGTGTAGTCCAAGTTTATTGGTCTAAAATCAGTGATTGTCGCCTTGAAATATTGAGGAAACTTGATTCAATAATGAAAAAAGATGAATTTGTGAAATCTCTCGTGACAGGTATAGCTTTTGATGTGAATAATGAGTTAACTCTTTATACTCGTTTAGGAAACCATGTTATTCTTCTGGGTAAGGCTGCTAGGATAGTTGAAAAAGTTAAAAAATTAAAAGCTTTTTATGCATTGGGAATTAAAAAAATTGGATGGGATCGTTATTCAAAAATTAATTTAAAGTTTGACGATCAAGTCGTCTGTACTAAAAGATAGGGTAATGGAACAGGGAGAAATAGCCGTAGGATTAGATATTGGAACTACAAAAATTGTTAGTATTGTTGGACGAAAAAATGAGCTTGGAAAATTAGATATTTTAGGTTTTGGAAAAGCTAAATCACTGGGAGTCCAGAGAGGGGTTGTTTCCAATATTACTCAGACTATAAACTCTATTCAGTATGCTTTAAAAGAGGCAGAAGAGGACTCTGGATTAAGCCTAAAACACTGTATTGTTGGAATCGCAGGTCAACACATAAGATCTCTTCAACATAGTGATTATATTTTGCGAGAAAATGCTCAAGAGGTTATCACTAAAAAAGATATTGATACACTCATTGAGAACGTTCACAAATTGGTGATGTTACCTGGAGAAGAGATTATTCATGTTTTACCCCAAGAATATAAAATAGATGGGGAGCCAAACATTCGAGAGCCAATAGGAATGCTAGGAAGAAGGCTAGAAGCTAACCTCCACATTGTGGTAGGCCAAAAAGCAGCCATAGGTAATATTTTTTCTTGTGTCAAACAATCCCAACTTACCGTATCTGGAATTACTCTCGAACCTTTAGCCTCCTCAGATGCAGTATTGAGCTCTGAAGAAAAAGAAGCTGGAGTATGCCTAGTTGATATAGGTGGGGGTACCACAGATGTAGCTATTTTTAAAGATGGGATTATACGGCATACGGCAGTCATTCCATATGGAGGTAATATAATTACTGAAGATGTGAAGGAGGGTTGTTCAATTATAGAAAAGCAAGCTGAACTTTTAAAAGTGAAATTCGGTTCCACATGGCCGGGTGAAAATAGTGAAAATGAAATAGTTTCTATTCCTGGTCTTCGAGGTAGAGATTCAAAAGAGATTTCATTAAAAATGCTTTCCAAAATTATTCATGCCAGACTCATAGAGATTATTGATCATGTTTATATAGAAATCAAAAATTATGGGCATGAAGACCCAAAGAAAAAATTGATAGCAGGGATTGTCCTTACCGGGGGAGGGTCACAACTGAAGCATATTAAACAGCTTGTTGAATATGAAACAGGAATGGATGCGCGGATAGGTTTTCCCAATGAGCATTTGGCGAGCGGTTCCCGAAAAGAAATCGAAAGTCCAATGTATGCTACGGCTATTGGTTTGGTCATGAAAGGAGTTGAGTTTATAGAAAGTAGTCCAAATATTTTAGAGAGTATAGTGTCTTCTAGCCCAAGCCCTGTAAATGACCCAATAGGTATTCAACCCAAGCATCCACAGGGAATTATCGAAGAGGATACTTCCGTTATTTCTGACTCTTTGGACTCAGAGCGATCTTTTTTTGATAAATGGGTTGAGAAAGTGATTAAGTTTTTAGCAAATGAGAATTAATAACATAAACGTATAAAGTAATGCCAGATTTAGACTTTGATATGCCACAAAATCAATCCTCATCAATCAAGGTGATTGGTGTTGGAGGTGGCGGAAGTAATGCAGTCAATTATATGTACGGCAAAGGAATTAGAGGTGTCGATTTCGTTGTATGTAATACTGATCAACAAGCGCTAGACGACAGTCCTGTTCCTACTAAAATTCAATTAGGTGTCTCAGTGACCGAAGGTTTGGGTGCGGGGGCATGGCCTCTAAAAGGGAGGATGGCTGCCGAGGAAAATATTCAAGATGTGATAGATGTATTAGAATACAATACAAAAATGGTGTTCATCAATGCCGGAATGGGAGGTGGAACTGGAACAGGAGCTGCACCAATTATTGCTAAAGCGGCTAAAGATATGGATATTCTGACTGTAGCCATTGTTACTATTCCTTTTGTTTTTGAGGGAGATTTGAGAATGTCTCAAGCTAAAGAAGGTATCGAAGATCTTAAAAAATATGTTGATTCGCTGATCGTAATTAATAACAACAAATTGCGTGAAATTTATGGAAGTTTAGGGTTTAAATCAGGCTTTGCAAAAGCAGATGAAATATTGGCTACTGCTTCACGAGGAATTGCAGAAGTCATTACACAGAAAGGTCATTTAAATATTGATTTAAATGATGCGAAAACTGTTTTATCCAATAGTGGTACTGCTATTATGGGTTCAGGGACTGCATTGGGGGATGGAAGAGCTATCAAAGCAGTAAAGGCTGCCATAGAATCTCCACTCTTGGATAATAATCATATTCGAGGCGCCAAGAAAGTACTTTTACTTATTGTTTCAGGAACTGAAGAGGTGACCTTCGAGGAAATGGGAGAAATATCAGATTTTATTCAAGATCAAGTAACCCTTGAAGGCGGAACAGCAGCTGATATTATTATGGGTGTTGCAGAAGATGAAGAATTAGATTCTGCTGTCAATGTGACCGTCGTTGCTACAGGTTTTCATGAAGGGAAGTCAGTCAATCCACTTACTGGAATTCCCGAAAAAGTAGTACATGATTTAGAGGCAAATTCCGAAAATAAAAAAAGCAATATAAGTTTAGATATCCAAGTAGATTCCCAACTAGATAATCAAGTAACAAATATCTTGAACCCCCTCGACGTGAGCATAGATTGCCATAATGAACAAATTGACTCGGAAGAAATTTCTCAAAAAGAAGTCTGTCAAGATCAAATTATAAAGTCTAAAGTAGATGTGGGGATCAATATTTCTGACCCCAGACAGTCAGATATCTATTCTAATGAGCAAATCAGGTCAAAGTCTAATGAAGTATTTGAGTCATGTCATGAAATACAAAATATAATTAATGAGGAAGACAAGGATCAAAAACAAGTCAGTATGACTTTTGATTTAGATCCTTTATTAGTTGATGATGAACTTCCATCCAAGCGGGAGGAACCCAAGATTGTGTTTAATTTAATTGAAGAAATAGAGAATGAATTAATCGAAAAAGAAGATAATCATATTTCTTCTTCTGAGTCCAAGCTTTTGGATTCCAATCAAGATATAGCACCTTCATTTTCCTCAGATTTTAAGGATTCATCCCCAGAAGTAAATATTAATAAAGATCCTAAACCAAGCAAGGTGTATTTCTCTTTAGATACGGATGAATCAGATACCGAATCTTCCTCTGTTGATATTTATACTGAAGAAGAAGATATTTATTCAAAGGATAAATTAATTGAAGAAGTGATAAATAACACAACAGAACAGGTTACTTCTATGGCTCTTTTAGAAGATGAATTGCTTGATGAAATTGAAGTAGAAAAATTAGATGAAGTCGATGAAAGTGCCCCGGAAGAAATTACAGAAGTTGTTATCGAGGAAAAATCTAAAATAGAATCTAGTTTCTTACACACCTTATCTTCAGATAATCCTATATTAAAAGAACAAATACAAAGAGCTCAAAAAAGGAAGGAACGTTTACAAAAATTTAACTATCGTTTTAGGAATAATTCTGTGATTGAAAATGCAGAACGAGAACCCGCATACAAAAGACAGAATGTCACTCTAGATTCAGTAATTCATTCTTCTCAAGAGTCTATGTCTAGATTTACACTTGAAACAGACGATGATGGAGAAATGCAGATAAAAAACAAAAACTCTTTCTTACACGATAACGTAGACTAAAATAAAAAAAAATGAGTTTAAAAAGTAAAATTATGACTGCATTGAAAGATGCTATGAAAGCGAAGGATAAGATTTCTTTAGACACTCTACGTGCAGTAAAATCTGAGCTTCTGAAAATGGAAACTGCGGCCAATGGAGTTATTGAAGTTTCTGATGTAGAAGAAATTAAATTGCTTCAGAAAATGCAGAAGCAAAGGAAGGATTCAGCCTCTATATATACAAAACAAGGGCGACCAGAATTAGCTTCTTTGGAGCTCGAGCAATCTGCTGTTTTAAATCAATTTCTTCCTCAACAACTAAGTAGGGAGGAATTAACTGTCGCCATACTTATAATTATTGAGAAATTAGCTGCTACAGGTCCCGGAGATATGGGTAAAGTAATGAGTTTATGTTCTAAGGAATTAGCGGGTAAGGCACCTGGAAGGTTGATATCTGAAGTGGTTAAGTCTGAGTTAAATGTCAAGTAATATTTTTGTTTGGTGGGAAATAGTTTATCGAAAATTACTGTTTTTTTAAACACTATTTATTCAATTAAAAAAACCTCACGAGTTATCGAGAGGTTTTTTTGATTAAATCAATTAAAGGAATAACTTACATCATACCTGGCATTCCTCCTGGCATACCTCCCATCGGAGCCGCAGGCGATTCTTCTGGGATGTCTGCTAACACACATTCTGTAGTTAAAAGCATTCCTGCAACTGAGGCGGCATTCTCTAGTGCTACACGAGTCACTTTAGTCGGATCTATAATTCCTGCTTTAAGCATTGGTTCAAAAGTATCTGATTTGGCGTTGTATCCAAAGTCTGCCTTTCCTTCTTGAATTTTAGAAACAATTACAGCTCCTTCACCACCAGCATTAGCTACAATTTGTCGGATAGGAGCTTCGATCGCTTTAATAATGATTTGGATTCCTGTTTTTTCGTCCTCATTTTCAAATTCTATCGATTCTAGGGCTTTCCCTGCGCGAACAAGAGCAACTCCTCCCCCGGGAACAATTCCTTCTTCCACTGCAGCGCGAGTTGCGTGAAGAGCATCATCTACTCTGTCTTTCTTTTCCTTCATTTCTACTTCAGATGGAGCACCAACATAGAGCACAGCTACTCCGCCAGCTAGTTTGGCTAAACGCTCTTGAAGCTTTTCTTTGTCGTAATCAGAAGTAGTAGTTTCCATTTGAGATCTGATTTGATTTACACGCAAATCAATGGAGTCTTTGTCTCCTTTTCCATTTACTATGGTAGTATTGTCTTTGTCAATTACAACTTTATCAGTTTGACCGAGCATATCTAAAGAAGTGTTTTCAAGTTTAAATCCACGCTCTTCGGATACCACAGTTCCACCTGTAAGGATTGCGATGTCTTCCAGCATAGCTTTTCGACGGTCTCCAAAACCTGGCGCTTTTACTGCTGCTATTTTTAGACTTCCTCTTATTTTGTTCACTACAAGAGTAGCCAGAGCTTCTCCATCTACATCTTCAGCAATAATAAGAATAGGTCGACCTGTTTGTGTAGTTTTCTCTAGAACAGGAAGCATATCTTTCATATTAGAGATTTTCTTCTCATAAATAAGAATGTAAGGATTCTCCAATTCGACCTGCATTTTCTCTGAATTGGTTACAAAGTAAGGCGACAGATAGCCACGGTCAAATTGCATTCCTTCAACGATTTCTACGGTTGTATCTGTTCCTTTGGCTTCTTCTACCGTAATCACGCCCTCTTTTTTTACTTTAGCCATCGCTTCGGCAATCAGGGTGCCAATTGCATTGTCATTATTTGCGGAAATAGAGGCTACTTGTTGAATCTTATCTAGATTATCACCTACCTCGATAGATTGCTTTTTTAAGGCAGATACGACCACTTTGACAGCTTTATCAATTCCTCTTTTAAGATCCATTGGATTAGCGCCAGCAGCAACATTCTTTAAACCAGTAGAAACAATTTCTTGGGCTAGTACTGTTGCAGTTGTAGTTCCATCTCCGGCAATATCTGCAGTTTTAGAAGCTACTTCTTTAACCATTTGGGCTCCCATATTTTCGATAGGATCTTCTAACTCAATTTCTTTGGCGACGGTTACCCCATCTTTTGTTATGGTTGGGGTGCCAAACTTTTTATCAATCACTACATTTCGACCTTTAGGACCCAAAGTAACACGTACTGCATTTGCAAGTTCATCTACTCCTTTTTTGAGCGAATTTCTCGCTTCTATATTAAATTTAATTTCTTTTGCCATGATTTTTTTTTATAAGATTGCTAAAAGATCAGATTCTCTCATCATTAGATATGCTTCTCCTTCTAATTTTAGTTCTGTTCCAGCGTATTTGCTGTACAAGACTTGGTTTCCAACTTTAACTTCCATTGTGTGATCTTTGGTTCCCTGGCCAACTGCGACAACAGAACCTTTTTGAGGTTTTTCTTGAGCAGTATCAGGGATAATAATTCCTGACAAAGTTTCAGTTTCTGCCTTGGCTGGAAGAATTAAAACCCGATCTGCGAGGGGTTTTATTTTTAAATTGTTCATTTGATTTTTGTTTTATAGTTTATACTAAAATACAATAGTCAGATATCATGCCAATTCTACTTTTTATGTCAATTTGTCTGTAATCTCTGCTTGGATAGATAAAAATGCCAAACTTTCAAAGTTTGTCATTCAGGTATGGTATAATAATCTAATATTATTGGTTTTCTTCAGTTGGAACGAAGTCTTCAGCACTATCTTCAACTTGTTCAATAATATTTGATTGATTTTGGTTATCATTTCTGTCAATGGCAAAATTAGACATAAGGGTTAGTGCAACAAGAACTAATGCGAGTCCCCATGTGCTTTTTTCAAGAAAATCTGAAGTTTTTTTAACACCCATAAACTGATTTCCATCGCCAAAAGTTGAAGCTAATCCACCTCCTTTGGGATTTTGAACAAGAATGACCAAGAGAAGTAGTCCACATGTAATTAATATCAAAACTGAAAATAATCCGTACATAACTATGAATTTATAAGTTTAATGGCTTTAATTTGGTCTGCAAATAAACCACTTTTTTGTGGATATTTCAAAATTAAAATCTCATAAGCGATAATTGCTTTTTGATAGTGCCCTTGATCTAAGTAAACTTTAGCTAAAGTTTCGGTCATTAAATGATTATTTTCAGCAAGGCTTTCTTCCGCCATTTGAGTGGGGGAGAAGAATTCTTTTTTTGATGTTTTCTTTTTTTTGTTATTTTCGATAAAGTCACTGATTCTAGTGATTTTCTTTACCAGTGTATTTGATTTTGACTTTTCAATTCTTATTATTGGTTGCAAAGTTGATAATTTCAGCCATTCAGAAAAAGAATGCATGTCAGTATTTTTAAATTCTAGTGATTTGCTTGTTGTTTCCGATTTAAGGTTTGTTTTTTTTGAAATTTGAGCCTTTTCTTTGATTACGATAAAAGGACTTTCAGTAATAAAATCAAAGAGCATAGTCCTATTTCCAGAGATTGCTGCAGCAAGTTTTAGCGCATTATTATATTGATCGCTTGAGTAGGTTCTTAACCCTTTTAATCTAAGTTTATGAACCAGACTACAGTAGGGATATTCTTCACAAAGTTTATCCAAATGTTGGAGGTCGCCTTTTTGAATTTTTTCTGGAAACTTAATTAAATCTATAACATTCAATATGTTCATATTACCAATTTACAACAGCTTTGTTAAAAATATCTTCAATCAACTCAATAATAATTTCATTTATTAAGTTTTCTTCAACCGAAGTGAGGGTCAGACTACTATCAAAATCAGCAAATCGAGTAAATTTTTGTTCATATGATTTTTCATGTTCAACCTGGTTCTCAAATCGCACAAATGTTGTAATGGTCAATCTATTTTGATTTGCCTGGTCATTTGATGATATACTGATGGGGTTTACAGAATAATCACTTATGTAACCTTCAAAATGAATATCCCCTCCATTACGCACGCTACTCAGTTGTGTTTGTTGTATAAATCGATCTTGTAAAGCAGTAGTGAATAGTTGACTTAAAAGAGGTTGAACTAAATCTGCTTGATTTTCAAAATAATCTACTGAGAATGTTTTCAAGTTGGGATGAATGTCCGCTCCTGTAAATGTATAGAGTCCACAACCATAATTTAGTAATGTGAATAAAACTAGATACTTTGTTAATTTCATGTTTACAGTTTGTATTGTTTTATTTTTCTGTACAAAGTACGTTCAGAAATCCCTAATTCGAATGCGGCTCCCTTTCTTTTTCCTTGGTGTTTTTTTAGAGCATTTTTTATCATTTCAATTTCTTTATCTTGGAGTGATAAAGATTCTATTTCAGGTTTTTCATGAGCTTGAATCGAATATTGTTCTTTGAGTTCTTGCTCTGGAAAAGGAGATATCATAAGTCTGGGGCTAATGTTATTATCTAAATCTGAATAGCTTGGAGTCGTTTTGGTCGGAGATTCTGATTTATAACTTCCCTTTTCCAACATTAGTTTATTGGTTAAATTTTTTAAATCTCCTATATCTTTTTTCATATCAAAAAGAACCTTGTATAATATTTCTCTTTCAGTATAGTCATTTTCGGCTTCTTTTCCATCACTATATAAAATGGGTAAAGTTTCAGTATCATTGTTGGGTAAATAATTTTTCAGTATTGATAAAGTAATTATTCTCTGCTCTTCTACCACGGACAATTGCTCAGTTACATTTCTTAATTGACGGATATTTCCCGGCCAGTGGTAGGATGAAAGAAGTTTAATGGCGTCAGGATCCAATCGAACTGAGGGCATGCGGTACTTTTCAGCAAAGTCCATGGCAAATTTTCGAAAGATTAGGTGAATGTCTTCTCTGCGAGATTTTAGTGGGGGTAAATTAACTTGTATTGTATTTAATCGATAAAAAAGATCTTCTCTAAACCTATTTTTTTTGATAGCTTCGTGCATATTCAAATTGGTTGCAGCTACAATTCTAACATTTGTTTTTTGGGACTTTGAGGAGCCGACCTTAATAAATTCTCCCGTTTCTAGGACGCGTAATAAGCGCACCTGTGTGGTTAAAGGTAATTCCCCCACTTCATCTAGAAAAATGGTACCTCCATCTGCCACTTCAAAATATCCTTTACGGTTTGACGTAGCTCCTGTAAAAGATCCTTTTTCATGTCCAAAGAGTTCGCTATCTATTGTACCTTCTGGAATTGCACCACAATTTACAGCGATGTAAGAACCGTGTTTTCGGGCAGAAAGTTGGTGAATTATTTTTGGTACTACTTCTTTTCCTGTTCCACTTTCACCGGAAACCATGACAGAAATATCTGTGGGAGCCACCCTCATTGCTTTTGCAATGGCACGATTTAGCTCTTGGTTTGACCCAATAATTCCAAATCGTTGTTTTATATCATGTATCAAAGCCATAATTTTCTTCTCAGAAATTTATTTTACTATTAGTCTACCGTTTTACCAATTAAAGTTGCGGAATTACAATCTGTAATCAGCACCTGAACATAATCACCTGGTTTAAAATTCTCTTTTGGGAAAATAGCAACGGAATTATGAGTAGTTCTTCCATATAAGTGTTGATCAGAGCGTTTGGAAAAGCCTTCTACAAGTACTTTAAATATTTTACCTACCCGACTTAAATTATGATTCATGGAATGTTCGCGTTGTTTGGTAATAATTTCAGTCAGCCTTCGGGATTTAATTTCTTCAGGAATATCATCTTTAAATTTTCTGGCCGCTTTTGTGTTTGGTCTTTCAGAATATTTAAACATAAATCCATAATCGAATTTTACGTAATCCATTAAACTCAAAGTATCCTCGTGTTCCAATTCTGTTTCTGAGCAAAAACTCGAAATAATATCTTGGGAGATGGCGCATCCTGGAATGATTCTTTGTATTGAGTCGATTCGATTCATATACCATTCTCTTGTATAACCCCGATTCATTAATTTTAGAATTCGTGAATTTCCAGACTGGACTGGCAAATGAATATAGTCGCAAATATTTTCATGCATTGCCATGGTTTCAAGAACTTGATCAGTCATGTCTTGTGGATGAGAAGTTGAGAAACGAATTCTCATTTCAGGACTCACCAGAGCTACTTTGTTTAATAATTGTGCAAAATTGACTGAACTAGCTTGCTGAATCTCAGAAAGTTTTTTGAAATCCATCTTTGCTCCGCCACCATACCATAAATAGGAGTCGACATTTTGTCCTAATAAAGTAATTTCCTTGTATCCTTTTTCGTGTAGTTCTCGAACTTCGTTGACAATACTTTCACAGTCTCTACTTCTTTCTCTTCCTCTCGTGAATGGGACTACGCAGAAGGTGCACATATTGTCGCATCCTCTCATAATTGATACAAAAGCGGTTACTCCGTTACTGTTTAATCTCACAGGAGTAATATCTGCATAGGTTTCCTCTTTTGATAGCTGTACATTGACTGCTTTATGGCCAATATCCGATGTATTGATTAAATGAGGTAAATCTCTGTATGCATCAGGTCCAACAACTATATCTACTAATTTTTCTTCTTCTAAAAATTTAGACTTTAAACGCTCCGCCATACAGCCAAGAACTCCAATAGTCAAACTTCTTTTCTTTTCTTTTAGTTTTTGGAAGGTTCGAAGCCGCTTTCGAACGGTTTGTTCTGCTTTTTCTCTGATAGAACAGGTATTAACGAATATGACATCCGCTTCTTCAATGTCTTTGGTTGTGTCAAATCCATGGTCAGTCAATATCGAAGCTACAATTTCACTGTCAGAAAAATTCATTTGACATCCATAACTTTCAATATAAAGTTTACGGTCGCCTTTAGATGAATTTTTGAGAATCATTGCTTCTCCCTGTTTTTCTTCATCAATAATTTTTTCCTTTGTAGGATATTCTTGCATGTTTAATTATATTAATTTGAATGCAAAATTACAAAATATATTTTCGTGCCAAAATGGCAGGCGACTAGACTTTTGTAAATTATTTTAATAATTTTTTTTCTTTTAATGTAATTAAAAGGATTCTAAAAACCATACTTAGCTCAAATTAATTAGGAAGATTAATAAATCTTGTCATAAATTTGTATAAATTTTAAGTAGTTATGGCAAAGAATTTAGTTATTGTTGAGTCGCCTGCAAAGGCAAAGACCATTGAAGGTTTCTTGGGTGAAGATTTTAAAGTTTTATCTAGCTATGGTCATATTAGAGATCTTTCTAGCAAAGATATGGGGGTAGATATTCCTTCAGGTTTTGTTCCGAATTACGAAGTTTCTCCGGATAAAAAAGACACAGTTAAAATTTTAAAGAAAGAAGTGAAAACCGCAGAGATTGTCTGGTTAGCCACTGATGAAGACCGAGAGGGAGAAGCTATCGCTTGGCATTTGGCCGAAACGTTAAATTTGGAGAAGAAAGAGACAAAAAGAATTGTTTTTCACGAGATTACTAAAACTGCCATTACCAATGCAGTAGCAAATCCCAGAGAAATTGATTATAATTTAGTGAATGCCCAACAGGCAAGAAGAGTACTTGATCGTTTAGTAGGTTTTGAACTTTCTCCGGTATTATGGAGAAAGGTAAGGCAAGGACTCTCTGCTGGACGAGTTCAATCAGTGGCAGTTCGACTTGTGGTTGAACGAGAACGTCAAATTTCCTCCTTTGATTCAAAAATATATTACAAAGTTATAGCTCAGTTTACCAATAACTCAGGTAAAATCTTTCGAGGGGAGGACCTGTCTCGTTTTGAGAGTCTAGAATTAGCAGAAGCCTTTCTTAACAAATGTGTTACGGCACAATTTACTGTTACCAATGTAGAGAGGAAACCAGCAACAAAAAGCCCCGCGGCTCCTTTTACCACTTCAACTCTCCAGCAAGAGGCTTCTCGAAAATTAGGTTTTTCTGTTTCTCAGACAATGACCGTTGCGCAAAAACTTTACGAAGCTGGAAAGATCACTTACATGAGGACAGATTCAGTTAATATGTCGAATGATGCTATGGATTCTATAAGAGCTGAAATTACAAAGGAATACGGTAAGGAATACGCTAATCCAAAAAGATATTCCATTAATATCAAAGGCGCACAAGAAGCTCATGAAGCCATTCGCCCGACCTATTTAAATGAGCGTATCGTTAGTGATGATTCCGGTCAGCAAAGACTTTACGATTTAATATGGAAGCGTACGATTTCTTCCCAAATGTCTCAAGCAAAATTGGAACGCACCACTGTAAATATAGGTAATTCCAATTCTGATCGAAATTTTGTTGCCAAAGGTGAAGTGATTGTTTTTGATGGATTTTTGAGAGTATATTTAGAGGGGACAGACGAAGATTTAGACGAAGATTCAGACAAAGAGGGTATGCTTCCAAAACTGGATGTCGGTGAAGAGATCAATTACTTAAAAATTAGTTCAAGAGAAAGATTTACTAAAGGTCCAGGTAGATTTACTGAGGCCAGTTTGGTGAAAAAATTAGAAGAGTTAGGAATTGGACGTCCATCCACTTACGCCCCAACTATTTCTACTGTTCAAAAAAGGGGTTATGCCGAAAAAGGTGATAATGAAGGGACTGTTCGTTCCTACCATTATGTTGAATTATCTAATTCAAAGGTGTCGACGAAGATATTAGAGGAAAAGTCTGGATTCAATAAGGGTAAGCTTTGTCCTACTGACATTGGAATAGTAGTAAATGACTTCCTAGTTTTGAATTTTGATAATATCTTAGATTTTAATTTCACTGCTAATGTAGAGAAAGAATTTGATGAGATTGCATCTGGAGAAAAGTCATGGAATGACATGATAAAGTCGTTTTATGGAGATTTTCACGCTAAGGTAGAAGATGTAAAAGAGAATTCTGACCGTGCCGTAGGACAGCGTTTATTGGGCATTGATCCTAAAACTAATCTCAATATTTATGTTCGTATCGGTCGGTATGGTCCTATGGCTCAATTGGGCGAAGGTTCAGATGATGAAAAACCAAAGTTTGCCAGCTTGAGAAGAGGACAGTCTATAGAATCAATTTCCTTTGAAGAGGCTCTTGATTTGTTTAAATTGCCTAGACAGGTTGGAACCTTTGAAGATAAAGTAGTCACGGTTGCCATTGGTCGATTTGGTCCATATGTTCGACATGATGGGAAGTTTGTTTCTTTAGGTGAATATGACCCAATGGATATTGACCTTAATATTTGTGTGGAGTTAATCGAGGCCAAAAGAAAGTCAGATGCAGAAAAGCATATTCATACATTTGATTCTGAAGAACCCGTTGTACATGTGCTAAATGGTAGATGGGGTCCGTATATCAAGTCGGAAAAAAAGAATTATAAAATCCCAAAAGATCAAGAAGCACATGAATTAGATCGTGAACAGTGTCTCCATATTATGAAAAATCAGCCCTCAAAAAGAAAAGGTAAAGCAAAACTAAAGAAAAAAATAAAAAAGTAAAATTCGAGAGTAAAATTCTCCATTTATTCATGTTTTATTCGTCTTATGCATGTCTCTAAATTAGTATCTTTAGTGCATGGATTTAAAAGCATATTTAGCCCCCCCTGATTTCAAGCTTAAAAATCAAGCAAAGGATTCCCAAAGAATGTCGAATTTTGTCGATTTCTATGACTCCACCCCAATTCGTTCATTAGAATCCTATGAAATTTTTATTCTTGGTGTTCCAGAAGGTAGAAATGCTTTAGGAAATAAAGATTGTTCTCTTGCCCCAGAAGAAATAAGAAAGTCTTTTTATTGTCTTTTTTCAAGAGATTGGTCTTTTTCTGTTCTTGATTTAGGAAATTTAAAATTAGGGGAAACATTTCAGGATACTTATTATGCATTGACTGATATTAGTGCTTATTTTTTTCGTTTAAATAAAGTTCTCATCATTTTTGGTGGTGGACACGATTTAATTATGCCAATTTTTAAGGGTCATTCACTTCTTGGTACTCCTTTAAACTTTGCTTCTGTAGATGCATGTTTAGATTTTCAAGACCATGAATTAAGTAATTCAAAATCTTTTTTGTCTTCAATGGTTTCTTCATCCAACTCATTGCTGGCCCAGTATAGTCTTTTTGGGTATCAGAGTTATTTTTGTCCTCAAAAAGAAATAGAACTTCTGAATCAAATGCATTTTAATATCTTGCGATTGGGGGTTGTAAATGAAGATGTAAGAGAATTAGAACCATATATTAGAGCAATTAATCATATTAGTGTCGATCTGTGTTGTTTGAAAATGTCAGAATCACCTGGAAATCCTTATTCAGGACCCAATGGAATTACCGCCGAATCGATCTGTTCTATAATGCGATATGCGGGTATGAGTTCTTCTATTAAGTCTCTTTTGCTTTCTGAATTAAATCCATTTTTAGATGTTCATAATCAAAGTGCTCAGATTTATGCCCAATCCTTGTGGTATTTTTTAATTGGCTTTAACTTGAGAACGAGTGATTCATTGTTTTTAGAAAAAGATAAATTCTTAATTTATTATGTATCCTCGAATCTTAATGAACTTATATTTTACAAGAGTAAATTGTCAAGCCGATGGTGGGTGAACTTTTCTAGAAAACGGGAAGTAAGTCATAAATCATTTTTTCCTTGCTCATATACAGATTATAAAAATGCGGTGGAAGGGATTTTGTCTGAAAGGCTTTTAAAATATTTGAAGTTATAGTAATTAGGGTTATAATTTTTTAAATTTGACTTTGAGTACTCGAAAAATATAAAGATTTTCCACTTTAAAGGGTGATTTTTATTTTTTTTTTTATCTTTAAGCCCCTCAAAAAAGGGCAATCAATAGACTATGCATCTATGAAAAAGGCTTTAATGTTGTTTTTCGTTTTATTGTCGGGTTTAGCTAATGCACAACAAGACCCTCAGTATTCGTTAAATATGTTTAATATATATTCAGTAAATCCAGCATTTTCTGGAAGCTATGACCAATTTAATGCTCTGCTTATAAATAGAGCTCAATGGATAGGTTTTGATGGTGGTGCGCCGGTGACCCAACATTTTAGTGTAGAATCGCCAGTATATTCTTTGCATGGAGGAATGGGTGTAAGTTTGATGAATGATAAAGTGGGAAATGAGTATACAAGAAGCTTAAGTCTATCTTATGCGTACCAAACTAAATTGACTAAGAAGTCCGAGTTAGGAATAGGTCTCAGTTTAGGTTTTATTGATGTTGGTTTTGAGGGTTCTTGGTTGGCTCCCGATGGAAGTACTGGAGGAAATGATAATGCTATTCCTGCTGATGGATCGAATGATGTTGTAGGTGATCTAGGTTTGGGTTTTTATTACCGGATGAAAGAATTTTATTTAGGATATTCTGTGACTCATCTTAATCAACCTACCGCTGTTTATGGTAACGATGACACTGATTTTGCTGTAAAAAGGCATCATTATTTAACACTTGGTTGGCAAAATGAGATTACACCGGAATTTCTTTTACTTCCATCTGTCCACGTGAAAACAGACCAAATATCTACCCAAATAGATTTTAATATTAATGCTAATTACGGAGATAATCTTTGGGGAGGAATGACTTATAGAATTGATGATGCAATAGTAATGATTGTAGGATATAATATAAATAAAAATTTAAAGTTTGGATATGCTTATGATATAACTATATCTGATCTTAAGTCTGAGTCTAGTGGTTCACATGAAATATTACTGAGGTATTCTTTCAAGAAGAAGCCTAATGGCAAAATGCCGACACATTATAGAAATATACGTTACAACTAGTCAAATTCTTGAATTATGAATTTGTAAGATAAACAAAAGAGAAATGAAAAAAGTATTTTTATTTGGAGTTATAATTACCACTGTTATTTGCAGTTGTTCAACTTCCTCAAGGGGGGAACTTGTTGGTGTTCAGGAATTGACGGAGTTTTTCCCTAATGATCCATACGGGATGGTTAAAATCCCCAGAGGAACTTTCACTATGGGAGCAAATGACGGTGATGTTCCATATGCGCACACTACTCCTAAAAAGTTAGTTACCATGCATTCTTACTTCATGGATCAGACAGAAATTACTAATAATGAATACCGACAATTTGTGTTTTATGTAAGAGATTCTATCGCTAGATATTTACTTGCAGAATCTGGAGTGGAGGGTTATGAATGGATCGAAGAAGACCAAAACGGAGAGATGCTTGATGTCTACAAGCTCAGTTTTGAGAAGCCTATTGATTGGTATGATGATGAAATAGTTGAGATGGGTGTTTTGGAAGACATGTACATGGCTGAAGAAGAGCGTATTTTAGGTCAAAATGAATTTGATCCACGTTCATGGAGTTACAAGTACTCGTGGGTAGATAAATCTCCTGCAGCACTAAAAGCAAATAGATATGATCCACAAGAACGTCGGTATGCAGAAGGTTTCTCTCGACAAAATCTAGTTCATGAAGACGAAGTTTATGTATACCCGGATACATTGTCTTGGATGCATGATTTCTCATATACGTTTAATGAACCAATGTTTAGTACGTATTTTTGGCATCCCGCATATGGTGAATATCCTGTGATTGGCGTCAATTGGAAACAAGCTTCTGCCTTTTGTAATTGGCGAACACAGATTCGTTTTAAAGAATTGACTCCCTATCAAAGAAGATTTGATACAGAATATCGTTTACCCACTGAAGCTGAATGGGAATACGCAGCTCGCGGTGATAAAGATAATTCTATATTTCCATGGGGTGGACCTTATTCCAGAAATAGTAAAGGCTGTTTCCTAGCAAATTTTAAGCCAGTTCGAGGGAATTATATTGCTGATGGTTATGCTTACACTGCTCCTTCAGTTTCGTATTGGGCAAATGATTATGGCCTCTATAATATGTCTGGTAACGTATCAGAATGGACTTCAACACCTTTTGAAACAACTGCATCTATGTTTTTATCTGATATGAATCCCTTTTTTACCTCAGAAGCTGAAGATTCAGATCACCCAATGCTCAAAAGAAAAATACTTAAAGGAGGTTCCTGGAAAGACGTGGGTGTTTTTCTTCAAGTTGCTGCTAAAGATTACGAATATCAAGATACATCAAAATGTTACATTGGATTTCGTTGTGTTAAAACCTTTGCTGGAGTTGAAACAATTGACTTTGGATATTAATTATTGATTTAAATTTAAAAATTAGAATATGTTAAAATTTTTCGAGTCACCCATAGGGAAAAACATAATGTCCAAATTGTACGGATGGGGCGCTGCAATAGTTATTTTAGGTGCTATGTTTAAGATACTTCACTGGAATGGTGCAGATTTGATGCTAACTATTGGATTGACAACAGAGGCCCTAATTTTCTTTGTTTCTGGTTTTGAAAAGCCCGCTTCAGAATATGATTGGTCTAGAGTATACCCGCAGCTCAGTGCTGGTAAAATTGACCCTAATAAAAAAAGTCCTGTTCAAAAACTAGATAACATGCTTGAAAAAGCCAAGGTAGATGATGAACTTATTCAAAGCCTCGGAGATGGTCTTAGAAAAGTAAACAAGGCTGCTAATGGATTAGGATCTGTATCAGATATTGCAGACAGCACAAATGAATATAGCAAACAGGTAAGCTCAGCAGCTAAGAATTTAGAGAGTATAAATTCTCTTTACGAGTCGCAAATTAAGTCATCTTCAGAGCAAACTGAAGCTACTTTACAAATGACTTCTAATATGGCTTCTTCAATTGAGGATGCTCAAAAGATGCAAGAGGAGCTTGCCATTTTAAGTAAAAACTTGAATGCATTAAATGGCATCTATGGAAATATGCTTAGTGCCATGAATATCAACAAATAATACGATTGCTAATATTTTTTAAATTTAGATTTAATGGCTTCAGGTAAAGTATCCCCAAGGCAAAAAATGATCAATATGATGTATCTCGTATTGACAGCACTTTTGGCACTTAATATATCCAAGGATATGTTGAAGGCATTTGCTAAAGTTAATAATTCACTAAAGTCGAATTTAGTGAATATAAATAACCATAGTACAGAAGTTTATGCTTCTTTTGAAGAAAGTGCTGAAAATTCTCCAGACAAAGTTGGTGCTGCCTGGCAGCTTGCTCAAGGTGTAAAGTCTCATGCAGAGGAAGTTAGACAGTTCATTACTGAATTGAAGGACCTTCTAATTACAAATACAGGGGGTTATAAAGAAGGGACAGATAAGCTAGTGGGTGCGGATAATAAATCTAAGGTCTCTCATACGATGCTTATGAAACCAGAGCTTATGGGTGAGAAGTTCCGGATAAAACTTGATTCCTTTAGGATTTATTTAAACAGTCTAGAAGTAGTCCACTCTGTAGAAGAATTAGAGTATATTGTTGATCACAATTTTGATACTAAAGAAATTATAAAGGATGGTCTTCCTGTATCATGGGAGGAAGGAACATTTAATAATGTACCTTTAATTGCAGTACTTACGTTTTTAACTCAGTATCAGGTAGATTGCTCAACTATTGAATCTAAAATTGTTGATGCTTTGTATTCTAGTGTTTCTGCTGATGACATGAAATTTACTACAGCTGTTGCTCAAGTTTTAGCTCCAAAAAATTATATCATGGAGGGAGATAGTTTTCGCGCTGAAATATCTATAGCTGCATTTGATACCACACAGGCTCCTGAAATATTAGTTACGAAAATTTTTAATGAAGATGGTAGTCCAGATTTCTCCCAGTCAGATACTGTTGATGTATCTAATAGAGGTATTGGAGATTACAATGTGGTTGCAAGAGGTTTAGGAGTTCAAAAGAGAGCTACAAGAATTCTTCTTACCACAGAAAAAGGAATCGAGGAATTTGATGAAATTTTCGAGTTTCAAGTGGCAAAGCCAATGGCCGTAGTTTCCCCAACAAAGATGAATGTGTTTTACAGAGGTGTTCCGAATCCCATCGATGTTTCAGCACCCGGATTTTCCCCAGAAGATCTTGCTGTTTTTGGCTCAAATGTTAGTATTAAAAAAATAAAAGCAGGCCAATATGAAGCATCGGTAATTGATAAAGCAAAGGGAAATGCAAAAATTACTGTTAAGGCCAACTCTAGAACTATTGGTAAACCTATTGAATTTAGACTTTCGAAAATCCCACCACCTATTGCTTATATAAATGGTAGAAACGATGGTAAGATGGCTCGAGGTAAACTTAGCAAAGCTCAAGGAGTGGTTGCTCGTCTTAAGGATTTCCCTTTTGACCTAAAATATAAAGTTATATCTTTTGATGTTCGTCTTAAAGATGGAGAGTATACCAGTACTATTAAATGCAAGGGTAATAAATTTAATCCTGAAGTAAGAGAGAAAATCTTAAAGCTTAAGCCTGGTTCTGATGTGTCTTTCACTAATATAAAGGCAAAAGGACCTGATGGTAAAAAAAGCTGTGGAGCAATAGTTCTCACGGTTCAATAATTTTAAATAATGATATTATGCAAATTTTAAAAGTGACTCTTAGTGCCACATTTTTCTTTTTAAGTTCCGGACTGTTTGCCCAATCTAATATGTATAATCAGAATGGGCATGTAAAAACTCCAGCACCTATAGATGGTCATGCGTTTGTTCAGTACAACGATTATGATGGTCGAGTTTTAGAATATCCTTTTGTCCGAGAGGATGATATTTTATGGTCCAATACCTACATTCAAAAAGTTGATCTTAGACAGAAAAAAAATCACCCCTATTATTTTCCTTTGTATCCTGTCAAGGTTGGTTCAGGTAACATTCGTATGAATTTTTCTGATGTTCTTCTTAAAGCTGTTGTTGAAGATCAAACTCTCACTGCTTATACTGATGAATATTTTGATGAAGTCAAGACTATTGATAAGATTAATAAAATGTTATTTAGTATTGATACCGTCGAGTTTGAGGATATTGACTCTGGAGAGCTAGTTCAAGAGATTGACACCATAAGAGTTGAATCGAAAGATATTAAAGAATTTTTAATTCTTGAAGATCGTTTTTTTGACAAGAAAAGATCGGTTATTGATGTCCGAATTTTAGGAGTTTGTCTTGTTGCTGAAACTTTAAATGCCGAAACTTTTCAAATGGAAAAGCAAAAATTATTTTGGGTTTGGTATCCAAGTGCGAGACAAACGCTAGCTAATTCTATGGTACACAATACAAATAATAGTATGGAACGTTTAACTTTTGATGAGATGTTTCAAAAACGACTTTTCTCATCAATCATTACCAAAGAATCTAATCTATATGACAGATCTATTCTTGACTATAAGAAAGATAAGATGCAACAAATACTTGAAGCTGATCGTATAAAGAACGATATTCGTAATCTCGAGATTGATCTCTGGGAGTATTAAAACTATCTATTTAATAGATAAAGCTCCCTTATGGGGGCTTTTTTCTTATGAAAAAAGTTGATTACATTATTGTTGGGCAAGGACTCGCAGGAACATGTCTAGCCTTTCAGCTCAGGCGTCAAAATAAGAGCGTTCTTATAGTAGATAAACACCGTGACACTACTTCATCAAAAGTTGCCTTAGGGGTATACAACCCAATGGTTTTAAAAAGGTTTACTCCCGTATGGAAAGTACATGAACAATTAGTTCCTCTCTATAATTTTCTTGATGCTTTTGAGTCTATTTTTAATCAAACAATTCATACTCGTTTAAAACTATTACGAAAACTTAATAGCGTCTTTGAACAGAATCTTTGGTCAGAAAAGTCGCAAAAATACGAACTTAGTTTATTTATGAATCCAACACTAATCGAATATGATCATTCAGATATCAATTCCGATTTTGGATTTGGTGAGATCCATTTTGCTGGTAAAGTAGACTTATCACAAATGATCTCATTATTTAGAGATCAACTAATTTCGGAGGAAATGTTCTTAGACGAAGAATTTAATTATAGTTCATTAATTATCGAGAATAATTGTGTTGTTTATAATTCTTACCAAGCCTCCAAAATCGTTTTTTGTGAAGGATCTAGATTACCAAAAAATCCATTTTTTAGTTATTTACCGCTTGTGCGAACTAAAGGTGAATTACTTACAGTTGAATTAAAAAATTTGAAAGTGAAGGATCTTTTAAAAAGTAGCATTACACTTCTTCCTCTTGGAAACGATATATATAAGGTTGGAGCGACATTTAACTGGGAGCAAAAGGATGAGATTTGCACAGAATCAGCTAAGGAGGAACTATTAAATAAATTATATGACCTTGTTCGAATTTCACCAAAATTAATTAGCCATCAAGCAGGCCTCCGACCAACTGTGACCGATAGGAGAGCTCTTCTAGGTTCACATTCTCAGTACCCCAATGTATATATATTTAATGGACTAGGTACAAGAGGATTATTATTGGCTCCTTATTTATCACTTCAACTTATTCAGTACATTGAGTCTGGATATTCTTTAGATTCGGAAGTTGATATTAAACGGTTTCAAAATTAACTCATATGTTAGCCATTCAAGATTTAGGAGTCCAATTCGGAGGTGAGGTTCTATTTTCTCAACTCAACTTTATGGTTAATAAAGGCGACCGAATTGGATTGGTTGGAAAAAATGGAGCTGGAAAATCTACATTATTAAAATTGATTTATTCTCGTAAAGGATTTAATTCAGGATCCATCAACCTTCAAAAAGAAATGAAAGTAGGTTATTTATCTCAAGATATTGATTTTGATAGGGGGTACACTGTTTTTCAGGAATCTGAAAAGGCTTTTGAACGTATAAAAAAAGTTCAGAAATCCATTGAGGTTATACAAAACGAGATTATTACAAGAACTGACTATGAGTCAGAGAACTATTTGGATATTATAAATACTTCAAGTGAGTTAGAGCATGAATTAAATCTCATTGGAGGCTATACATATCATGCAAATATTGAAAAAGTTCTCTTTGGTTTAGGTTTTAAACCTGAGGATTTAAGTCAAGCTACTGAGACCTTTAGTGGGGGATGGCGAATGCGAATTGAATTGGCAAAAGTCTTACTTAGTAATCCAGATATTTTATTACTAGATGAGCCAACAAACCACCTGGATATTGAGTCTATCGTCTGGTTAGAAGTTTTTTTACAGACATATCCAGGTGCAGTGATATTGGTTTCTCACGATAGGGCATTTTTAGATCAGGTGACCAATAGAACTATCGAAATTACTAACCGTATGATTTATGATTATAAAGCAGCTTATTCTAAGTATTTAACTCTTAGATCAGAGCGTATTGAACAGCAATTAGCTGTCAAAAAGAATCAAGATAAAGAGATCAAGCAGACTGAAGAACTTATTGATAAATTTCGTTATAAATCTAGCAAAGCAGCCTTTGCACAAAGTTTGATTAAAAAACTCGATAAGATGGATCGAGTTGAAGTAGATGAAGTAGCTGATAAGAAAATGAATTTTTCATTTCCTGAATCGGAAAAGCCAGGTAAGATTATATTAGAAATTCATTCTTTATCAAAATCATACGGACAAAAAAAAGTAATTCAAAATTTAGATTTTCAGATTGATCGAGGGGATCGGATTGCACTGGTTGGGCAGAACGGACAAGGTAAATCAACTTTAGTAAAATGTATTACCGGTGATGAAGAGTTTCAGGGAAATATCAACTTAGGACACAACGTTGCCCTTAGTTATTTTGCTCAAAATCAAGCAGAGCTTCTCGAGTCTGATAAAAAAGTAATTGACCTGATAGAAGAAGTAGCGGATGACAAGTCAAGGCCAAGATCGAGAGACATATTAGGATCTTTTTTGTTTAGTGGTGATGATGTCGAAAAAAAAGTAAAAGTATTGTCTGGAGGTGAGCGTTCGAGATTGGCTCTTTGCAAAATGTTATTGCAGTCGTCTAATTTTTTGATACTTGATGAGCCAACGAATCATTTAGATATTACTTCCAAAGAAGTACTTAAATCAGCGATAAAAGCCTATAGTGGTTCAGTTGTTATAGTTTCTCACGACCGTGATTTTTTATCTAACCTTTCCACTAAAGTAGTAGAGTTCCGAGAAGGTTTAATTAAAACCCATATTGGAGACATTAATGATTATCTAAGTCATAGAAAGCTAGAGTCTATGAGAGAAGTCGAGAAACGCTCCAAACCCAGTCAAAAAAATAAGTTGAAGCCTCATTCAAAGGAGGGAAAAAAGCGTTTAGATAAAGAAATAAAGAAATTTAGTAATCAGCTTTCAAAAATAGAGAGAGATGTAGGAAAATTAGAAGTCATTATTTCTACATATGAACAGAAATTGATTGATCCAGAAAAAAACGAAACAGTATATTCAAATTCTGGGTTTTTTACTAACTATCAAAATGCAAAAGATGAATTGATTGAATTTATGAAGACTTGGGAAAAAACGCAAAATAAGCTTGACGAGCTAATTTCTCAAAGGAGGTGAAAGGCTTTCTAAATAATTTTTTTAGATCAGTAATTCATTTGGTTGGGTAAAAAATGCATAATTCCAGTATCTAATACTTTGAGTTGATATCCTTTTCCAGGAACCATATTTCCTATTCCATTGTATCCAATTTCTGGAATCAAAACATTTCCATCACTGTCTTTTGCAATAAGTAAATTGTTTGATTGGATTATTGGCGCAAGAACTAGGTCTGCAGGAGCTTCGTTTTCACGAAGATATCCAATCATATTCCAACCTTGATGTATAGGAATTAAATATGTTTCAGGCTCAGAGTAATTCAATTCAATTGATAAAGTGGTAGGCTCAGAAACTTTAATTTGATATGCATTTCCAACTTCTATGTTTCCAATGGAGTTAAATCCAATTTCCTCTATGTAGGTTTGTCCTGATTGATCTTTAATCATTAGAATACTTTCATGAGGAGCCATAATAGTATCTAAATTTAGATGAGATGGAAATCCATAGATAGAAAACATTGACCATCCGGTCGGTAGGAAAATTTCTTGAACTTTAGGATTTACTGAGGGTGCACATTGAGGGTAATCCCCGAGCAAATCAATGAAAACATCGCTAAAATTTCTTACACACTCAATATTATTATTAAAAATACTTAATGGATTGTTATAAACTAAACCAAGATTCTCAGGTATATCGGGTAGTTCCGAAATCACATTATAGCTACAATTGATTAGTGATAAGTTTTCTGGTAAATGTGGTAAACCTTCTAGATTATTAAAACTGCAATCAATATGAGTAATACTAGGGGGAAGATATGGTAATTCTGACAATTGATTCACAGAACAAAACAGTCGTTCAATAGACATGGGCAAAGTTGGAAGCTCATGAATTTGATTATAACTTAAATTAATAAATTGGAGCATAGGAGGAAGAGTTCCCAACGAATCAAGATTGATACAATAGCTGGCATTTAGATTAGTGATCTTGGATGGTAAGTTCACCAACTTAGAAATTATGTTGTAACTGCAATTAAGATGTGTTAAATTTTCAAAGTATTGTATTCCGTCTAGATTAGATATTTGTGAGTTTGAACAATCTAATTCGATGATACTTTCGCAGGCATTTATATCAAGCAAAGAATCGTTGAACATGATATCTGAATGATTCTCTAACAAGAAGGATCTGAGATTAATGTCAGGAATAACGAAGCTGTTCACTTGTCCGATGCAAGAGGAACAAATAATTATCAATAATATGAACAATCTATACTTCATTTACTACAAACTTAATTTTTTTTATTTATGAAAGTGTGTTTTTTTATATAAAAATTGAATATATATTTTTAATTGCTTTTAAGCAGTTGAATGCTTACCGTAGCAAGATATTTGTTTGGGAAATATTGAGATTTCCCTTCTACAGCTCTCAGTCCTGATATTTCAATCGCATTTAGAAAGCAGGGTAATTCAATTATGTACTGATCTGTGTACCCATGAGTAGATTCATAGGCGGTAGAGAGTGTCTTTCCAATGTTTCCACAAGATTTTTTTGGATTGATCGAATGCAATTCAATGATTATTAAACCATGATTTCGGAGATAGGGTGACCATTTTTTAAAATGACTGCTTAAATTCTCAAAAACTTCATTGTTCGGAATTCTACGGCCTCTAAAAGCAAATGAACCCTCAGATAAACATGATAATTTGACTTCTTTTGGCTTCTCAAAAATACGGTTATGATCTAAAAACGTTCTCATATTTAATAAATCACCTAATTCTCTTCCGTATTTAGTGATCAGCATTTCATTGATTGCATCAGGATCACTAATATCACCAAATTCAACTTCAGCCTTAATTTTTTTTATTTTAAATCGATCTTTCGTATCTGATTGAGCTTTAACATTGAAGTCAATACCAATAACAAATAAGGGGTGTGTTTTTAACATTTTCCCTCTTTGGGTTTTTGTTAAGATAATTTCATAAATATGGCAGATAAAAGTTCCGTCACCGCAGCCCACGTCAATGATGCCTTTTGGTTGGTTTTCAATATTTTGATTGAATATATCTATAATGATATTATCTACATATTTAAAATAGCCTTTATGCGCTCCTCCACTTCCCCATACATTCATGTGTCTATAAACATGTTTTTCATGTCCATTTTCGGAGACTTCCCACATTTTGTTGGGGTTTCCTTTTAATAAGATGTTTAAATTAGCAAAGGTTGGTAGATAAGAAATAGTGACACCGTATGAATTTGATAAACTTAGATAATAAATTCCTTTGGCATTCAAAAAATATTTATTTTTTACTTCGGAAATAAAGCCCATTTTTGATAGGATAAGTATTGTAAATTTGAATGTTCTTATTGGAAGTTCAAACTTTTTAGCATTTAAAAGGGTATTCTCATCCAATAGATCAAGTTTTTTAGTTATTCCTAATCCCACCAAAATTGATCCTATCAAAATACCCTCCATATGAATATTCATTCGATGAATAGTTCGATCTTTATTTACTTGCAACAATTTTTGAGAGTAAATCCAAGCATTTTCTAAATCCTCAATATTTGAGTTTTCAGCTATTATGTTTCTTGGCCTAACACTAAAGTTTTTCATTAAATCAAAGAAAATATCATAATGATAAGCCAATTTAAAAGCTAGTTTTCCTGTATCGGTTAGTTGATAATTGATTTCATCTAATTCGTTATCTATTTCACAGATTAGGAATCCTTGTGAGGATAATGCCCTTAGAGCAACGTTTAAATATCCCTCATTCGCTTGAATGATAATATTTATATTTTTGATCGACCATCTGGGTTGTTTTAAAAATAAGTCTAATACAGAAAGTCTATTTAACTCGCTAATAGCAGGAATTAGAGCCCAACCATCTAAATGCATAAAAATTCGTTGTCTAATTTTTGATTTTTCGTCTTTGCTAATTGTTGAGATCATATAGGGGTATTAAAAAAGCCTTCTATGAAAACACAGAAGGCTAGGTTTGTAATAACTTTTACGTACAATTTAGCCTACCTCGGGGTAACGTGCAACAAATTATATTTGAGTAAATTTTCATTATTACAATATAGTAATTTTCATTCAATTCACATAATTTTAGTCTAGCACAATTATGACAGTAAGATTATGCTATTTTTTCCTGAAGAAAATTCGAATGGGAACTCCACCAAGTTCATACATTTCACGAAGTTTGTTTTCAATAAATCTCTTATATGGATCTTTTACATATTGTGGGAGATTACAAAAGAAGGCAAAAGAAGGTACCATTGTTGGGATTTGTGTTATATATTTAATTTTAACGTATTTTCCTTTGTATGCAGGTGGAGGAGTTGTTTCGATAATGGGTAGAAATACATTGTTTAATTCTGATGTAGAAATTTTTGTATTTTTTCTTCCATACACCTCTACAGCCATTTCTACTGCTTTGAAGATACGTTGTTTTGTAATCGCTGAGATAAATAAAATAGGGAAGTCCGTAAAAGGAGCTGTTTTTTGTAAAATCTTTTTTCGGTATTGTTCTGTTGTTAAGGTTCCTTTGTTCTCTACTAGATCCCATTTATTAACTAAGACAACAATGCCCTTATGATTTTTCTGGGCTAAATGAAAAATGTTTAGGTCCTGAGCATCAAACCCTATAGTAGCGTCAACTATCACAATGCATACATCACAATGTTCAATGGCCCGAATACTTCTCATTACAGAGTAAAATTCAAGGTTTTCATGTACTTTAGCTTTTTTTCTGAGTCCAGCTGTATCTACTAGGGTGAATTCATGACCAAATTGATTGTAATGTGTGTCCAAAGAATCTCTTGTTGTTCCAGCAATGTTTGTAACAATGTTCTTATTTTGCCCCATGAGAGAATTGACAAGGGAGGATTTCCCAGCGTTAGGTCTTCCAACGATGGCAAATCTGGGGAGTTGATCTTCTTTTTCAATTTCTTCTTTTTCAAAACTATTTACAAGGGCATCAAGTAATTCTCCCGATCCACTTCCATTCATGGAAGAAATAGGAAAGTTTTCTCCTAAGCCTAGATTATAAAAAGCAATAGTATCATCCATTCTCATTGCATTATCCACTTTATTGACGGCTACAAAGATAGGTTTGTTTGCCTTGCGAAGTAGGGATGCTACGTCTAAATCTAAGTCTGTAGTTCCAGTCTCTACATCGACTACAAATATTATCGAATCGGCTTCTTGCATAGCAATTTTTACTTGTTTTCTGATTTCTGCTTCAAAAATATCTGCAGATCCGGAAACATATCCCCCAGTATCGATTACTGTAAATTCTCTTCCATTCCAATCAGAGATGCCGTAATGTCTGTCGCGTGTTACTCCGCTTACAGAATCGACAATAGCTTGCCGTCTTTCTGTTAGACGATTAAAAAGAGTTGATTTGCCCACATTTGGACGGCCTACTATAGCAACAATATTTCTCATTTTTTTTTATATGAAATAACCGAAACGCTTTAAATCTTTATCGTTATTACGCCAGTTTTTAGCCACTTTAACGAAGAGTTCTAGAAAAACTTTTTTTCCAAAAAATATTTCTAAATCTTTTCTGGCTTGAGTTCCAATTTTTTTTAGAGGTTTACCTTGATGCCCAATAATAATTCCTTTTTGAGTTTCTCGGGCTACATTTATGACTGCTCCAATGCGAATAATTTTTTCTTCATCATTGAAAGATTCTATAACAACCTCAACAGAATATGGAATTTCCTTTTGATAGTTCAGAAGAATTTTTTCTCTAATTATTTCAGAAACAAAAAATCTTTCTGGACGATCCGTTAACGAGTCTTTCGGGTAAAAAGGAGTACCCTCTGGGAGTAATTTTTTTATTTCATCTATTATTTTTTTAACTCCAAAACCTTCAAGAGCTGAAATGGGGATAATTGTAGCTTTAGGTAAAATACTAATCCAATATGCGGAAAATTTCTCTACTTCTGTTTGATTTGATTTGTCAATTTTATTTAATAAAAGTAGTATTGGAATATTTGTGTTTTTCAAGCGCTCAAAAAAGCTTTTATCTTTGAGCATTATCTCTCCGATCTCAACCATATAAATGAATATATCTGCATCTTGAAATGCTGATTTCACGAACTTCATCATACTAGATTGAAGATTGTAGTTGGGTTGAATGATTCCAGGTGTGTCGGAAAAGACAATTTGGTGATTTTCATCGTTTACAATACCAAGAATCCTATGTCTAGTTGTTTGCGCCTTAGATGTAATGATAGAAAGTTTTTCTCCTATAAGTTTATTCATCAAAGTAGATTTACCCACATTAGGGTTACCAATGATATTCACGAATCCTGATTTGTGATTTTTGTTTTCCATTTAGTAGACGAAGATACAATATTTAAAACCTCTGTAGCCCTGTAATTATTTTGTCTATAATTCATCATCATTTTAGTTTTATCATTATTGAAAATAATTTGATTAAAAAATTGGGATATAATACTTGCTTTATAAATACTCTTTGTGTTTATTTGCATCGCGGGGTGGAGCAGTTGGTAGCTCGTCGGGCTCATAACCCG